>JAESFG010000199.1_pt1 | contig 170303 bp, 119 predicted proteins | sample 9269371 | NCBI WGS metagenome assembly JAESFG01 (sample SAMN14506227, study PRJNA617093) | algae metagenome | isolation source: Aetokthonos hydrillicola CCALA 1050 (B3-Florida) and co-occurring... | place: USA: South Carolina | collected 2013-01-01 | reverse complement strand
CTGGCTCAAGGAGCACCGCCACCTCACCACCCGCTTCGACAAGCTCGCCGACAACTTCCTGGGCTTCGTCACCCTCGCCTTCATCCGACGATACCTGAAGATGCTCCATCCGTCAGACACGCCCTAGGACCGCCACATGATCTGGCGGACGGGCGGGCTCATGACGATCTCGCCGGCGTGGACCTTGAGCAGGCTCGCGAGCAAGTCGCGGAAGTCATCGTCCTTGTGCAAATAGCCGAACGCACCGGCGTCGAACGCGGCCTCGATGTACTCGGGGCGGACGTGACCGCTGAACATCACGATGCGAGTGGCGGCAAACGCCTCGACCAACCTGCGGACAAGGGCGAACGTGTCGACGTTGGGAACATCGACGTCCATGAGGACGATGTCGGGCGCCGCGCGGGCGACGCTTTCGACCACGTCGGTCGCGCCGCTGACCCAGCCGGACCAGATGAACCGGGGATCGGCCCGCAGGACCAGCGGCAGTGCGTCGGCGAGGATGGCGTTGTCGTCCACGAGCATGACCCTCACGGGGCGCGCCGGCGCCGGGCCCTGGGGCAGAGGCGTGGGGGGCACGGGCTGATCGTGGAGAGGGTTCATGGCGGTCGGACGCATCCTCGGGCGCCCTTCACTGCGCTTTGCGGGACACTGTGGGCGGTTACCCGACGCTGACGACGCCACCGGCGCGAGCGCGTTGGGTGGCGGCGCTGAGAGCGTCGCGCAGCACGGCGAACGTGGGGCGACGGCCCAGGTAGACGAGGCGTTCGGCGACGAGGCCGGGCTGGGCGAGTTGCCAGTCGCCGTCGGGCCGCGCGAGGGCGGGGTCGGCGTGGTCGTGTTGATCGTCCTCGAGAACGACGGCGCGTCGGTCGGGGCCCTCGGACAGGAACGCGATGATGCGGTCGGCGGAGGCGGCGGCGCCGGCGAGGACCCAGAGGTCGGCGCCGGGGATGCCGTCGGCGTGCCAGTCGAAGACCGAGGCGCCCGCGGACGAGAGCATGGTCTTGGTCATGCTGGCGAGGCGGGCGTCGTCGAGGCTGACGGCGGCGCGGACCATGGCGGGGCTGGAGCGGGCCGAGTCGGCGTAGAGCCGGGCGGCGGCGGGGAGCCACAGGGCGAACGTGGCGCCCTGGCCGGGCGCGGTCCGCAGTTCCACGCGGCCGCCGGCGGCCTCGACCCAGGCGCGGACGAGCGGCAGGCCCATGCCGGTCGAGACGGCGCGGACCTTGGTGCTGAAGTACGGCTCAAAGCAGCGGGCGGCAACCTCGGGGGTCATGCCGGCGCCGTTGTCGGCGATGACGAGCTGGACGAACGCGCCGTCGGACTCCTCGCGCACGCCGGCCGTGGCGACGCGCACGTGGCCCGACTCGACGGTTGCACCGGTGGCCACGGCCTCGCCGGCGTTCTGCACGAGGTTGAAGACGGCCTGGGTGAGGCGGGAGGCGGGGATGGCGGCGGGCGGCAGGCCGGGTTCGATGCGTCCCTCCAGCCGTACGCCACGGGGCAGGCCGGCCCGGAGCACGCCCTCGACGTCGCGCCACCATTGGGCGAGGTCGGTTCCGGACTGGGATTCGAGGACGCGGTCCGGGTCGGCGGCGAGCAGGCGCAGGCCGGACGCGAGGCGCTGGAGGTACCCGGCGGCTTCGCCGATGGCGGCGATGTCGTCGGCGGCGCCGGCGGGCAGGCCCAGGTCGGCCAGGGCGCCCAGGCGTGCGCGGATGGGCAGGAGCAGGTTGCTCATGTCGTGGCCAAGGCCGGCGGCGAGGGTGCCGACGGTGGCGAGGCGCTCGGACTGGCGGAGGCGTTCGTGGGCGGAGAGAAGCTCGGTGGTGCGTTCCTGCACGCGGCGCTCGAGCTCGACGGCGTGGGCGGCGAGGGCGGCTTCGCTGCGCTTGCGGTCGGTGATGTCGCGGGCGACGGTGGAGGCGCCGACGATGCGGCCGGCGGAATCGACCAGCGGCGAGATCGACATGGAGATGTCGATGCGCCGGCCGTCGGCGGTGAGGCGGACGGTTTCGAAGTGCTCGATGGCCTCGCCGCGGCGGAGCTTGGCGAGCACGGCCCGCTCCTCCTCGTGGCGCTCGGGCGGGACAACGAACGTGATGTTGCGACCGAGGGCCTCCTGGGCCGAGATGCCGAGCATCTTCTGGGCGCCGCGATTCCACGACAGGATCGTGCCGTCGAGGGCCTTGCTGATGATCGCGTCGTCGGAGGACTCGACGATGGCGGCGAGGCGGGCGGTGGCGAGCTCGGCCTGCTTGCGCTCGGTGATGTCCATGAGGACGCCGACGGCGCGGGCGGCGCGCCCGGCGGCGTCGCGGTAGATGCGCCCCCGGTTCAAGACCCACGCGACGGCGCCGTCGGCGCGGACGATGCGGAACTCGGCCCTGTACTCAGCTCCGCCGGAGTCGACCGCGGCGCGGAACTGCTCGAGGACGCCCCGCCGGTCGCCGGGGTGCACGACGCGGGCGGCGTCTTCGAGCGGACCGTCCCACGAGCCGACGGCGAAGCCGAAGGCACCGGGGGTGTCGGTCCCGAACGTGATGCGACCGGCAACGAGGTCCATCTCCCACGGTTGCAGGCGGGCGGCGGCGACGGCGAGGCGCAGTCGTTCCTCGCCCTCGCGCAGGGCATCGTTCGCAAGGGTGAGGTCGCGGGTGCGGTCCTGAACGCGGCTCTCGAGCTGCTCGTTGGCGAGCCGGAGCTCGGCCTGCACCCGCAGGCGCTCGGCGACCTCGGCCTGCAGGGCCCGGTTGGCCTCGACCAGGGCGCGGTTCTTGCGGTAAAGGTCGACGAACACCGCGACCTTCGTCCGCAGGATCTCGGAGTTGACGGGCTTGCTGAGGTAGTCGACGGCGCCGGCGCCGTAGCCCTTGAGGATCTCGCTCTCGTCGACCGAGTGGGCGGTGAGGAACAGCAGCGGCACGTGCTGTGTGCGCTTGCGGCGCTTGATGAGCTGGGCGAGTTCGATGCCGCTGACGCCGGGCATCTGGATGTCGAGCACGATGGCCGCGAAGTCGGTGCGCAGAATCGCGAGCAACGCCTGCTCTGCGGACTCGGCTCGGACGATGGTGTAGTCGGGCGAATCGAGGATCGCTTCGAGCGCATCGAGGTTCCGCGGCTGGTCGTCGACGATCAGGATGTTGGTGTGGTTGTCCATCCGTGCGGCGTGCGTACTTCGGGGGCGGGAAGCGGGCGCGGGTGCGCCGGCCGGAGGTCCCGCGGCGGTCGGGGTCACCGGTACAGCCAGACTCTCAGGAGCGACAGGAGCTGGTCGGTGTTCACGGGCTTGGCGATGTAGTCCGACGCGCCGGCCTGCAGGCACTTCTCGCGGTCGCCCTTCATCGCCTTGGCGGTCAGGGCGAGGATGGGCAGGGTGCGGAAGCGCGGGTCGCGCCGGATCTCGCGCATGGTTGCGTACCCGTCCATCTCGGGCATCATGATGTCCATGAGCACGACCGAGAGGTCGGGGGTGGACTGGATGAGGTCGATGGCCTGGCGGCCGTTGGTGGCGCTGAGGACCTCCATGTCGTAGTTCTCGAGCACGGTCGACAGCGCGAAGATGTTGCGGGCGTCGTCGTCGACGACCAGGACCTTGCGGTTGCGGAGCACCTCGGTGGAGCCGTGCAGCTGCTCGATCATGCGGCGCTTGGACTCGGGCAGGTCGGCGACGACGCGGTGCAGGAACAGGCTGGTCTCGTCGAGCAGGCGCTCGGGGGACTGCACGTCCTTGAGCACGACGCTCTTGGCCATGATCCGCAGGCGCGACTCCTCCTCGGGCGTGAGCTCCTTGCCGGTGAAGACGACGACCGGGACATCGCGGAGCACGGGCTCGGCCTGCACACGTTCGAGCAATTCGAAGCCGGACATGTCGGGCAGGCGCAAGTCGACGACGCAGCAGTCAAAGACGCGGTCGAGCAGGGCACGAAGGGCCTCCTCGCCGGTGCCGACGGCGTACACCTGGATGTCGTCGTGCGAGAGCAGCTCGACGATGCTGGCACGCTCGATGTCGTTGTCCTCGACGACCAGCAGACGCTTGGTGTGGGGCGTGATGTAGGCCTTGATGCGGTCGATGGCCTGCTCGAGGTCCTCGGTGGTGGCGGGCTTGACCAGGTAGCTGAAGGCCCCGTGCGAAAGGCCGTGCTGGCGTTCCTCCTCAACTGAGAGCATCTGCACCGGGATATGCCGGGTGAAGGGGTCGAGCTTGAGGTTGTTGAGCACGGTCCAGCCGAGCATGTCGGGGAGGAAGACATCCAGGGTGATGGCGGTGGGCCGGAAGTCGCGCGCGAGCGAGAGGGCGGTCTGCCCGCGGTTGGCGACGATGCCCTTGAAGCCCTTGCCGCGGGCCATGCCCAGCAGGATGCGGGCGTAGTGCGGGTCGTCGTCGACGATGAGCAGGACGTTGTCGCCGGGCTGGATGGAGTCGCGGTCGTCCTGGATGGGCTCCTCCGCGATGCCGATGACGGGGAGCACGGCCGCGGGCTGGGGGACACGCGGGCCTGTGGCGGGGGCGGTGACGGTGCGGGCCGGGCCGGTGTAGCTCAGGGGCAGGTACAGGGTGAATGTGCTGCCCTGTCCGGGGGAGCTGATGAGGCGGATCTCGCCGCCCAGGAGGTTGGCGAGCTCGCGGCTGATGGCGAGGCCCAGGCCGGTGCCGCCGTACTTGCGGCTGGTGCCGGCGTCGGCCTGCTGGAAGGCCTCGAAGATGAGCTTCTGCTTCTCGGGGGCGATGCCGATGCCGGTGTCGTTGACGACGAAGGCGACGACGCTCTGGGCGAAGCGGAGCACGGGGTGATCGAGGGTCCATCCGTCGGACACCTGGCGGACGTGCATGTTCACGTGGCCCTGGGCGGTGAACTTGAAGGCGTTGCTGAGCAGGTTCTTGAGGATCTGCTGGAGCCGCTTGGGGTCGCTCGTGAACGAACGGGGCAGGCCGGCGTCGAAGTCGAGACGGAAGGCGAGGCTCTTCTGCTCGGCGACGTGGTGGAACGTGCGCTCGATCGAGTCGCGGAGCGAGTTGAAGGGGATCTCCTCGGCCTCGACGGTGACGGTGCCGGACTCGATCTTGGAAAGGTCGAGGATGTCGTTGATGAGCGTGAGCAGGTCGGTGCCGGCGGAGTGGATGTTGCGGGCGAACTCGACCTGCTTGCCCGAGAGGTTGCCGGCGTCGTTCTGGGCGAGCTGCTGGCCCAGCAGCAGGATCGAGTTGAGCGGCGTGCGCAGCTCGTGCGACATGTTCGCGAGGAACTCGCTCTTGTACTTGGACGTGAGGGCGAGCTCGGCGGCCTTCTCCTCGAGCGCGCGCCGGGCCTGCTCGACTTCCTTGTTCTTGCGCTCGACCTCGACGTTCTGCTCGGCGAGCTGCTTGGCCTTGCTGGCGAGTTCCTCGTTGGTCTGCTGGAGCTCCGACTGGCGGGTCTGCAGCTCCATGGTGAGCTGCTGGCTCTGCTGCAGCAGGTTCTCGGTTTGCATCGTCGCCTCGATGGTGTTGAGCACGACGCCGATCGACTGCGTGAGCTGCTCGAGGAACGAGAGGTGCGTGGGGGTGAACGGGTGCAGGCTCGCCAGCTCGATGACCGCCTTGGTTTCGCCCTCGAAGAGCACGGGGAGCACGACGATGTTCGCCGGAGCCGCCGAGCCCAGGCTCGAGTGGATGCGGGTGTACGAGGGTGGGACGTCCTGCAGCAGGATGCGCTGACGCTCGCGGGCGCACTGGCCCACCAGGCCGTGCCCGACCTGGATGACCTCGGGCTGGTCCTCGCGCTGGCCGTAGCCGGCGAGCAGGCGGAGCGTTCGGGTCCCCTGGCCGCCCGCGTCCGCGTCGGCGACGTTCATCTGGTACACCGTGCCCTGCTGGGCGTTCACCAGCGGCGTGAGTTCGCTGAGCAGGATCTGGCCGACGGTGATGAGGTCGCGCTGACCCTGCAGCATGCGCGTGAACTTGGCCAGGTTGGTCTTGAGCCAGTCCTGCTCCTGGTTGCGCTCCGTGGTGCCACGGAGGTTGTCGATCATCGTGTTGATGTTGTCCTTGAGCTCGGCGACCTCGCCGCGGGTCTCGACCTGGATCGAGCGCGTGAGGTCGCCCTTGGTCACGGCGGTGGCGACCTCGGCGATGGCGCGGACCTGGTTGGTGAGGTTCGCGGCCAGCAGGTTCACGTTGCCGGTGAGGTCCTTCCACGTGCCCGCGGCGCCGGGCACGTTCGCCTGGCCGCCCAGGCGACCCTCGACGCCGACCTCGCGGGCCACGTTGGTCACCTGCTCGGCGAAGATCGCGAGCGTGTCGGTCATGTTGTTGATCGTCTCGGCGAGCGCAGCGACCTCGCCCTTGGCCACGACGGTCAGCTTCTGACGCAGGTTGCCGTCGGCGACGGCGGTCACGACCTTCACGATGCCGCGGACCTGGTCGGTGAGGTTCGTGGCCATCACGTTCACCGAGTCGGTAAGGTCCTTCCACGTGCCGGCGACGCCGGGCACGAGGGCCTGGCCGCCGAGCTTGCCCTCGGTGCCCACTTCGCGGGCCACGCGCGTCACTTCGGCCGCGAACGAGCGGAGCTGGTCCACCATCGTGTTGATGGTGTTCTTGAGCTCGAGGATCTCGCCCTTGACGTCCACCGTGATCTTGCGCGAGAGGTCGCCGCGGGCCACGGCGGTCGTGACCTCGGCGATGTTGCGCACCTGGGCGGTGAGGTTGGCGCCCATGGCGTTCACCGAGTCGGTGAGGTCCTTCCATGTCCCGGCGACGCCGAGCACGACGGCCTGCACGCCCAGGCGGCCCTCGGTGCCGACCTCGCGGGCCACGCGCGTCACTTCCGACGCGAACGAGCGCAGCTGCTCGACCATCGTGTTGATGGCCTCCTTCAGCTGCAGGATCTCGCCGCGGACGTCGACGGTGATCTTCTTGGACAGGTCGCCGTTGGCCACCGCGATGGTGACCTCGGCGATGTTGCGGACCTGGCCGGTGAGGTTCGACGCCATCGAGTTGACGTTGTCGGTGAGATCCTTCCACGTACCGGCGACGCCGGGCACCGCGGCCTGCCCGCCGAGCTTGCCCTCGGTGCCCACTTCGCGGGCCACGCGCGACACTTCCGACGCGAACGCGTTCAACTGGTCCACCATCGTATTGATGGTGTTTTTCAGCTCGAGGATCTCGCCCTTCACGTCCACCGTAATCTTGCGCGACAGGTCCCCTCGGGCCACGGCCGTGGTGACGCCCGCGATGTTGCGCACCTGGCTCGTGAGGTTCGACGCCATGGCGTTCACCGAGTCGGTGAGGTCCTTCCACGTGCCGCCGACGCCCGGCACCACCGCCTGACCGCCCAACTTGCCTTCGGTGCCGACCTCGCGGGCCACGCGCGTCACTTCCGCGGCGAAGGAACGGAGCTGATCGACCATCGTGTTGATGGTCTCCTTCAGCTGGAGGATCTCGCCCCGCACGTCGACGGTGATCTTCTTGGACAGGTCGCCGTTGGCCACGGCGACGGTGACGTCCGCGATGTTGCGCACCTGGGCGGTGAGGTTGCCCGCCATGGAGTTCACGTTGTCGGTGAGGTCCTTCCACGTGCCCGCCACGCCGGGCACCGCGGCCTGGCCGCCGAGCTTGCCCTCGGTGCCCACTTCACGGGCCACGCGCGATACTTCCGACGCGAAGCCGTTGAGCTGGTCCACCATCGTGTTGATGGTGTTCTTGAGCTCGAGGATCTCGCCCTTGACGTCCACCGTGATCTTGCGCGACAGGTCGCCCCGGGCGATCGCCGTGGCCACGTCCGCGATGTTGCGGACCTGGGCGGTGAGGTTGCCCGCCATGGAGTTCACGTTGTCGGTGAGGTCCTTCCACGTGCCCGCCACGCCGGGCACCGCGGCCTGGCCGCCGAGCTTGCCCTCGGTGCCCACTTCACGGGCCACGCGCGACACTTCCGACGCGAAGCCGTTGAGCTGGTCCACCATCGTGTTGATGGTGTTTTTCAGTTCGAGGATCTCGCCCTTGACGTCCACCGTGATCTTGCGCGACAGGTCGCCGCGGGCGATCGCGGTGGCCACGTCCGCGATGTTGCGGACCTGGCCGGTGAGGTTCGACGCCATCGAGTTGACGTTGTCGGTGAGGTCCTTCCACGTGCCGGCGACGCCGGGCACCGCGGCCTGGCCGCCGAGCTTGCCCTCGGTGCCCACTTCACGGGCCACGCGCGATACTTCCGACGCGAACGCGTTCAACTGGTCCACCATCGTGTTGATGGTGTTTTTCAGCTCGAGGATCTCGCCCTTCACGTCCACGGTGATCTTGCGCGAGAGGTCGCCGTTGGCCACGGCCGTGGTCACGCCCGCGATGTTGCGCACCTGGCTCGTGAGGTTCGACGCCATCGCGTTCACCGAGTCGGTGAGGTCCTTCCACGTGCCGCCGACGCCCGGCACCACGGCCTGGCCGCCGAGCTTGCCCTCGGAGCCGACCTCGCGGGCCACGCGCGTCACTTCCGCGGCGAACGAGCGCAATTGGTCCACCATGCCGTTGATGGTGTTCTTGAGCTCGAGGATTTCGCCCTGCACGTCGACGGTGATCTTGCGCGACAGGTCGCCGTTGGCGATAGCGGTGGCGACGTCCGCGATGTTGCGAACCTGGCCGGTGAGGTTCGACGCCATCGAGTTGACGTTGTCGGTGAGGTCCTTCCACGTGCCGGCGACGCCGGGCACCGCGGCCTGGCCGCCCAGCTTGCCCTCGGTGCCCACTTCGCGGGCCACGCGCGACACTTCCGACGCGAAGCCGTTGAGCTGGTCGACCATCGTGTTGATGGTGTTCTTGAGCTCGAGGATCTCGCCCTTGACGTCCACCGTGATCTTGCGCGACAGGTCGCCCCGGGCGATCGCCGTGGCCACGTCCGCGATGTTGCGGACCTGCCCGGTGAGGTTCGACGCCATCGAGTTGACGTTGTCGGTGAGGTTCTTCCACGTGCCCGCAACGCCGGGGACTTCCGCCTGGCCGCCGAGCTTGCCCTCGGTGCCGACCTCGCGCGCCACGCGCGACACTTCCGACGCGAACCCGTTGAGCTGGTCCACCATCGTGTTGATGGTGTTCTTGAGTTCAAGGATCTCGCCCTGCACGTCGACGGTGATCTTTCGCGACAGGTCGCCGCGCGCCACGGCGGTCGTCACTTCGGCGATGTTGCGCACCTGACCGGTCAGGTTGGTGGCCATCGAGTTGACGTTGTCGGTGAGATCCTTCCACGTGCCGGCCACGCCCGGGACGACCGCCTGCCCGCCCAGCTTGCCCTCGGTACCGACCTCGCGGGCCACGCGCGACACTTCTGAGGCAAAGCCGTTGAGCTGGTCCACCATCGTGTTGATGGTGTTTTTCAGCTCAAGAATCTCGCCCTTCACGTCCACCGTAATCTTGCGCGACAGGTCCCCTCGGGCCACGGCGGTGGTGACGCCAGCGATGTTGCGCACCTGGTCGGTCAGGTTCGACGCCATCGCGTTCACCGAGTCGGTGAGGTCCTTCCACGTGCCGGCCACGCCAGGTACGACCGCCTGACCGCCGAGCTTGCCGTCGGTGCCCACTTCGCGGGCCACGCGCGTCACCTCCGCGGCGAAGGAGCGGAGCTGATCGACCATCGTGTTGATGGCCTCCTTCAACTGCAGGATCTCGCCCCGCACGTCGACGGTGATCTTCTTGGACAGGTCGCCGTTGGCCACGGCGATGGTCACGTCCGCGATGTTGCGCACCTGGGCGGTGAGGTTGCCCGCCATCTGGTTGACGTTGTCGGTGAGCTCTTTCCAGACGCCCGAGACGCCCTTGACCTGGGCCTGGCCGCCGAGCTTGCCCTCGGTGCCGACCTCGCGGGCCACGCGCGTCACTTCGGAAGTGAAGACCGAGAGCTGGTCGATCATCCGGTTGACGAGCTTGGCGGAGCGGAGGAACTCGCCCTCGAGCGGGCGCCCGTCGACTTCAAGGGCCATCGACTGGCCCAGGTCGCCCTTGGCGACGGCGCCGATGGCGCGGGTGACCTCGGTCGTCGGCCAGACCAGGTCGTCGATGAGGGTGTTGATGGACGCGACCTCGTCGGCCCACTGCCCCGCCGCCCCGGGCACGCTCATGCGCTGCTTGAGCTTGCCCTCCTTGCCGACGACGCGGCACACGCGCTCGGTCTCGGACGCGCGGCGCTCGCTCACCGTGAGGATGTCGTTGAACGCCTCGGCGATCTTCGCTTCGATACCCGTTAAGTCGGACGGCAATCGCACGCGGAAATCACCACGCCGGAAGGCCAGCATGGCCGAGAGGAGTTGCCTCGAGAAGGAGTCAAGCTGCTGCTCCCCATTGGGCGCAGGACCGGTGCGCTGACCGTCGCGCAGGTCCGGAGCGTCGGGGGAAAGTGACTGCGCTGGAGCCATCGGCTCGTGGTCCTCACACAATCGCGGTGCAGGGGTCGAAGCCTGTGTCGGAACTACTCGTGCGTATCTAATCCCGGCCGCACGAGAAAGGTCATGAAGCCACAATGAATCGGCCTTCATTCTGGCGCATATCGACGCTTCACATTATCCACCGAATGTATTGATTCCCCGTCAGCGCGGATGCGTTGCTCGCTCGACCCTCACCCCGTAGTCTGTCCCCGTGGAAGATGTTCCGATGTCCTACCTCGTGCAGGCGCTGACGCAGCGCATCGACTCCGTGACGCAGCTGGACGTGCTGCTGCTGGTGGCGAGCGCGGCGCGGGGCTGGTCCGCGCCTGAAGTGGCGAGCGAGCTGCGCATCGGCCCCGACTGGGCCGGCCAGCACCTGGACATGCTCGCGCGGCGAGGCTTGCTGGCGCACGATCAGGCCGGCTACGCCCTCACTCGGCACCCGCAGCTCGCCCCGGCCGTCGAGGAACTCGGCCGCCTGTACCGCACCCACCCGGTCGCGATCATCACGGCCATCTACAAGTCCGAGAAGCGGCTCGAGGACTTCGCCGACGCGTTCCGCCTTCGAAAGAACGGCAACGGTCACTCGAGCGCGAGCAGCGCCGCCGAGCCCAAGGAGTTCGGCCATGGCTGAAGCGGTGTACATCCTGTGTGCAATCGCCGGAACACTCTGCGCCGCGCTGCTGGCCAGGGCGTACTCGCGCACACCGTCGCGACTGCTGCTGTGGAGCAGCGTGTGCTTCACCGCCCTCGCCCTGAACGCCCTGCTGGTCGTCGCCGACATGGTCGTGCTCCCCCATTCCGTCGACCTGCGTACGGCCCGGCTCGCCGTCGCCGGCGTCGGCGTCCTCTCGCTTCTCTGGGCGCTCATCACCGACTCGAACTGATCCGGAGCTCGCCGTGGACAGCCTGCACCCGTTCATGCTCGGTGTCATCGCGACCGCTTCCGCCGCCGTTGGAGCGTTCTTCTTCCGGTTCTGGCGGCGAACCCGCGACGAGTTGTTCCTGGCGTTCGCGGCCGCGTTCGCGCTGATGGCCGCGAACTGGACAATCCAGGCGTTCGTCAGCCGAGACGAGTCGTACTACGAGGTCATCTACCTGCTGCGACTCGCGGCGTTCGGCGTCATCATCGCCGGCGTGGTTCGCAAGAACCGCCCCGCCTCGCTCGAAAGCGGGCCCCTGCCGGCCCCGCCCGTGGCCGACAGCCACCCCGGCGATCGCGAGCGCGTCACCCTCGGGCCCGCGCCGTCGCGTCGATCGTTGCCGACGTCCGCATCGACATCCTGACCCGCGGACCGTCACTGCAGCCGGCGGCCGTCGCGGGCGCCAAGCGCCAGCACGACCAGCACCACGATCAACAGGAACCCCACCCCGCCCACGGGGTAATAGCCCCAGCCGCTGCTGTAGGGCCACATGGGCAGCGTGCCCACCAGGAAGAGGATGAGCAGGACAACGAGCACCAGCTGCGCGGTTCGGTTCATGGCTGTTGACTCCGGCACCCACCCCACCCGCCCCAGGTCCCCCACTGGGCACCAACACCATGCCCCGGCCGGATGGCGAGCCGGTGAGCGCCCCCTGAATACGGGCTCACGTGTCGAAGACTGTTCCGCAGATGCTGACGGCACCCTCCTCGCGAGAGAACGAGCAGCGAAGGGGAACGGAGCCCGCTGCTCGAATTCATCCACATCACCAACCGGATGCCGCCCACTCGACGAGGCCCTGTCGCGCCGCATGACCGGCACAACACCACTCGCACCACTCCCCGCAGCAGGCCCCGCAACCGCCGGACGAATCGGGCAATCTGCGGGCGAGTCCACGCGAGAACCCCGCACGCCCGGGTGCGCGAATTCTCTCGGGAAACAGGGCAACTGACGCGGTGGGGGGGAGATTCGAACTCCCGAGACCCTGACGGGTCTACCGGATTTCAAGTCCGGCGCATTCAACCGCTCTGCCACCCCACCATGGGTGCCCGTAACTCTACGACCTCCACGCGCGCCTACAACCCGCGCATGGCCGACGCCACCAACACTCCCGCCGCCCTCGACCTCGCCCGCCAGCCCTTCGGCGAGCTCCTCGCGGCCATCGCCGCCAAGACCCCGTCCCCCGGCGGCGGCGCCGTCGCCTCGTCCACCGGCGCCGTCGGCGTCGCCCTCGCTTCCATGGTCGTCGCCTACTCCGTCGACCGCAAGAGCCTCGCCCAGCACCGCCCCGCGCTCGTCAACGCCGCGGCCGCCCTCCAGCACGCCCGCGCCGCTTTCCTCGAGCTCGCCGCCGCCGATGCCAACGCCTACGCCGAGCTCAACGCCCTCATGAAACTCCCCGCTACCGATTCGAACCGCGTCGCCGCCTGGCCCGGCGCCGTCGACCGCGCCCTGGGTGCACCCCTGGAGATCGCCCGGCTCGCGGCCCGCACCCTCGACCTGCTCGCCACCCTCCCCGCCATCACCAACCCCCACCTGCGCAGCGACCTGGCGATCGCGGCCCTGCTCACCGACGCCGCCGCACGCAGCGCATGGTGGAACGTCGTCGTCAACCTCCCGCTCGTCACCGACGCACCCCGGCGCGCCGCGGTCGAGCGTGAAGGCGCCGACCTGCTCGCCCGCTCACGCACCCTGTGCGCAGACATCGAGCGCGCCTGCGCCCCGGAGGCCGCGCCATGACCGCCTTGAACTCGCACGCGGGAGACGACATCCGCATCCGGCGCGCCGGCCTTGGCGACCTCGACGCCGTCGCCCCGCTGTTCGACGCGTACCGCGTGTTCTATCGCCAGCCCAGCGACCCCGCCCGCGCGCACGCGTTCATGCGCGAACGCCTCGAACGCGGCGACTCGGCCGTCTTCATCGCCCTCGCCGGCCCCGCCCCCTCCTCCACTGCCGCCGGCTTCACGCAGCTCTACCCCTCGTTCACCTCCGTCGGCGCCGCCCGCACCTGGATCCTCAACGACCTCTTCGTCGACCCCGCGTTCCGCAAGCGCTCCGTCGCCGACCGCCTCATGGACGAGGCCGAGCGCTTCGCCGCCGCCGACGGGGCACGCTCGATCTCGCTCCTCACCGCACACGACAACGCCGCGGCCCGTCGCCTCTACGAGCGCCGTCGCTGGTCTCTCGACGAGCAATTCGTGCGATACGTCAAGCGCTTCGGCTGAGCCGCACCTCGCGGCCCGGCCTCGCTCTGTACCATGCACGAGCGTGCCCGCGCCCGAAGTCGCCGTCGACGCCGCCCTCCTCGCCCGCGCCCGGGCCGGCGACCGCGCCGCGATGTCGAACCTGCTCACCGCTCACAAGGACCGGCTCTACGCCGTGTGTATGCGCATGGTCGCCGACGAGACCGTCGCCGCCGACCTCACCCAGGACACCCTCGTCAAGATCATCCAAGGCCTGCCCGGCTACGACGCCCGCAGCCAGCTCACCACGTGGATGATCAGGATCGCGATGAACACCTGCCTGTCGTACCTGCGGGCCCGAAAACTGCGCCGGCACGCCAGCCTTGACAGCCCCGGGCCCGCAAGTTTGGATTCTGAATGGTCTTCCGCGGCCGAATCGGTGCCGAGCCGGGAACCCCGGCCGGGCCTGGGCGTCGAACACCACGAGCACCGGGCGATCGTCTCCCGCGCGCTCACCGAACTGGATCCCGAGCACCGTGCCGTGCTGGTCCTGCGAGACGTGCAGGGGCTCGACTACGAGCAGATCGCCGACGCCGTTGGCGTTCCGGTGGGCACAGTGAAGAGCCGCATCTTCCGGGCCCGCGCCGCCCTTCGAGAGTTGATCGAGCGTTCCGCATCATGACCGCACCCAGCCGACGCGACATCACGGAGCTCGAACTGCTCGCCCTCGTCGAGCACGACCCGTCGCTCGCCCCCGAGCGCTGCGCGGCCCTGCTCGACGATCCCACCGTCGCCCGCCTCACCGCCCGCCTCCAGGCCGACCGCGAGTCGCTCTCGGCCCTGCCCCGAACCGCGCCGGCCCCGACCGGCATTGTGGCCGCGGCCATCGATCGCGCCGAGCGCGAAGCCCTCGCCGCACTCGCCGCCGCCGAAGCCCGGCCCGCGTCCGCCAGCGAACTCCGCACCTCCACCTTCGTCGACGAACGACCGAGCGTGCTCGCCCGGCTCGCGGAAACACGCTGGCCACGCCGTTTCGCCGCCGCGGCCGCCATCGCCATCGCCGCCACCGGTGTCTACTTCATCGCTGCCGCCCTCATCCAGTGGAACGCGAGCCAGCTTTCCCACCGCTCCTCCGGCCCCGTCGCGGTCCGTCCGACGCCCCACGTCGCCCCGCCGACGATCGAGCCCGCCGCCCCGACGCCGACGGAAGTCGCCGCCAACCCGGCCACCGACGCGCCCCTCGCGACCCAGGTCGCCATCGCCAACGGGCCGATTGACGCCCCGACCGCCGCCGTCATCGCCCCCGCCGGTCGCGTCATCCTCATCGCCCGGGCCGCAGACCCCCCCAAAGCCGTCGCCTCCATGAACCTCGCCACGCTCCGCGCAGCGGGCGTCACCCTGTGGCAACCCCTCTCCCCAGGCTCCCCCGAGTTCTCCGCCGCCCTCGCCGCCGCCAAGGCCAGCGGGTTCGAGCCCCCCACCGGCACCCAGCCCGGGGTCGCCCTGCTGGGTCTTTCGGGCGGAGCCGGCTCCTTCGACGCCCTCCTCGCCGCCCTCGGTGGTTCAACCGCGTTCGCCGGCGCCCAGCCCCCTCAATGGGCGGCTGTTGACGCCGCCACCCTGCTCCCCACCCGCGCGCGAGCGTCGGTGGTGTCGCTCCAGCCCGGCCGGGTGCTGTGGTGGGAGCAAGGGTCGACCGGTTGGAACCGGGCCGTGGTTGTCCCGGTCGTCGTCCTCCCCTGAACCCGGCCCAGAACCCCGCGGACCGTGTCCCGCCGGCGAATTTCACCCCCGCTTGGCCCGGCTGTCGATTGGCGCTACCATCCCGGCCCCGCTTCGCGGTGGACCACACCCCGTTCGACCGAGACCCCCCATGTTCGACTCCCTCAAGCCCGGCCAGTCCATCCGCTGCACCGTCACCAAGGTCCCCCCGACCGAGGATGGCTGCCAAACCGTCATGCGCCTCATGCGCAAGGACCCCGCCGCGATCCGGGCCCTGCGTCGCGGCCAGCGCCGGCGTCGCCAGAACATGCTCGTCTACAACCGCGGCAACCGCGATTGGACCAGCCGGCAGACCTGCGGCAAAATCGTCCGCGTGCAGCAGGGCGAGGTGTGGTCGATGACCTACACCCCGGACCTCGCCCGCGACTTCGCCGCCGTCGCCCCGTTCCTGTCCGTCACGTCCGCCTGAAAGACGTTCGCCCCAGTGCACCCCATGACCCACATTCCCGTGCCCCGCTCGATTCGCGAGCGGGTTGTCATCGCCTTTGTCAGCCTCGGCCTGATCATCGCCGGCGTCGGCCTTCTGGTTGTCCTGCCCGGCTGTGAAAAGTCCGCCCCGACCCCGACACCCTCGACCCCCGCGCCCGCCGCCGACCGCGGCCCGGCCGCCGCCACCTACACGGTGCGCGGGCGGATCAGCGCGCTGCCCAGCGCCCAGGCCGACCTGCAGATCGAGCACGAGCCGATCCCTGACTTCAAAGACGAGTCCGGCAAGGCCATCGGCATGAGCACGATGATCATGCCGTTCCCGCTGGCCACGGGCGTGAGCCTCGACGGCATCAAGGCGGGTGACCCCGTCGAGTTCGAGTTCCACGTGTGGTGGAAGCCGCGCGTCGCCTACGAGGTGACCCGGATTACCAAACTCCCAGCCGACACAACCCTCACGTTCGGGAGGGCAAACCCCGCACCCGCCGCCGAGCCCGCGCCGGCACCGTCCGCCCCACGCTAAGGCAACAAACAAAAAACCCAGCGCAAGGCACGTAGCCAAGCGCCGGGTCTCGTGGGGGTCTTGATAAGGTGCCGAGCGAGCGGTGTCGCGTCGCAGTCCACCAAGTTTCGCACGGAATTCAGGGCTTGTCCACCCGAGCTTATGAAAATCATTTCATGATTTGGTCGTTGTGACCACTTGATTCCGGGTCTCAGGGTTATCCCGAAGCCGGATCCGCTCCCGCCCTCCCGGCGAGGCCAAGCCGGTCCATCACCAGCTGCAGGTCGGACCACACTTTCCGCCTGTTCTCTTCGGTGTACTGCCGCAGCAGGAACGCCGGGTGATACGTGGGCATCACCGGAACACTGAGGCCCTGGGCCTCGTCGCCGGCTTCGCTGAGACTCCCCAAGAGAGGGGGGACATAGCGGAAGCTCGCCCACCGGCCGCGCATCGCGGACATTGTCTGGTCGGTTGCCAGCACCGTACGGCTGGCGGGCAGGCCGAGCGTGACGATCACCTCGGGGCGGATGATCGCGATCTGCTCGAACAGGTACGGCGAACACGCCTGGCACTCCTCGGTCGTGGGCGTCGCGTTGTCGGGCGGGCGGGTCTTGAGCACGTTGGCGATATAGACCTGGTCACGCCGCAGTCCCATCGCGGTGATCATCTTCTCGAGCAGTTGCCCGGCGCGGCCCACGAACGGCCGGCCGGTCCGGTCCTCGTCGGCCCCGGGGGCCTCGCCGATGAACATCAGCCGCGCGGCGGGGTCGCCCTCGCCGAAGACGATGTTCGTGAAGCTGGTGACGAACGCCTTGTGCGGGGCGTCCTGCTCGTAGCGGGCCCGCAACGCGTCGAGCAGGCGCTGGTTCCGCGCGCCGTCGCGGACGGTCGCGGGTGCGATGCCGACATCCGGTGTGCGCCGCGCAGCCGTATCCAGCGCCGCCTCGGACTCGGACGCCGTGGCCACCTCGGCGCCCGTGCCGCCGCTGGCTCGATACGCGGGCACGAACCCGACACCCAGCAGGCCACTGGTCACGGCGTGCTGGCGCACAAGCCGCTGGAGCCGGCCCGAGGACGCGTCAACACTGCGAGAAGTCTCGTTCACGCCCCGAGCGTACCGCGCTCAGCCCTGCGGCGGCGTGGGCTGCTTGCTCGGCGCGGGCTGCTCCGGCGCAGGGATCGGCGCGGTAGCCGGCGTCGGGGGCTGCTCGGCGGGCTTGGTCGGTTCGGCGGCGGGCGCTGGTGTTTCGCCGGCGGGAGCCTTGGGTACGGGGCGCTGCGATTCGGGCTGCTCGGGGGGCAGCACCACCGGGCCCTTGGGCCGGGGCTTGGCGTGTCCTTCGCCCGCGGGCGGCGCTTCGGCCCCGCCGAACGCCGCGCCGTTCATTCCGAGCATGGCCGGCAGGACGGCCCCTGCCGGCAGGCCGACGACCAGGCCGAGCACGAGGCCGGCGAGGAACTTGCCGAAGCCGGGGTTGACGCCCGGGCGGTGAGCGCCGGCGGTCGCGTTCGGGGCGGACGTGGCGGGGTCGGTCATGGCGTGCTTCTCCATTCGCATCAACAACGGGTGTGCGGCCGGGGATCAGTCGCCACGGCGCATGCGCCGGACCCAGCGGGCGTACTCGAGCACGCTGGCGGCCAGCTCACGCCGGCTCTCGGGCGCGCCGCGCCCGAAGGCCGTGTGCCACCGCCAGGTCCAGTACTGGCCCCGCATCCGGAACCCGGTGAGCGCGCCGAGCCGTGCCAGCTCGAACACGCCGCCGATGGTGTCCAGAACGGTCCGCACGGGGCAGTGTACGCGCGAGCGGCTGCCCGGCCGTCAGTTTCGGGGCCCGCCGGTGCACGTCTTCACATTTCCGAGGCTGTTCAGGCGTCTGCGAGGGCGGACTTGTACCACGCCAGGGTCTGGCGCAGGCCGTCTTCGAGCCCCGTGACGGGCTCGTACTGCAGCAGTCGCCGGGCCTTGGCGATGTCCGCCTGCGAGTGGCGCACGTCGCCGGCCCGGCCTGGCTCGTGGCGCGGCTTGGGTGGGGGCAGTTCGGGCGGCTCGCCCCCGCTCTCGTCGGCCAGCTTGGCCATGACGCGGGCAAGCTCGTTCAGGTCGGTGCGCCGGCCCGTGCCGATGTTGATGACGTCGCCCCGAAGGTCCTGCTCGCAGGCGCCGGCGAGCAGGTTGGCGAGCACGGCGTTGGCGACGTAGGTGAAATCGCGCGACTGGCGCCCGTCGCCATAGATCACCGGGGTCTCCCCCGCGAGGATGGCCCGGGCGAACGCCGCGACCACCGCGGCGTACGCCGAGTCGGTGCTCTGGCGGGGACCGAAGACGTTGAAGTACCGCAGGCTCACGGTCGAGAGCGGGTAGCTCCTGGCCCAGGCGCTCAAGGCGTGCTCGCCGGCGAGCTTGCTCGCGGCGTAGGGCGAAAGCGGGCTGGGCAGCTGCGTTTCCACGCGGGGAAGCTGCTCGGAATCGCCGTAGGCCGAACTCGAGGCGCTGAACACGACCCGCCGGACGCCCGCGCGCCGGGCGGCTTCGAGGACCCGGATCGTGCCGGTTGAGTTCACCGACCATGTCCGCTGGGGCTCGGCGACCGAGCGCGGGACCGAACCCATGGCCGCGAGGTGGAACACCACGCTGGGTCGAGGGCCGTGCGCGTGCGGGGCCGCGCCGTTGGAATCCGCCGGAGCCTCGTCAGCCAGCCGCAGCGAAGGCCGGCGCCCCGAGAGCGGCCGCGGGACCGGCGGCGGGTCGATCCCGAAGGCGTCAGCGACCGCGTCGTCGTCAAGGATCGAGCCGATCACCAGGCGAACCCGGGCCGGGTCCATGTCGATGAGCGAGCCCACGTGCTCGGGGGTCGAGTTCGACAGGTCGTCGATCACGGTCACCGACGAACCCAGGGCGACCAGGGCATCGAGCAGGTGCGAGCCGATGAACCCTGCGCCGCCCGTGACGACGACGTGCCCGCCGTCGTAGACGGGGCGGAGGCGGCTAATCAGCTCGGCGGGGAGCTTGAGCACGGCCACGGATGGTAACACACGGAAGGATCGGCGGATAGGGGCCGCCGGGGAGCACCCCGAACCGCAGGCGGACGCTGATCGGCGTGTGGGCAGCGCCACCAACGAACGACCCCCGCGCCGAGGGCGCGGGGGTCGTCGAAGGTGCTTAGCAATGTAGAGGTATCAGCGGGGCCGGGCCGCGATCAGATGGTGCAGCCGGCGAAGGGGAGCTGGCCGGCCTGGGCGGCGAACCAGATGTTGATGAAGTCGGAGACGTCGGTGGAGTTGCTGACGCCGTCGCAGTTCACGTCGCCGTTGAGGCCGCCGGAGGTCTGGTCGGCGAAGAAGGTGTTGATGAAGTCGGAGACGTCGGTGGAGTTGCTGATGCCGTCGCGGTTCCAGTCGGCGACGCACTCGCACTCATCGGGGACGCCGTTGGCGCCACCGGCGGTGTTGGCGGCGGCGGCGAAGTTGAAGCAGTCCTGGCTGGTGCCGCTGGAGATATCCTGGCTGTCGGGGACGCCGTTGCCGTTGCAGTCGGTGGTGCCGGTGGTGCACGGATCGTTGGTGGTGCCATTGACGATGGCGAGGTCGACGGCGTCAACGACGCCGTTGCCGTCGACGTCACCCTGGGCCCAGCCGGAGCCGCCGATGACGACCGCGGCGACGTCCGCGGCGTTCACGACGCCGTCGAGGTTCACGTCACGGAAGTTGGTGCGGAGGATGCCGGTGACGAGCTCGCACACGTCAGCCTGGTTGATCCGGCCGTCCCCGTTGATGTCGGCGGAGAAGTCGGCGGCGATGGCGTCGTCGAGGGTGTCCCAGTTGACGTCGCGGCTGACGGTGGTGCGCATCTGGGCGTAGACGTAGTCGATGTCGGCGGCGTTGATCACGCCGTTGGCGCCGCGGGGCATGAAGCCGGGGGTCTGGGCGTTGCCGGCGACGTCGCCGCGGGAGTCACCGGCCTGGTAGCTGGCGCCGGTGGCGAGGGTGGTGCCGAAGAAGTTGCCGGAGGGGAAGGCGGCGTCAACGCGGGTGAAGCCTTCCTTGCGGTTGACCTTGCGGAGCGCGACGTTGGTGCCGGCGGCGGGGTCGATGGCGAAGCCGTCGGCGAAGATGCGGACGTCCATGGCGTCGAAGGAGCCGTCGGCGTTGAAGTCGCCGAGGATCTCGATGACCGCGGCGGAGCCGACCTCGAACAGGTCGGCGTCGTAGGGGCGGGCATCGTTGCGGTCGCGCCAGGCGAGCACGAGGCCGGGGATGTCGTTCCAGTTGCGCTGGCCGTCGTTGTTGAAGTCGCCGGCGATCTTGTTGCGGACGTTGAGCACGGAGCTCTCGGAGACGTTCGTCGCGGCGGAGGCGCAGTCGGTGTAGGCGCTGGCGGCCTGGCTGCGATAGCCGGTGCCACGGGTGCCGTCGGAGTAAACCGCCGGGCAGGTCAGGTCGGTACGGACCGGGACGATGCCGGTCATCGAGGTGTTGTAGGAGTTGTAGACGGCGTTCGCGAGCACGCTGGTGGAGCGGGTGAAGTCCTGCACCGTCTGGTTCAGCGCGGGGTTGGCGACCAGGCCGCAGGGGTCGGAGAGGTCCTTGGCGAAGTCGACGGCGACGGGGAGCACGAAGCGGCGGGAGAGCAGCTCGCCGGGGGAGAAGAAGTTCTCGTCACCGGTCGGCTCGGCCTTGATGGCGGCGATGGAGCAGAAGATGTTGTTGAGGTACTCGGCCGCGGCGGAGTTGCGCATCGGCGGGGTGACGGGGTTGCCGTCCGCGCACAGGTCGTTGACGAGGCAGCCCTGGCCCATGGGGGCGCAGCCGCCGGGGTAGGACTGGCTGTTGCGGTCGCCGATGGTCGCCATGGTGGCGAGGCCGGTGATGTTGTAGCCGTCGGCGGTGTTGTCGAGGATGGCGTTGATGTTCGGGCGGGCGGCGACGGTCGAGCCGAGGTCATCGTTGATGACGCCCAGGACCTCGAGGCGGCCGCCGGTCAGCCACGCGGGGCTGCCGGTGCCGGGGACGCCGCGCTCGGCGCCGGTCTGGCCGATCGCCAGGCGGCTGTTCTGAACGGCGCCCTCGAGGCGACCGGAGGAACCGCGGTTGGAGGGCTGGAAGTTCGGGCCGGCGAGGTCGGTGGCCGAGGAGGTCGTGAAGGCGCCGATGTTCTCACCAACGAGGAAGGAGGGGTCAAGGCACAGGCCGTTGGAGAACGCGTTGCGGGTGCCGGAGCCGATGTCGCGGGTGACGGCCATCAGGTTCTCGCCGCCGCGGGTGCGGCCGGTGGCGAAGAGGTGGCGCAGGTCGCTCTTGCGGAACTCGGGGAGGCCGACGCCGGGGTTGACGACGGCGGCGACGGGGGCGAGGACGACGAAGTTGTCGTAGACCGTGAACTGGTCAGGGGAGCACCAGTTGAGGTTCAGGGGGGCGAGGGTGATCAGCGAGTTGACGGTGGTCGTCGGGGCGCCGGCCTTGGTGACAGCGACACGGGGGTTCTGGCCGTAGCCGGCGTTGGTGGGGTTGAGGAACCACTTCGGGGCGCCGGCGGGACCCCGCACGGCCCAGGGGACCGGGACGTCGAGGGGGGCGATATCGATCTGCACGCCCGCGGGGGCGGCGGTGTCGCAGGACGCGGTGTGGAAGCAGTCCTGCAGCGAGCGGGACGGCGCACCGCCGGGGTTCAGGGCGTTGCCGGCGCCGGTGAGCGACGGGGGGGAGCCGGCGGCGATGTACGGCGTGCGGTTGTGGAAGGCGCCGTCAGCGGCGGCGGTGATGGAGAGATCGGCCGGATTGAAGGCGAAGACGGTGCCCCAGTCGCGGAGCTCGGAGAGGCCGTTGACCGAGCCGACGGCGCGGTACTGGACCTGGAAGTACTGGCTGGGGGGGAACGGGGTGGGGCAGGTGCCGGTGGGGGCGAGCTGGTCGACCGAGGGGGTCTGCAGCCCGTCGCCGTCGAGGTCCAGGAAGTCGTTCGTGGACGCAGGGGCGAGGAAGAAGTTCTGCTGGAGCGTCGCACCGGAAAGGTTGACGACGAACGGCTGAGCGAGTGCGGCGCTGGAAAGGCCGCAGATCGCGCCCGCCGCGATCAGCATGGAACGGGTCAGTGCACGCGTGGTCATGGAGTCCTCCTACTCGTCGAAGTTCAGGAACTATGCACGCCTCGGTCCTCCGGGGCGTGGAAAGAGAGATCGCGCCTGCGCCGACAGCGGCGCGTGCGCGACATCCCGTCCAGTGGGAACTACGTCTGTTCGGCGGCCCGGCTGACCCGGGGCACGCCGCGAACGGTCTCGACGACCCGCGATCGAGATCAGGTCACGGGTCGAGGTTCATATCGACGCGGTTGTTGCCGGTCAGGCTGTAGAACCGCTCGCCCCAGAGCTTCTTCTTGACCGAGTCCACGATGTTCATCTGCTCGACGTGGCCGTCGACGAAGGCGAAGCTGGCGGTGCCGCCGTAGGCGCCCTGGGTGCCGGGGTGGTGGCGGCCGACGGCGTTGAGCGTGCCGGGGCCCTGGTCGCTGATCATCCCCGGGGCGAGCTGGCTGCTCTTAAGAATCTCGGTCAGCGGGGGGTACCGGAACGAGGCGACGGGCCGGTCGAGTTCGCTGTAAACCTGCGCACCGGACGACAGGCCGTAGAACGGCGTCACCGGGCGGTGGCTCTTGCTCTTCTCGCCCTCGAAGATCATGCTCCAGTCGCCCTTCTGCCCGAACTCAGTCACGAGGATCGTGCCCGAGGCGCCGCGCCCGGAGCCGTCGACGAGCGAAGGGTTCACCAGGCGGTTCGACCGGGCTTCGCCCGACTCGAACTTGTTGCGGCAGAAGATCGCGCCGTTGCCGGTGTAGGCGGTGCGGGCGACTTGGCGGTCCTTGGGCGTCGCGCTGGGCTGGCTGGAGCCCACGTCGTTGGTCTGGTTCAGGTTCGTATCCCAATCGTCGGGATTGCTTCCGGGGTTGGTGCGCGGAGCGCCGCCCTGCGGGGCCGTGGGGCACTCGAACGCGCCCTCGGGGGCCTGACCGGCGCCGTCGCCGAAGAGGGTGGCGGACCAGTGAACGTAGCCGTTGGCGGGGACGGGGTTGCCGAAGCCCTGGTCTTCCTCGTCCCACTCGACCCCGGTTTCACTGTTGGCGTAGACGTAGGACGCGGGGAAGAACTTGTTGTCGGTGGTGTAGAACGTCACGCCCTGCGCGACGCTGCGGGCATTCGCCTGGCACTGCACCGCACGGGCGGCGGCTCGCGCACCACCCAAAGCGGGGAGGAGAATGCCCACGAGCAGGGCGATTACCGCAATCACCACGAGCAGCTCGATGAGCGTGAACGCTGCGTTGCGCGGGCGAACAAGGAACTTCATAGCCATCGGCTCCAATAACAGGCTTCTGTGCGCGCCGACCAACAAGCGGGGTGACGCGGCCGCAAACTCACTGCTCCTCGATCGGGATGAGGATACCGGGGTACGCTCAATTGTCATGTTGGAAGGCGCGCAGAGTGCGTTAACTTCATCTCGCACGTGCCGGTCGAAGCGTGGCTTGGATCAATTGTGAAGATTGTGTTGTCATTGCGTGTAGATAAATATTAAGACGAAGTGTCAAGGCCGCGCAAAGTCCGTCACAGACGACGCCCTCTTGAGCCCCGCGATGTGGATGGACACCGCCTTTCAGCGGCGCATGCCCGCGACCAAGTCGCGGGCTTGGGCGTCGGCACGGAGCACGTCGTCGAGGGTGCGGACCGGGTGCGAGCCCAGGGCCTCGAACGCCGCGACCGTGCGTTCGGCGATCGCCCCGAAGGAAATCGCCTTGGCGTGGTCGCGCTCGAGGAAGAGGTTCACCGCGGCTTCGTTCGCGGCGTTGAAAACGGCGCCCGCGGTGCCCCCGGCTCGAATGACCTTCCACGCCATGCCCAGCGCAGGGAACCGCTCCAGGTCCGGCGGCTCGAAGTCGAGCGAGCGCAGGGCCGCGAAGTCGAGCCGGCGCGAGGCTCCCGTGGGCCGGTATGGCCAGGTGAGGGCGTACTGGATCGGGCACCGCATGTCGCTGGCGCCCAGCTGGGCGAGGGCGGCCCCGTCGTCGAACTCGACGATCGCGTGCACCAGCGATTGCGGGTGCACGAGGACCTCGATGCTTTCGGCAGGAAGTCCGAAGAGCCAGTGGGCCTCGATGACCTCGAGGGCCTTGTTCGTGAGCGTGGCGCTGTCGATCGTCACCTTCGGGCCCATCGCCCACGTCGGGTGCTTGAGGGCTTCGTCGGGTGTGGCGGCCCGGATGCGCTCGCGCGTCCACGTGCGGAACGGGCCGCCCGACGCCGTGAGGAACACCCGGCGCACGCTCGACAGCCCCGCGCAGGGCGGGCACGCGGCCCCGTCGTGTCCGTGATGCCCGCACGCCGCGCCCGCCTCGTGCCGGCCCTGCACGCATTGCCACAGGGCGCAGTGCTCGCTGTCGACCGGCAGCAGCCGGGCCCCGCTGCGACGGGCCGCGGGGATGACCAGCTCCCCCGCCGCGACAAGCGTCTCCTTGTTCGCCAGGGCCACGTCGCGCCCGAGCTCGACCGCCGCGAGCGTCGCGGGCAGGCCGGCGACGCCGACGATCGCGGCGACCACCAGGTCGGCCTCGACCTCGCGCACGAGAGCCTCGGCCGAGTCGGGTCCGACGATCGCGCCGCGCAGGCCGGCAGCGGCGTCGCCCGGGCGTGTGATCGCCACGCGCGGCACGCCGAAGCGGCGCTGCTGCTCGGCGAGCACCTGCGCGTTCGCGCCCGTCGCCAGGCCGACCACACGCGTGCGCGTGGGGTGCTCGCCCCGCTCGTGCAGGCGGTTGAGGTGCTCGATGACGTCGAGCGTCTGCGTGCCGATCGACCCCGCCGAGCCCAGAACGATCACGCGCCGCTCGCGCACGGGCGCGCCGTCGGTGCCGCGGCCGGTCGAAGCGGTCTGGGCGTCAAGCATCGATCAAGCCTACGACGCGACCCGGCGACGTGGCGCCGCCGGTCGCGACCGTCACTCCTGGTTCAGCTTGTACCGCTCGCTGGGGGCCAGCTTGCGCCGGAAGCCGTACAGCGTGCGCGGCTTGGGCTCGGCCGGCGGGGGCGCGGGCGGGGGCTCGGGGGTCGGGGCCGGACGCTGGGCGGGCCGCTCGCCGCCGCGTGACTGGCCCTGCGGCCGGTCGCGACGGTCGTCGCCCCGCTGGTCGCGCCGATCGTCCCGTCCGCCGCCTTCGCGTCGGCCGTCACGCCGGTCGTCTCGCCGATTGTCCGGCCCTCGCTCGGGCCGATCGTCGCGGCGCTCCCCCTCGGGACGGGGCGGGCGTGCTTCGCGGGCTTCGCCGGGAGCCGAACCCGGACCGGGTCCGGCGCCGGGCTCGCCGCCCTCGCCGTTGGGGCCGCCGCGTCCACCGCGGCCGCGACGGCGACGACGGCGGCGCCGGCGACGCCCGCCCTCGCCCGTACCATCGTCTGACTGCTCTCCGCCGCCCGAGGGGCCGCGGTCGTCCTGCTCGGACCGATCGTCCGGGCCGACCTCCTCACCATCGCGCTGGTCGCGGGCGTCGTCGTCCGCGTGGTGGTGTTCGTCGCCCTCGTCGCGGCGCTCCGCGCGAGCGTGACCCAGATCGTCGGCGTGCTCCGCGTCGGGGCGCTCGCCCCCGCGATCGTCGTCGTTGCGCGGTCCGTCGTCGAACTCGCCCGAGCGGGCATGTTCGGCGTCACCGTCCATCGGACGCGACTCGTCGCCGCCCTGGCCGCCGGGCTGGCCCTCGCCGCCGCGCCCGCCCCGCCCGCGCCGACGCCGTCGCCGACGGCGACGCTTGCCGCCGCCGGGTTGGTCACTGTCGCCGTCGCCGCCGCTTTGGCGGGGTTCACCGCCGCCGGCGTGCTCGTCGTCGGCGTGCACGGGCGCCCCCTCCTCGGCATGGGCGGGTGTCGGCACGGGCTCGCGCCGGGGAGGCGGCTGCTCGGAGCGTCGGCCCTGGTTCTGTCCCTGGCCCTGGCCGGCGCCCGCGTCGTCGCGACCGGAGCGCCCGCGCCCGCGCCGTCCGCGACGCCCGCGCCCGGCTTCGCCGGTGAGGCCCGGCAGGCCGGAGCGTTCGCCGCTGACTTCGATCGGGGTCTCGAGGTCGTCAAAGTCGGTCGACGACAGGAAGTCGGCCTGGTCCGCGCCGGCCGGGGCGTCGGTTTCGGCCGGTTCAGAGGCCTGCACCGCCTTGCCCTCGGCGTCGGCGTCGACGGTCCAGTCGTCGAGCTTGAGGTCCTTCTCCCACGGCACCAGTTGGGACGGGTCGACCTGGGGCACCGACAGCTTGTCGACGTCGATGTCCGCCCCGCGATCGTCGTACGCGTAGAACGCGACGCGGTCGACCGGGATGGCCTCGCTGATGCGCACGTCAATCCGCTTGCCGGCGGTCCGCTCGAGCCGGTTCAGGGCCCGGCGCTTGGTGCTGAGCAGTTCGCCCGCGATCCGCGGGCTCACGACCATCTCGACGCGCCACACCCGCGAGTGCTCGAGCATCGTCGCCAGCTCGCGCAGGGCGTCGGACGCCACGCTCTCGGACTTCTGCACCAGCCCGCGTCCGCGGCACGTGGGGCAGCCGGAGAAGTGCAGGCTCTCCTGGCTCCCGCGCATGCGCTGGCGCGTCATCTCAAGGATGCCGAAGTCGCTGATCGTCTCGAGCGTGCTCTTGGCCCGGTCCTTCTTGAGCAGGTCCTTGAACCGGTTCTCGACCTCGCGTCGGTGCTTGGCCGAGCGCATATCGATGAGGTCGTTGATGATGATCCCGCCCACGTCGCGCAGGCGCAGCTGGCGGCAGATCTCCTCCGCCGCCTCCATGTTCGTGTTGTACGCGTTGGTCTCCGAGTCCCCGGCGTCGCGGCTCTTGCCGCTGTTGACGTCGATCGCCACCAGCGCCTCGGTCTCGTCGATCACCAGCCGTCCGCCCGAGGGCAGCGGCACCTCGCGGGCGTGGATGTTGCGGATCTGCGGCTCCACGCCGACCGCGTGGAACAGCGGCACCCGCCCGGTGTAGTGCACGAGGCCGGCCGCGGTCCGCGGGGCCACGATCTTGAGGAACTTGCTCGCCCGCGTCAGCGCGGCCTCGTTGTCGACCACGATCCGCTCGATGTCCCCCGCGAGCATGTCGCGCAGGGCCCGCACGAGCAGGTCGCTCTCGGCGTACAGCAGCCGCGGGGCCGAGCCCTGCTTCCACCGCTTCTCCATGTCCTTCCACAGGCGCAGCAGGTACGCCAGGTCGCGCTTGAGCTCGGTCTTGTTGCGGTCCATGCCCGCGGTGCGGAGCACGAACCCGAACCCGTCGGGCAGGTCGAGCTGGTCGAGGATCTGGCGCATCTGCCGGCGCGTGTCCTCGTCCTCCACCTTGCGCGACACACCCACCCGGTCCATGAGCGGCATCATCACCAGGAACCGGCCCGGGATGCTCAGGTAGCTCGTGACCGTCGGGCCCTTGGTCCCCACGCCCTCCTTGAGCACCTGCACCACGATCTCCTGCCCCCGGCGCAGGCACGCCTGGATCGGCGGCCGGTCGCGCCGCGGCACCTTCTTGCCGACCTGCTCGGTCGTCTCCCCGTCTTCGCCCGGGAAGTACCGCGGGTGCAGGTCCGAGACGTGCAGGAACGCCGCCTGCTCGAGCCCGAAGTCGACGAACGCGGCCTGGATCGCCGGCTCGACGTTCACGACCTTGCCCAGGTAGATGTTGCCGACATGGCTGACCGCGTCGGCCTTTTCGGAGTGGAACTCTTCGAGCTTGCCCTCCTCGAGGACCGCGACGCGGCACTCCTCGCCGGGGACGTAGTTGATCACCATCTCGCGCTTGACGGTCGGCAGAGCCGGCCGGGCCTCGCGCCGGTCGTCGGAGCGCTCGCCCCGGCCCGACCGACCGCGCCCTTCGCCGCCGACTGCGCCGCCCCCCGTACCGCCGCGCCCGCCGCGCCGACGCCGGCGCTTGGGCCGCTCCTCGTCGCCTTCTTCAACCGGGGCCGGGGCGGCCTGGGCCTCGGGCTCGACCTCGACCGGCTCGGGAGCCGGCTCGGGCGAAGCCTCAACCTGGGCGGTGGCCGCCTTGGTGTCGGCCCGCTTGCCGCGCCGGGCCCGGGAACGGCGCTTGGGAGCGGCGCCGCCGGTCGAGCCTTCGCCGGACGTGCCACCCTGATCTTCACCCGCGGCGTCATCGGGCCGCTTCTGCTCATCGTTCATCGATGCTGTCCTTCAACCCGGGTGCGCGTGCGCCGCGGGCCTTTCTGCGGCCCATGGGACGAAGAAACGTCACGGGCCGCGACCTCCCGGCATCGGCTGCGCCAACCTCGACTGAGCCCGGTTTCAGACCGTCCGCACGCTTCGCGCGAGAACCTCGCGCGCCGCCCGCACTCCTGGCGGGCCAACCCTGGATCGAGCCCGGCCCAGCGCCCGCAAGCGCCGCCTCCGCCCGACGCGCACCGCAGAAGCGTCTCCGCCCGCGTGCGCTCTATCCGCCGCCGGCCTTCGCCGCCGCACCGCCGGGATGTCGGCCTCGCGGCCGGATCCGCTCGACGTGTGGGTGGCGGCCGACGGGTGTGCGACCGATCCGACCGGGCCGCCCCGAGTGGCGCGCCGGCCGAGTGTCCTTGCCCCCGAACCTACTCGGCGGAACGCCCGTCGAACGCTTCGGGGAGAATCCTTCGAGCCGCGTCCCGCAAATAGGCGGAAACCGCGGCGTCCGAATCGAGCGACTGGGCTTTCGCCGCAACCTGCTCGCACTGCGCGACCGTGACGGTGCGGATGCACCGCTTGAGCGACGGAATCGACGCCGCCGTTACGGACAATGTACGCAATCCCAAACCAATGAGCAACAGGGCATACCCGATGTCCCCCGCGGTCTCCCCGCAGCACGACACCGGGATCTTGTGTTTGTTCGCTGCGTCAATCGTCTGCTTTATGAGCTGAATCACCGCCGGGTGGGCTGGGTTGTACAGGTACGCCACCCGTTCGTTGGTACGGTCAACCGCCAGCGTGTACTGCACCAGGTCGTTCGTGCCAATACTAAAAAAATCCGACTCCCTGGCGAAGCTATCGGCCATCACGGCCGCGGCCGGGACCTCGACCATCATGCCCACCTGAATGTTCCGGTCGAACGCCTGCCCTTCGTGCTGCAAGTCCTCCATCACATCGTTCAGCAGGAACCGCGCCTGGCGCAGCTCCCCCGGCGTGGTGATGAGCGGGAACATGAGCTTGATCGGACCGTGGGCACTGGCCCGCAGCAGGGCCCGCAGCTGGGTCCGGAACATCGCCTGGTCGTGGAAGCAGTAGCGGATCGAGCGCAGCCCGAGGAACGGGTTCCGCTCCGGGTTCTCCGCCTGGGCCTGGGTGTACTTGTCGGCGCCCAGGTCGACGGTGCGGATCGTCAGCGTGCGGCCGGCGCTGAGTTCCACCGCTTTGGCGTACGCCTGGTAGTGGTCTTCCTCGGTCGGGGCGCGGTCCTGGGTGAGGTACAGGAACTCGGTGCGGTACAACCCGACGCCCACGCCGCCGCAGTCGATGACGGTGGGGATTTCCTCGGGGAACTCGATGTTGGCGAGCAGTTCGATCGTGACGCCGTCGGGCGTGACGCTCGGCAGGCTGGCGAGCTCGGCGAGGCTGAGCCGGTAGATCCGCTGCTGCTCGATATAGCCGCGGTAGTTGTCGAGCTCCTCGGCGGTGGGATCGAGGATGACCAGGCCGCGGTCGCCGTCGACGATGACCTCGGCGCCGTCGAAGGCCTTGTCGGTGGCGTCGTTGCAGCCGACGACGGCGGGGATGCCCAGGGCCCGGGCGAAAATGGCCGTGTGGCTCGTGCGTCCGCCCAGGTCGGTGGCGAACGCGAGGACCTGCTTGCGGTTGAACTCGGCGGCCTGGCTGGGGGTGAGGTCGCGTGCGATGACGACGGCGCTGGAGCCCAGCTCGCTCAGGCGAGACGAGTGCTCGCCGATGAGCTGCTTGAGGACGCGGTTGTTCAGGTCGCGGACGTCGTCGACCTTGGTCTTGAAGGCCGCGTCCGGGATGGCGCTGAATCGCTTGCCCAGGTCCTGGAAGGACCGGAAGACGGCGAACTCGGCGGTCACCCGCTCGTTCTCGAGCATCTCCCCCATGGGCTTGGTGAGGGAGGGGTCGGCGAGCATGCCGATGTGGAAGGCGAAGATCTTGGCGGCCTCGGGGCCCAGTTCGGCCTCGGTCTGTTCGCGCAGAGCGATCAACTCGACGATGGAGGCGTCCAGGGCGCGCTTCAGGCGGCGCTGCTCGTCCGGCACCATCTCGGGCGGAACCACGCGGCGCGGGATGCGGACATTCTCGTCGTCGAGGACGAAGACGCGTCCGATCCGCACGCCCGGGGAAACTGGGATGCCGCGGATGACCTGCATGCCGGGTGTCGGGACCTCTGATTCACGGGGACGCTGGCGCCCGGAACATCGGTCCCGCGGGCGAGGACGCATGATACGGGCGTCGGGGCGGGGGTGGGGGCCGCCGGGTGCGCAAACAAGGCCGCGGGAGGACCGGGCGTTCACCAATACTCCCAGGAGTGACCGATAGTTCATGAACGTCTCGGACCGGTTCGGCTTGACACGGACCCGGGCGTATGCTCTGATCTAGTCAGCGGCGTCGCGTGCGTGGCCCCTCGGGGCCAGCGTCGGCCGGCCGCTCGAAAGGCCATGTTCGCGGGGGATGGCGGGAACGGTGTTCGCCAGCGCGGACGCCCCGTTCGACAGTTCGAACTCATGACGACGCTTACAGGCATCCTCGATTGGCCTGCGCGCGCCGAGGGCCGGGTGCGGCAGGTTGCCGGCGGCCTCCCGATCGTGCGCGACGACGACCCTTTCGTTCCCCTCGCTTTCGGCGAGCGCTACGGCCTGCGCCCGGGGCTCACCATCACCGTCGAGGTCGGCGTGCGCGACAACCACCGGGGCCAGCCCCACGGGCAGCGCCGCCCCGGACCCCCCCACCACGCCCACCAGCAGCGCGGCCGCCACCCCGGCGGACCCGGCGCACCCGGCGGTCCGATGGGGGGCGGCGGCGGCGGACGCGGCCGGTCCGTCGTCGAGTCCATCGTCGCCATCGAAGGCATGGACCCCGAGCGCTTCAGCAAGACCCGCCCCTTTGATGAACTCACCAGCATCGACCCCCAGCCACGCCTCGCCCTGGAATACCCCGGGTGCCCCGCGAGCTGCCGGCTGGTCGACCTGTTCTGCCCCATCGGTCGCGGCCAGCGCGGCCTGATCGTCAGCCCCCCCAAGGCGGGCAAGACCACCCTGCTCAAGGACATCGCCGGCTCGCTGCTGCGCAATCACGCGGATATTGAGCTGATCATCCTGCTCATCGACGAGCGGCCCGAGGAGATGACCGACTTTCGGCGCTCCTTCGCGAACCTGGGCTCGACCGAAGACCTCATCGAGTCGGGTGCCGCCGACGCGCCGCCGCGCGAGGGCCAGTCTCCCGGCCAACCGCCGATGCACCCGCGCTGCCGCGTCATCGGCTCGAGCAACGACCACGATGTCGAGCAGCACATCGCGATCGCGACGCTGACGCTCGACCGCTGCAAACGCATGGTCGAGGCCGGGCGGCACGTGGTGGTGCTGCTCGACTCGCTCACCCGCCTGGGCCGCGCGTTCAACCGCTCGCGCAAGCACGCCTCGAGCGGGCGCACCATGACCGGCGGCATCGACAGCCGGGCCCTGGAAGTGCCCAAGCAGATCTTCGGCGCCGCCCGCAACACCGAGGAGGCCGGAAGCCTCACCATCCTCGCGACCTGCCTCGTCGACACCGGCTCGGCCGGCGACCAGGTCATCTTCGAGGAGTTCAAGGGCACCGGCAACATGGAGCTCGTGCTCGACCGCAAGATCTCCGAACGCCGGCTCTTCCCCGCGATCAACCTCGCCGCCAGCGGCACCCGCAAGGAGCACCTGCTCATGGACGAGCAGGAGCTCAAGACCGTCACCGCCCTGCGGCGTCGGCTGATCAACATGCCGCCGCACCTGCAGGTGGAGCAGCTGCTCGCGGCCCTGAAGCGATTCAGCACGAACGCGGCCCTGGTCGGTTCCGCGGGCTGACCGTTCGCCCAGGCCCCAGCACAGCGTCGGATGGCCCCCGGGTCGCACACCCCCGTGTCGCCTTGTCGCGCACCGGCGCCTTTGCGCGCAAATTCGCGCCACCTGCTTCGCCGCGCTTTCCCCCGGGGCGGCTTGCCGGTACATTGAAGGTTCACCGCCACGACCGCGGCCCACCCACCCACCGGTCCTGGGGAGACGCACGCATGTTCGGCTCGGCGGTGCTCGACGTCATCATCGGCCTGGTCACGCTCTACTTCCTGTTGAGCGTCATCTGCTCGGCCCTGGCCGAGGCCGTGGCCCTGTGGCTGAACCTGCGTTCGGCGGTGCTGCTCAAGGCGATCGAGGGGATGCTGTTCCAACGGCTGGGCCAGGAACTCAGCCCCGGCGCCGTCCCACCGCCCACCGGCCTCGGAGGGTTCAAGGCCGGCGTGCTCGCCCTGTGGAGCCGGCTGGTCGAACGCTCGGCCCCCGTCCCTGACGGCGCGGCCAGGGCCCATACCGGCTTCACCCTCAAGGACTTCTACAACCACGGGTTCATCTGGAACCTCGGGCACACCACCAAGGCGTTCACCGGTGCGGGCGCGACCGACGAGGCCCGGGCCGACGGCCAGCCCGCGTACATCCCGCCCGAGGCCTTCAGCCGCACGCTCGTCGACCTGGTCGCGACGCACTCGCGCACGCTGCGCGGGGCAGACGGCGCCGGCGCTATGGACGTCAAAGCGACCACCGCCATGCCCGCGAGCGTCGCGGAACTCATCCAGAACTTCAAGGACGGCGTCTCCACCATGGACGACGCGGTGCCCCTCAAGCGGGCCCTGGGCCTGATGCTCCTGGAGACGGGCGACAACTATGAGGCCCTGCGCAAGCGGATCGAGACGTGGTATGACCAGACCATGGACAGGGCCCGCGGCTGGTACAAGGGGCGCGCGACCATCGTGATCGCGTTCTGGGCTACGATCGTGTGCGCCGCCGCGAACGTCGACACCATCGCCGCGGTCCGGGTGCTCTCGACCGACCCGAAGGTCCGTGAGCAGGCCGCGGCGGTGTCGTACGGCCTGGTGCAGCCCATCGACGGCAACGCCGCGACCGGAGCGGCCCTGCTCGAGTCGCGCGTGCCCGAGGAGCGCATGCAGCAGGCCATGAAGGCCGCGTCGCAGGCTGGTTTCCCGATCGGCTGGAACGGCCTGGCCGAAAGCCCGGATCAGGTGGCGTGGAAGATCATCGGCATCGCCCTGAGCGTCGCGGCGGTCTCGCTGGGCGCCCCGTTCTGGTTCGACCTGCTCAACCGGCTCGTGAACGTGCGGCTGGCGGGCCAGCCCGTCGAGACCCAGAGCGACAAAGCCGCGGCCAGGCGCGACCACCCGGACCGACGTGGACGTGCAGATGAGCGCGGCCCCGGCGGTCAAGCCCGAGCTGGGCGCGGCCACGGGCGACGTGGCGCTGCCGCCGGGTGATACGAAAGGCTGAAACGGTTCGGCGCCAACGCCGGCATAATCAGCCGGAACGCTCGCGTGACGTGTGAGAATTCGGCACGCCGGGCGTCCGGCGCGTTCACACCGACAGGCGCGTGAGGTTCTCGATGGTCCACTCGGACCCGTCGCCCGGGTTCCAGTAGAGCCGCACGACGTCGCCCGTGTCGTCGCTCAGGCCGATGAGGTTCTGCTGGCCGCCCATGAGCACGGGCTTGAGGCTCGTGCGCGTACCCGGCCAAAGCGAGGGTGCGCCGGTGAGCGGGATGAGCTGGCTCACCCACTGGTCGGTCGACGGGGTCCACCAGTACACGGCCGGCCGGCCCGTGACGGCGTCGATGCCGGCAATGTTCATGCCTCCCCACGCGTTCACGAACGAGCTGATGGTCGTGAGGCGGAGCCCGCCGATGTCGTCGGTGAGGTTGTCCTTGCGCCACTGGGTGCCGAAGCCGGGCACCCACCACGCGACCTGGATGTCGCCGTTGGCGTCGAACCCGGCGATGTTCAGGCCGTTCCACGGGGTGACGTAGCTGGTGAGCGGGCCGGTGAGCAGCGGCAGGCCCGCGTTGGCGGTGAGGTTCTCCAGGGCCCAGAACTGCATGCCCGGCGCCCACCACGCGACCTGGACGCGGCCGGAGACGTCGACGCCGGCGACGTTGAGCCCGCCCCACGCCGTCGAATACGCCGTCAGCTGCGCGCTGGAGCCCCAGCGTGGCGCCTCGATGCCGTTGGCGAAGAAGTGGTTCGCAGAGATGTTGTCGGCCCCCCACTGCAGCGATCCGTCGGGGAGGCGCGCGGAACTCTGATAGAACATCATGAGCCCGCCGCCCTCGCTGATGCCGGCGACGTGAACGCGCTGGTCGGCGGAGAAGAACACGACGATCGAGCGGCGGATGGCGTCGGCGGCGCTGGTCGTGATGATGATGGGGTCCACGAGCGAGCCGTCGGCGGCCTGGCGGTAGACGACGCCGGTGGCGCCGCGCCCGTCGGGCAACCGCTGCTGCCCGAAGGCGACGACGTAGTTCTGGCCGTCCTTGGGGTCGTAGTAGAGGGCGCTGGCCCACGACTGGTCGAGTTGCGGGTACAGGCGCGTGACCCACTGGCCGCCGGACCCCAGCCGGACGGCGAAGGGCATGCCGCCGGAGGTGACGCCGAGCGCGCCGGGGGCGGTGGGCGTCGGGGCCGCGGTCAGGGTCTCGCCGCCGACGGCGCTGTCGGGCACGGGGGTGAGCAGTTGAGTTTCGGTGAGGATGCGGCCGTCGGGCAGGAGCCGGACTTCCGAGCGTCCGCCGGTGGGGTAGGGGCTTGCGGTTACCGGCAGGCCGAAGTCGCCGGTGTCACCGCCGGCAACCCGCTCGCGCAGTTCGTACGGGGCGCCGGTCACGTCGATCACCTGAGTGTCAACGCGCCAGGAGTTGTAGTACCCGCCCGGGCTGCCCCGGGTCGGCGGCGAGTACTCACGGTCGCCGACGAGCGACTGGTAGACGATGCGGCCCGCGGCGTCGATGCCGATGGGGCTCCAGCCGGCGAAGAGCGACCCGGTCGTCCCCTTGTACACGCCGCGCACGCGCGTGAACGTGCCGTTGCGCTCGATCACCAGGTCGCCCTCGCGACTGCGACCGAGGACGGCGCCGTCGGGGGCGAACTGCCAGACGTCCGCCAGCGACGGGATCCGACGGGCGCCCGCCGACGCTGTCCAGGTGGTGGCAACCGAGGTGCCGGTGGCGAAGTCGAGGCCCAGCACGGTGCCGTCGGCGCGCTGGTCGGTGGGAACACCGGTCCACATGCGGGTGAGCGTGGTGCCGGAGAGTCTCCAGGCGCCGCCGCGGCCGTCGCCGTTCTCATCGGACAGCAGCGCATCGCCGGTGGGGCCGAAGAACAGCACCCGCAGCGAAGGGAAGTTGGGCGTCCCGCCTTCGATATCGGTGATGAAGTTCTCAAGGTCAATCCGAGTCTGCGGCTCGGCGAGGTCCACGAGGAACGGGACCGCGGCGCCGCCGGATCCGGTCGGCGCGAGGTAGCCCGCGATTACGCCGGTGTCGCTCACGGCCGTGATGGTGACCCGCTGCCGGTCCGCGGCGAGCGCGGGGATCCCCGCCCCCACCACGACGGTGTCGGCCCCGGCGACGGCGAAATCCTGGTACCACGCGGAGCCGCCGATGCGGGATGTCCAGGCGTACGTGCCCGCGCGGCTGAACCCGACGTACTGGTCGCGGAGCGGCCGGTACAGCGTCGCGGAGACGGCCCGGACCGCGCCGACCGGGGGCGTGGTCCAGCCGAGTCCGAGAATGTCGGGGATGCCGTCGGCGTTGAAGTCGCCGGCGAGCACGCGCGGGGCCTGGATGGTGATGCCCTCGCCGTCGCCGCTCGCGAGCGTGTGTTGATTCCCGCGCCGTTGCCGATGAGCAGCATGGCGTTCTCGGTGCCCTTGAGCGAGGGTGTGATACCGAGCCACTCGCCCAGGCGTGTCCCGGGCACTTGCGACCGGTACGAATCGGTGACAATGGAGAACCACACGCCCGGGGCCGTGGCCGCGCTCACGCGCAGCACCCACCCGCCGACCCACGGGCCGGTGGTTGCTGGGCCGGCGGGAGCCCCGACGCGCAGGAGGTCCTCGGTCGCCAGCAGCGACGTGCCGACGTGCCCGTCGGGGTTGCTTCCCTGGTAGTCCTGCAGGTGCACGCCGCTGATCGGCTCGACAAGGACCAGCGCGCCCGCGGCGGTGATGGTCGCGCCGTCGCGGAACGTGTCCCACTCCGGCACACCGATGAACAGCTCGCGCACGCCGTCGCGCGGCGTGACCTGGTCGGTGAGGTTGCCCCACGTGGCGAGCGCGTGCCCGTACCGGGAGCCGGCCTGCGAGCCGTCGATCCGGCGGAGCTGGGCATAGTCCGCCCCCGAGAACGTGAAGACCGCGCCCGTGCCGCCCTGCGTGGGGGCGCCCACGGCGAAGTCCGCGGTTCCGTCGGCGTTCAGGTCGTCGGTGCGCGTGAACGAGAATCCGAACTCCGAGTCCGCGTCGCCGGTCAGGGCGTGCAGCAACGCACCGCTGGAGCCGGAATAGAACGCGGCCGAGGCCGAGGCAGGCGAGCCGACAAACAGGTCGCTCACCCCGTCATTGTTGAAGTCACCCGCATTGGCGAGCACAGCCCCGAAGCCCGGGGAGGTGCCGGCGATCGTGGCGAGCAGCGACTGCGTGCGGCCGCTGTACAGGAACACATAACCGTTGACCGCGGAGCCTTCGCCGGAGGCCGCCCGGCCGGGCGCAGCGATGGCGAAGTCGTCGGCGCCGTCGGCGTCGACGTCGCCCAGCGTCGCCCCGGCGGCGCCGTATCCGACGGTTTCTACGCCAGCGGGCGGTGAGAGGCTGAAGAGCTCGTCGGGCGGATCGGCGTACACATCGGCCAGCGGGGTGGGCGTGTACACCGTCAAGAGCTGGCGGGGCTCAAGCGGATCGAGGCGCGGGGCATCCGTGCCGACGAGGCGGGAACGCGGCATGTCGATCCTCCACACGAGAGCGAGCCGGGCGCGACGGGCGGCCGCTAATAGATGATACGCATGTCTACTATACCGAGATCCGCGTGAGGTTCTGCAGACCCCAGACCGCGCCGTCACCGGGGTTCCAGTAGAGGCGGATGACCTCGCCCGAGTCGGCCCGGCCGAAGAGGTTGAGCTGGCTGCCGTTGTTCTGGGCGATGAGCCGGCCGGAGGGGAGCGGGTCCTGCGGGTCGCGGTTGAACGTGAGCGGCTCGGGGATCCAGTCGGTGAGGCCGGGAGCCCACCAGTACACGATGGCGTCGCCCGACTCGATGTCGATGCCGGCGATGTTGAGCCCGCCCCACGGCGTCACGTACGAACTCACGGTGGCGGGGTCGAGCTTCTGGCCGTCGAACTGGACGGTCATGTTGTTGGCCTGCCACTGGGTGCCGAAGCCGGGGACCCACCAGACGACCTGGAGGTCGCCGTTGGTGTCGATGCCGGCGACGTTCAGGCCGCCCCAGGGGGTGACGTAGCTGGTGAGGCCGCCGACGAGCGTGGTGAGGCCGGTGTTGTCGCTGAGGTTGTCGCGGGTCCAGTACTGGCGGCCGGGCGCCCACCAGACGACCTCGGCGTCTCCGGAGGCGGTGAGGCCGGCGATGTTGAGGCCGTTCCACGGGGCGACGTAGACGGTGAGTTCGTCGACCCACTGCGGGGTGGTCTGGCCCTGGGGGGCGAGGTGGACGAGTTCGACGTTTTCAAAGAACCACTGCCACTGGGTGTCGCTGCCTTCGACCAGCCCACCGGTCTGCCAGAACATGATGAGCTGGCCGTTGTCGTTCAGGCCGGCGATGTGCACGCGGTTGTCGGTGGAGACGAAGACGGTGAGGCGGGTGCGGATGGCGCTGGTGGAGAAGGACGTGTCGTTGAGGGTGCGGGGCTCGCCGAAGGCGCCGTCGGACTGCTCGCGGTAGAGCGTAACGGTGCCGTTGCCGGCGTCATCGCCGGCACTGACGCGCCCGAGGGTGACGGCATAGGTCTGGCCGTCCTTGGGGTCGACGAAGACGGCGAGGTCGCCATCGGGACTGAGGGTGCCGGCGAGACCAGAGAGCGAGCGGCCCTGCCACTCGCGGTTGTCGACGAGGCGGAAGGAGATGGGGATGCCGTCGGGGTTGACGGCGACGGCCCGCATGCCGCTGACGCCGGCGGAGGTGGCGCGGACGCCGCGATCGTCGGCGGTGAGCCCCTCGGCGGCGTCGACCTGGGCGAGGTAGCTGCTGGCGACGATGAGGTCGCCGCTGGAGAGCACGGTGATGGGGGCGGCGGTGTAGAAGCGCGTGCCCTCGCGCGAGTCCTCCCACAGTCCGACGGGCGGTGTGCCCAGGGCGATGAGGCTGTCGAGGCGGGTGAGTTCGTTGTCCTCGTCGATGAAGTACGTGAAGATGCCGGAGTAGCCGGCGCCGGAGACGAAGTCGTACCACTCGAGCCGGGCGACGCCGCGGCCCTGGTTGTCGATGCCGAAGACGGTCCAGCCGGCGGAATCGACGCCGGGGATGATGTCGGCGGCGCGGGCGATGCGGGTGACCCGGCCGCTGCGATAGACGGCGAGGTCGCCGTTCTGGTCGGTGCCGATGATCTCCTTGTCGTCGCTGATGCGGCCGGCGTTGAAGAAGCGGGCAACGGCGACCTTGCCGCCGGTGCGGGTCCACAGGCGGGTCTCGCCGTCGACGGTGAGGTCCGCCCGCTCGGTGCCCAGGACGGTGCCGTCGGCGGCCTGGTCCTCGACATAGCCGTTCCACAGGAAGGTGAGTACGCCGGCGGGGGTGAGGACCCAGGCGCGTGGCGTGCCGGGGTACGGGCGGGCTTCTTCGATGAGCACGTCGCCGCCGGGGCCGACGCGCTTGAAGGCGAACTGCAGGGTGTTGATATCGGTGGGGCCCTGGACGCTGGCGATAAGGTCGTCCAGCGCGGTGCGCACGCCGTCGCGGATGATCGCGGCCTCCACGCGCGTGGGCGCAGCCCAGGGGAACTCCGGGGGCTCGACGACGAAACCGGCGATGACGCCGTTGTCGTTCACGGCGAGCACCTCGAAGTCGGCTCCGGCGCCGGGGAGCGTTTCGAGGGCGGAGATCACGCCGTTGTGGATGACGTAGCGGCGCGCGGAGGGGATGGGGCGGGAGCCGTCGTACGAGCCGGCGTCGGGGCCGGCGAAGATGAGGTACTCGCCGTCGCGGCTGGTGACGGTCGGGCGCTGCAGGGAGAAATACGCGAGCTCGGAGTACGCGACCGCGGGGCCGGTGGCGGAGCCGAGCAGGACCTCGGTGAGGCCGTCGGCGTCGGTGTCGCCGATGGGGCCGATACCGATGAGGCCGGAGGCGGACGGGCCGGCCTGCAGCACGAGCGAGCCGCCCTGGGAGATGACGCCGAGGTGGAACGCGGGCGTCGAGCCGTCGCGCGACGGGGCGCCGATGCCAAACTCCAGGCCGTCACGCCCGTCGAGGTCGCCCAGGCTGACGAGGGTGGCGCCGAACGTGGGCTCGGTGCCGCGGGCGGCGGAATAGTCGTACGCCACGATCGACGGGTGCACGTCCCAGCTCACGATCTGGGCGATGTGGACTTTGCCGACGGCATCGGGCGTGGGCGACGGAGCCCCGATGAGGATCGTGGAGCTCGACGTCCCCGACTGCAGGAAGAGCAGCGACGAGCCGAAGCCGGCCGAGCCGTTGGTGGTGCTGAGCTGGACGCCGAGCTCACCGTCGAGGATGATGACGGCCCCGGCGTCGGCGGCGCCGGGAGCGCCGACGAGGATCTCCGGGAACCCGTCGGTACCGTACGCGTCGTCCGCCGTGCTCCACACGTCGTGGGTCGCGGCGATGGCGTGACCGAAGCGGATGCCCGGCACGGTGGCGTTGGTGGTGAATCGCTGCGCGGCGGACTGCAGGTCGAAGGCGTGGACGGCGCCGTTGCCGTTGCGCAGCGGGGCGCCCACGAGCAGCACGCCGTCCGGGGCGCCGGGCGCGGCTTGCAGGGCCAGGGCGTAGCCGAACGCCGAGCCGGCGTCGCCGGTGAACGTGCGTTCGATGTTGCCGGAGGCGGGGGAGTAGATACGCACGATCGATTCGTTCGGGGAACCAATCGCGAGGTCGTCGTCGCCGTCGCCGGAGACATCGCCGACGTTGAGCAGGCTGAACCCGAAATTGGGGGCGGCGCCCTGGATCGTCGTGATGAGGGCGCGGTCCACGCCGGAGAAGACGAAGACGGCGCCGTTGACAGGGCTGTCGCCTTCGCGACCCGGGGCGGAGACTGCGAAATCGTCGCGCCCGTCGCCGTCAACGTCGCCGACGCCCACGCTCGCCGCGCCAAAGCCGGCCACGGTCACGCCCGCGGGGGCCTGGAGCTCGAACAGTCGCGTCGGAAGGTCGAACGAGTCGGCGATCGGGGCCGCGAGGAATGCGAGCAGCTGGCGGGGCTCGAGGGGAATCAGCACGTTGCCGGCCGCGTCTTCGCTGCGGGCGTGGTCAGCACGAGTCCTGGCCATGCGATGAACTCCTAAGGTCGGGGTCGGACCTGAATAGCAGAGTGTATGCTCTTGAATTGAAATAGGGAACAACGCCGGGTGGCGCTCGGGGTGATCCGACATCCGACATACGGGCCTTGGTGCGCGGGGTTGCGTTCGACCCTAGATCGCCCGGGCGCCCACGTTGTCGACGTTCCACGTCGCGCCGTCGCCGGGGTTCCAGAAGAACCGCAGGATGGCGTTGTCCCCGGTGCGGGCGAAGATGTCGATCTGCCCCGGCGGCGTGGCGATGGTGGTGAGCGGCCCGTCGAGCACGGGTGAGCCGCCCGCGACAGGGAGCACGTCGTACGCCCACGGGGTCGTCGGCGTCCACCAGTACACCGCGACGGCGCCGGTGTCGGGGTTGATGCCGGCGATGTTGAGGCCGCTCCACGGCGTGACGTACGCCGAGAGCGTGCCCTCGCGCAGGCCGCGGGGTGTTTCGGGCAGCAGCGGGTCAAAGCGCCACTGGCCGCCGAACTCGGGCACCCACCACAGGGCGACGACCTCGCCGTCGGTGGTGGTGCCGGCGACGTTGAGGCCGGACCAGCCGGTGACGTAGCTGGTGACATTGCCGCGCATTGCCGAGGCGCCGGCGATGCTGGAGAGGTCGCTGGTCTGCCAGAGGGTGAGGCCGGGGGCCCACCAGACGGTGTGCACGCGCCCCTGCTCGTCGAGGCCCGCGATGTTCAGGCCGTTCCAGGGGGTGACGTAGGCGGTGAGGTTGGAGACGAAGCCCGGGGTGGCCTGACCTTGCGGATTGAGGTGCTCGGTCGAGAGGTTGACCGAGCCCCAGTTGCCCAGGTCGCCGGGGGCGAACTCGGGGCGGTTGAGCTGGAAGAGCATGATGATGTCGCCGTCGGCGGCGTAGCCGGCGAGGTGGACGCGCCCGTCGGCACTGGCGAACACGGCGAGGTTGCTGGTGATGGCCTGCGAGGTGGGCAGGACGCGGCCTTCGTCGTACACGCCTTCGAAGGTCTGGGTGAACCACACGAGCTGCGTGGCGAGGCGGGCGATAGCGTAGGAGCGGCCGTCGCGTGGATCGGTGTAGAGCGCGACCTCGGGGACGATGGGCGGGGGGAAGACGTCTGGTGCAGCGATGCCGAGCGGTGCACCGATCCAGAGGCCGGCCTGCTGGCCGCTGAGGCGGAGGACGACGCCCTGGCCGCCGACGGTGCTCGCGGCGACGTCGAGGCCGCGGTCGGTCCAGGTGACGTTGATGGGACGGTCGGGGGCGGAGGTCACGGGGCCGGACTGCGGAATGGGGACGGCGAACTGGTCGCCGACGAGCAGGGCGTTGCCATCGATGAGGCGGGCGATGGACGGGCCGTTCCCGTCGGGCGGGGGGAGCGCGAGGGGGTCGGAAATCACGAGGCCCGTGGGGCGCAGACCGAGTCCGGGCTCGAAGAAGTAGTTGTAGCTGCCTAGGGCGGAGGGTGGCGGTCCGCCGGGCGGGTTCGGGTTCGTGACCACACGCGCGGCGACGCGGCCGGCCTCGTCGACATCGTCGACGGTCCAGTTCAGGAACACGCCGGGTAACCCGAGAGGGGCGAGGGCGGCGAGCGTCTCCGTCACGCCGTCGGTCCATCGGACGAGCGTGCCGTCGGCGGTGTGGGCGACGATCTGCCCGGCGTTGTTGATGAACCTTCCGATGCCGGTGCTGCGGAGGGTGGGGATGTCGCGGACCTGGCCGTCGGCGGTGAGCATCCGGACCGGCCCGGTGCCCGGGACGCCGGCGGAGCCGACGCCGGGGATGTCTTCGGGGGCGATGCCGACGACGACGCCGGAGTCGTTCACGTGGCCGACGCGGCCCTGCCAGAGGAATCGCAGAACACCGGCGCGGAACAGGTAGGCGGCGTTGCCGGCGTGAAAGACCAGGTCGCCGGTGTTGCTCATGCTCTGCAACGAGAGCCGGCTCGTGGGTGCGGGGCCGACGGTGGTCGTGATGGCGTCGGCGAGGCGGGTGCGGACGCCCTCGAAGACGATGTACTGGTCGGTGTCGACGCCGTCGACGATCAGGTCGGCGTAGAAGAGGCCGGCGTTGTTCACGGCGCGGACGGTGAGGCCGTCGAGGCCGGCGGCGGCGAGGGAGGTCCGGCGGGCGTCGCGGAAGACGTACCCGGCCTGGCTGCCGGCGTTCACCGGGCCGAGGGTCGCGGTGAGGACGACGTAGCTGGCGTCGTCGCTGACGGCGCGGAGGGAGAGGTCGGCGGCGAGGGGGATCGGGACGGCCTTGACGCGGACGGGGGTGGCGTCGTCGGCCTCGCCGAAGACGAAGTCGTTCACACCGTCGTTGTCGAGGTCGCCGACAACGGCGACGGAGCTGTACCGACCGACGTTGGTCAGGCCCGTGGCGATGAAGTTGCTGTAGTTGCCGTTGCCGATGACGAGCCGTCGGCCGGTGGTGTTCCCGGGGGCGAGGATCGCGACCTCCGACAGGCCGTCGTCCCCGACGATGTCGCGCACCAGCGTCATGCGCTCGCCGAGGCGATCGCCTTCGGTGAACCCGAAGTCCGTGTTGTCTGAGAACGCCATCAAAGTGGCACCGAAGTTCTGCGTGACGCGTGACGCGACCGCGTACCCGGCGTCGGTGCGCGGGGCGCCCTGGCCGCCGGGCGGGAGGTCCCCGCCCGGTGCACCGACGAGCAGGCGCAGGTCGTTGCCCGTCGGTGAGCCGTCGGCCCGCGCGCCCAGGAACACCAGCGAGGAGCCGAAGCGGTCGCCGGCCTGCGGGAGGATGTCCTGGGCGTCCCCCTCGGGGCCCGCGGCGGGGAGCCCGTCCCCCAGCGGCGAGTGCAGAAACTGCTGGCCGGTCTGGCCGTCGTACACGTAGGCCCGTCCGGAGTCGGCGCCGGCACCGTCGTACCCCGGCGCGCCGACGGCGAAGTCCTTGACGCCGTCTCCCGCGCCGAAGCGGTCGAGTGGGACATCGGCTCCGCCCGCGACGGCGTGCCCGAAGCGGTCACCGACGGCCTCGCCGGTAAAGGTGAGCAGGAGCGTGGCGTCGACGAGGGAGTAGACGAACGCGCAGCCGGGGCCGAGGGCCGCGGGGTCGACACCCGCGCCGGGGGCGCCGACGATGACATCGTCGAAGCCGTCGCCGTCGAAATCGCCGACGTTGGCGAGGCTGAAGCCGAACTCAAAGAAGCGCCCGGCCCCGCTCAGGATCTGGATGCCATCGCCCGTGCGCCCGGAGTAGACCACCACGCGCCCGAAGTGATCCACGGCCGCGTCGGGGTTGGAGTCGTAACTGGGGGAGCCGACAACGAGGTCGCTCACGCCGTCGGCGTCGAGGTCACCGACGGCGACCATCGCGGCGCCGAAGCCAGCGGTCTGGTCGGTGAGTTCGCGAATGACGCTCAGGTCGGCGCCGGAGTAGATGAAGACGCGCCCGGCGGGACCCTGGCCAGCGTCGGGACCGCCCCAACGTCCGATCGGGTCGGGGAGGCGTCCGGGGGCGGCGACGGCGAAATCGGGGCGGCCGTCGGCGTTGACGTCGCCGAGGGGCGCGACGTTGTAGCCGAAGTTCTCGACGACGGTTCCCGCGGCGGGCGCCACGGTGCGGATGAGGTCGTCGAGGTTGAACGCCTCGGCGGTGTCCACGACCGTGTAGGTCGAGAGCACGACGCGGGGCTCGAGGGCTTCGATGCATGCGCCTGGCGGCGCCGGACGGCAGCGGACGCTCGACGCGTGAGCACGATCGGACATGGGGCTCCCTCCACCTTCCCGCGTGCGGGCGCGGGATATCGGAACCATACCTCAGGTCGCCGGCCGGGGCTGCTCGGTGTGCACGCACTGGGGCGCGTCCGCGATGAAATCGGCCTCATCGTTCAGCGTGCCGCGAGGTGTCAACCCGGCTCGTCGGCCGGGTCGAGCGGCGGTTCATCGGGGGGCGGCGCCGCCGACGGCTGGGCCGGTCCTGGCGCGGGTCGGCGTCCGGGCTTGAGGCCGCCTTCCTCGAGCGTCTTTTTGCGCCGCAGCACGTGGTGATAGTGCTGCGCGAAGCGGTGGGCCTCGTCGCGGATGGACTGGAGGAGCTTGAGCGCGGGGTTGGTGCGCGGGAGGCGCACGGGTTCGGCCCGGTCCTGGATGTAGACGAGTTCCTCCTTCTTCGCGAGGCTGATGACCATCGGCGGCTTCTGGGCCAGTTGCTCGAACGCCTCCAGCGCGGCGTGCAACTGGCCGAGCCCGCCGTCGATGAGGATGACGTCGGGGTACAGCTCGCTTCCGGCGCCGGCCTCGCGGTAGCGCCGGCTGACCACCTCGCGGATGGCCGAGTAGTCGTCGTTGTCCACGCTCTTGATCTTGAACTTGCGGTACTGCTCCTTGAAGGGGCGGCCGTCGACGAAGCAGACCTTCGAGCCGACGGTCTCGCCGCCCATGAGGTGGGCGATGTCGATGCCCTCGATGACGCGGATGGGGGTGTCGGTGCCCAGGACCTTGCGCAGGGCGGAGAGGCCCTTGGTGGGGTCGGTGTAGGCGATCTCGGTCTCGGGCTGCCACTTGTCGCGCTTGCTGGCGCGCTCGTCGAGGCGCTGGATGGCCTTGATCTGGTCGCGCAGGGCGGCGGCGCGCTCGAACTCAAGGGCCTTGGAGGCGGCGGCCATCTCGGCCTCGAGCTCGCGGAGCATGACGCTGCGCTTGGAGTCGAGGAAGCGGGCGAAGCGGTCAATGTCCTGGCCGTAGAGCGTCGGGGTGATCTTGGCGGCGCACGGCGCGGTGCACTGGCCGATGTTGTGCAGGATGCAGGGTCGGAAGTAGACGTTCCTGGGGTTGTCGGCCTCGATGTCCAGGCTGCACGTGCGGAAGCGGAAGACGCGCTGCAGGACCTGGATGGCGTGGCGCAGGGCGCCGACGTTCACGAACGGACCGTAGACCTTGGCGCCCTTGAGCAGGGCCTCGAGGGCGGGGTCGCCGGCGCCGGTGGGGTTGCGGGTGACGAAGACGCGCGGGTAGTCCTCGCGCTGCGTGATGACGAGGTACGGGAAACTCTTGTCGTCGACGAGGCGGACGTTGAAGCGCGGCTTGATGTCCTTGATGAGCCGGTTCTCGGCGAGCAGGGCCTCCCACTCGCCCTCGCACTCGATGACGTCGAAGTCGTCGACGTAGTCGAGCAGCATCTGCTTCTTGGGACCCAGGTCGGCGGAGGGCACGAAGTAGCTGGAGACGCGGTCGGGGAGGCGGCCGGCCTTGCCCACGTAGATGACGGTGCCCGAGACGTCCTTCATGAGGTAGACGCCGGGGACGGACGGCAGGTCGCGGGCCTTGTTCAGGAGCCGTGCGAGGCGGATCGTGGTCTCAAGCTCGGACACGGGGAATGATAAGAGCCGCGAGGGCGAGCGAGTGAAGTCCGTCCGGTCGCCGTCCCACCAAGGAATCGTGACTCTCGACGCCTTCCAGCCGAACACGTCCGGTCGCCGACTCGCTGAACTGTCGAGCTCAACTTCCGTCAATAACGTAGGGCTTTCGTACGAACCGACGCCGCACCGCCTTCCATTCCTGCTCAAGCCCACGCAGACGGCTCGGGGAGTGGAGTTCGACGATCGTGATCCCGCCCGCGGCCTGCGAACACTCGGGTTCCACGCGATCGTGGCGGCCTTGCTCCTCGGTTGCGTGACGTGGACGGGGTGCTTCTGGATCCATCCGGCGAGCAGGTTGAACGTCGGTTTCACCGTCGCTGGCCTTGCCCTGGTCTTCGGCGTGTTCTGGCTCGTCTGGTCGATCTGCACCGGCCGGATCGTCACGATCGACACCGCCGAGCGCACGATCACCATCGAGGGCCGCGGCCTCACGCCCGCTCGACGCCACGTGAACCGCTATCCGCTGCAGAGGTGCGAATGGCGGCTGTACCGCATGGACGTCCGTGTCCGCCGGTCTCATCGGGAACCGGAAGTGCGCCATCACTGGTTGCTGACTTTGTCAGCACCTGACCAGGCGGTGGCGATCGCCGTCTGCAACGATGAGCGAGAGATCCGGAGTTTGTGCGCAGAGTTGTCGGAGATCGCCACGATCCCCTTCATCGAGACGAACAGTCTCGTGACCTGGAATGTGATACCCGATCCGGAATGTTCCGCGGTGCAGTGAGCGGAAGCGCCGGCGCAGCCCCGCGGCGGCCAACGACCCTCTCTCGGCCTTCGCAGGGAGAGGGTCTGTGTGTGTGACCGGCGGGTGCGCCGCTCGCCCCCCCCTTGTTTTCTCGGTCTGACCGAGGGCTGTCGGCGCGCCGGACACGAAGTCACCATACCGCGCCGGTGCGGACACGCAAGGCGGGCGTCGCGGTTTTGCGTCGATGAAATCGTGGCGCACATGGGTTGACAGCAGGAGAACGCGTGCTCAGGAGCGGGGCTTGGGGCGTCACCCTCGCTTGCGCGTCGGGCTCGTTGCGACGTCCGATCCGAGCCTCCCGCGCGAGCGGGAGGTTTGCGATGTCCGGACGCACAGGGCCCGCCGCTTGCGCGGCGGGCTCGGATCGGCGTTACTCGCTCAGCGCGAGCGCCACCATCGACTCGATGCCGGTCTCCAGGGCTTCGTCGTTGAAGTCGTAGTCGGGCTGGTGCAGCGTGGGGTAGGTCGGACGCCCGCGCGGGCGCACGCCCAGGGCGAAGAAGCACGCGGGGACGTGCTGGGCGTAATACGAGAAGTCCTCTCCGCCCATCGTGGGCGTAGACACTTCGACGACGCGGGCCTCGCCCAGCGTTGTGCGGGCGACGCGGTCGAAGCGGGCGGTGGCCTTCTCGTCGTTGAAGGTGACGGGGTAGCCCTCTTCCCACTCGATCTCGGCACGGCAGCCGTACGCCGCGCACGCGTGCTCGACGGTCTCGTACAACCGCTGCTTCGCCATCGCGCGGGTCTCGGGCTTGAGGGTGCGGACCGTGCCGCCGAACTTGACGGCGTCGGGGATGATGTTGCGGGCCGTGCCGCCGGCGATCGTCGCGATCGTGACGACAACGCTGTCGAACGGGCTCACGTTGCGCGACACGATCGACTGCAGGGCGGTGATGCAGTGGGCCGCGGCCACGATCGGGTCGCGGGAGTACTGCGGGTACGCCGCGTGCGCGCCGGTGCCGCGGACGGTCACGACGATGTTGTCGGTCGCGGCCAGCAGCGGGCCCGGGCGCGAGCCGACGGTGCCGACCTCGTACTGCGGCCAGCCGTGCAGGCCGTAGATCACGCCGACCTTGGGCCCGATGACCTTCCCATCAAGCACGCCCTCGTCGCACAGGCGTTTGGCGCCGGCGCCGCCCTCCTCGGCGGGCTGGAAGACGAGCGTGACAGGGTTGGGCCGGTGCGGCAGCTTGGTGAGCACGCGCGCGACGCCGATGAGGTTGGCCGTGTGCCCGTCGTGCCCGCACGCGTGCATGAGGCCGGGCGTGGTCGAGGCGTACGCCAGGCCGGTCTTCTCCTCGATCGGCAGGGCGTCCATGTCCGCCCGCAGGGCCACCGCGGGACGGCCGGCGCGGGACGGATCCGTCGGCGGGATATGGGCCACCACGCCCGTGCCCCCGGCGAGCCCCGCGACGTGCTTGACGCCCAGGGCCGTCAATTCACGCACGACCACCTGGCTGGTGCGCTTCTCCTGGTACGCCAGTTCGGGGTGGCGGTGCAGGTCGTGGCGGATCTCGACGAGGCTGGGAAGTTCGCCGGCGATCAGGCGGCGCACGGCGGAGGAGTCTGGGGCGGACATGTTCGCAGGGTAGTCCCCGCCCGAGGGCGGCCCGGTGCACCCCGCACGCGGGAAAGCCGCGTCAGGCGCCCAGGATCTCGTCGCACAGGGCCTCGGCCCGCGGCGCGGCCCGCAGGATGGCCTCGGGATCGACCGACCACGGAGACGGGATCGCCAGTTCGGGGAACTCCGCGGCCACGTCCGGGCGCACGGGCGTGTTCTTCGACTCGCTGCGGGCCAAGGCCCGCTCGACCGACCCGGCGAGGATGTGGTCGATGAGCCGGCGCCCCTGCTCGGGGTTCGGGCTGTTGCGGACGAGGGCGACGGTGTTCGGGATGACCAGCGGGCCCAGGCTCCGCAGTGCGGGGAGCAGCGCATCCAGGGCTGCGGGCGGGGTGGGGGCGCCGGGGGGCGTGGCCGCGGGAGCGGCGGGGGACGGGGCGGAGGATGGAGCGGGGGCGGGGCCCAAGGCCATCTCGACCGGCCAGCCGTTGCGCTTGCCGGCGTAGACGTCGTCGGTGTCGGTGAGGCCGGCGAGGATCTCGCCGGTGGCGCAGGCGCGGACGACGGTGGCGTTGCCGTCGAACAGGCGCACGCCGTGGGCCTTGAGACGGGTAAGCAGCTCGCGCAGGGCGGGCTCGCCCAGGTGCACGCTGATGGCCGCGACGTGGGTGCGGGTGGTGCCGAAACGGGGGCGGGCGATGCCGACGCGGCCCTTGAAGCGGTCGTGCAGCAGGTCGGCGAGCGAGGTCGGCGCGTCGCCGGGGCTGATGCGCTGGGTGTTGTAGACAACCACCCTGGCCCGCAGGCCAAGTGCGTACCACCGCTTGAGGGGGTCGCGGAACTTCGTGGGCCACGCCCCGCCGGGCAGGCCCTTCACGCCGGCAACGGAGTCGTACTCGGCGAGCACATCGGCGCGGGCGAGTTCGGCCGTGCCGAGGGCTTCGCTCGACCACCACACGTCGCAGCGGGGACGTTGGCGCTCGGCGAGCAGGCGCTGGACGAGGCCGGTGGTCTTGGTGGCCTCGGTGTCGCCGACGGTGCGGACCTTGATGCCCGAGGCGTTCTCGTAGGCCGCGACGATGGGCGCGAGGAACTGCGAGTCGACGCTCGAGTACAGGACCACTTCGCCGGCGCGGGGCACCAGGCGGGCGCCAGCGCGAGCTGCCGCGGCCGTCGCCAGCCCCCCCACCATCGCCGCCAGCGCGTCGCGCCGACGGAGCGGGGTCATTTCTTGTCCTCGGCGGCGGGTGCGGCCGAGGGCCCGGACGGGGCGGCCGGGGCGGCTTCCTTCACGTCGGCCTTGGTCTTGAGGCGGCCGAAGTAGTGCTTGACGGCGGAGTGGAACTCGCGCGGGATGACGTTGTTGTCGATCGCCTCGGCGGCGGCCTGGTCGGCGGCGACGACGGCGGCGGCGAATTCGGCCTTGCTCTCGCCCTTGATCTGCTCACCCTCGATCAGGCGGCTGGAAATGATGGGGCCACCCTGGTTGGGGGACTTGAACTTCCGCTTCTCACGGTCGATCGCGGCCTCGGCGGCACCGGGATGGCCGCCGTTGGCCTGGCCGGGCCCGCCACGGGCGCGGCCGGGGGTCTTGGACTCATTCCAGCCTTCGCGCCACTCGCCGTCCTTCTCGCCCTGGCAGTCGCCGCTGAGCCCGTTCTTGCAGGCGCCCATGCCGCTCTTGTCGGACTCGCTGAAGGACGAAAGGGCTTCGAGCTGCTGCGTGACTTCGCCCTCGGCGGCCTGGGCCGCGGCCATTTCCTGGTTCATCTGCTCGAGCTGACTGAGCTGATCGGCCATCTGCTCCATGCTCTGCTGGGCCTGCTGATTCATGCCCTGCTGGCTCATGGACTGGGCCATCTGGTTCATGGACTGGGACATGCTCTCGCAGGCGTTCTGGCACTGCTGCTGGGCCTGGGCCTGCTGCTGGAGCTGGTCCTTCTGCTCCTGGGTGAGGTTCTCGCTCTTCTTGAGGGCCTCGGAGAGGGCCTTGGGGTCGCTGGCGAGCTTGGGGTCGAGGCCGGCCTGGGAGAGCTTTTTCTCGAGCTCTTTCTTCTCCTGCGCCGCCTGCGCGAGCTGGGACGCGAGCTGCTTGAGCTGCTCCTGGGCCTTGGACCGGTCTTCGGGGCTCATGGCGTTGTTGGCCATCTTCTCCGCGAGCTTCTGCAGTTCGGCGGAGGCCTTGTCGAAGTTGCCCAGCGAAAGCTGCTTGCTTAGCTCGGTGAGCGGGCCCTCTCCGGGGGTCTTGAGGTTCTGAAGCTTGTCCTGGATCGCCTTGAGGCCCTGCTGGGCCGGGGACTGCTTGAGCTCGTCGAGCTTGTCCTTCATGGCCGTGAGCTGACGCACGGCGTTGAGCCGGATCTCCTCGGGCGTCTTGGGGGTCTCGGGGGCGGTCGGCGCCTCGGGCGCGGGCTCGTCCTTGTCGAGGTTGAGCTTGTTGGCGATCTGCTCGACCTTCTTCTTCGCCTCGTCGGCCTGGCTCTGGGCCATCGCGACCTGGCGCATCTTGGCCTGAGCCGCCTCGTTCTTCTCGCGCTCACCCATGAGATTGAACGGCGGGATGACGAACCACGCGATGACCAGCGCCACCGCCAGGGCCATGATCCACGGCCACGAGCGTGGGGCCGTCACCGGCACGGCCTGGCGCACGTTCACGGTCCGCGCCCGGGCCGCGGCCGACTCGACCGCCGCACGCGACCACGGGTCATCCTGGCCCTGGGCCCACAGCGCGGTGCTGAGGGCTTCGCGCAGGTCGGCGCCCTCGTCGACGCGCCGGGCCGTCGCGGCCCGGTCGGGACGGGTCACCAGTCCCAGCAGCAGCGCCAGCGCGAGCACGCCCACGGGGGCCCACATGGCGACGGCTTGCCACGGCACGTCCCACGCGGTGCCCTGCTGGATGATGCGCGTGACGATCGCGCCCGCGAGCACCACCATCACGCCGAGCACGAGCCACTTCGCCGCCCCGGTGAGGAACAGCCGCCAGCTCGCCGCCCGAAGCACGCGCCGGATGTCGTTCATGACGTCCACTCCACGCTCAGACCGGCCCTGACACGCCCCCGGGGAAGCCCGGGGACCGCGCGGCCGGTCCCTTCTTCGTACAGATGTCTTCGGCGAGGGATTCGTCCGGGTTCGTGCCTCGGTGCGAATTCATCCCGAACGGTCGGTTGATCGTTGGCGCCCGATCGAGGATGATCCCCCCGTGCGCTTCCTGTCCCGACAATCCCCCGAACAGCTCGAACCGCTGTTCGAGCGACAGCGGGCTGGCGACCGGCTGGGACACACGCTGCACACCTGGGGCGCGGTCGTCATGCTCGTCGCCCTCACCGGCCCGACGACCGCGACCGAGGCCGCGCTCGTCCCGGCCCTGGCCATTTTCGTCATCCGGCTGCCCGGGATCTGGCGGCTGGTGCTGGGCACGGCGGGCGCGTGGGTGGTGCGCGTCTTCGTCGCCTTCGGGCTGTGGTGGGCGCTCACGCTCGCGTGGTCGCCCGACCGCGGTGCGGGCATTGAGGAAGTCGGCACCGTTCGCTTCGCGCTCGCCCTGGCGCTGCTGTGGCCCGTGCTGGATCGGCGGCGGCTGCTCACCTGGGCGCTCGCGGCCGGGCTGCTTGCGGGCAACGTCTCGCAGGTGCTGCACGCCATCGGCACGCACACCGGCGTGCACGCCCTGACCTGGCCGCGGATGCCCGACCGCAACTCCGGATGGTGGGACCCCGTCGTGGGCGGCTCGCTGCTGTGCGCGGCACTGGGGCTGCACCTGCCGGGGGCGGTCGCGGGCATGGGGCGTGAGCGGCTGGCGCACGCGGCGTGCGCACTGGTCACGCTCGCGGCGATTTTCGCGAGCGGCACGCGCGGGGCGTGGATTGCCGCGGCCGCGCTGCTCGTGCTCGTGGGGTCGATCGCCCTGTGGACGCGTCGGCACGAGGCCCGGCGGGCCCTGCGTTCGCCGGTGGTGCTCGCGATCGCGGGTGGAGCGGTGCTGCTGGCGGTCGGCATCGGGGCGGTGATCGGCCCGGGGGTGGCCCGAAGGGCCGCGCACGGGTACTCGGAAGTCGCCGCGGCCGTGCGCGAGGGGCGTTACCAGAGCGACACCGGGGCCCGGCTGCTGCTGGCGGGGTGGGCGGTGCGCGCGACGGGCGAGCACCCGGCGGGCGGGGTGGGTGCGGGCGGGTTCCGGGCGTGGGTGCGGGACCACCTGCGGGCGCAGGGCGTGGACCCGGACACGCGGGCCGTGCACGCGCACGCCCATAACGCGCTGCTGCACGCGAGCGCGACGACGGGGGTGCCGGGCGCGGCCCTGCTGATCGGCCTGGTGGTGACCGGTATGCTCGCCGGGCGACCGCGCCCCGGCGAATCGTGGGGGCGCGACGCCGGCCCGTGCGTGGCCCTGCTCGGGCTGGCGCTGGTGAGCGCGTTCGACACGGTCCAGGTGAACGCCCAGACCGCGGCCCTGCTGTTCACGCTGCTGGCGCTGTGCAACGACCTTCGTCCGCGACCGACGTCGGCAATGTGAACCCGCAGTCCGATAGCAAAGCGGGCCAACCCCCCAAAGTCCCCATACATGACGTCGCCGTCGCTTGGGCACGGGCGAGTGACGCGGCGTGGTTGCCGATGGAAATGGGCGTCACCGCTGCTCGACCTCCCCCCCACTGCTCGACCCCCCCAACCCCTCTGTTCGGTGCGTGCCCGAGATGTCACAGCCACCATCCAAAGCCCCGCTTGTCGGCTCCGAACCCCTCAACTCGCTGGGACTCTCGCTGCGCGACCTGGACGCGATCCTCGATCGCATCGACAAGGCCGAGAAGCCCCTGGGCAGCAAGCGGATCCACACACGCCGGCCCTTTCGGCGCGCGAGCATCAAGCTGCACATCGAGCAGCCCGGCGGACGGAGCACGCTGGTCGTCGCGGGGCGCAACCTCTCGTCCCGCGGGATGTGCGTGCTGCACCGCTCGTACCTGCACGTGGGCACCGAGTGCCACGTGGACCTGCCGCTGATCGGGGGAGGCGAGCGCTCGGTGGCCGGCAAGATCATCCGCTGCGCGCACCGCGAGGGCATCATCCACGACCTGGGGATCAAGTTCAACGAGCCGATCAACCCCAACGAGCACGATCAGCTCGAGACCTTCAGCAAGTGGCTGCCCACGCTCGAGCACGTCGATCCGTCCGAGCTGCGCGGGTCTCTGCTGGTCGTCGAGGAGTCCGCCGCCGACGCCCGGCTGCTCCGCCACCTGCTGCGGCACACGCCGATCACCATCACGATCGTCGGAACGTGCGAGGCCGCCATGCAGCGAGCCCCCGACGGCTTTGACGCGATCCTGTGCGACTACCACGTCGGCGACGGCACCGCGGCGGCGCTCATCGGCCAGCTGCAGGCCCGCAAGATCACCACGCCGATCATTGTCGCCACGAGCGAGTACGACCCCACCACGATCGCGAAGATCTCGCGCCTGCGGGCGAGCGCGTTCATCTCCAAGCCGCTGGACGGCTCCTTCCTGATCCGGCTGCTCGCGGAGCTTTTCCAGCCCAAGACCGCGCCCAACGAGGGCGGGGACAACACCATCGCCGGCGCCACGCTCGCGGCGGTGCTCGACGACCTTCTGGGCGAGACCGTGAAGATCCAGTCGGCGATCGCGGCGGGGGACGTCGAAGCCGTGCGCCGGCTGTGCGTGTCCATGAAGTCGACGGCGGCGGCCCTGAACCTGGGCACGGTCTTCGGGGCGGCCGAGGCGGCGATCACCTCGCTGCACTCGACGATGAACGTGGACGAATCGGCGGCGGCGCTGTCGATGCTCATCAACGCGTGCGTGCAGGCCGCGGGGCGTCGCACGCAGGCCGCGTGAGGCCGGGACGGCCTGCATGCCCGTACCATTGCCCGTGAAGCAGCGTCCCCGGGCCGTGGTGCTGGTCTCCGGCGGGCTCGACAGCGCCGTCGTGCTGGGCGTGGCGCGCTCGCGCGGGTTCGACACCATCGCCCTGAGCTTCGACTATGGCCAGCGGCACCGCGTGGAGCTGCTGGCGGCGTCGGCGGTCGCGCAGTCGCTGCGGGCCGAGCGTCACGTGGTGGTGCCGATCGACCTTCGGGCGGTCGGGGGCAGCGCCCTGACCGACGACGCGATCGACGTTCCCAAGGACCGGCCGCTGCCGGACCCGGACCGGCGGCACGACGACTCACCGGCGACGTACGTGCCGGCCCGCAACCTGATCTTCCTGTCGATCGGCGCCGCGGTCGGCGAGACGGCTGGGGCGTCGGACCTGTTCGTGGGCGTGAACGCGGTGGATTACTCGGGATACCCGGACTGTCGCGAACCGTTCCTGCGCGCGTTCGAGAAGGCCGCGACCGCGGGCACGCGGGCGGGGGCCCAGCAGCACCGCGGGTTCAAGGTGCACGCGCCGCTGGTGGCGCTGAACAAGGCGGGGATCATCCGCCTTGGGGTGGAACTCGGGGTCGACTTCGGGCTCACGCACTCGTGCTACGACCCCGTGGTGCCCGACGCGCCCGGGGCGAGCGCTGAGCGCCGCCGCGGCGCGGGGCGGCTGGGGGTCCTGGCGTGCGGGCGGTGCGACGCGTGCGTGTTGCGGGCCCGAGGTTTCGCCGAAGCGGGTGTGGCGGACCCCACGCGGTACGCCCCCGCGGGCGCGGATTCACCGGCGGGGCGGTCATGAACCTGCCGCTCGCCTCTTCGGACGCCGGCGCCGCGGCCGACGCCAGGCCCGGGACACTGCCGGTCAGCGAGACGTTCTTCTCGGTGCAGGGTGAGGGCGTGCTCACGGGCGTGCCCAGCTGGTTTGTGCGTCTGTCGGGGTGTAACCTGCGGTGCGCCTGGTGCGACACGCCGTACGCCTCGTGGACGCCCGAGTCGACGGCGCGGGCCATCGACGCCCTGGTGCGCGAGGCGACGTCGAGGCCCGCGTTCGCGCACGCGGTCGTCACCGGCGGCGAGCCGATGATGTTCGCTCTCGCGGCCGACCTGTGCCGGCGGCTCAGCGAGGCGGGGCTGCACGTCACCATCGAGACGGCGGGGACGATCGATCGCCCCGACATCACCCCGGACGTGTGCGGGCTGATGTCGATCTCGCCGAAGCTCAGCAACTCGACGCCGGGCCGGGAGCGGGCCGGGGACTGGGCCGCGCGGCACGAGCAGCGACGCATGAACCTCGACGTGTTGCAGGCCCTGCTCGACCGTCACCCGGCCAGCCGGCGCGGCGGTCGGCAGCTCAAGTTCGTCGTCGCCACCGAGCGGGACCTTGAGGAGATCGAGGTCCTGCTTGCGCGACTCCGCGGGTGGACGGCGCAGGACGTGCTGCTCATGCCCGAGGGCACCTCGCTGCCGTCGGCGGAGCGCAAGGCGTGGGTCGTACGGGCCTGTACCGAGCGCGGCTGGCGGTACTGCCACCGACTGCACATCGAGCTTTTCGGCAACACGCGCGGCACGTGATCGGCGACGTCCCGTGAGCCCGACCGCGCGTTACCGGTCCCGCGCGCGGGGGTGTGGGCGGGGAAGCGGGCACGTCCTTGTTCCCTACCATGGGATAAGGAGACCGCCGTTTGCCGTACCGTGTGTGCAAGTCCTTCGAAATCGAAAGCGGTCACATGCTCAGCAAGCACCCTGGGCTGTGCCGCTTCCCGCACGGGCATTCGCGGCGCGTGGACGTCATCCTGACCGCCGAGACGCTCGATTCGTCGGACATGATCTGCGACTTCAAGACCATCAAGCTCGCCCTGGACGCGTTCCTGCGCCGATTCGACCACGCCATGGCGATGAACTCCACGGACCCGGCTTTGGCGTCGATGCCCGCGGGGCTGCGCGAGCGGATCGTCACGTTCGCGAACACCGACCCGACGACGGAGGTCCTGGCACGGCACGTGTTCGAGCACGTCGCGGGCGAGATCGCCTCGGGCCGGGAGTATGTCGATGAGCGCGGGCTCACCTACCGTTTCCCGCCCGGGGTGCGGGTGGAGCGGGTGCGGGTGACCGAGACGAACTCGACGTGGGCGGAATACGGGGCGAACTGAACGCCGCGACCCCGCTCCGCGCGCTCGCTTCCGGGCACGAATCGCTCCGTGCGAACCGCTGCCGAATCTCTGAAGTACACTAGAGTGCGTCCGCTCCCGCGTGACCGGGGAGGTGATCCACCATGTCAAAGAACCGTCTGTTCCTGCTGGGTGCGTGCGTCGTGGCCGCCACAACAGGGGTCGCGACCGCGGGGCCGTCGCACCCGTGCGATGATCGCATCTGGTATTACCCGCGGTCCGGCGGGGTGGTCCGCACGAGCACTGTCGTGGTGGCGTCGAGCCCGAGCGTCGGCTCGGTGGTGACGGTTCCGCCGTCGTCGGGGATTGTGATCCAGAGGGGCTGGGTGACCGGCACGGGCGAGAGCGGTCCGATGTGGATCTCGACGCCCGGCGTTACGACAATCACGGCGCCTGCGCCGGGGTATGCGCCCGCCTGGGCGGATGCGCCGGCGTCGAACGTGGTGGCGGTGCCCCCGGCGTCGACGGTCGTGGTCGTTCCGGACAACGCGGTGGTCGTGCAGTCGCCGACGGTCGTGCAGCCTCTGAGCGCACACGACCGGCTCGTGGTGCTGAACCAGTTCTCCAGCCCCTCGTCGAGCGACCGCACCATCCTGTACCGGGACGCCACCGGCCTGCTCCACGAACGCACCGTCTTCGGGGGCGGCGGCATCTTCTACGACCATCTCGGCCGGCGCTGCCGCTACGACCACGACCGCTCCACCATCGTCATCCTCGACGACCGCGTCGTCCGCGATTACAACCGCAACGGCGTGTGCGACGACGACCGCTACCGCGACCCGCACCGTGCGGCCGAGCTGCGCTACTACGACTCCACCCTGTATCGCGGCGTGCGTCCGCTCGAGCGCCCGGGCAACGCGTGGAGCCCCGCCTTCCGGGCCGACGTGCGCCGTCCCGGCATCGGTCGCGATGACCGCGACGATCGGCGGTACGAGGCGCCGCGCGTCGACGACCGGCGCTACTCGCCGCCCAGCCGGCCGGCCGGGGGGGCCGTCAACGGCCGCCTGATCGACGACTCGCGCCGCACCGGCAACGACCGCAAAGGTTCGCCCGGCACGTCCCGCCCGAAGCGCTGACCCCAAGTGCCGGCAACGACCGTTGGCGTCAGCCCGGCTCGCACTCGTTGATCCGCTCGATCAACCGGCGGACCTGGCCGAACTTGCTGCGCGTGTGCGTGAACGCCAGGCGCGGGAGCGTGCGGTGGTCGTCCTCGACCGGGTACGGCCCGCGCTGCTTCATGCCGCCGGACCTGATGAGCCCCTTGAACTCGGTCTCGAGCCGGGCCACGTCCTCGTCGCGGACGCGGTGGTTCAGTCGGATCACCAGGTCGTCGCCCACGTACCGCGACGAGTGGTACACCCGGTAGAACCGCAGGATGTGCGTCGCGGCGTCGTGCGGGTCCTTCGCCCGGTAGTACAGCCCCGGGTCCTCGGGGCTTACCAGCCCGCGCGAGAGCAGGCTGCCCTTCACCCACGCGTCGAACTCGTCCCAGTAGGTGTGCCCCGCGCCCTCGCAGCACACAATCGGGATCATCGAGCTCTTGCCCGTCTGGATGAGCGTGAGCACCTCGAACGCCTCGTCCATCGTGCCAAAGCCGCCGGGGAACAGCGCGACCGCCTCCGCTTGGCTCAGGAACATGAGCTTGCGGGTGAAGAAGTAGCGGAAGTGGATGAGCTTCTCATCGCCGGCGATGACCTCGTTGGCCGTGGTCTCGAACGGCAGGCGGATCGCGACGCCAAAGCTCTTCTCGCGCCCCGGCCCGACGTGCCCAGCCTGCATGATGCCGCCGCCGGCCCCGGTGATCACCATCCAGCCCGCGTCGGCCATGGCCTTGCTGAACGCGATGGTCGCGGCGTAGTCCTCGTGGTCCTGCTTGGTGCGGGCCGAGCCGAAGATGCTCACCTTGTGAGGCTGGGCGTACTGCCCGAAGACCCGCAGGGCGTAACGCAGTTCCTTCACCGCCGTCGCGACGAGCTTCAGTTCTCCGGTGTCCCGCCCGTCGGGCAGGAGCTTGAGCGAGGCGCTCAGCAGTTCGCGCACGAGCGAGGCGTTGAAGGTGCCGGGCTCACCGCCGACGTCGCGGATGAGTTCGTCGAGTCGGCGCTGCACGTCCGGATCGTCCACCCGGCGCTGGGCCGGGCGCTCGGGCGGCGGCGTCGCGGGCGCGGCGACCACCTCGCCCGGCGTGGGCGGGTCGAGTTCCTGCCGGTTGTGCTGCGGCTGCGACGGCCCGGGAAGCGTGCTCATGCCCTCACGGTAGCGAGGACCCGGGCGCCGGCGTGGACGGGGCCGTCCCCGCGGGCTCGACCGCCGCGCGCTTGAGCCGGGCACGCTCGGCCCGGGCCGCGGCGTCGACCCGCACCGGATCAAACCCCGAGCCGGGCCCGCGCGAGCCGAAAACGTCCCCCAGCAGCCGCAGCGTCCCGCCCAGGCTTTCGGGCTGGAACGTCGGGTCGTCGATCGTGCCGCGCACGGCCGTGCCGACGATCTCGTTGCGGACCATCTCCCACACGTCCGACCACAGCGGGATGCGGGTCGCGGCGAGGGTGTTGAACTTGAGGTCGAGCCCACGGTCCGGCAGCATGACGGTGCCGTAGCCGACCAGGCCGATCGCGTCCGAGAGGATCGCGGCGTGGGTGAGCTCGACACGTTCGCCGCTGATGCGGAAGGCCGCGTCGGCGTAATCGAGCGACGCCTGGGCCGGCAGGGCCATGTTGCTCACTTCGAGCAGCGGCAGCACGAGCGGCAGGCGGATCACGTCTCCGCCGCTCACGCGCACCGCCCCTGACCCCAGGCGCGAGCCGGCGGACCCGGCGACGCCCGAGAGCGACAGTGTGGCGTCGATCCACCCGCGCGACTCGTCCTGAGCGTGCGCGTCGGCCTCGCCGGCCGCGACCGGGCCTTCAACGGTGCGGCCCGACCGTCGCAGGTCGGCGATCACGCCGGCGAAGCGGGCCCCGGAGAGCGTGACGGTCGCGTCGTAACTGGGCGGCGCGTTCGCATCGGGGCCGGGGCGCGTCATCGCCTGGGCCAGGAGCCGACCGCCGTGGCAGTCGGCGGCGAGCGAAGTGAGCCGCACGCCGCGGCCCGCGCCGCCTTCGAGAGCGGCGTCAGCGCTGGTCAGGGTGATGCCGTCGGCGACGAGCGTGGGGGCGGTCACGCCAAGGGTCCAGCGCTCGCCCTCGGCGGTATCGCCGAAGTCGATGCGGACGAGGCCGCTTGCCCTGGAGACGTCGACGCCCGCGTCGATCGAGGCGTTCTCGAAGGCGACCTCGCCGGCGAACGCAACACGGGCCTGGGCGTCCGGCCCCGGTCGCTGCCAGGTGAGCCGGGCCCCGCGCGTGGAGACCGGTCCGTCGATCGTGAGCCGACGCTCACGCATGGCGTCCCGCAGGCGCGTGGGCAACAGGCGGAGCGAGCCGTCGTCGAGCGTCGGGGCCGCGGCGTCGATGGCAAGCCGCACCTCGGCCGAGCCGTCGGGCTCTCGAGCCCACTGGCCGTTCACGCCCATGGCCGCCAACCCCACCTGCCCGCGCACGCCGTCGATCTCGCCCCGCACCGAACCCGCGGGCATGGCGGCGTCACGCTCGACGGTGATGCCGCCGGTCATGCCGGCGACCTCGACCGCCCCGCCCGGGAGCGTGAGCGCCATGTCCGACGGCTCGATGCGTGCCCGCACGCTCCGGCCAGCGCTGGTGGAGTTCACGTCCGCGTGGGCCCGATAGCCGCCCCGCAGCCCGAACTCGTCGAGCGTTGCGAGGGTGGAAGGACCGCCGAGCGTCTGCACCAAGGCCCGCGTCAGCCCGCTTTCCACCCGTGCGCCGGCGAGGTCGACCGAAAGTTCGCGCGTGCCCGGCCCGCCCTCGGCGCCGACGCGGACCTCGCCGCTCGCCGCGATCGCTCCTCCGGCTTCGCCGTCGAACGCGATGTCGGCACGCACGGCGTCGAACGATGCGCTCAAGGCCGGCTCGGCGTCGTCGCTCGCCTGATCGATCGTCGCGGCGATGGTGCCCTCCACGCCCGAAAGGTTCACACGCCCGCCCAGCGCGTCGACCCCGAGCCCGCGCGGGTGCTCCACCACGATCGAGGCTTGGCGCTGCCCGCCCGTGTGCTCGGTGTACTCGACCCTGGCGTCGAGCACGCCCGCGGGGTGATACTGCGATCGCAGGCCCGCGATCCGCCCGGCCGCGCCGGGCGAAGCCACGCCGACGAGCGACTCGAACGGCGCCTCAACGTCCAGGTCCTGCACCGTCACCTCGGCGTCCACAACGCCGTGCGCGCCGGACGTCTGGTCGAGCACGATCGACAGCCGCCCGATGGGCGACCCGTCGCCCCCGTCGCCGCCGCCTCGAACCATCGTCGCGCTCAGCCCCGGCACCTCGAACTCGCCGGGCTTGATCTCCAGGCGGCCGCGCACGTCCCGCAGGGCCACCCCGTCGGCCGCGGCGTTCGCCGGCCGGGCCTTGAGCCCGTCGACCTGGACCGTCACGTCGTAGTCGATCTCGCGCCCCGGAACGTCGCTGGGTTGAATGACCGCGACACACCCGACCGCGCCCTCGAGCGCCAGGCGCGACAGCAGCCCCGCGGCGGAGTTCTCTTTCGGCGTGTCGGGCGCGCGCCCCAGGTCGTCGTCGTACGCCACGGCGTGCAGCAGCAGCGGATCGACCGGCACGTCCCATGCCTCGACGCGCACGCGCGGATCGGCGTCCTCGCCCTCGAACTGCACCATCGCCTCGACCGTGGCCCGACCGCCCGAAAGGCCCGTGAACGTGCCCGACAGCAACTTCGCCTCGTCGTTGCTCACCCGCAGCAGGCCGTCGGTGAGCACCATCGGCAGCGGGAACACGCTCGCGAGCACCCCGGCCCGCGGGAAGCGCACGTCGACGCTCCACTCCCACTCGTTCCTGTCGAGCGGGCTGAACACCCGCAGGTCCATCCCGACCTTGCCCCCGAACTCGAACACCGGCCGCGCCTCGACGGCCTTGAGCTCCGCCGCGCGCTGCGCGAGCGCCTCGAGCATCGCGCGGGCCTCGTCCCCGTCCGCGACGCGCTCGACCGCCGCCCGCTCGATCTCGATTCCCCGCAAGCCGTCGACCGCGTCGTCGTGTTCCTTCGGCGTCGCGGTCAGGCCCAGCCGAGCCAGCTCGTCGGCCGCCTGGCGGTTGAAGAGCTTCTCGACCACCTCGCGCTTGTCGTTGTTCATCGCGCCCAGCAGGTACTCGTCGATCGGCGCGTCAAGCACGAGCACGTTGATGAGCATCTCCGCGCCCTTGCGGGGCGGATAGATCCGCCCGTCTGCCGACACGATCGCGCCGGACTTGCCCCGCCCGCGGATGTTCACCAGCTCCACCTGCGTCTCGTCGAAGCGCACCAGCCCGCGCATCTGCTCGATCGGGTACGCGAACCGGTCAAACGCCGCGGCCCCGTTCTCGAAGCTGATCGACCCTTCGCTCGTCACCCTGCCGGGCTGGCCGTTCTGCCCGGGCCCGCGCGTGACCACGACCCGCGCGTTCACCACCGCCGTGGGACCGCTGAAGCGCGCGAAGTTCTCCCGCACGATCGGCGGCGCGAACGGCATCAGGTCCGGGTCCTTGCTCACCTCGAACCTCTCGATGATGATCTCGCACCGCACCGCGGCGTCGCGGGTCACCCCCTCGGTCGTGAGCACCACCTGCGCAGGCATGTCCTCGACTTCACCCCGCAGCCGGGCCGTGATCCCCGAGTTCGCGAACGTGATCGAGCCGTTCACGTCCGTCAGCGCCAGCGGCTTCTCCGCGGCCCCGGGCCGGTCGGGCCGGTCCGAGGGCACCAGCGCGTTCATCGCCACATCCTCGAGGTCCATCGAGATGCGGAAGTCGCCGCCGGGCGTGCTCGCCAAGGCCCCGCCGTCGAACCGCAGCGTCGCCAGCCGCACCGAACCGCGCATGTTGAGCGTCGACCACGCCTCGCGCAGCACCGTCGGCACCTCGTCGGTCGTCCACTTCGCCAGATCGAGGTTGTGCAGCCGCAGTTCCAGCAGCGGGCCGCTCGCGCCCCCCGCCAGGTCGAGCTGGCCCTCGAGCAGCAGCCCGCGGTCCTGCCCCGGGTGCTGGCTCTCCTGCAGCTTCACGCCGAACACCGGGCCCGTCGCGCTCAGCGGTGAAAGCGAGCCCGTCACGGGAATCGACCGCAGAACCTCGTAGTGCCCCGTCGCGTCGTGCTCGCCGAACTCGACGGTGGCGCCGAACGCGTCGATCCGCGGCGGCCGCCCGCCGCCTGCGCCGGCCTTGATCCCAGCCAGGCTCATGCCCGAGCCGTCCCTGAGCACGCTCACCCGCGCCAAGGGCTCGTACATCCGCACGCCCGTCACGCCCGGGCTCGCCAGCCGCCCCAGCGCGCCCCAGTCCAGGTCCACCTCCACGCGCCGCGCCCGCAGGAACTCCCCCGCCGGCCCGTCCAGCCCCGGTACGCGCAGCACCAGGTCGCGGATCACCAGCCGCCCGTCGAACTGCACGGTCGCCCCGCCCACGCTCGCCTCGCACCCGAGCTGTTTGCTCACCCCTTGCGCCACCAGCCAGCCCGTGGCCGGCGAGCGCAGCAGCCCCACCACCACCGTCACGCCCAGCAGCCCGCCCAAGACGCCCCAACGGGCCCAGCGACGCCGACGACGGCGTCCCCGGGGGGCCGCCGCCCCCGCCCCCTGCTGCTGTGCGCTGTTCGGATCGGCGGTGCTCATGAGCCCCCCGTGCGGCGGGGCAGAAATTCTAGCGGACCGCCCCGTTCGGCCCCCGATCGGCGGCTCCCGGCGTCGCCCCGGCGAGCCACTCGGGCAGCGCCCGGACCCGCCCTTGCGCATCGACGCACGCCAGCGTCGTCGCAGCAGTCGCCGCGGTCTCCTCGCACGCCGCCCCGTCGCGCTCGACGACCACCACGTCGTACTCGTGTTCGATCTTGACCGCCGAGGTCCTGGCCACGCGCGTGCGGACCTCCACCACGTCGTCGTACCTCACCGGCCGGCGATACCTGGTCTCGAGCCGCACGATCACCAGGAACACCCCTTGCGCCTCCATCTGCCGGTAGGTGACGCCCGTGCCGCGAAGGATCTCGGTGCGTCCGATTTCCAGCCACGGCGCGTACGCCGCGTGGTGGGCCACGCCCATCGAGTCGCACTCGCAGTAGCGCACCCGCACCTGCGCGGCGCCGGACCGGGGAACGGGCGTGGTCGGGTTCATCGCCACAGCGTACGGCGTCGTTCGCGTGCGGCCCCGCGCCGGCGTCATCCCCGCTTCCACGGCCCCCAGATCGCGAGCGTGAGCCCGGGGCCGTGCTGAATGTTCACGAACAGCGTCGTCCCGTCCGGGCTGAACGTGCACCCCGCCAGTTCCGAGTCGTTCAGCACGTTCCGCCCGATCACGTACACCTCGCCGCCGAGCGTAACCCCCAGCAGCCGCTGCGCCACCCTCGTGTCGTCGTCGCACTCGTCCTCGCACACGATCAGGTCGCCCCAGGGCGACACCGTGATGTTGTCGGGGTTGTTGATCACCGTGTAGTCGTCGGGCTGCACGAACAGCTCGAGCACACCGGGGTTCAGGCCTTCGAGCGGCGTGCCTTCCACCGGGCTGGGCGCGGGCCTGTACCGCCACAACTGCCCCTGCTTCCGCGGCCCGCCGTTGGTGCACGCCCAGTACACCCACTCCGCACCCATCCACATGCCTTCGGCCCGCGCGAAGCGCGCGGCCCCGCGCTCGAACCCCTGTTTGCGCAGCGTCAGATCGCCCGGAGCCTCAACGTCGTGGAGGTCGAACCACCGGCACGCCACCCGTTCGCCCGGTTTGATCGCCTGCTCGTTCCAGTTGCGCGTGTCGAAGGAGTCCTTCCCCACCACCGCCAGCGCCTGCAGCCGACCCCCGTCCTGGAGCCTGTCCCTGTTGGCCGGCAGGTAGCGGTACAGCAGCCCGTCCTCACGGTCCTCAGTCTGGTAGACCACCCCGCTCCGAGGATTCGTCGCGCACGCCTCGCGGTAAAACCGCCCCATGGGCTTGATCGGCGTCGCCGCCACCAGCCCCGGCGTCGTCACCGCGGGAACCTCGAAGCACCAGCCGTGGTCCTGCTCGTACCGCCCGTCCTGCGGCTTCGCCCCCGACGGGACGCTCCCCGCCCGGACCAGCGTCTCCTCGCACGACAGCCACGTGTTCCGCGGCGTCGGGCCGCCCGCGCAGTTCCGCTCGGTGCCCGCCAGGCTCAGCCAGTGCTTCTCGAGCCGCCCTTTGCCCATCCCTCCGCCCGTGTCGAATACGAGCGTGGTCGTCCCGCCCCGCGACACGAGCTTCCCGCCCCCTTTGTCGAACACCTTCGCCGGATCAACCTTGCCCAGCAGCTCGTTCGCCGGGCCGAACGCCCCGATCGTCGCGTGCTCGAACTCGATCTCGTGGTTGCGCACCAGGATGCACCGCGTCACGGGCCCCTGCGGGTCGGGAAACGCGGCCATGCCGTCGTGCTTGCCCGGCACGAACAGCCCGTCGTCCATCACGTCGCCGGCCCTGCTGATCACCTGGTATCCAAACCCTGCCGGCAGGTCGAACATCTTCAGCGGGTCGGGAACCAGCGGTCCGTAGCCGGGTCCTGCCGGACCCGGCCCTGTGGTCGCCCCGAGCGCCAGCGCACGGCGCAGACCGGCAAAGCCCAGCGCGAACGCGCCGGATTGCAGCATGAAATGGCGGCGTGAAGAGGTCATCAGCAACGGTAGCGATCCACTCCTCGCCGCCACGGTCTTTACGCGTTCTTCGCACGAAACGTCCGGTGCGCCACCACCGCCGCCGCCGCAACCAAGGCCGCGGCGGCGCCCAGCAGCACCGCCGACCACAGCATCCCGCCGTGCACGTCCATCGGCCACTGCGCATAGGCGTAGCCGGGGCGCGGATCCTCCCAGCGCACACGGGCGTGAGGCCAGACTCGGGGGCGGCGCGGGCGGCTCGCTCATGCGCACGGGGTCGCCGCATTCGGGGCAACGCAGGTCGCTGGTGACGGGCAGGCCGGAGAGGTCGTAACCGCAGTACGGGCAGGTTGCCGCAGCGCTCTCACCGACTACGCCGTTCACGCCGAGTCCTCCGCGATCCCGCCCTGGGGGATCCACCCGATCGCTCCGATGCATACGCCCGCGACCATCAGCACCAGCCCGAATACCACGGCGTCGACTCGATCCAGCGGCCACTGGTCATACCAATACCCCGCGCGCGGGTCCGAGAACGCTGTCCAGGTACTCCCCGTCGTAAACGCCCACGCGCCACCGATGATCAGAGCGACGCCGGGAGCAGCCGGTACGAGCGCCACAAGAAGCGCCGCGCCGCGGAGACTCGGCCGCGGCGGCACCAGCCATACCGCCGCCCACAGCAGCAGCCCGGCGCCGTTCATGCTCATCATGGTTGAGAGCATGATTTCACACCGATTGTCGCGGACAAGCAGGCCGGCGGCGCTCACGGTTGCCGCCGCCGCCAGCGACGCCATGATCACCGAAATCTCCCGGGAACGCGATTTGGCCACCATGGCCCATAGCACGAGCACGCACCAATCGATGACGAGCAGTGCCGACGCGTCCGCGTGCATCGCCAACGTCGGCACTTGCAGCACCACGGCGGGGACGAACACCACGAGCACCCACAGAGGTGAGACCTCGCGGTTGCCGACCCACGTCGGCGGTCGCAGCAGGTCGTCCACCGTGTGCGCCCCGCCGCACTCCGGGCACCGCACGCGCCCCTCGTTCGCCGCCAGCCCGCGCAGGTCGTACTCGCACGACGGGCACGGGAGGGCACAGCTCGGCAGCGCGCTCATCCCGCCCGCGGCCGCCCGCGGCTCGTCTTCTTGAATGGTCGAACCACCCACGAGTCGGTCTCCGCCGACGCTCCGCGAGGCGATACGCACGGATATCCCACGCTGATCCCACGCCCGTCCGAGCCTCTCGCGCAAGCGAGAGGTGCTCATCGTCCGAGCGTTCAAAGCACGCTCTACGCACAGTCGCTGCTCGCGATCAGCCCTTCGCCCCCGCCGCCGCCAGCGCCGCCGCGTCCCGCCCCGTCCATTCCTCGATCCGCCCCATCTCCTCGTCCGTCATCCACGGCAGCGACCGCAGCTTGTCCTTCATCCCATCGGGCAGCGGACGCCCCAGGTGCTCGTGGCGCGGGCGGCTCTTCCAGTACCGGTGCATCCACAGGTTCTGCTCGGGCGCCCGGCGCACCATCTGCTCCAGGGCCCGCCGGTACCGCGCCGTCACGTAGAACAGCGGGTCGGGCTGGCTCTTCCAGTCCTCGGGCTGGATCACGTCGACCACGTCGATGCGGTACCGCATTGCTTCCCCGCTCCACGACGTGAACCCCAGTTCGCCCTCGTCGTCGTCCGCCCGCGTCGCGCGGTGCTCCTTGACGCGGTCGCGGTCCCACACCAGCCGACGCGCCTGCCCGCAGATGATCGGCGCGTCGTACCGGATCGCCAGCAGCCCGATCGTCTTGTACGTCGACGCCAGCCGACCGAAGAACGGCACGAACAACCCCTTGTCGCCCGCGTTCTGGTCCGCGATGAATCCCGCCGCCCCGCCCGTCTCCATGAGCCGGGGCAGGTCCTCGGTCGCGCCGAACTTGTCCACCAGCACCAGCCCGCGGCTGCGCCGGCTCGCCTGCACCCATTCGTCCAGCGGCCTCAGGTCCAGCGGCCGGTACAACGCGTGCACCGGGAAGCCCAAGAGCGCGAGCATGTACCCCATCAACTCCCAGCTCCCGCAGTGCCCCGTCACCATCACCGCCGACCGGCCCGCCACCAGGTGCCGCACAGCGCCCGCGACGTTGCCGATCCGCAGGTGATCGCTCCAGGCCTCCTCGCTCAGCTTCCGCGGCGTGTACGCCATCTCCACCGCAAGCGTGAAGAGGTGCTCGTAGCTCAGGATCGCGTACTCGCGCTTGCGCCGCTCGTCCCACGCCGGAAACGCGACGCCGAGGTTGTCCACCGCCCGCACGAGCCGCCGGCGCTGGATGCGCGAGCCGAAGAAGCGGCCCAGTGCCCGGGCGTAATGCACGTTCGAGTTCAACTCGCCCGTGGCCATCGCCGCCAGCGCGGCGCGAATGGCCCAGTAGGCCGGGCGCTCGAGCCACGGGGGCATGCGTGTGCGTGCCATGCGTAGGGAGACCGCCCGCGATCAGCCGGGCCGATTCCGCGAGGGTCGGCCGGCTTCAGCGCCCTGCGCCGCGCTTGCCGGTCAGCGTGTACAGCCGGTTCTCGTTCAGCACCGGGATGCTCGTCGACGTCGCCTGCTGGAACAGCCGGTCGTACTGCTGCACGATCCGCTGCTGGCGGATGTACTCGGTGATGACCGCCGGCGGGGCGTCGTCGCGGGGCTGAGGGGGCAGCGTCGGCCGCCGGCCCAGCACCACGAAGTCCACGTCGCCGGAGAGCTCGTCAATCACGCGCCCGCCCCAGCCGGTGATGAGGGCCTCGATCTCGGCCCGGCCCTGCGGCGTCGCCCGGCCGGTGCCCTCGGGATCGAAGTTGCCGAACACCAGGAAGGTGTACTGCTTGTTCGGGTCGAACGCCGCGTTCGCCGCGACGTCCCCGCGAACCACCGGGTTGCCGCGCTTCTCACGCACGATCCGGGCCGTGCTCGAGGTCTCGTCGACCTTGATCACCTCGACCGCGGCCTTGCCCTCGGGGTACTCCCCGGTCGCCGGGTCCGGGCGGATACCCGACGCGTCGGAGTAGACCTGGAAGGTCATGCCCAGCACCACGTTGTTGCGACGACCGACGTTCAGGTACACCTGCCCGGAGCCGCCCTCGATGCCGATCACGCTCGCGTCCACCAGGGCCGCCTCGTCGCCGGCCTGCACACGCTTGCCGCGCAGCTCGAACTGCAACCGCTTGATCGTGTCGTTCCCCAGCACGACCTCGCGCTGCAGGTCCGCGATCTGGTTGTTGAGCTCGACCTCGCGGTCCTTGGCCTGGGCCTCGATGCGCTCCACGGCCGCGGACATGTCCTCGCGGGCCTTGGTCAGGCCGTCGCGGTACGAGTCGATCTCGTCCTTGTACTTGTTCACCTCGCTTGTGAGGGCCGCGACCGTCGTGTCCATCCCGCCCTGCATTTCGCCGATGCGCTTGACCTCGTTCTCGCGGTCCTGCTCGGCCCGCTTGCGGGCGGCGTCCGCGTCGGCGATCCGGCGCTCAAGCTCGGTGATCTCGTTGAGCTTGTTGGAGACGAAGGTCACCAGGCTCATGCCCTCGGCCCCGGGAAGGGCCGCGAGCTTCTTGTCCAGGTCCGCCGCGCGGTCGGTGCGGGCCCCCGTCACCCGCTCCATCGTCGTCTGCATGCTGCTGTTGAGGTATCCCACCACCGACTGGCGGGCCGCCCGGGCCGCCTCGCGGACTGGGTTGAGGTCGTCGCGACGACGCTCGTCGTCACGCACAAACTCGGCCACCTCGGTCTTCACCGACGCCAGGTCGCGGCTGACCGCCTGGCGCTGGTTGTACATGACCAGGCCGAAGATCAGCCCGCCCAGTCCCAGCACGCCCATGATGACCATCCACGCGATCGTCGAGCCAGAGCCGGAAGAACGAGAAGCCATGCGGAACTCCAGGACCGGGGGTCATCCCCGGGGAGAGGGGGGGTCTTGCGAGCCAAGCGCGATCCCGGCACGCCGGGCCCAGTCGGTACGGCCCAAGGCTCGTGCGGGATCCGGGCGGTCAGCGGGACCGACCGGGACGGCAAGTCTCGCGTCCGCCGAGGCTTTCGTCAAGTTGATCAAGCCCCCACCCTTGGTGTGTCGACGTTTTGCGGGCATGGTTGATGGCATGCAAGACCGCATCGTGATTCTGGGGGGGGGCGGCCACGCCACCGTGGTCGCCGAATCCGCGCGCCTCGCCAATATCCCCCTGGCAGGCTTTTTCGATGACGATCCCGACGCCCCCGCCGGCGTGAGTGAGGGCTCGATCCCTCATTTGGGTGGTCTGGATATGCGCCGGCTCCCCGCCGGGTGCCGCTGGATCCTCGGCGTCGGAAATATTGATTTTCGCAAGAAACTACTGACCGCCTGCCCACCCGAGTTCCGCGAGCGCGCCGTCACCATCGTCCACCCCTGGGCGATGGTCAGCCCGACCGCGCGGCTCGGCCGCGGCGTCTGGGTCGGGCCCGGGGCGATCGTCCACACCCGGGCCCAGATCGGCGACCACGCCATCATCAACTCGGGCGCGGTCGTTGAGCACGACGCCAAAGTCGGGTTCAACGCCCACATCGCCCCCAACGCCACCCTGGGCGGACGGGTCGAGGTGCTCGCCAACACGCTCGTCGGCCTGGGCGCCAGCGTGCTGCCGAGCATCCGCATCGGCACAGGCTGCCTGGTCGGGACGGGCGCGGTCGTCATCCGGCACGTGGACGACGGCGAGCGCGTCGTCGGCGTTCCCGCCCGGGTCATGACCAACCGTTCGTCCTAACCGGCTCAGCTCACGCGGACGTCACGGCTTGGTGGCCGGCGGCAGCGATTGCGGCGTGCCCTCGCTGATCGTGCCCCGCATCTCGCGGGCCCGGGTCAGCAGTTCGGTCTCGGTCTGCGCCTTGGGCTGCGACGACTCGGCCAGCGGCACCAGGTCGAAGTGCCACTCGATCAGCGTCGGAATCCGCGCGGGGATCGCCTCGGCCACCAGGTCGATCCCGGGGTACTCATACACCGGCGCCTTGGCCTCGCGGCTGGTCGTCACCGGCTCGTAGCCCTCGCGTCGCATGCGGATGTCGTACACGCCGTAGAACGTGAAGTCGGTCTCCACCGGCGTGCGCCCGAGTTCTGTGTCGTTGAGCCACACCACGGCGCCCGGCGGGTCGCTCGTGATGCGGATGGTGCGCTCCAGGCACCCCGGGAGCACGCACGCGGCGGCGAGCACGGCGAAAGTCGCGAATCGGCGCATGACCACAGGGTACCTCCGCCCGCCAACGCCGGCGCGGCCCGCACGGTCCGCGCCGGCTCACGCCTTGTGCACCGATTCGCCGTTCTCCGACGGGGAGGCGGCCGACGGGCCCGAGGTGGTCGTGTGCACGCGCCCAAGGGCGGGGGGCAGCTCGATCCCGGCCTGGCGGGCCAGTTCGTGCAGGCGAGGGAGCGAGCCGACCAGGCCCGACAGGAAGTCGCTCGTGGTGTTGCGCCCGTTCGCGCCGGTGCCGGTGTCCCAGACCGTGATCTTGTCGATCTTGAGGTGCTGGATGGCCTGCACCTGGGCCTCGACGAGCTTGGGGAGCTGCTCGATCAGCAGCAGCGTGGGGCCGACCTGCGCGTCGCTCCCGCACGCTTCGATGAGCCTGCGGTAGCCCTCGGCCTTGGCCTCCATGACCTTCTGCACGCCTGCCGCCTCGGCCTCGTACTTCGCCAGGATCGCGTCGGCCTCGCCCTGGGCCTCGCGTCGGCGCTTCTCGGCCTCGGCCTCGGCGGCGATCTCGATGCGCTTCTTCTCGATCTCCTGCGGTGCGAGCATGTCCTTGGCGAGCCGCGCGAGCTCCTGCTCGCGCTGGGCGATGAGCACGGCTTCGGCCGCCTTGGCCGCGGCCACTTCCGCGCGCCGGCGCGACTCGGCCTGCACCTCCGCCAGGGCCGCGGTCGAAAGGGTCATCGCCGTCTTCGCGGAGTTCTCGCCCTCGATCGCCTTGGCCTCGGCCTGGGCGACGCGGATGCGCTGCTCCTGCTCGGCGGCCTTCTTGCTCGCGGCGATCTCGGCCTCGCGCTGCGCGATGGCGATCTCGCGGTCGCGCCGGGCCTCGACCTCGCCCTTGATCGCCTCGGCTTCCAGGGCCGCGACGCGGATGCGCTGCTGCTGCTCGAGCTCCTTCTGCGACTGCACGGCGCCGGTCGCCTCGCGGGCGACGTTGACGGTCCGCTCGCGCACCGCGATCGACTCGCCGGTGTCGCCGTCGCGCTCCTGCTGCGCAACCTCGACCTTGGCGCGGTTGATCGCCTCGGCCGCGGCCCGCTTGCCGATGGCCTGGATGTAGCCGCTCTCGTCGGTGATGTCGCGCACGTTCACGTTGATGAGCTCGAGGCCGATCTTGTTGACCTCCTGCGCGACGTTCTCGTTGATGAGCTTCATGAACTTCTCGCGGTCGCGGTTGATCTCCTCGATCGTGAGCGTCGCGATCACCAGGCGCAGCTGGCCCAGGATGATGTCCTGGGCCTGCTCGCGGATCGCCTGGGTCGGCAGGCTCAGCAGCCGCTCGGCCGCGTTGTTCATGAGCACCGGGTCGGTCGAGATGCCGACCGTGAACGTCGCGGGCGCGTTCACGCGGATGTTGTTCTGGCTCAGCGCGCCCTCGAGAGGGATGTCGATGACCATCGGCTCGAGCGAGAGGTAATCGTGGTCCTGGATGAGCGGGATGACGAACGCGCCGCCGCCGTGCAGGCACTTGCTCGCGCGCTGGCCCACGCCCTTGCCGTAGACGACGAGGATGCGGTTGGACGGGCACCGCTTGTACTGCCTGGCCACCAGCAGCGCCAGCACCATCAGCACCAGCAGGATGAACATCACCAGCCCGGCCCACATGAGCGGCTCGCGCAGGGAACGGTCCTGGCCGGCCCCGGCGGGCTGCGCTACCGCCGCGACATACGCGACGGCGTGGGCGGAGAAGGCGGTCGAGGTCGCGGTGCTTGACATGGGCAGTCTCCCCTTGCTTCACGAGAGCCCCGCGGCGCGGCCGGCGGGAGCGGCGGTCGGTTCGTCGGGCACGACCCGGCGACCAGTCACATCGGAACCACGCCGACCGTCTGCGGATCGGCGACGTCCACCACCCGGACACGTTCGCCCGTGGCGATCTGCGACGACCTCGACACGGCGCTGTAGATGCGCTGGCGTCCGCCCACCACGAGCTTGACCTGGCCGGCCCCGGCTCCCGCGGCGGGCACGGTGAGGTAGACGTTCCCCGCGGTGCCGACCGCGTCGGCGATGTCGATGTTGCCGCTGACCTCCAGGGCGTGAAAGCGACGAATGAGCTGGCCGTAGAGCCACATGACGCCCAGGCCCACGCCCAGGGCGAGGATGACCGAGGCGCTCATGCCCATGCCGCTGCCGCGCAGGGCGCCCAGGCCGCCCCAGCCGAAGCCGGCGGCGAACGCGACCAGCGCCTGGATGCTGAGCCACTCGAAGGTGTGCTGGTCGTGGACGCCCGAGCCGGCGTGGCCCAGGTCGAAGTGACTGGTCGGGTCGGCGTTCCCGAAGCCCGGATGGTCACCCCCGAGCAGGATGAAGACCAGGCGCACGAGCATGAACGCGGTGCCCGCCAGGGCGGGAACGGCGAACCACGCCGCGCGGTCGGCGAAAAAGAGGTCGAGCAGGTGGCCCACAGCACACTCCCAGTACCCCGGCGGCCATGGCCTGTTGCCCGCCGGAAGCGTAGGTTGATTCGGATTCCAGGGTTTGAATTCCGCGTCACGCCGACGAACGGCTCGGTGCGCTGGACGAGCGGCGTGCGGGTGCTAAAGTGGGCCGAACACGCGCGCCTGACGGGGGCGGGTAGGGAATCGGTCGGGGGGCGGGCCCAGGGGGCGACAGACGCCATGCCGCACATCATCGCTGAGCCGTGCATCGGGACCAAGGACACCTCGTGCGTGGAGGTGTGCCCGGTCGACTGCATCCATCCGACCAAGAACGAGCCGGACTTCGAGAAGACCGACCAGCTCTACATCGACCCCGACACCTGCATCGACTGCGGCCTGTGCGTCGACGAGTGCCCGGTCAAGGCCATCTTCCCGCAGGAAGACCTGCCGTCGGAGTGGAACAAGTACGTCCAGGTGAACCTGGAGTATTACAAGAAGTAAGCGGGCACGAAGGCACTGAGGCATAGGGGTACGAAGCCGGACCGGCAGTCGCGCGCTCGCGCCCCGCGTGCTTTGTGCCTTTGTGCCTTTGTGCCTCTGTGCCTCTGTACCTCTGTACCTTTGTGCCTTCCCCCAAAAACAACCGGGCCCGTCCTTGCGGACGGGCCCGGTGAGTTGGTGCGGGGTGACTGACCGGTCAGCCGCGGTTCAGCGACCGGGCTCGGGGGCGGCGGGGGTAGGGGCGCCATCGGTCGGGGTGGGCTGTGTGAAGTAGGACGGCTCCTCGTGGGTGAGGGCCGGGGCGCTGGGCTGGGCGGCGCCGGCGGGCTGGCCGAAGAAGCCGCCGTAGTAGCCGCCCATACCGATCATGTTGGTGTTGTAGATGTACTGGGCGTCGAGGGCCTTGTCGATGCGCTTGGCGGCCTCGTTGAGATGGGCGAGGGTGTAGGGGTCGACCTTGGCGGCCTCGGCGCCCTCGGCGATCGCCTTGATCTGGCCGCGGACCTCGCGCAGCTTGGCGACGGCGAGGTTGCTGACGGTGCGCCCGGCGGGACCGTACATGCCGTCGGGGAAGGTGAGGTCGATGAGCCGTTCGATCATCTCGGTCTGCAGGTTGCGCCGCAGGCTCGAGACCATGGGCTCGCGGGCGGAGAACTGCCGGGACGGCTTGCCCTTGAGCTCGCTGAAGATCTCGTTCGCGAGGGTGTCGACGAGCTCGGGCAGGGTCAGGGCGTCCTGGCCGGTGGGGATGCGGAACTCGTTGTCGTAGACGCGCCGCATGACGGTGGGGTTGACGATCGTCGTCAGGATCGCGGCCTGGATGGCGCCGATGCGCTCGTGCACGGGCCAGGTGTTGTCCTCGAAGATCTGGGCCTCGCCGCCGGCGTCCCACCACTTGTCCACGGTCATGTACTGCAGGAGCTCGGGGGTCAGGCCGTAGGCCTCGTCGCGGAAGGTGGTCTCGGCCACGAACTTGAGGGCGGCCCGCTGCTGCGCGGCCGGGACGGGCACGAGCGGCTTGCGGGCGTTGGGGTCGCCCTTCTTGTCACGGTTGACGTAGGTGCCGCCGATCCAGCCGGCCATCATCTGGCTGGCCCGGACCTGCTGCGCCAGGCTCAGCTGGTAGCCGCGCCGGGCGCGGGACCAGCTCTCGCCGTCCTTGACGAACTTGTCGATGATGCGCCCGCGGATGTACTTGGCGAGGCGGACCTGCTCCTTGGCGTAGTCGAGCGGGTCGGCGCCCAGGTCCCAGCGACGGCTGGAGGGGTCCGGGCCCCAGGTGTCCTCGTCGGTGGCGTAGGCGAGCTCGGGGTCGGCGGCCCGGGTCGCGACCTTCTTGTAATCATCGAAGGTGTAGCCGTACTCGATGACCCAGCGGTCATAGGGCCCGATGTTGTTCATCGCGAAGTCGCCCTGGACCGTGCCGGTCTCGACGCGGATGTTGACCGGGTTGTACTCCATGACCGAGCCGGTGAGGGGCTTCTTGCCCTTCCACTCGGTGGAGTTGATCTGGTCCATGGTGTAGATGGACGACGCCTTGAAGTTGTGACGCAGGCCCAGGCAGTGCCCGACCTCGTGCGCGACCAGGTCCGCCAGCGCGGGGCCGACGTACCACTCGGGGATTCCGTCGAGCAGGTCGGGCTTGTCGGACTTGTCCGCCTTGGCCTCGTCCTTCTTCTCCTTGCTCTCGTCCTTCTTGTCGTCGTCCTTCTTGTCGGTGTCCTGCTTGTCCTTCTTCTCGTCGGCCGCGGCCACGCTGTGCGTGCCGGCGCTCGCCGCCGCGACGGCCTTGGCGCCGCCCGCGGCGGTCTCCTTGACCGCGGTGCGGTTGCCGGAGATCTTGACGCTCACGTTCGCGATGCTGGCCTCGCCGTTCAGGGAGGTGCCGTCGACGGTCAGGTCCATCTTGACCTGCTCCTCGCCGGCGCTCATCTCGAGCGAGAGCTTCTTGCTGTCGGGGTTCCAGCGGCCGCTGACGGCCTCGTTGCCCATCGGGCTGACGACCTCGCCGCTGACGCTGTTGCCGTCCTCGACGGTCAGCTCGAGCGAGAAGTCGACGCCGTCGGGCGGCATCGGCTCGGGGCCCTTGGCCTTGCAGGTCCAGGTGCCGCTCACGCCGTCGTCGGCGAGCACGGCGATCTGGGGCAGGTTGCCGTCGCTGTCCTCGTCCAGGGCGCCCAGCACGTCCAGGTACATCCGCATCATGGCCATGTTGACGCCAAGGCCCTTGGACGCCATGCACATGCCGTTGACCTGGCTGACGCGGCCCGAGAGGCCGTCGTAGGTGTCGTCGCCGAGCATGGCGGGGTCGGCGCCGGCGGCCGGGTGGCCGCCGTAGCGCATCACGCCGCGCTTGGCCCGCTGGGCCATGAGGAAGTCACGCTGCTCGGGGGGAGCCAGGCGCAGACGGGGGTCCCACTGCGGCCTGCGCTCGAGCCAGGCGAGGGTCTCGGGGGTCATGCCCTCCATCGCGATCTCGGGGATGATCTCGTTGAACTCGGTCCAGAACGCGCGGATGAAGCCGTCGGTGAGCACGACGTCGGCGTCGAGGATCTGGCCGGTGAGCGGGTGCACGCGGGACGGGCCGATGGCGGTGCCCTGGTCGTTGCTCAGCCAGCGGATGAAGTTGTAGCGGACGTCCTCGGGGTCCTTGTCCATGTGGGCCCCGGTCTCCTTGTCCTGGAAGACGACCGTGATCGCGTCGACGATGCCGACCTTCTCGAACGCGCTATTCCAGTAGTCGATGCCCTGCTTGATCCAGCGCCGGTAGCGCACGGGCACGGCGTGGTCGACGTACCAGACGATCGGCTCCTTGGGCGGGCTGAGCTTGCGCGACGGGTCCCGCTTCTCGAGGTTCCAGCGGTTGATGTACCGCACCCACGCCTTGTCGTCGCGGAACTTGCCCAGGTCGCGGTAGACCGTGGTGAAGTACCCGACGCGCTCGTCGGCCTCACGCGGCTTGTAGCCGGTGTTGTCCGGCAGCAGGCTCACCGAGTAGTGGAACGTGCGGAGCGTGCCGCCCGACACCGGCATCTGGAACGCCAGCTCGACGTTGTTGGGGAACGCCTTGGCCTTGGCGATCGTCGCCAGGCCCTGGTTGGCGCCCGCGGCCTGGTAGCCGAAGAACCGACCGGCGTTGCCCACCAGCAGCCCGCGCATGTCGATCACCGGCTGGCCCGACGGGCCCATGCACACGATCGGCACGTCCAGCAGCACGCGGTCGGTGAACAGCCGCTTGACCGAGTCCTTCGACTCCTCGTCGCCCGTCGAGCGGATCTCGACGTTCGGCTGGATCATCACCATCCGCTTGTCGATCCGCTTCCAGTACACGTACAGGTCGTTGACGTGCAGGCCGGCGTACACGTCGCCGCCGCCGACCGTCACCGCGATGAAGTGCTTCTGCCGGTCCCACCCGCGCGGGAACTCGGCGAGCATCCGGTTGTCCTTCGAGCGGGTCCAGATCGTGAACAGCGAGGCCTCGCCGTCCGCCGTCGAGACCACCTTTTCAAACCCCTTCGCCACGTCGTCGAACTTCGGGAACTTGTCCTCTCCGTCGTCCTGCGCCCGGGCGACCGAAGGTGACAGCCCGGCCGGCAGGCCCACGGTCAGGGCGAGCGCGGCGGTAACGGCGCCGACCCACCACGCCCAGCGGCGTCGGGACGGCTTCAACAACGAGCGGCTTTCCATGAGACAAACTCCTGGGGGAACGAGGGGGCACATCGGGCCAACGGCATACCTGGGCCGGCGCGCGGCCGAGAGCGAGAGACTACCGGACGTACCGACAAGCCGACAAGAGGATGCGGCTTTCGACCGGGAGGCTTTGCACACCCTTTCCTCCGCTGTTGGCGGTATGCTGCGGCGGTGGACCCAGATGCCAAACCAACACCGAGCAGCCTTGGCGCTCCCCTCACGCCGCATGGTGACCCGGCGCCTGTTGAGCCAGTCCCGGTGGACCAAGAGAAAGTAACGGCGTTGCTGATTGCCCACGCGGACCGCTGCTGGAAGGCTGAAGAGTCGAACGCGACACGGCTCGCGGCGCGTGCAAATCTGGTTATCTCCGCGGTGTCGGCGGTGATCGGGTTAATGCTCTTCACAATGGCGAGAACATTTGCGATGGTCTTGGCCGCCCCTTCCGGGGTCGTGAAATGGCTTTTCTGGCCGATCGCAATCGCGTCCGCTGGATGCCTGCTTTGGGCCCTAATCAAAGTGCTGGGCGTGCGCCGGGCCCAATCGCAGTTGGGGCCCGAGGAGACCGCCCCAACTGCAAGCGGTAGCCTTGCACTCGATCCGGATCACGAAAGCGATCCGTCGTCCCGAGGGCACGTCGAAACCGCATGGATCGTGTTCAAGAAGACATATGACGCCTTCACTGATCTGCAGTTGCGGAATGCGAGGCGAAAGTACGACGTCGACGGCGCTCAGATCCGCCTCTTTTGGGCGATAGGACTGTTGACCATTTCGTTGGTAATGGGTGTCTGGATCGACTATACTGCGAAGCAGGGGAGTGCTTCGGACGATGACAAGTCAGTCATTCATTCTGGCGAATAAGGGCGACGTCTCGGTGATTCCGTTGGCCGATCGACCCGTGAAGACGCAAGCTCCAACGGCCAAGATGTTCGAGCAGATGGCCCAACGTGCACGCCAGCGGCGCGAGGCAGCGAAGAAATTGGGCGAGCATCGCTCCTTTTGGGGGCTGCACACGTCTGTCTAGCAGTTGGCTCTACGCTCGCCCCACCACGTACACCACGAAGCTCACCTCGCTCGGCACCCCGTCGGTCACCGGCTGCACGTACACGTTCCCGTCCCCATCCACCGCGTCGCCGAGCCGGTCGTAGATCTCGACCGCGCCAAACCCAGCTTCACGCAGCGCATCGTCCAATTCGGGCACTGTCCAGAGCCGCCAGTCATACTCGAACGCGTTCTCGAGCGTCCGGGTCTTGGCCCCCTTGGCCTTCACCTGAAAGTGCATGGCGTTGCGCACCCGGGCCGTGAGCGGGGCGGCCTCGACCTGCTGCCACATGTACGCGATCTTCTCGCCCGCCGGTCCGCGGACCGAGTGCTCGAACTGGCCCGGGGTGAGAGCGTCGGGGCCGCCGTAGAGGTCGGCGACGAACACGCCGCCCGGGTTGAGCCGCTCGCGGGTCAGGCGGAGGTACTCGACCAGGCGGGCCCGCTCGTGGAGCTCGCACACGGCGTAGTTCGTCGACACAATCAAGTCGGCGCGGTCGGCGGCGTCGAAGACGTCGGCCCGCACGGCCCGCACGCCGCAGACGCCGTCGAGCTTCGCGAGCGGGGCTGGATCGCGGTCGACGGCGACCGCGGTGCACCCGGGGGTCTTGACCCACTCGGCGCACAGGGCGCCCGGGCCGGAGAAGTCCTCGCGCAGGACCCCCCCCGACTTGGGCAGTCCACCGTGCACGGCCCGCAGGAACGCCACCTGTCTTGGGGGTGCCTGGGCGCACAGGGTGTAGAGGTCGAACTTGTCGAGCTCGCGCGCCGGTTGGTTCGAGTCGGGTCGGGGCACGGTCAGGCCATCCGGACCCACTGCACAAGCGTCTTGAAGTTCGGCGGCTTGCCGTACATGAGGACGCCGATGCGGAAGATCTTGGCCGCGGCCCAGGCGCAGAACGCGACGGTGACGAGCCCGACGAGCACGCCCAGGGGGGGCTGCCACGCGGGGATGGGCTCGGAGCCGCCCAGGCGGATGACCATGATGAACGGGTTGATGACCGGGACGAAGCTGAGCACGACCGAGAGGGTGGAGTTGGGGGCGCGGCTCACGGGCAGCCAGAACGCGTAGGGGAGGATGAGCAGCAGCGAGATCGGCATCTGCAGCGTCTGGGCCTCGCGCAGTTCGTTCACCGCGCTGCCGACGGCCGCGAACAGCGACGCCATGATGAAGAAGGCGATGAAGAAGAAGATGACGATGTAGACCATGTTCAGGGGCTGGAGCAGGTGCCCCTGGCCGAGGTAGACCAGGAATCCGATGCTCAGGCCCGAGTAGAGCACGAGGATGAGCATGCCCACGAACATCTGGCCGACGATCTTGCCGATCATCAGCTCAAGCGGGCTCACGGCGCTGAGCAGCACTTCCATCACGCGGCTGGACTTCTCCTCGACCACGGTCGTGAGCAGGTACTGGCCCCCCACCATCGCGGCCATGAGCAGCAGCATCATGAACCCCAGCGGCACGAAGATCGATGCGAGCTCGTTGCTCTTGCGCTCGCCCTTGGCGGTCATGGTCTGGATGGTCGGCTTGGGCTCGCGCACGATTTCGCGGACCTGCTCGGCGGTCATGCCGGCCGCGCCGATGCGCTGATCGGCCGCGAGCCGGGCGTCGACGATGGCCCGGCCGATGAGCCGGCCGATGCGTTCCTGGATCTGGAAGTCGATCCGCTGGGCGGTGTAGAGCTCGAACCCGGCGTACTTGCCGTCTTCGCCGGGCGTGAGGGCGTCGGGGCCGATGATGGCGACCGCGACCCGCTGGCGCCTGGGTGCGCCCGACTCGTCCTTCTCGGAGATGTCGACGGTCTTGAGGGCGTCCTTGATGGGCTCGGCGTTGGTGGTCTTGTCGAGCACGACGACGCTGAGCTCGGGCGGGGGGGCCGCCGACGCCGCGGTCGCCTGCGACATGCCCTTGATCTGCTTGACCTGGTCCTTCTCCATCCCCATGAGCTCGGCGGCCTGCTCGGCGGACTCACCGGCCGCGGCCGCCATGCGGTCGCGCTCGCGCTTGGCCCCCTCTTCGCCGAACTCCTTGGTGACGCCGTCGGCGACGGCGCCGGTGCGGTCGATGACGGCGACCTCGCCCACGAGCGTCGGGCCCTTGAGCTTGCTGGTCAGGGCCATGGCGCCGCCGACGATCGCCATGATCACCGGGACCAGCAGCACGCCGAGGATGAACCCCTTGGTGAGCACGGTCGAGCTGAACTCTCGCATCGCGACGTGAAGCGTCTTACGCACGGGCCACCTCCTGGGCGTGCTCGGCCTCGGCGCCGGCGCTGCTGTCGCGCGAGAGCTCGCTGAGGCTGGGCGGCTTCTCCCCGGTCGCTTCCACGAGCTTGATGAACACGTCCTCGAGTCCGACCCGCTTGATCTCGACGCGGCGCAGCGGGCCCGCGGCCACGACCCGGGCCATGGCCGCGTGAATCTCCTCGCCGTCCTTGACCCGGACCTCCCACCCACCGCCCTTGGTGGGGCTGGGCTTGACGAAGTCGACGCCCTGGATGCGCTCGAGGTATTCGCCGCCGGCGGAGCCGTCGGGCTCGACGACGAGGGTGCGGGGGTCCATCAGGCTGCGCAGCTGGGACATGGGGGCGTCGAGCACCTTCTTGCCGTTGTGGATCATGAAGAGGTGGTCGCAGAGCTGCTCGGCCTCGAACATGGCGTGGGTGGAGAAGACGATGGTGCGGCCGGCCCGGTGCTGCTCGTCGATGAGGTCGCGCATGAGCCGGCGGTTGACCGGGTCCAGGCCGCTGAAGACCTCGTCGAGAATGAGCAGTTCGGGCTCGTGCAGGATGCTGGCGATGAACTGCACCTTCTGCTGCATGCCCTTGCTGAGTTCCTGGCACTTCTTGCGGGCGGCGTCGCCCAGGCCGACGCGCCCGAGCCACTCAAGCGCCTTGGTGCGGGCCGGGGCCGCGTCCATGCCCTTGAGCTTGGCCATGTACGTGAGGAAGTCGACGACCCGCATGGTGCGGTACACGCCGCGTTCCTCGGGCAGGTAGCCGATGCGGTCCTTGCTCTCGACCGCCGAGGGCTTGCCCAGCACGCTGATCCTGCCCCGGTCGGGGAAGATGATCGACATGACCATGCGGATGGTCGTCGTCTTGCCGGCGCCGTTGGGGCCGATGAAGCCGGTCAGGCTCCCGGCCGGCACCGTGAGCGTGAGGTCGCGCACGGCCACCTTGGGCCCGAACGTCTTGGTGACTCCCTCGATGACGATGGCGTTGGACACTCGCGGCGGCTCCCGTGCAGGAATGGCGGAGATGCTAGGACGGGAATCGTGCGGACCTAACGAGCCCGACTCGCAAGCGAGGGTCACACCACGGACCGTCGTTTGCGCGTCCGCTGGGTAGCGATATAGCCTTACCGAAGAACCCTCATGTCCAACCCTCGCAACCCAAAACTGACCGCCAAAGATATCAAGGCAGAGTTGCAGAACGATTCGGAGCACCAGCGGCGGAGGATGGAGAAGCAGGCCCGGCACCAAGCCGGTGTGGACCGCAACCGGGCGGCGGCCGCGCCAGTGCTCGACGACCTGGAGCGTGCCGGATTTGCGGTCGCCTCAATCCCCGAACTCACGAGCACCGGCGCCCCTTACCCAGCGGCCGTGCCAGTTCTGCTACGGTGGCTCCCGTTGATCCAGGAGGCCGACGTCAAAGAGAGTATTGTGAGAGCGCTCTCGGTGCCGTGGGCTAAGCCGGCGGCCGCACGCCCTTTGATTGCGGAGTACCAGCGCGTGCCGGGGGGAACGGGACTGAAATGGGCGATCGGGAACGCTTTGGAGGCGGTGGCCGATGACAGCGTGTTCGACGACATCGCCTCGCTGCTGCGCAATCGGGACCACGGGAAAGACCGGGAGATGCTCGCGGTCGCACTGGGCAGAATGAAAGACCCGCGTGCTTCGACGCTCGCCGTTGAACTTCTCGATGACGAGATGGTCGTCGGCCACGCCCTGATCGCCGTCGGCAAGCTCAAGGTCCTCGCGGCGCGCGCCAAGGTGGACGCTCTGCTTGAACACCCGCAAAATTGGGTTCGCAAGGAAGCGAAGAAGGCGTTGAAGAAGATCAGCGGGTAAACCCTCGCTCGCGCGTCGGGCTCGTCAGTCGACGAAATCGCCGCTCAATCCTCCCCCCGCCGGTCCTTCTTGATCTGCGACCGCGACTTCTTCTCCCGGATCCGCCGCTCGACCGACCCCCTAGTCGGCTTGGTCTTGCGCCGCACCTTCGGCTCGACCATCGCCCGAAGAATCAGCTCGCGGAGCTTCTCGAGGCAGATCTCGCGGTTGCGCTGCTGGGAGCGTTCTGACTGGGCCACGAGGATCAGTTCGTCCCCCTCGGTCACGCGCGAGCCGGCGAGGTCGCGCAGCCGCGCCGCCGCGCGGTGCGGGATCGGCAGGCTGCCCAGCCACACCCGCAACTCCGCCTTGGTCGCGAGCTTGTTGACGTTCTGCCCGCCGGGCCCCGCGCTGCGGGAGAAACTGAACCGCAGCACGTCGGCGCCCACGCGCACGCCGGGCGCGACCTCGACGCCGCCCGGCGCCGCCCCCTCCTCCACCCCGTCGCGCACCTGGTCTTGCTGATCGCTCACGCTGGTATCCTGTGTCGGCTCGACCCCGGGGGGAAGGGCCAGCTTCGCCGGGAGACACCGCACGTGAAGACGCCCGCTCGACCCGCTCTCGCCCTCGCGGCGTGCCTCCTGCCCTTCTCGCTGGTCGCCGTGGCGGCCCATGCGCAGTCCGCCCAGCCTTCAGAACCGCCGGCCCCGGCCCAGGCCTCGACGAGCACCGGGCACACCGACGCCGCGTCTTCGGCCGCGTCCTCCGCCTCATCGTCCGACGCGGCGCCCAAGCTCACGCTCCGTCCGATCCCCACCTGGACCGTGCAGGTCGAGCCCATCATGTGGTACGCCGGTCCGGCCGGCGACGTGCGCCTGCCCGGCAGCAGCGGCACGGGGCCCGGCGCCCCGGGCGGGGCCAACAGCGACGAGGTCGACCTGGCCGACCTCAACCTGGACTCGACGCAGATTTCCCCGGCCGGGGCGCTGCACATCAACGCCGAACGCTGGCGGTTCAGCTTCTCGGGCGCGAACTACTCGTCGGACCAGACGACCACCGCCAACTCGGCCTTCCGCATCGGCTCGGTCGACGTCTCGCCAAACGACGCGCTGCGGACCAAGTACGACCAGACCACGGTGCAGCTCACGGCCGGGTACATGATCTGGTCGCGCGACTTCGCGGCCGCGTCCGAGAAGCCCGAGAACGCCGTTCCGCTCGTGCTGCGCGTCTACGGCTTCGGCGGCGGGCGTTTGTACGACCTGGACATCTCGGTCGCCTCGGTCTCCGGCGGCGGCGAGTCCGGCACCGAGCAGTTCTACGCCGAACTCATCGCCGGCGGCCGGGCCGAGATGGAGATCGCCGACGACTTCTCGATCAACCTGGAGATCTCCGGCGGCGGCATGGGCGACTCGGACCGCTCGATCGCCTCCTTCGACATTAACGTGAACTTCCAATGGCGACCGATCGAGAACGTGGGGGTCGAAATCGGTTGGCGCCAGCTCGCGTACTGGATGTCCGACGGGGACGGCTCGCAGGAATTCAGCCTCAACGGCGAGACCGCCGGCGTGTACGCGGGCGTGGTCGTGCGTTTCTAATTTCACTCGGAGTGCGGGCCGGGCGAACGGCGTGCGAACATGCGCGCCCGGCGGGGGGCCGCGTGCGTCCAAGTTGCCTATTGACCGAGGCTTGGAAATGAGCGATACTCCGCCGACCGGGTCGGCGCCGTTCTGGTCGCAGCCCGGTCGGCCGTCGGCGGTAGCGCAAGTGTCCGCCAACGGAGTGAGAGCCCCGTCCCATGTCTGGCCGGGGTGCGTAGGTCGTTCGGATTGACACGCAGCACCCGCGGGGCGTTGTCCCGCGCCGGCCGGGTCGCTCCACGCACAGGTGGATGCGCCCCACCGGAAATCGGGTCCGGGGTGGATCCCCTTGGCCGCTCCAGAAGGGCACGCCATGCACACGGTGACCAAGAAGGAACTCATCGACCGCATCGCCGAGGAAACCGGCCAGAAACGCACCGACGTCAAACGCGTGGTGCAGCGGTTCCTCGCGCAGGTGATGGTCGAGCTCGCCCGCGGCAACCGGCTCGAGTTCCGCGACTTCGGCGTCTTCGAGGTCAAGCACCGCGCGCCGCGCATCGCGCAGAACCCCAAGACCCTGCAGCGCGTCGAGGTCCCCGCCAAGCGCAGCGCCCGCTTCAAGGCCGGCCGCCTGCTCAAGCAGGGCCTGGTCGACCTGCCCGGGCTCGAAGCCGCCCTGCGCGAGATGACCGAAGAGGACGACGGCCCCGTCGTGCACGTCGGCGTCGGCGCGGGCCGTGTCCGCACGCGTGAGGCCGTCAACGGCCGCGCGTCCCGGTAACCGGACGTTCATCAAGAACTCTTCACATGAGACCCGGCCCGAGCGTGGTCTGAACTTTGCTTTACACAAGTTTGACCGCAGGTTGAGCGCTCACAGGCTCTCAGTATGCGATAGTTTCTTTCGTGCAATCGTGGCGCATTGACTTCCACGTCCACACGCGCGTCAGCCCCGACGCGCTCGACCGCCCCGAAGCGGTCGTCCTCGCCGCACGCGCCGCCGGGCTCGACGCCATCGCGATCACCGATCACGACCGGTCCGCGGCGTACGCGCGGCTGTGCGCCCAAGGGCTCGCCGACCCCGAGGGACGTCCCGTCGACGGCCTGCTCGTCATCCCCGGCGTCGAGGTGAGCTGCGTCGAGGGCCATGTGCTGGTGCTCGGCGCCACCTTCGACTCCCCCGGCCCGATCAGCGCGGCCAGGGCTGTTGCCATGGCGCACGAGCGCGGGGCGATCGCGGCCGCGGCCCACCCCTTCGACCGCCTGCGTTCGGGCGTCGGCCCCCATGTCCTGGGGAACACGGCGTTCGACGCGGTGGAAGCGTGGAACAGCAAGACCATCGAGCCCGGCAGCAACCGGGCCGCGGGCCGTTTCGCGGTTGAGCACGAGTTGCCGCAGATCGCCGGGTCAGACGCTCACTTCGCCGCGGCCCTGGGGCGCGCCCACACGCTGGTCGCCTGCGAGGAGTTCTCCGTGCGGGGCGTGCTCGACGCGGTTCTCGCCGGGCGCACCGAGATCGTGCCGGGGTCGCATTCCACGGGCGAGATGCTCCGGTACTGGGGTCGCGGGTGGCTCACCCGCCCGTGGGTATTCGACATGGCCCGGCGCGGGGCCGCGGCCGCGTGGCGCGGGCCGGCACGCCAACGACCCGCCCCGGTTCCCGGCTGAGCCGGGCAACCCTGGCCCTCTCCACCGGTACCCGTTCGGGCCGCGCCGCCGCCGCCCGGAGGGTTCGCCATGCCCGTGCTCTGCCTCGCCCCCGCGCTGTTCGTGCTTGCGCACGCCCAGCCCGCCACGCCGGCGGCACCCGCGAGCGCCCCGTCGACGTCCGCCGCCCAGGCCGATCCGCGGGCCGCGTGGGTGAAGTCGCACGCTCTCGCGTTCACGACCCCGCTCGCCGGCTCGGGCTTCGCCGACCTCGCGGGGCTCGACGCCATCGTCGGCGATGCCCGGGTGGTGTCGCTGGGAGAGCCGACCCACGGGACGCGCGAGGCGTTCCAGATGAAGCACCGACTCCTGGAGTACCTCGTCGAGACCAAGGGCTTCAGCATCTTCTCGATCGAAGCGAACATGCCCGAGGCGTATGCGCTGAACCAGTACGTGCTCGAGGGCAAGGGCGACCCGCGCCAGCTCATCGGCGGCATGTACTTCTGGACGTGGAACACCGAGGAAGTGCTCGCGATGGTCGAGTGGATGAAGGCCTGGAACGAGAAGAACCCGGCGGGGGAGGGGGGCACGGGCAAGCCCCGCCTGCGGTTCACCGGCTTTGACATGCAGACGCCCGACGTCGCCTGGACCATCGCGAATGACTTCATGCGCGCGCACGCCCCGGACCTCGCCGAGACGTACGCAGCGCTCCCCAAGGACCTCAAGGCGGTGACGGCCGCGGCTTCGCTGGGCAGCACCGCCAGCGGCTGGACCAGCGCCACCGGCGTGCTGCCGATCGAACCCGCCCGCGGCAAGAAGATGACCTTCTCCTGCTGGATCCGCACCGAGGGCGTGAGCGACTGGGTCGGGGCCTGGGTTCGCTGCGACACCCCCCAGGGCGTCAACGGCTTCAACAACATGCAGGAGCGGCAGATCAAGGGCACCACCGAGTGGACCCGCCAGCAGTTCACCATCGACGTTCCGGCCGACGTGCAGAACATCAGCTTCGGCTTCATCATCGCCGGCGACGGGGCCGCGTGGTTCGACGACGTGGAGATCGAGTACGACGGCGTGAAGTTCACGGACCCAGCGAAGTACTCGTTCGACTTCGAGAACGACGCGGTCAAGTTCCTCCAGGGCGGCTCGGGGCAGTACACCATCAAGCGTTCGCAGGAGCGACCGCACTCGGGCAAGCAGGCCCTGGAGATGCGGCGCCGCCCCGAGAGCGAGGTGCCCAAGGTCGACCCGGCCGCGGTTCGGGCCCGGGCCGACGCCGTGGTAGCGGACCTCACGTCGCGTCGCGAGACCCTGGTCGCGAAGGCCGGTGCGCCCGCCACGGACTGGGCGATCCAGAACGCCCGCGTGGTCGCCCAGTGCGCGGCGATGTTCGCACGCGAGGACGGCTTCAACGCCCGCGACGAGGCCATGGCCGCGAACGTGCAGTGGATCCTCGACCAGAACCCGGGCCAGAAGATTGTGCTGTGGGCCCACAACGGGCACGTGAGCAGGGCCGGCTACTTCGGCATGAACACCATGGGCCAGCACCTGGCCAAGGCCCTAGGCGACCAGATGGTCGTGTTCGGCTTCGCGACCGGTGCGGGCACGTACACGGCCATGCGCCAGGGCGGCGGCGGGCTCTCCCCCGAGAACGAACTGAGCCCCCCGCCGGAAGGCAGCGTGGAATCCGCCTTCGCGGCCAGCGGGCTGAGCAACGCCATCCTCGACGTCCGCACGGCCAAGGCCGAAGACCCCGCCAGCGGCTGGCTCACCCGCCCCGTGCCCATGCGCAGCATTGGGGCCCTGGCGATCCCGCAGCAGTTCTACCCGTGCCCGGTGAAGGACTGCTACGACGTGCTCGTGTGGCAGGCCCAGACCACGTCCGCGCGGACGCTCAAGTAAAAACACACCCGGGACGCGAGCAGCGTCCCCGGTGGAGAATCGAGGGTTGTCGTCACGCGGACGAGGGCAACGTCAGCCGCGCGGCCCGGCCGCGCGGACCTCGGCGGGGAGGTCGAACTTCGCGTCGTTGTCGCGGAACTTCTTGGCGAGTTCCTTGGCCTTGGCGTCGTACGCCGCGCCGTCCTTCCAGGTGTTGCGCGGGTTGAGGACCTCGCTGGGGACGCCCTCGACGCGGTCGGGGATGGGCAGGCCGAAGATCGGGTCCGGCGTGAACTTCGCGTTCTTGAGACTGCCGTTGAGGATCGCCGTCACGAAGGCGCGGGTGTACGCGAGCTTGAAGCGGCTGCCCACGCCGTAGGGCCCGCCCGACCAGCCGGTGTTCAAGAGCCACACGTCGGCGCCGTGCTTAGCCACCTTCTCCGAGAGCATCTGCGCGTAGACCTTGGCGGGCCGGGGCAGGAAGGGCGAGCCGAAGCACGCCGAGAAGTTCGGCTGCGGCTCGACGACGCCGACCTCGGTGCCGGCGAGCTTGCTGGTGTAGCCGTTGACGAAGTAGTACATCGCCTGCTCGCGGGTGAGCTTGGCGACCGGCGGCATGACGCCGTAGGCGTCGGCGGTGAGGAACACCACGTTCTTGGGATGGCCGGCGACCGACGGGATGACCGCGTCGGGGATGTAGTCGATGGGGTACGTGGCCCGGGTGTTTTCGGCGAACTTGGCGCTGTCGTAGTCGGGCAGGCGGGTGGTCTCGTCGACGACGGTGTTTTCGAGCACGCTGCCGAACTTGATGGCGTTGTAGATCTGCGGCTCGCCTTCCTTGGTGAGCTTGATGCACTTGGCGTAGCACCCGCCCTCGAAGTTGAACACGCCGCGGTCGCCCCAGCCGTGCTCGTCGTCGCCGATGAGGGCCCGGTTGGGATCGGCCGAGAGGGTCGTCTTGCCGGTGCCCGAGAGGCCGAAGAACAGCGCGACGTTGCTGGGGTCCTTCTTGTCGACGTTCGCGGAGCAGTGCATCGGGAACACGCCCGCCTCGGGCATGTCGAAGTTCATGGCGTAGAAGAGGCTCTTCTTCATCTCGCCGGCGTACTCGCTGCCGACGATGACCACCATCTTGCGGGTCAGGCTCTGGACGATGATGACCGGGCTCTTGACGCCCAGCCTGGCCTGCTCCTCGGCCGTGAGGCGGCGCCGGCCGGCGTTGAGGATGGTCCAGTCGTGCTTCCACGTCGCGTTCGGGCCGGCCGCGGGCGAGCCCTGCGGGATGAACAGCGTGCGGATGAACAGGCTGTGCCAGGCCTGCTCGGTCACGACGCGGGCCCCGAGCCGGTGCTTCTGGTCGGCCCCGACGAAGCCCTCGAACACGAACAGGTCCTTCTGCGTGTTGAGGTGCTCGGTCGCGATATCGAGCACGAAGTCAAAGTTCTCCGGCGTGATCGGCGCGTTGAACCCGCCCCAGCCGATCTTGTCGTGGATCGCCGAGGTGTCCTCGAGGTACTTGTCCTTGGGGCTCCGCCCGGTCCGGTCCCCCGTGCGGCACGACAGAGCCCCGTTCGCCGCCAGAACACCCTCCCCACGCGCCAGGGCCATCTCGACCAGGCGGGCGGGGGCGAGGTTCTTGTGCACGCGGGCGGCGGACAGGTCGAGGGCGGGGCGGGAAAGCGTCGTCATGGCGGGTCAGCTCCGAAGGCCGTCGGCGACGGTGCGCCGATGACAGCAAAGAAACGTCCGGCCCGGCCGGTTGACACGGCCGGCCGGGAGTCTACGGGCCAGGACCCCGCACGGGTACTTCGACGGGCCGGTGGTTCGTGGAATGTTCGTAGTGTGCCTAGGCCGCCAGCGGACCGGCGTCGGCGCGCCGAGCCGACCCGTGCGACCCCGCCACCCCGCGCGCCTCGTCCAGCACGCCGGCCAGCTGGTCGGTCTGGACCGGCTTGGTCAGGTGCTCGTCGCACCCGGCCCCGATGCACTTGTCCCGGTCCCCCGCCATCGCGTTCGCCGTCAGGGCGACGATCGTGCCGGTGTACCCCTGCTGGCGGAGCAGGCTGGTTGCCGAGTACCCGTCGAGCTCGGGCATCTGCATGTCCATGAGCACGACGTCGTAGGGCGTTCCGGCGCCGGCAGCGGCCAGGGCCCGCTCAACCGCTTCGCGCCCGTTGCTCGCCAAGTCGACGGACGCGCCCAGCCGGCGCAGGTGGAACGAGATGAGCCGCTGGTTGTCCGGCCCGTCCTCGGCGAGCAGCACCCGCACCCCGCCGGACACGGGCGCGGCCGGCACGCTCAGCTCCCGCGTCGCCGGGGCGACCGACGGGGCCGGGCCCAGGCCCACGTCCGCGGGGGTGCTCTCGATGTGCGACGGGGCCGCGGCCCCGTCGATCGTGACCGTGAAGGTGCTGCCCTCGCCCGCGACGCTGACCACCGCGATGTCTCCCCCCAGGGCCCGGGCCAGGTCGCGCGAGATCGTCAGCCCCAGTCCCGTGCCCCCGAACCTGCGCGTCGTGCTCACGTCCGCCTGCTCAAAGGGCCGGAACAGCCCCGCCACCTGGCGCTCGGTCATGCCGATGCCGGTGTCGAGCACCTCGAACCGGAGCACCGGGCGCTCACCCGGCCCGGGGTGCACGCCGACGATCAGCCGGACGCCGCCGGACTCGGTAAACTTCACCGCGTTGCCGACCAGGTTCACCAGGATCTGCGTCAGGCGGGTCGGGTCGGTCACGATCCGCATCGGCACCCCCGGGCGGAACTCCGCGGCCACTCCGATGCCCTTGCTCGCCGCCTTGACCTGGGCCACAGCCATCACGCCGCGCACGATGTCCGGCAGGTCGCATTCGATGAGCTCGATCGCCAGCTTGCCCGCCTCGATCTTCGACAGGTCCAGCAGGTCGTTGATGATCCCCAAGAGGTGCTCGGCGTTGCGTCGGATCGTCTGCACGCACTCGACCCGGTCCTCGGGCGTCTGCTCCGGATCCAGCAGCAGGTCCGCGAAGCCCATCACCGCCGCCATCGGCGTGCGGATCTCGTGGCTCATGTTCGCCAGGAACGCGCTCTTGGCCCTGCTCGCGGCGTCGGCGGCGTCCCGCGCCGAGGCCAGCTCCTGGTTGCGGGCACGCAGTTCCAGGGCGCTGCGGTCCAGGGACTCGAGCATGTCGTTGATCGACCCGGCCAGCGAGCCCAGCTCGTCGGCGCCCTGCGGACGCACGCGCCGCGACGCGCTGCCCGCACTGGTCACGCACGTGACGTCGTACCCCAGTTGCTCGATCCGTCCCAGCACCAGCCGCCCGAAGACGACCATGGTGAGCGCCCCGAACACGAGCCAGGACGCGAGCAGGGCCACGTTGAAGTCCCGCAGCGTCTCCCAGCCCTTGGCCGCGACCTCTCGCGGCTTGAACGCCTCGAGCGTCGCAATCGGCTCGCCCCACACCCCGGTGAGCGAGCCGGTCGCCAGGGCCCGGTTCTCGTCCAGCCACGTCACCTCGACGGTCGCCCCGGACGCGACCCGGTTCGTGTTGAGGTTGAACGTCGAGTGCGTGATGGTCTGGAGCCGGCGGATCAGTTCGCGGTCGACCGCGCGCACGAACACCAGCGCCCCGCGCGGCGGCCCGCTCCCGTCGCCGCGAAGCACGGGACGGCCCGAGACGAGCATGACCATGTCGCCCGCGATGATCGGTCCCAGCACCGGGCCTTCCAGGGCCCGACGACCGACGCGGTCGAGTTCCTCCGCGACGGGCCCGGACGAGAGGTCGACCTTGTCCGCCCGGTCGAGCACGCGCCGGCCGTCACGGTCGAAGTAGACCACGCCGTGGATGCCGAGCAGCTCCATGGCGCTGGCGTGCAGGTTGCTGTGGATGTACTGCTCGCGGTACTCGGCGTCGTACCCCTCGTCGGTCTCTCGCGCGAGGAACCGGTACGAGTCGTCCCACACCGCCCAGTCGCTGACCTTCATCGCGACCGCTTCGTTCTCGCGCCAGATCGCCTCGCGGACCCGCTCGAAGTTGCGCACGCACAGCCGCTGTTCGAGCTCGAGGAACCCGTGCATCACCAGCCGGTCGCACACCGCGTTGATCAGCGACATGGCCACGGCCACGCCCAGCGCAAGCCACAGCAATGTCCGTCGGCGCAGCGATTGCACAGGGTGCATTCCCGGCCGTGGGGCGGTCATGGCCCTCTCCATGCGGCTGTGTGCTCGGGGACTGTGCGGCGCCGGCCGAAGGACCGACGGCCGACGTCCGCACGCCGGCGCTAGGTCATCGGCCGGTATCCCGCACGCAATGCCACCAACTCTCAAGAACCCGGCACGACGCGGAGGGTTCTGCCGCCATCGCCGAGTAGGTCAACCCATCCACCCAGCACGGCCGGTTATCCGACCCGGCGCAGCACCATCGCGTTGAACGGCCGGCCCTCGCGCCGATACTTGCGCTCGAAGTTCGTCCCCACCAGTTCCCCCTGGCCCGCCGACACCGGCGGGTTGAACACATCCCGCTCGAACCCGCCGGGGGTGGTGGGGTCCGCCAGATCCGCCGCACGCAGCCACGGCTCGGCGTGCCGCTGCATCCACGCCCAATAGTCGTCGTGGTCGGTCACCACCCGAAGCTCGCCTCCGGGCCCCAGCACCCGGCGCGCATCGGCCAGGAACCGGTCCTGGAACATCCGCCGCCGATGGTGCCGCGACTTGGGCCAGGGATCCGGGAAGTACAGGTGGATCACCGTCGCGATCTCCCCCGGCGTCCGCCAGTGCAGGAACTCCCCCGCGTCGGTGTGCAGCACCCGCACGTTTGCCAGGCCATGCCGTCGCACGCGGTCCGCGGCGTATTCCGCGTACTCCCGGGCCCACTCGATCCCCAGGAAGTTGCTCGCGTGCCGCCCGGCCTCTTGCACCAGGAACGTCCCCTTCCCCGTGCCGACCTCGATCTCCAGCGGCCGGGCCGGGTCCGTGAACCACGCCCGCGGATCGAGAAAGCCCGCGGTCGGGTCGGTCGCGATGGCGTCCGGCAGCGGACCGAGGTCGTCGTGCTCGATGAGCACCCCCGGCACCTCGATCCCCTGACCGTGCGAGCGCGGCACGCCGTTACGCCTTCGCCGCCGGGGGGCGCACCCGCGTCACGATCGTCGGGGCCGCCGCGTTCATGCGCCGGAGCAGCCCGCGATACTCGCCGTAGGCCTCGGGGTGCGACTTGTGCGCACTGACTCGGTCGCGCACAACCGCGAACCCCGTCTCGGCGAGCAGCTGCCGGATGCTGTCCTCGGTGAACGGGTTGGGGTGCATCGCGTCCCGGTAGTTCATCAGATCCACCAGCACCCACAGCAGCCCGTCGGGGCGCAGCAGCCGCCGAATCTCCCGCAGCACCTCACGCGGGCTGTCCACGTGGTCCAGGGCGTTCTCGATCACGACGATGTCCGCCACCCCCCCGGGAAGGGGGACGTGCTCGCCCGTCGCGGCCAGAAAAACGATCGATTCGGCCTCCGCCGGGAGCAGCCCCTCGGCCACGTAGCCGTCGGCGATCGGATCGACCGCGATCGCCCGACGCCACGGCGTCACGCAGATCGACGGGAACGGCCCCGGTCCCAGCTCCACGGCCGTTTTCATCCGCGACCACGCCTGCAATTCCTCCGCCGACCCAAACCCGAGAAACCGGCCGAGCTCGGCGATGCGGTCGCGTTGCCACTGGCCATAGGTGGTGGCGAAGTCCGCCCCGGTGGCCTGCTCGCAGCCGCCGCCCTTGATGAACGAGACCCAGAAGGCGAGTTCCTGGCGATACTTCTCGCTCAGGGCGTTCACCGCGGGCACGCCCGGGCCCAGGGCCTTGCCGTCGGCGAGGCCGCCGCGCCACAGGCCGGCGTGCATGAACTCGCGCACGGCGCTGTCGGCGAGGCGTGTCGCCAGGGCGTCGAGCCGTGCGTTGACGTCGGCGAGGCCGGGGCGCATGGCCCGGTACACCAGGTGCTTGAGCCCGGACGCGCGTGCGCCGTCGCCGGCGTCGGGCATGCCCTGAGCGGGGGATTCGGGAGTGGCGCCGGGGGCGGCCGCGGGGCTGTGAACGCCGTTATCCATCTTTCATCATGGTAGGTGCGTGCGGGCGTGATCCGAACGGGGGGGGTGGACGTATAACCACGGGACGTTGGGGCAAAGTCCGCCCGCGTCACACTTCTTTGCACGCCCCTGCGCGGCCGATAGAAGAGAGTTCGGGCGCGCCGGGCCGACCCAGCCGTGGTCCTTCCGACCAGCGGGGTTTTCGACGCGCGACGGACGCTTTGACCGGGTGTTGGCCCGGGCGGTCCGGCGGTGTTCAGCGCGGGACGCTGGACGCGTGGTGTTCAAGGAAGGACGTTGCACCGATGCGTGACGAGACCACCAAGCCGATTTCCGGGGCGTTCGAGCACGGGCGGGGCGCCAATGACCTGCTCGCCCAGATCGAAAGCCGGCTCGACCGCAAGAGCTTCCGCCAGCACCACTGGGAAGGGACGCTCGCGGACTACCTCGACATCGTGCTCGCCAACCCAGGCGTGGTCCGCAACGCGTACCAGCGGGTGTACGACGCGATCCTCTCGTTCGGCTTCGAGAAGTACCGCCTGTTCAAGCGCGACGTCGTCCGCTACCACTTCTTCAGCGACCCGATCGACTCGGGCGCCGACGCCATCTTCGGCCTGGACTTCGCCCTCATGCAGCTGGTCGACGTGTTCCGCTCCGCCGCCGAGGGCTACGGCACCGACAAGCGCATCCTGCTGCTGCACGGCCCGGTGGGCTCGAGCAAGAGCACCATCGCCCGCCTGCTCAAGAAGGGCCTGGAGTGGTACAGCCGGGCCGACAACGGCGCGCTGTACAGCTACTCGTGGCAGCTCGACGAGCACTGCGGCCCCGGCGGCAAGGGCCACGAATTCCCCTGCCCCATGCACGAGGAGCCGCTGCTCTTGGTCCCGCGCGAGGCCCGCGACGACATCATGCTGCGGCTCAACGAGCGCTTCACCCCCAGCCATCGCGGCGGGCGGCTCAAGATCCAGGGCGAACTGTGCCCCTTCTGCCGGCGCGTCTACGCCGAGCTCATGCGCCACTACGCCGGCGACTGGCGCCGCGCCATGGACCACGTCAAGGTCCGGCGCATCATCCTGAGTGAGAAGGACCGCGTCGGCATCGGCACCTTCCAGCCCAAGGACGAGAAGAACCAGGACTCCACCGAGCTCACCGGCGACATCAACTACCGCAAAATCGCCATGTTCGGCTCCGACTCCGACCCCCGCGCGTTCAACTTCGACGGCGAACTGAACATCGCCAACCGCGGCGTGTGCGAGTTCATCGAGGTTCTCAAGCTCGACGTCGCCTTCCTCTACGACCTCCTGGGCGCCAGCCAGGAGCACATGATCAAGCCCAAGAAGTTCGCGCAGACCCACATCGACGAGGTCATCCTCGGCCACACCAACGAGCCCGAGTACAAGCGCCTGCAGTCCAACGAGATGATGGAGGCGTTCCGCGACCGCACCATCAAGATCGACGTCCCCTACAACATCCGCCTCGACGACGAGATCAAGATCTACCAGAAGGACTTCGGCGCCGAGCGCATCAAGAACATCCACATCGCCCCGCACACCCTCGAGGTGGCCGCGATGTGGGCCGTGCTCACCCGCCTGGAAGAGCCCAAGAAGGCCGGCCTGTCCCTGCTGCAGAAGATGAAGCTGTACAACGGCAAGGCCATCCCCGGCTTCACCGAGGACTCCATCAAGGAGCTCAAGGAGGAGGCCACCCACGAGGGCATGGACGGCATCAGCCCGCGCTACATCCAGGACAAGATCTCCAACGCCCTGGTCAGCCGCCAGGCGGTCGAGGAGAAGTGCATCAACCCGTTCATGGTCCTCAACGAGCTCGAGGGCGGCCTGAGCCACCACTCGCTCATCAGCGACGAGGACATCAAGAAGCACTTCCGCGAACTGCTGGCCGTGGTGAAGGAGGAGTACGAGGACATCATCAAGGCCGAGGTGCAGCGGGCCATCAGCGCCGACGAGGACGCGATCAAGCGGCTGTGCACGAACTACATCGAGAACGTGCGGGCCTACACCCAGCGCGAGCGGGTCAAGAACCGCTACACCGGCAAGGACGACGAGCCGGATGAACGCCTCATGCGCTCGATCGAGGAGAAGATCGACATCCCCGAATCCCGCAAGGACGACTTCCGCCAGGAGATCATGAACTACATCGGTGCCCTGGCGCTCGACGGCAAGAAGTTCGAGTACAACACCAACGCCCGGCTCTACAAGGCCCTGGAGCTCAAGCTCTTCGAGGACTCGCGCGACACGATCAAGCTCAAGAACCTGGTCTCCAGCGTCGTCGACGACGAGACCCAGCAGAAGATCGACATCGTCAAGCAGCGGCTCATCAAGAACTTCGGCTACAACGAGACGAGCGCGACCGACGTGCTGAACTACGTCGCGAGCATCTTCGCGCGGGGGGATACCAAGAAGTAGACCCGCTCCGGACCCGCCCAGGAACACCCATCCGCCAACGCCGTGTCACGGGCCGCGACCATCGTCGCGGCCCGTGTTCACAAGGGCCGGGGTCTCGTAGAGGTACCGCGCTCGCCCAAGGCCGCGCTCCCGACACCAACCATCCCCGCGCTTCGGCGGAGGCGTGACCCCGCCCCCCGCGTAACCTTCCTCCCTATGTCCACGCCCCCGCCCCCCCAGCCCCCCTCGCGCCCCGACGACGCCCCGCCGTTCCGCTACACGGCCGCGCTCGCCGGTGACCTCGAGCTCCGCTGGCAGAAGGCCTGGGCCGACAACCGCGTCTTCCACGCCCCCAACCCCCCCTCCTCCACCACGCACGCCCCCGCGGCGGCTCCCTCTTCCCACGCCCCCGCCCCCCCCGCCTTCCACGCCTCCGCCCCCAAGTTCTACTGCCTCGACATGTTCCCCTACCCCTCGGGCGCCGGCCTGCACGTCGGCCACCCCGAGGGCTACACCGCCACCGACATCCTGTGCCGCTACAAGCGGATGAACGGCTTCAACGTCCTGCACCCCATGGGCTGGGACGCCTTCGGCCTCCCCGCCGAGCAGTACGCGGTGCAGACCGGCGTGCACCCCGCCACCACCACCCGCAAGGCGATCGACACCTTCCGCCGCCAGTTGCAGCGCTTCGGCTTCTCCTACGACTGGTCGCGCGAACTCGCCACCATCGACGAGGGCTACTACCGCTGGACGCAGTGGATCTTCCTGCGGCTGTACAACGCGTGGTACGACGCCGAGGCCCCGGCCCGCGACGGTTCCTCCGCCCGCGGCCGCGCCCGCCCCATCGCCGACCTCATCGCCGAACTCGAATCGGGCGCCATGGGCGTCAACCTCGTCGACGAGCCGGTGCGCCTCGGTGAGCGGGCCGTCACCTTGGGGCTGGGCGGCACTCCCGCGGGCGTGCGCCTGTGGCACCAGCTCAGCCAGCCCGAGCGCCGCCGCTTCATCGACAACCAGCGCCTCGCCTACCTCGACGAGGTCACCGTCAACTGGTGCCCCAAGCTCGGCACCAGCCTTGCCAACGAAGAGGTCATCGACGGCAAGAGCGAACGCGGCGGCTTCCCCGTCCTGCGCAAGCCCCTCAAGCAGTGGATGTTCCGCATCACCGCCTACGCCGACCGCCTGCTCGCCGGCCTCGCCCGCGTCGACTGGCCCGAGAGCACCAAGACGCTCCAGGCCGAATGGATCGGGCGCAGCGAGGGCGCGCAGGTCGACTTCCCGCTCGACCCCGCCGCGGGCCTGAGCAACTTCGGCGCGCTCACGGTCTACACCACCCGCCCCGACACCATCTTCGGCGCGACCTACATGGTCGTCGCCCCCGAACACGACCTGGTCAAGGCCGCCCTGGGCGCGCCCGCGAGCGCCGCGCACGCCGCCGAGCTGCGCCGCTACGTCGAGTGGGCCCGCAACCGCTCCGACGTCGAGCGCATGGAGAGCAAGGAGAAGACCGGCGCGTTCACCGGCGTCCACGCCATCAACCCCGCCACAGGCGAGCAGATCCCCGTGTGGACCGCCGACTACGTCCTCATGGGCTACGGCACCGGCGCCATCATGGCCGTGCCCGCCCACGACGACCGCGACTACGAGTTCGCCAAGGCCTTCAACCTCCCCATCCGCGACGTCATCTACCCCCGCATCGTCCTCGCGATGCGCTACTACGCCCAGCACGCCGTCGACCTCGAGCCCCGCGCCGAAGCCTGGACCGACGGCCTCGCCGACTTCCTGGGCATGGTCACCTCGCAGAACGCCACCCCAGATCAGTTCCCCACGGCGTTCCAGCGCCTGCAAAAACGCCGCGCCCACGGCCCCGAGGCCGAGGAACTCGAAGCCGTCTTCGAAGCCCAGACCGGCCCGCCCGGGGCCCGCGGCGCCACCCGCGCCGTCTGGCTCGAGACCATCGAGGACCTCCGCCTCGATTCCGCCCACGACCTGCGCCAGCGCTTCGAACGCGCCGGCTTCTACGCCGCCGAGGGCGCCGCCTTCACCGGCGAGGGCACCGCCGTCAACTCCGCCAACGCCCAGGTCTCGCTCGACGGCCTGACCGTCACCGCGGCCAAGGAGCGCATCGTCGAGTGGCTCTCGTCCCAGGGCCTCGGCTCGCGCTCGGTGAACTTCAAGCTCCGCGACTGGGTCTTCAGCCGCCAGCGCTACTGGGGCGAGCCGTTCCCGGTCGTCTACGACGCCACGGGCCGCCACTACCCCGTCGCCGAATCCGCCCTGCCCGTGCGCCTGCCCCCGCTGGCCGACTTCCAGCCCGTCGAGAGCAACGACCCGCGCCCGCTGCTGGCCAAGGCGACCGACTGGGTCACGACCACGGCCGGCGCCGCGGGCGTCGACCCCGCCCTGCTCGACCCCTCCACCCCCGTCACGCGCGAAACCAACACGATGCCCAACTGGGCCGGCTCGTGCTGGTACTTCCTGCGCTTCTGCGACCCGCACAACACCGAGCGCTTCGTGAGCCCCGAGGCCGAGCGCTACTGGATGGGCCCGGGCTCCGGACCCGGCCCCGGAGGCGCCGGCGGCGGCATCGACCTCTACGTCGGCGGCGCCGAGCACGCCGTGCTGCACCTGCTCTACGCCCGCTTCTGGCACGCCGTGCTCTTTGACCTCGGCGAAGTCTCGAGCCCCGAGCCTTTCGCGCGGCTCTTCCACCAGGGCCTGATCACGAGCTTCTCGTACCAGCGCCCCGACAAGTCGCTCGTCCCCACCGACCAGGTCGAGACCCGCGAGCAGCCCGACGGCTCGGTCCGCTATTACGAGCGCGCCACCGGCCAGGAGCTCGCCCAGGTCATCGCCAAGATGTCCAAGAGCCTCAAGAACGTCGTCAACCCCGACGACGTCATCGCCGAGTTCGGGGCCGACACCTTCCGCCTCTACGAGATGTACATGGGCCCGCTCGAGGCCAGCAAACCCTGGAACCCGCGCGACATCGCCGGGTGCTTCCGCTTCGTCCAGCGCGCCTGGCGCCTGTGCGTCGACGAACGCACCGGGGCCCTGCGCGCCTCACCCGGCCCCGAAGACCCCGCCCTCGAACGCCTGCTCCACCGCACCATCGCCAAGGTCGGGGCCGACATCGAACGCCTCGCCTTCAACACCGCCATCGCGGCCATGATCGAGTTCGTCAACGCCGCGACCAGCGCCGCCAACGCCAAGGACGCCGGCGGCAGCGGCGCCGGCGCCCCCATCCTCACCCTCGGCCAGATCGAGCGCTTCGCCTGCACCCTCGCCCCGTTCATCCCCCACGTCGCCGAGGAACTCTGGGCCCTCGTCGGCCGGGCCCGCACCGACGGCCCCCAGCGCGGCTTCGTCTCCCTCGCCCGCTGGCCAGGCGTCGACCCCGCCATGCTCCAGGACGACGCCGTCGAGATCCCCGTGCAGATCCTGGGCAAGGTCCGTCACAAGATCTCTGTCCCACCCAAGTCCGACGCCGCGGCCATCGAAGCCGCCGCCCGCGCCGACGACAAGGTCCGTCAGCTCCTGGCCGACAAGCCGGTCAAGAAGGTCATCGTCGTGCCCGGCAAGCTCATCAACTTCGTGACGGGGTAAGGACCGCTCCCTCCACCCACCCCCGCGGCTACCGCGCCCCTTGCTCGAGCCACTCCACCCCGTCGCGGATGTTCTTCCACACGTTCCCACGCCACCCGTGCCCGCCCGCGTACTCGACCAGCGTCGCCCGCGCCCCGCCCGCGCTCAACTCCCGCACCGCCTGGCGGGCAAAGTCGATCCTGATCCAGTCCTCCGGCGAGTGCAGCACGTAGAACGACCGCCCGCCCAGCCCCTTGGCCGGCGGCAGCCGCTCGGGCGTGTACACGCTCATTGCCACGAACGCCCCCCTCAGGCTTGACCCCTCCCGCAGTGCCGCGCTGTACACCGCCGGCCCGCCCGACGACCACCCCAGTGCAAACACCCGGGCCGGGTCCACCTTCACACGCCCGCCGACGTCCGCGATGATCGCCTCGAGAAACCGCTCCGTCGTGAACGCGGCCTTCTCGTCGGGCGTCATCTCCGTCGGCCACACCACCCGGTCCGCGTCGTCGCGCCAGCGCGGCGCCACGGCCTGGGCCACCACCCACCCCGCCGGCAGCGCGTTCTTCCACATCCGGCGCACAAACGGCGAGAAGTCCGCACTCCCGTCCCCGCCCGGCAGCACCACGAGCAACCCCCGCGGCTCGCGCTGGGCCGCCTCGTCCGCCCCGATCAGGAAATACCGCTGCCTGGCGTCCCCGCCGATCAGGATGTCCTGGAACGCGACATCGGCGATGTCCGCGGGCACGGGCTCGGCCGCGTCCGCGGCGGGCTTCGCCGGCGCGGGGTTCGCAGGCCGATCAGGCGTCGGTTTCGCACCGCCCGCAAGGTTCCCCTTGTTGGCCGCGTACCACGCCTCCCACCACGCCCCGTCGTGCGACGCGTCGTACGTCACCCCCGTCAGCGGGCCGAGGCCGAAGTACCCCACGTCGTACGCCAACCTCCCGGTCGTGTCCGCCTTGATGAGCGCGATCATCCCCGGAACCACCGACACATCGCCCCGCTCGGCGAGCCGCTGCGCCATCGACCCCACATCCCCCCGCGGGCGGGCCGCACGCCTCGCCAGCTCGTCCATCATCCGGGTCACCGGCTCGGTCCCCACCTCGCCGACCCACTGCCCGTGGTCGTACACCGACGCCACGTGCCGCGGCGACCTCTTCACCGCCGGCACCGGCGTGGCCCGCGCCTCGGCCGGGAATTTCACCGAGTTCTTCTCCCACCACGCCCGCCACCACGCCCCATCGTGCCGGTCGTCGTACGGCACGCCGGTGATCGGCCCCAGCGCCAGCGCGCCCACGCCGTAGATCGTGCCGTAGGTGTTGTCCGCGTCGATCACGCCGATCAGCCACGGGATCGCCCGGGCCCCGTGCTCGTTCACGAGCCGCTTGGCAAGGTCCGTGACGTCACCGCCAATCTCCCCCGGCACGCCCAGCCGGCGCTCGATCTCCGAAAGGATCCGCTCCGCCGGCTCGCCGCTGGTCTTCCCCGCCCACTCGCCGAAGTCGTACACCCGTGCCACGCGGTTCTTCGTCGGCGCGAACGCGGGCACCGGCGTCGCCCGCGCCGCATCGTCGAACCGCCCCTTGTTCTGCTCCCACCACGCCCGCCACCATGTCCCGTCGTAACGGTCGTCGTACGCCACGCCCGTGAGCGGCCAGAGCCCGAAATACCCCACCCCGTACACCGTCCAGCACGTGTTGTCCGCATCGATCACGCCGATGAGCAGCGGCACCGCCGCCGGGTCCCTGCGCTCCGCGATCGCCCGCGCCAGCGTGAACACCTCCGCGCCCGCGCCCCGCGCGACCGCCGCGTACAGCGCGTTCACCGCCTCCGACGTGCTCAACCCCTGGATCGCGACCCCGGGCGCAGGCCCTTGCGCCCGGTCCGCCTGCGGCTGGCGCGCCAGCCCCGCCAGCACCGTCCCCGTCGCCGCCAGCGTCGCGCCCGTCGCCAGCCACAGCCGTCCCGCCCGCGGCCGCACCGCTCCGTGCCTAGCCAGCACGCGCCGCACCCGCGCCCCCAGGTCCGACCGTCCTCGCACCGCCGGCAGCGCCAGCCGCACACCCCGACACGCCACGCCCAGGTTCACCAGCGACTGCGCATACTCCACCGCCCCGCCGCGCGCCACCGCCCAGTCGTCGCACGCACGCTCCGCCGCACGCTGCATCAACCGGTGCACCACCCACGCCAGCGGGTGCAGCGCCAGCACCACCATCCCCACCCGCGCAAACGCATCCCACAGGTGGTCCCGGCGCACCCAGTGCGCCAGTTCATGCCGCATCACGCCGTCCCAGTCGACCGCTGCGCCCGACCCCGCTGGCACCACCACCACCGGCCGCGCCCCCCAGCACCACACGATCGGCGACCCCACGCTCGCCGACGCCCGGACCTCCACGCCCGCACGCACGCCCAGGCCCGTGGCCGCATGCTCCGCCGCTCGCACCACGATGCCCGGCGCCGGCTCCCCCGCGCTTCGAACCACCCGGCCCGCCCGCACCACCCCCGCGACCGTCCGCACCAGCACCACCAGCCCCGCCCCAACCCACGCGACGAGCACCACCGCCCCGACCGGCACCGGCGGCACCCACGCCAACGCCCCTTTCTCCGGCGTCCCTGCCCGAATCGCCCGCTCCTGGCCCGGGCCCGGGACCATGCCCAGGCTCACCGCACCGGCCGCCCCACTCCCGACCTCATCCACAGCCCCCGGCGCAGACCCCGTCGCAGCCGTCCCTGCGTCCACGCCAACCAGGACCGGCCGTTCACGAACCGGCAGCAGCCCGAGCCCAAGCCGGCGCGCGCACTCGCCGACCACCGGGGCTGCCAGCGCAGCGCCCAGCGCCAGCACCAGCACCGCGTGCGCCCGCGCCGGCCTTCGGCGCAGCGTCCACGCCGCGGCCAGCCCAATCGCCAGCGCTGCCGTCACCTGCGCAAGCGCAACGAACACCGGCCCTGTCCACGCCCCCGACCCCGCCATCGTCCACTCAGCGTTCACCGGCCGCCTCCTTCCGCTTCGCGTCGATCAGCCGCTGCAGTTCCGCCAGTTCCGACCCCGACAGCGCACGGTCGTCCATCAGGTGCTGGATCAGCGCCACCCGATCGCCGTTGAACACCCGCTCGACGAAGTGCCGCACGCTCGACCCGCCCGCCAACCGGCGCGACCGCGCCGGGGCGTACACGTACGCCCGCCCCTGGGCCCGGTGCGTGAGCCACCCACGCGCCTCGAGCTTCTGCATCGTCGCCAGCACCGTCGTGTACGCGAGCGGCCCGCGTGCGGCCAATCCCTCCCGCACCTGCTGCACCGTCGACTCCCCGTGCTCCCACACGTGCTCCATCACCGCCCGCTGCAGTTCGCCCAAGTCATCAATGTCCGCCACGCTCGCCTCCTCGTAGTACTACGTATCATAGTACTACGAAGTCCCGTGGTTGCAATCCCCCGGGCCGGCAAATCCGTGCCCTCCGGGCCGAAACATCGGCCCACACCGTTACCATCCCCCGACCGCCGCGCCCGTAGCTCAACGGATAGAGCATTGGTCTTCGGAGGCGGTCCTCGCACCGCTCGACGAGCCCGCCAAATCGCCGATGTTCTTCGGAGTTCTTCCCGCGAACGCGACGGTCTCCGCGCCCCCGGAGTGACACCCGTTGCGCCCGCCTGTGCCCGCCTGCAGGTGTCGTGACACCCGTTCGTGACACCCCGGCCAGTACACTGCACTCGCGGGAGGTCTTGTGGGCGCACTTGGTCAGCACGTGGCAGCGGCATCCGACACTGGCCCGCTCCCCGTCGCCCACAGCCGGCAGGGGCCATCCGGCCTCGAGTTCGAGCCCATGGCCGAGCACGAGCGCCTGGTAGCGATCGGGGACGAGGCCCTCGGCCTGCCCGGCGCACGGGGCCTTGCCTCGACCTTCGGGGCGGGCGAACTCGGCGAACTGCTCGGGCTATGGCATGATCTGGGCAAGTACTCGGCTGCGTTCCAGGCCTACATCCGCGCCGACCCTGACGCGCCGGCACGCGTCGACCACTCCACAGCTGGTGCGCGCCACGCCGTTGCTCGCGACCCCGTGGGCGTGGTCGGCAGGCTCCTCGCTCACGCCATCGCCGGTCATCACGCGGGATTGCCCGACGAAGGGCTCGCGGCTGAGGCGGGCACGTTCGCGGCCCGGCTCGCCAAAGACGATCCTGCCATCTCCGATGCGCTGACGAGGGCCCCAGCCACGGTGCTGAACCATGCCTTGCCCTCGCTGCCGCCGATCCGCCCGGTCGATCACGGCACCGAAGGCGCGTACGGCCAGGGGTTCCAGCTGGCCTTCCTGGGTCGCATGCTCTTTTCGTGCCTCGTCGACGCCGACTACACCGCCACCGAGTCGTACATGAACCCCGACGCGAGCCGGGCTCGCCGCGAGCCGACGCCGGCTCTGGCGGACCTCGGACCGCGCTTGGATGCGTACATCACCACGCGAGCCGAGCAGGCCCGCGCGGCGGCGACCGCCCGATCCGTCCTGGACGCTCGCGCCGCCGTTCTCCGTGACGCCCGCGCTGCCGCCGGTCGATCGCCCGGGTTCTTCACCTTTACGGTCCCCACCGGCGGGGGCAAGACGCTCGCGTCGATGGCCTTCGCCCTGGCCCACGCCCGGCGCCACGCCCTGCGGCGCGTCATCGTGGCCGTCCCGTACACGAGCATCATCGACCAGAACGCCGAGGTGTATCGCGCCGCTCTGGGAGAGGGCGCCGTGCTCGAGCACCACTCGAACTTCGACCACGCGACGCTCGGATCCGACGTGACCAAGCTCTGGCACCGCCAGACCGCCGAGACGTGGGACAGCCCCGTGGTCGTCACGACGACGGTCCAACTTTTCGAGTCTCTCTTCTCCGCCCGGCCGGGCACGTGCCGAAAGCTCCACCGACTGGCCGGAAGCGTACTCGTTCTCGACGAGGCGCAGACGCTCCCCGTCACACTCCTCACCCCGATTCTCGCGGCAATGCGCGAGCTCGTCGCCAACTACGGGTGCTCGGTCGTCCTCTGCACCGCGACCCAGCCGGCGCTGCAGCGCCGAGCGAACTTCAAGATTGGTCTGGACCTCGCCGACCGCGAGATCGTCGCCGACCGCGAAACCCTTTTTGACCAGCTCCGAAGGACCCACGTCCGTACCGTCGGCCCGCGCGATGACGACGCCCTGGTTGACCGGCTCTTGCGCGAGCCCCAAGCGCTCTGCATCGTCAATACGCGCAAGCACGCCGCGAGCCTGTACCGGGCCCTCGAACGCGCCGACCCCACCGCCCTGCACCTGAGCGCCCTGATGTGCCCGGCCCATCGCAGCGAGACGATCGCCCGGGTCCGCGACCGGCTCGGGCGTGGAGAGCCGTGCCGCGCGGTGAGCACCCAGGTCGTCGAGGCCGGCGTCGACGTCGACTTCCCGCTCGTGCTCCGCGCCTTGGCCGGGATGGACTCGATCGCCCAGAGCGCCGGGCGCTGCAACCGCGAGGGCCGACTGAACGCGGGCCAAGTCGAAGTCTTCGAGCCCAGCCCGGATGCGCAGGGCCGCATGCCGCGGGCGATCGAACTTGCGCGCGACGCGGCGCGCCAGGTCCTCCCCGATCACGCCGACGATCCGCTTGCCCCCTCGGCCATGCACGACTACTTCCGACTGCTCTACTGGCAGCAGTCGGGCGTCTGGGACCATCGTCGGGTGATGGACTGCTTCACCATCGGCCCAGGCCACCGGCCAGGGTCCTTGGCAACGGCCCTCAACTTCCGCGAGGCCGGCGAGCGGTTCCGCATGATCGAGGACGGGCAGCGCCCCGTCGTGGTGCCGTACGGCGAGCATGTCACGGCCCTGCTCGCCGACCTCGAGTCGGGACGAGGGCCCAACCGGGACGAATGGCGGGTCCTCCAGCGCCACAGCGTGAACATCCCGCACTGGGCGGCAGCCCGAATGCTGGAGGCCGGTTTGGTGGCCGACTTGCGTCCGAATCTAGACTCCCATATCCTGACTTTGACCGACAGGGGAGCCTACGACAGCCGCCTCGGACTCACGTTGGACACACCCGGGATCAGCCCCGAGGTGCTTGTCTGCTGAGACAGGAGAGGCCATGCCCATCAGTGTGCGCATCCGCGGGGATTTCGCCTGTTTCACCCGCCCCGAAATGAAGGCGGAACGGGTCAGTTACGACGTCATCACGCCCTCAGCCGCCCGCGGCGTCATCGAAGCCGTTTACTGGAAGCCTCAGATCAGGTGGATCGTCACCCGGATTCAGGTGCTCGCGCCGATCCGCTGGATGAGCGTCCGTCGGAACGAAGTGGCTTCAAAGATCCCCGCCCGCAGCGTCGAGCAGGCGATGCGCGCCGGCTCCGGACGCCTCGGGCTGGATGTGGAACACGACCGCCAGCAGCGTGCCTCGACGATTCTGCGCGATGTGGAGTACATCGTCGACGCCCGCCTCGAGGTGCTTGCCGCCTCAGGCACCGAGACCAAGCCCGAGGCTAAGCACCTCGACCAGTTCAACCGCCGTCTGGCCTCCGGACAAATGTTCCACCGGGCCTACCTCGGTTGCCGCGAGTTCCCCGCGGACGCTTCCGCGGTGGATGCCCCGATCGACGAGCCCGCCGGCGCGGCCCAGCGACGGGCCACGGCGCGAGAGACGGCCCGGCGCGAGCTCGCCGGCACGATCGACCTTGGATACATGCTCTTGGACATCGACTTCCCCGGCGGCATGACACCGCTGTTCTTCCACGCCGTCATGCACGACGGCGTGATCGACGTGCCCCATCCCGACGTCGTCCGCCAATCCGGCGCCGCCGCGACACGCACGCCCGTGCTCCGCGATGCGCCGACGCCCCCATCGAAGAAGAGGCGGCCATGATCATCCAGGCGCTTGTCCGGCACTACGAGAACCTCGCCGACGACCCCGGAAGCGAGCTGGCCCCCTTCGGGTACTCGGTGCAGAAGGTCGCCTTCGTCATTGTGCTGGAGAAAGACGGGCGGTTGTTCGACATCCAGGACGCTCGTGAGGACGCGCCGGTGCCGGCGGGCAAGGCTGCGAATCCCAAACTGGCGAAGACCAAGAAAGTCGCGCGGCGCCTGGTCGTCCCGGCCCTGCCCGGTCGCACGGTCTCGGTGGCACCGGGATTCCTCTGCGATACCCCGGCGTACGTTCTCGGCTTCGCGGGCGAGGCGAAAGCAAGCAAACCCGAGCGAGTCCGTGAGTGTTTCGACGCCTTCCGGGACCGCCACCTTCGTGTCAAGGGCGCCGTGAAGGACGCGGCGTTCGCCGCGGTATGCACGTTCCTTGAACACTGGACGCCGTTGGCGATGAGATCTCGCCCGGCATCCGAGCGCGCCCTGCTCGAGGAGATCGCCTCCGGAGGCTTCGGCGTCTTCAAACTCCGGTCCGCAGATGAGTATGTGCACGAGCGCCCGGCGGTCCGGGCGTGCTGGGAAACACTGCACGGCGACGCCTCCGACACGGGAAGGAGTAAACACCCGTCCGTCGGTGACCCGCACGCAGCGTTCATCGCCCCCACCCTGCTCGACGGCCGCACCGAGCCGCTGGCCCGCCTGCACGAGCCGGCTATCAAGGGCGTCGTCGGCGCGCAGACGTCCGGTGCCAAACTCGCCTCGTTCAACTGCGACGCCTTTGAGTCCTACGGCAAGCGCCAGACCTACAACGCACCCATCGGCACGCGTGACGCGTTCCGATACTGCACCGCCCTTAACGCGCTGCTGGCCGATCCGCGCCACCGTGTGAGGGTTGGCGAAACGACGGTGGTGTTCTGGACCGCCCGGCCGGGGGGCGACCGCAGCGACGCTGCCCCCGGCGGCCAATCCGGGCCGGCGCTCGACTTCCTGGCCGCGTGCATCGCCGGGATGGGGCCGCAGGACGCAACCTTGCTCAGCAGACTCGGCGGTGCGCTGGCGTTGGCTCGGCGGGGGCAGTGGGCCGACCTGGGCGACCCCGCCACGGAGTTCTTTATCCTTGGTCTGTCGCCCAACGCGTCGCGGCTGTCGGTCCGATTCTGGATCCGGAGCACGGTCGGCGAGGTCTTCACCCACCTGCGCGAGCACATGGACGCCCTCGATCTCGACGGGGCTCCGGAGCGATTCACGCCCCCAAACCTCCAGCAGGTCGTCCGCGAAACGGTGATGGCCAAGAGCGGCTGGCCCGACGAAGACCGGGTCCCGCCCCGGCTTGTCGAGAACCTAGCGCGGAGCGTGCTGCTTGGCCTTCCCTATCCGCCGTCGCTACTGGGGGCGATCGTTCAGCGCGCAAGGGCGGACGGCTGGGTGAACCACGCGGCCCGCGCCGAGAGCCGCCACGTCGTCGCCCACCGCCGCGCGTGCATCATCGCGGCGTGTCTCCGCCGCGCGAATCCCTCCATGGAGATCCCCATGTCGCTCGATGAAACGCTGGCTGATCAGGCGTACCGCCTCGGGCGGCTCTTCGCCGCCCTCGACACCATTGCCGAAGACGCTTCGGCCCGCAACGTCAACCGGCGCGACAAGTACTTTGCGTCGGCTTCGGCGAACCCATCGACCGTCTTTCCACGCCTGATGCGCCTGAGCACGTTTGACCTGAAGAAGCTCGGCGCCGAGAACGCGGGCTGGCGCATAGCCCGCGAACGGCTGCTACAGGGTATTTGCGACGGCATCGATCCGCGCAACCCGTTCCCGGCCTTCCTACCTCTGGCCGAGCAAGGCAAGTTTTGCATCGGCTACCACCAGCAGCGCCAGGCCTTGTTCACGCGCAAGGACTCCGAACCCGCCGCTGACCCCGCGGCCGCCACCGTGTAAAGGACCACCGCCATGCCCACCCCATCCTCGTCCGCCGTCGCTCCCATCGCCCACCGCTACGACTTCCTCTACTTCTTTGACGTCGCCGACGGCAACCCCAACGGCGACCCGGATGCCGGCAACCTCCCGCGCATCGACCCCGAGACCAACCAGGGTCTCATCACCGACGTGTGCCTCAAGCGCAAGGTCCGCAACTTCGTCGCGCTCGCCCACGGCGGCAAGCCCCCGCACGAGATCTTCGTGCGCGAGGGCGCCGTGCTCAACAACTCGATCGAACGCGCGTACGAAATGAGTGCCGAGGTCCGCTCCGCCGTCAAGGCCCACGAGGAGTTCAAGGCCGGCAAGGGGAAGAAGAAGGGCGACGGCGCCAAGCGCCCGGACGTCGAGCCCGAGGACCTCGCCCGACTCTGGCTGTGCCACAACTTCTTCGACATCCGAACCTTTGGTGCGGTGCTCACTACCGGTGAGGAGAAGGAGTTCGACGCCGACGGTGTCAAAGCCAAGATCCGCATGACCGCGGGGCAGGTCCGGGGACCTGTCCAGTTCTCGTTTGCCCGCAGCCTAGACCCGGTCGTCTCGGCCGAGCACTCGGTCACCCGATGCGCCGTCACCAACGAGGCCGACCGGGAGAAAGAGCGGACCATGGGCCGCAAGTTCACCATCCCCTACGGCCTCTACTGCGCCAAGGGCTACATCTCCGCGCCCCTCGCCGCACAGACCGGCTTCTCAAACGCCGACCTTGACCTCTTCAAGACCGCGCTGAACCAGATGTTCGAGCACGACCGCTCCGCGGCCCGCGGCGCGATGGCGCCGCGCCGCTGCATCGCCTTCCGCCACGAAAGCGCCCTGGGCAACGCCCGGGCAGACCAGCTCTTCGCCCGGGTCCGCGCCGAGATGAAGCCCGAGGTTGCCAAGACCGGCCGGCCGCCACGCTCGTTCAACGACTACCTGATCGCCGCGAACGAGTCGGAACTGCCCAAGGGAATCAGCGTTGAGCACTGGGTGTGATTGACGAGCCCGCGGCGAACACCGGGGCTCAAGCAGCCGCTCGTGGGACCGGCACGATGAGCGCTGACGACTTCTTGCCCATCTCCGCCCTGCAGCACCTGCTCTTCTGCGAGCGGCAGTTCGCCCTCATCCACGTTGACGGGCTGTGGGCCGAGAACCGCCTGACCGTCGAGGGGCGGATTTTGCACCGCCGCGTCGACGAGGGCGGCGGGCTTTCCCGCCCCGGTGTCCGCATCGCCCGGGGCCTCGAACTGGTCTCGGATCGCATTGGGCTCGTGGGCAAGGCGGACGTGGTTGAGTTCCCCCGCTCAAGGGACGCCTCGGGCTCCGCCCATCCCTTTCCCATTGAGTACAAACGCGGGCGCCCCAAGACCAATCGCTGCGACGAGGTTCAGCTCTGCGCCCAGGCGCTATGTCTGGAGGAGATGCTCGCCCGGTCGGTTCCGCGCGGCGCCCTGTTTTACAAACGCATCAACCGCCGCGTCGAGGTCGAGTTCGACGAGGCCTTGCGCGACCTGACCGAGCGGGCCGTCGCCCGGGCCCGTGAGATCTTGGCCTTGGGACGCGTCCCGCGGGTCGCCCGCGCCTCCAAGTGCAAGCGCTGCTCGCTGGTGAACCTCTGTCTTCCGAAGGCGACCGGGCCGCGGACCAGCGCCCGCGCGTACGTGCTCTCCACCCTCTCGATCGATGGCATCGCGCCGTGAAGCACCACCTCAACACCCTGTTCGTCACCACGGACGGCGCGTACCTGTTCAAGGACGGTCTGTCGGTCGCCGTGCGGGTCGACGGCGACGTCAAGCTGCGCATGCCCCTGCACGTGCTCGGGGGCATCGCCTGCTTCGGGCGGGTGTCGTGCTCGACGCCACTGCTCGCGGCCGCGACCCAGGCGGGCGTGGCGATCTCGTTCCTGGACCGCAACGGACGGTTCTTGGCCCGCGTGTGCGGGTTCACCCCCGGGAACGTGCGGGTCCGCCGCGAGCAGTACCGCCACGCCGACGGTGCGGCCCAGAGCCTGGCGATCGCCGCGGCAATGGTCGCGGGCAAGATCGCCAACACGCGCACCGTCTTGCTGAGGACCGCCCGGGAGCACGCCGACCCCGCCGCCGCCGGGCGCCTGAGCGCCGCCGCCGCCTCGCTCGCCCACTCGCTCCGAGCGGCCCAGGCGGCGGCGGACCTCGACACGCTCCGGGGCGTTGAGGGGGAGGCCGCGAACCTCTACTTCGGCGTGTTCAACGACCTCATCGGGGCGCCGCCAGCGCACCGCCTTGAGTTCTCTTTCAACGGCCGCACGCGTCGCCCCCCGCTCGACCGCGTCAACGCGCTGCTGTCGTTCCTCTACGCAATGCTCGCCCATGACTGCCGATCCGCCTGCGAGGCCGCGGGGCTCGACCCCGCCGTCGGCTTCCTGCACCGCGACCGCCCGGGCCGCCCCGGCCTCGCATTGGACCTCATGGAGGAGTTTCGCCCGCTCATCGCCGACCGGCTCGTGCTCTCGCTCATCAATCGCCAGCAAGTGCACCCCGATGGCTTCGAGGTCACCGAGTCCGGCGCGGTGCGCATGAGCGACGCCACCCGCAAGGCCGTCATCACCGCTTACCAAGCGCGCAAGCAGGAATCCCTTACCCACCCGTTCCTGGACGAGCGCGTCACCGTCGGCCTCCTCCCGCATCTGCAGGCCCGCCTCGTCGCTCGCCTTCTCAGGGGCGAGCTCGACGCGTACCCCCCATTCTTGTGGAAATGACCGCCGCGCCTGCCTTCATGCGCGTCATCGGCCCCCCCTTCCACCGGGAGCCAACTGGGCCTGACACAGCGTCCACAGCCACGCCTCGCTGCATCATGACGAAACTCGTTGGCCAATGCTCGTGCTGATCACCTACGACGTTCGGAGCAGCGACGCGCAGGGCCGGCGCCGGCTCGCCCGTGTGGCCCGCGCCTGCGAGGACTACGGCCAGCGAGTCCAGATGTCCGTTTTTGAATGCATGCTCGACCCGGCCCAGTTCGCGGTGCTCAAGCAGCGCTTGCTGGAGATTATCGCCCCGGACACCGATAGTCTGCGGTTCTACTTCCTGGGAGCCAACTGGCGTCGCCGCGTCGAGCACCACGGGGCCAAGCCCAGCGTTGACCCCCGGGGGCCGCTGATCGTTTAGCCGTGCGAACACGGCCTGCGCCGTGACATTGACGGACCGCGGATGCCCAGCGCGCACGAAAGTGCCAAGAGGTACGCGGCGACCCGATGCCTTTGCAGCGTAACGAGTTGCGCAACCACTCTCGTCTGCATTGCCCTCGAGGCGCTCTCCCCGACGGACCTTCGCGGAACCACCGCTGCAAGTCTCGCAAGCGCCCTTGCTTAAAATGCAGCCGTCGCCCCCTCACGGGGGCGTGGATTGAAACGACCCGTTCGGCACGAAGGGCAAGCCGGCGCCGGGTCGCCCCCTCACGGGGGCGTGGATTGAAACATCCCGCTCGACCGGCGGCTCTATCCCGCGAACTCGTCGCCCCCTCACGGGGGCGTGGATTGAAACGTGGGCCCGACGTACACCCGGCCGACCCCGCCGCTCGTCGCCCCCTCACGGGGGCGTGGATTGAAACTCCATGCTCCGGTCGGTCCGCAGCGCGTCGCCGAGTCGCCCCCTCACGGGGGCGTGGATTGAAACTTCGAGTCGCTCGCCGCCGAGCTTGACGCCCCGGCGTCGCCCCCTCACGGGGGCGTGGATTGAAACAGTTCCAGGAACTGTATGAGAACATCGCCAGCGAGTCGCCCCCTCACGGGGGCGTGGATTGAAACATGCGCGTGCCGAACCGCAGCGACACCGCCCGCGTCGCCCCCTCACGGGGGCGTGGATTGAAACGTCGGGAGGTCGACGCCGATGACGATGGCCGCGCGTCGCCCCCTCACGGGGGCGTGGATTGAAACAACTCCGCGAGCGGGCAGGGGTACCACGTTTCGTCGCCCCCTCACGGGGGCGTGGATTGAAACTCTTCGAGCCCGACGTGGGGCGGCTGCGGACGATCGTCGCCCCCTCACGGGGGCGTGGATTGAAACGCGAGTGCCGCGCCGGCTGGGAATGCGGCTGCGGTCGCCCCCTCACGGGGGCGTGGATTGAAACCCGATCCCACGCCACCACCGCCGCGAGCACGCGGTCGCCCCCTCACGGGGGCGTGGATTGAAACGAGTTCGACGGCGACGTGACCCCGGCCGGTACGGGGTCGCCCCCTCACGGGGGCGTGGATTGAAACTACTCGACGTTGCTCTCTCGCATCCGGTCCAATGTCGCCCCCTCACGGGGGCGTGGATTGAAACAACTTCAGCGGCCCGTCGGCGACGCGGTTCGTCTGTCGCCCCCTCACGGGGGCGTGGATTGAAACTTGCACTACCGTCGCGGCGCCGTGATCGCCGACGCGTCGCCCCCTCACGGGGGCGTGGATTGAAACCAGACAAAGGAGTCTGCCCAATGAGCTACGCCAGGTCGCCCCCTCACGGGGGCGTGGATTGAAACGCTGTACCCGCACACGCACTCCCAACCGGCCGGGGTCGCCCCCTCACGGGGGCGTGGATTGAAACGCGAGCGGCCCGCATCTGTTCGAGCAGCAGGGCGTCGCCCCCTCACGGGGGCGTGGATTGAAACCCAGTCGATCGTGCCGCGCTCGGTGCCGACGGCCTGTCGCCCCCTCACGGGGGCGTGGATTGAAACTGCTCGACGGCCCAGGCGGGACGGGAAAGACGTCGTCGCCCCCTCACGGGGGCGTGGATTGAAACGTACAGCACCTCGACGACGCCGGGGCCCCAAGGCTGTCGCCCCCTCACGGGGGCGTGGATTGAAACTGATGAACCTGATCGGCTGGCCGCTTTTTGCGTGGTCGCCCCCTCACGGGGGCGTGGATTGAAACTGGCTGGTCTTCGGCATCCTCGTCGGATGCGGCGTGTCGCCCCCTCACGGGGGCGTGGATTGAAACGAGCGGCGTCCAGAGCTTCCAGCCGCTGCGGGCCGTCGCCCCCTCACGGGGGCGTGGATTGAAACCCGCACCGCAGTACCCAAGCGGGCCGGACGTGTGGTCGCCCCCTCACGGGGGCGTGGATTGAAACACATCCGCGCCCAGCGACGCGCGGGCCTCAGACAGTCGCCCCCTCACGGGGGCGTGGATTGAAACTGGGACGTGGTACACGCGGGTAGGCCCGCGCTCGCGTCGCCCCCTCACGGGGGCGTGGATTGAAACATGACGATTGTGTGATGGCGCTGGCACTTGCGAACGTCGCCCCCTCACGGGGGCGTGGATTGAAACTGCTTGACGGTGCTCGTGTGCGTGCTGCGCACGCCCCGTCGCCCCCTCACCGGGGCGTGGATTGAAACTCGTTCCGCCACGCCCTGCGTTTTGGCACCGTCCGTCGCCCCCTCACGGGGGCGTGGATTGAAACTTCAGTGACTCGGCGTGCTTGCGGCAGGCTTCCTGTCGCCCCCTCACGGGGGCGTGGATTGAAACAACCTGACCGTGTCCGGCGTTGCGAGCCGCTACGGTCGCCTCCTCACGGGGGCGTGATTGAAACTCGGCGGACCCGGATGACGACTACACCGACAGCGTCGCCCCGTCACGGGGGCGTGAATCAACCGCTCGCGATACTCAGTCGCCGCCTTACGGGGGCGTGAACTGATACGGAGTCGGCCTGAAAATGGCGCGCATGTTCGCCGGGTGATCGGTTCCGTAGCGCTCGCGCGAGCGCCCGACATCCGAGGTGGCGACCCGCTGCTTGATGGCCGCCGAGGCCGGGGCGAGTCCGCGCCCGGGTCCCGGCGTGAGGAGGAGATGGACGTGCTCGGGCATCACCCCGTAAGCCAGCAGGCTCAGGCCGGTGCGGGCGCGGATCGCGGCGAGGCAGTCGACGAAGACGCACACGATGCGCGGATGACGCAGCAGAGCAAGGCACCGGTGGCAACTGAACGTGATGAAGCGCGCACCGCCGGGAACCTCCCGGCGAACCAGCCGCTTGCGCATCGGACGCGTTGTCGCCGTCACATCGACAGAGTACCACGGGCTGAGCGCATGCAGGTGACGTGATGTGACCGCCGCGGCAGGGGAAACGACATTCAACACACCGACACGTCACCGGCGACGGCCCCTGCGAAGAAGCACCGGGCATTCGGTCCAAGCCCTCAACGCCCGGTGGAACGGCGCACGGTTGTCCGACGATAAGGGGAGCGGAGACGGGGCCGGTGCGACGCTCCCGAGATCGGCCGTTGAGGCCCGGAACATTCAACGAGCTAGCAACCCACATTCTGGACACAAGCCCGCTGTTTGCCTCGTATCATAACCACACGCCTCGCAGCGGGCCGTCCTCCGACGCCGAAAGACAATCTGCCAGCAGTAAGCCTCAATAGCTAACAACGACACTCCGAAGTAACACACCATGTTTTGAAGTGTTGGCACTAGCAATATGCCAGCAGGAAGCGCTCTTGGTGTCAAAGGCAAAAGTTGTCGCATAGCAAGCCCCGACTGAATAGTTGCAAAATAGTCTGGGCCTATACGAAAGGAGTAGTACATATTGTGGAATGGATAGCCAAAACGGCGCTCACCCTGATAGACAGTGTCACCTGAGTATACCGACTCTCTCCAGCTTTGAGAAAAAGGGCTCTGCGTGTGAAACCGAGCGACGACAAGTACTACGACAGGTCGACCCTGTGAATCAACAGCGGACGCTGGCTTACCTGCAACAACCTGCTTCTCAGGTATGTTTAGTAGTGCGATACAGGTTGGGACTAGAAGCGCCGCCAGCACACTTGCTGTCGCAGCCGTCAACAGCCTTCTATATCTTCGCTTAATCATGTCCTCGATACGCTCCTCCGAGCTGCGGACCCGGAGCCGGCCGCGCCAGCCGATCCACACAGCTTGCCTCACATGCAAATCGGTAGACATCTGCCGTCGCATAGCAGTTGAAAAGCCTACGTCTGGCATCATCGATACATCGCGGATCCCCCCAGCACAAGAGCACTTGAATATAGAACTGCGTATCACACACTGCTGTGAGAGATCGCTCTGTAGCTGCACAACATACCAAGCAATCACTTAATGAACCACCTCGCGCTGCACACCCCTGTGGCAATGGTGTAGGAAGAGGGTCATTAAGATCGGGCACCGGAAGTATTGGATCAGTTGGCAGCAGCGATGGCAACGGCACGGGCAGTCGAACGCCAGGCCTAACAGCTCTGCGCAAACACTTGTCAAGCTCTGACTGTCGTCCTGCTTGACACCCGAAGTAGTTCTTGATTGCTCTGTGCATGCACTGCAAATCTTCACCGTCTCTTATACACTTCTCAATCTCAAGTCTTAAAACATCTCTACAGAATCTTGCGCCACCATTGAACTTATTATAACAATCCCAACGCGTGTCCGGCATCGCTTGCGGCAACTGTACTGCACTCGAAAAGTATGAGAAGTCGACGCAGTACTCGCACGATAACAGACCAAGCGGGTCGGTCCGTGAGCAAGGGTCCGATTGGGTATACACGTATAGTCCCATGCCGTCCGCGTACTCCAGTCGGTCGCGTGATGTCCAACGCCCCTGCTCCGAGTCGAGAACTCTATTCCGAACATGCCATTTAGTGCCTGAGACTTCGCTTACGTGCTGATACCCAGCGTACCCAAGGCGGCTGCTGACACCTGAGTAGCTCAGCAAGCCCCGTCCGATTGTGATCTTGTTGGCATCGGCGTTGTTTTTGTCGGTGAGGTCGACATCGCCGTCGAGGTCGGTGTCGCCCAGGGCTTGATACCCCAGCCCGATCCAGCTGTTAATCTGGGTGACGTCGGTGGCGTCCGTATCGCCGTCGCAGTCCGTATCCCCCATCGGCAGGTTGAACGGCACGCCGTACGCCGAGTACTTCACGCGCTCGACCATCGCGCGGTTGTCCTTGATGACCGCCACGACATCCGCCCGCCAGTTCTGAATGAAATACCGCCGCTCTTCGAGCGTGCCGTCGCTCGAGCTGTCCCACCCGCTCGTGTTGTCCCGGTCGCGGAGGACCACGCTGTCAATATACGACGATCCGCCGTTTCCGCCAGCCCCTGCCGCGTGGAACACAAACCGCTCCTTCGGGTTGGACTCGACCGTCGTGCCGGCGCCGTTGCCCCGGAAAGTGGACACAATCCGCCACCTGTCGTCGTGGACGAAGTAGTACCACGAGTCGTTCGTGTCCACGTCCGCGTCGGCCTGCACGTCGTAGTGCCACGCGATCCGCTGGTTCAACCCGTTGTAGCGGTACTCGGCCACGACGTTCCCGCCCGTGTCCTTGACCTTGCGGAGGCGGTTCCAGGCGTCGTACACGTAGTCGTACGCGGTCCCGTCGTCGGTGAGGTTCCCGTTCGCGTCGTAGGTGATCCCGCTGTAGCCGGTACGGGTTGACATCTCGTTGGCGTTGTTGAACGTCGCGCTCGCGTCCCACTCGCCCGAATCGGTGTAGTCGGCGTCGCCGTTGAGGTTGAGCTTGTTGTTGTCCCAGTTGCCGGTCTGGGTCAGCGTCCACTGGTCACCGCGGGTGGCGCTGGTGATGTTGCCGGCGGAGAAGTTCCCCTCGTCCGCGGCCGTCACGCGGTCAAGGTTGTCCATCGTGTACTTCGCGTCGAACTTCCTCGTCCCGGCCGGGTTCTTGAGGATGACGTCGGTGACGCTCGTGATGTTCGAGTTGCGGTCGTACGCGATATCGAGGTCGATGAAGTTGCGGTCGGTCGCCAGGTCCGCGACCCAAATGTCGTCCTCGACGCGGTTGAAGCGGTCGAGGTTGTCGTAAACTCCCGTCGCCGCCCCCACGGCGTACGCCTGGCGGAAGACCGTCGGCTGGCTGAGCGTGGTGCGGACGAGCATCCCCGCTCCGGTGTACCCGTACTCGGCCACCGTGGTTGCCCCGAGTTTCACCCGGTACACCCGGCTCGAGGTGTCGTTGATGCTCGAAGCGCTGTCGTAGTCGTAGTCGATCGCCTGCCCGGGGATGGTGACGCTCGTTCGCCGGATCGTGTTCCGGCCGCCGGTGTTCTTCGCGTACGCGAAGCTGACGTCCTTGTCGTCGCCGCCGCCGCCGACCGTGCCGTTGAAGTCCTGTTCGATGGTCGCCACCGGACCCCAGTCGTCGTAGGCGTACTTCACCTCGTCCACCGCCGAGCCCGAGCCGACCGTGGCGTTGTCGTACTGGGTCACGGTCGCCACCTGCCCGAGCCCGGTGTAGGTCATGCTGACCCGGCGGACCGCCCCGTCCAGCCCGGTCCCCAGGGTGGTCACCCGCTTGTGGGTGATCCGCCCGCCGGTGTCGTACACGGTCTCGATCACGCCGCCGAGCTGGTCCTTGCGGTATTTCTCCTGGCCCTGGGCGTTGTACGCGTGGGCCACCACGTCCGACCCGCCCGACGAGTCGGGGTACTGGGTCGATAGCAGCAGGCGCCCGGAAGAGATCTTGGAATCGCTCGCCCCCGAGCCCTTGGTCACCCCGTACGTGTAGATGGTCACCTGGTCGTCGGTGTCCTGGGTGCCGTCCGCGTCCAGGTCCACCCACAGCTGCGTCAAGAGCCCGTCGGTGTACACCCGCCGGGTGTACAGGTCGTTGTCGCGGATGGCGGTGGCGGTCGAGCCCCCGGTGAAGTTGCGGATCTCGGTGATCTGCCGCCCGAGCTCGTCGTACACGTACTTGGTCACCAAGGCCCGCGGATCGGTGACGCTCAGCACCGTGCCGTCGTCGTTGTACGCCGTGGTGGTCCGCAGCGCGGTGTCCGAGCGCGACGGCGCGGACAGCCCCGAGCGGCTGAAGGTCCCGGTCGAAGTCGACCCATCCCCGACGATCGCGTTCGTGCCGTACTGGACCGTGTCGATCGGCCGGTCGAGCTCGTCGTACCACATGGACGTGATGCTGACCCGCCCCTTCACGTTCGCGGCGGTGAGCGTCAGGTCGTCGGCGTCGGCGTTGCTGTCCAGGGCGCCGGTCGTCGAGGTGTCGGAGTAATGCCGCAGGATGGCGATGCTGGCGAGCGTGTTCGACGTCGCGCTCTCGATCATCGTCACGTGCTCCTCGAGCACGGTGTCCCCGGTGACGTCGTCGGCGTCGGTGTACCCCGAGTCGTTGTCGGACGCGAGGATGTAGCGGCGGGTCGCCCGCCCGAGCCGGTCGTACACCGTCTTGCTGAGCTGCTCGCCGTCGGACTTGATGAGCCGGCCCGCCGCGTCGTACCAGTTGAGCGTCTGCAGGTTGTCGTCGTCCGAGCCGTCGGCGTCGTCGATTTTGTGCCGCTGCGACTTCCACACCTGGCCCCGGGCATCGTAGAAGGTCTGGCTCAGGCCCAGGCGGTTGGTCGTCTCGCTCGTCGGCACGTCCGTGCCGACCACGATGCTCGCAGTCGAGCTATACAGGCCGATGGCGGTCGCGCGGCCGAGGTTGTCGTATGCCGCGAGCACGTGCGGGGCCTGCGGGTTGGTCACCAGCAGCGGGCGCCCGTGGACGTCGTTGGTGTACGTGGTGACCCGCTGGTCGGTGGTCGAATCCTCCACGTACGCGGTCCTCTGCGTCAGGTAGCTGTTGCCCCCGTCGGCGCCGCCGTCGTACTGCAGCTCCTCGGTCTTGACCATGGTGTCGACGCCGGAGGGCTCGCCGCCGGCGAACGATGAATCGTTCGTGCCGATGTACCGCTGGTACGTCCGGCCCAGGTCGTCGAAGGCGACCCGGGAGATCGTCCCGGTCGGGTCCTTGATCCGCCGCTGCCGCCCCATGTCGTCGTAGCCGTAGAAGGTGGCGTCGTAGTTCATGCCGTCGGCGCCGGCGCCGCTGGCCGGGATATCGAAGTACGCCCGGCTCTCTTCCACGCGCGTGCCTTGTTTCGAATGCACGGTCGTGCTCAGGCGGGCGAGCGTGCCGACGTCAACGGCCGTGATCGGGTCGGTGTCGGTCTCGTCGATCCACCCGGTGAGCGCCGTGGTCGAGCCGCTGGAGCTCACAGCGATCGTGCCGCTGACCTCAGGTTTGCCGGCGTGGTTGAAGACGGTGTAGCTCACCGGGCCGAAGTATGTGGTCGGCCCGCTCGTCTCCCGCGGGATCGACACACTCACCATGCGCCCGTCTCCCAGGCGGGAGTAGTACATGCGTATGACTCGACCGCTGGGGAGCGTGGTGGACGAAACGCGCCCCATCGAGTCGTGCGTGTACGTCGTGATCAGTCGCAGGCCGTTGCCGTTCTCGGTCACCCCGAAATTGCTGTTCGGGTCGTCGCCGGAGGCAAAGTCGCTCGCGTGGTTGGTCTGCGCGTCGTCGATCCGCTTGACGATGAGACCGTTGGTGACCTGGGTATAGGTGAAGACATCGTCCGCGGCCCGGGTGAAGGCGGTCGTGCCGTCGGCGCGGGTGAAGCGGTCGGTCGTCGTGGACGAGTTCGAGCCGTTCTCCGCGGTGACCACCGCGGGGGACGTGGCGGTCGTCTGCTTGAACGCCACCGTGCTCGAGTGCGCGGTGGTGCTCATGGTCGTCTCGTCGTAGTCGGTCACGGTCGTGCCCGTGCCGGTAATCTGGGTCTTGTACCCCGCCCCGCCGGTCACGTACGGCCTGACCAAGGTGGCCGTGCCCACCGACTTCGTGATCGTCCCGTACGTGCGGAACGACGCCTGGTACGCGGTCCCGCTCGTGCCCTGCTTCCAGGTGGCGCGCTCGAAGAAGCCGTCGGTCGACCCTCCGGAGACTCGGCTGTAGACGTGGATGAGGCCGACCGAGGAGCTGGCGGTCAGCGCGCCGGTCGAGTGGGTGTACCCGGTGTTCGCCGCCGGGGTGCGGACCTCGCTCACGCGGCCGGACGAATCGCGGACGATCTGGGTAGCCCACAGTTCCGTCGGTGACCCCGCGGGATCGGCGTCCGTGATCACGCGCGAGAGCGGCTGGCCGGTCTCGTCAAAGTACTGGGTAAACCAGATCGCGTCGGGCTGGGTGACGACCGCCCGGTCCTTCCAGTCCGCGTCGTAGCCGCTGGTTCCTGAGAAGCTGCCGTTGCTCGAATAGCTGAGCGTGTAGGTACCGTTGATGCCGCCGGAGCATCCGCACGCCCCATCAAAGAAGCCCCCGGCAACGCGGTCGTCTCCCGTGGAGATGTATTCCAGGAACGCCGCTGAGTACGGCTTGAGGTTCGCATCGCTCGCCGTCAGGAAGTCGTCATCAAGGACCGGGGGTGCTTCCTGGTCGGCGTCGTACCGGCGCGTGCCCTCGGGCTCGAGCACCATCTTGATCTGGTGCGGGCTGCCGCGGCGGCCGTCGGAGTTCGACCACGTGTCGTCGTAGTAGCGGTAGTACGTCTTCTTCTCGAGGTAGATCCCCGAGCTCAGGCTCGAGCCCGAGTCGCTCAGCGCCGTGCGCACGGTGACGAGCTTGAGGTCGCCCGCCATGCCGTGCGCGTCGCCGTCGGCGGTGTAGTAGTCGTAGATCACACGTGCGACCTCGACCACGCCGCTGGGGCTCGACCACGTCCCGCTCGTCTTGGTCTCCGCCGTCACCTGCGTCAGGCGGTTGCGGCCGCCGATGGAGCTGTACGAGTACGTATACCGGCGCCCATCCCCGCTGATCCCGTCGTACGCAACGTTGATCGTCTTGTCCGTGTTGTACCCCATGGTGGCCGCGGTGCTCGCCGTGCTCGCGTCGCCCACGTACGCGGTGTTCCCCGCCTCGTCGACGACCTTCCAGAACTGGTAGTCGGCTCGGCCGCTCGACGTGTTGCCGCCGAAGAAGTACAGCTTCACCCCGCTCGGGTCGTTGTACACCCACGTGTCGGGCGTGCCGCTCACGTACTGGAACACGCCCCCCGCCCCGTTGCGCCCGGTGTACACCGTGCTGCCCGCGCCCGTCTTCACGAACTCGGCGAAGCGGTCGGCCCCATAGACCAGGTACACCGCGTCGTCCGAGTCGCCCGCCGGATCATGGACCACGATCTCCGGCTGGCTCATCTGGAACCAGTTGAAGCCCTGCGGGCCGTCGCTCGTGCGCAGCGCCGCCCCGCTGGTCCGCTGGATGTGGTTGAACGTCCGCCCCACGACCCAGCGGGCGGCGCCCGGCGCCGGCAGCGCGAGATCCACCGCCATCGGCCCGTACGAGCCGGTCGCCAGGTCCACATCACCCAGGCGCCTGCTCGTGCCGCTGCCCGGCTCAAAGGGGTTCGCGCCGATGTTCACCATGTGCGCGGGCCCCGCCCGCAGCGAGCCGTCGATGTGCACGCCGCGCTGGTTCACCTGCGGACGTACGTCCTGGCCCGAACTCGCCGCGCTCGGCATGTACGTGGTGATCGAGCCCGTGTGGTTCGAGAGCACTTGGCCACGGGCTGTCGTCGCCAGCGCGACGAGCGCAAGCACAGCCGCGACCGCCCGTGTCCCCCCGCACAGCAGCACGATCACCAGACCACGAGCGCACGACACCACCGCGGCCCAGCCGCTCTTGTGTGACCCTTGCATGGCTTCGCTCCACTCGCTCACGGGACCGATCCCGCCCGCGGACACCGCGCACGGACCGTCCCAACACCGTGGCGAGCTTCACGCGCAGGCCGCCGCGCGTCAAGAGTCCACGCGGCCATTTGCACATAAAATGTGTTACGGTCTTGCGATCAGTTTTCTTATCGTGTTGCCTTACCATATTAGTTTTCTTATACAGCGAGCCATGGGCTGCCGCTCACCCCAAGCGTGCGGCAGCAGACGCGCACGGGGAACTGATCGGCAAGATCACGGCCGCTCCTTCCCGCCGGCGTGCTTCTGGTCTTCGGCGGCGAAGACGACCGTCGCTTTTTTAGGATGTCACGCTCCATCCGCAGGCGTGCATTCTCGGCCTCGAGCTCGCGGACCCGCGCCCGAAGGTCTGGCTCGGGCCGCGGGGGCGACTCGGGACGCGGTCCGCCCCGGCGGGACGTGCCGAGCTGCGCTTTCATCCATCGCCGCAGCGTCTAGGCCGCGATCCCCAGCTCGTGCGCGACGTCGTCGACGATCGCGCCAGGCGCCGAAGCCAGCCGCACGGCCGATTCCTTGAACTCCGTCGTGAAGACACGCCTTGCCATGTCCGGACTCCTGGCGAACTGTAACCGCGGTCCGTCGGTGTCCGAAAGTCGTGGGCAAGGTCAGACTACTCGGTGCCACGCTCCCGGGTCCGGTGCCACGCTCCCGACATTACATCTGTAGTCATGAGTAGTCCTCCTTGGTCGGGTTATTGATGAGGCCGTGAAGACCGAAGGCTGCGCGCAAGGCGAGGGGTGGGGAAAGGGCCACGGCCGCCTCGTCCGCACTAGGCCGTCTTGGGCCCGAAGAAGATGGGGTGCTCCTTGCGCTGCGTGCGGGCTTCGGTCAGGGCCTCAACGGTCAACGACCCGACCAGGGAGGGCGGAGCGAGAAGGGTGACCTGCCAGGAGTACGCCGCGTGAGCAGCGGTGCTGAAACAAGCCGAACAGCCCGTCGTGGGGGCCGCTGGAGCGGGTCAACCGGGAAGCGCGCAGACGGACGCGCGTGGTGGGGCCTTCCCCGACGGTCAGAGCGCGCTGATGCTGGTGGCGGCCCGCCTGCGGCACGTGGCGGGGACGCGCTGGGGATCGCGGAGGTACCTAGACATGAGCCGGCTGCGTGAGCCGGCGCTGACGGAGACGACGACGGAGCAGCAGACGACCGCGGCCGGGTGAGCCGCGATCCCCACGTGGCTGCTGAGGCTTCGCCCTCCGGGCTCAGCCTCAGCAGCGGGGAGAACGTTCCTTGGGAGAGCCTCTTCTTCAAAGCGCGCACCTTGACGGACACTACCCTTCTTCAAAGTGCGCAAGTTGACACACACTACCGACCTCTTTGCCGACGACATCATCCCACACGATCGCCCCCAGCGCAACCGATCACGCGCCGAACATGCGCGCGAATATGGGACCGAATCCGTATCAGTTGGAACACAAGGACTTAACGAGTCTTGCTAACTCGGAGTGTTCATGAATCTCTTGAATAGTAAGAACTCTCACCTGCAGGGCCTGATCGTCCGCAGTAACTAAGAGATCATCCCCCCGATTCTCTATCGCAATTGTAGCCTTAAAGGGCATATCGGAACTCCATCCTTCCAGTTTATAGTAGGCCCATCTAGTAGACTGTTTACCAAGCGATCGCACAGCCAGAAAGTGATAAGGCAGTAAATAACCGGAACTTGCCGCGGCGGGTTCTATCAACGCGCTTTCGCCGGATCTGGCTGTAATGCAAACAGCCGGCATGCTTCTTGGATAGCCTCCGTCGAGTGTTCTCGACTGCTCGACAAACACGGCGCTCACAGTGCCGGAACTGGTATTGGCAACGATAACATTTGAGTCTGCTCGATAAGAACATCCGAGTATAGCAAATAAAGTAGCGACACATAATATGTGAAGAACAAAGACTCGTTTCATCGGTTACCTTTGAACTAGGCAGTTGCCCAACTGTGTAAGCCCATCTTCACTATCCCAACCAATTGGTGGCTGGGTTGACCTAGGTGGATTCGCATAGCTACAGCCAGGGCAGCACCTTCGCAGCACTGCATGTGCTACCGTATTGCTGTTAGGCCCAAGCACTGGATCGTAAGTGACACGGCATGAATCAATTTGACCCATAGCGGCGGTAATGCAATCGCAAACACTTGATGTTGATGTACCTTCGGGTGGCACAACGGGAGTAGTGCGTTCCCCACCTAGAGGATCGTTCGGGTCGTCCGGAAATCTAGCTTCAGGAATCTTATTGGTTGGACCGCATACGGTCCTGATTGGCCCCCACGGCCCCTGTTCCCCAGGATAGGCGCCCTCGGGATCAACAGGCCATTGGCGGCTTGGGTGGCCTCCACAACCGCGACTTGTTCCATCAGGCGACGTGCAAACGAGATAGCAATGGGATGCTGGGAGGCGTGAGATCTTTTTACAACGAATCGTAATCGTTGGAGGGCCTGGTGTGACACCGGGGTCCGGAGCAGAAGTTGAGGGCGGACGGTAACGTTGGTCCGGGTTGCCCGGGTTGTAGAAGTCAGTTCCCTGGGGATCAGTACCCATTAGAGGCATCGACAGCACATACTGGTACATGTTTAATCCAGGTTGCAATTCAAGCGGATCCCGTGTATTCCACCTTCCGGTGTCGCTGTTGAGGAACCTGTTCCGCACATGCCACTTGGTGCCCGCGAGCTCGGGCCCGGCCTGGTACCCCGCATACCCGATGCGGTTGCCCGTGCTCGAATAGCTGAGCACCCCGCGGCCGGTGGAGATCGTGTTCCCGCTTGAGGTCGTGTGGTCGTTGCCATCAACGTCGCCGTCGAGGTCAACGTCGCCCAGGACGCTGTAGGTGCCGAAGATCACCCAGGTGCTAATCTGCGTGAGGTCCGTCGAGTCGGTGTCGCCGTCGCAGTCGACGTCGCCCATCGGCAGGTTGAATGGCACGCCGTAGGCGGAGTACTTGATCCGCTCGACCATGACGCCCGTGTCCTTCAACAGGGCCACCACGTCCGCCCGCCAGTTCTGGATGTAGTAGCGCCGCTCCTCGAGCGTGCCGTCCGAGGACGAGTTCCAGCCACTGGTGTCATCGCGGTCACGCAGGATCACGCTATCAATATAGCTGCTTCCGCCGGCACCGCCCCACCCGGCCATGTGATAGATGAAGCGTTCCTTGGGGTTCGTCTCGACGGTGGTGCCGCCGCCGTTGCCCCGGTAGCTGGCCACAATTCGCCACCTGTCGTCGTTTAGGAAGTAGAACCAGTTGTCGTTGCTGTCGACGTCGTTGTCGGCGTCGACGTCGTAGTGCCAGCCGATCCGCTGGTTCAGGCCGTTGTAGCGGTACTCCGCGACCGTGGCGCCCGCCTGCGTCTTCACCGTCCGCAGCCGGTTCCAGGCGTCGTACACGTAGTCGTATGTGATGCCGTCGTCGGTCAGGTTACCGTTCGCGTCGTAGCTGATCCCGCTGTGGCCCGAGCGGGTCAGCATCTCGTTCACCGTGTTGAACGTGCCCGTGTTGGTCGTTTCGTACCCGCCCGTGCCGTCGAGGTCCAGCTCCTCAGTCCCCCAGTTCCCGGTCTGGCTGAGCGACCACGTCTGGCTCCGCGAGCGCGTGCTGATGGTGCTCCCGTTGAAGTTGCCTTCCTCGGCCGTCGTGACCCGGTCCAGGCCGTCCATGGTGTACAGGGCGTCGAACGTCCTGGTTCCGGCGGGGGTCGCCAGGATCGCGTCCGTGACGCTCGTGATGTTCGAGTTCTCGTCGTAGGCGATGGCGAGGTTCACGAAGGTTCGGTCGGTCGCCAAGTCCTTGATCCACAGGTCGCTCGTCACCCGGTTGAACCGGTCGAGGTTCGCGTAGACGCCTGAGGCGGCTCCGACCGCGTACGCCTGCTTGAACACCGCCGGCTGGCTCAGCCGCGTGCCCACCAGCATGCTCGCGCCGGTGTAGCTGTACTCCGCCACCGTCGTCCCGCCGAGCTTGATGTACCTCGGTCGGCTCGAGTTGCTCGGCATGGCGCTAGGACCAAGCGTGTCGTAGTCGATCGTGATGGTCTGGCCCGGGATGGTGACGCTCGAGCGCCGGATCGTGTTGCGTCCACCGGTCGCCTTCGCGTAGGCGAAGCTCACGTCCTTGTCGTCACCGCCGCCGCCCACCGTGCCGTTGAAGTCCTGCTCGAGCGACGATACCGGCCCCCAGTCGTCGTAGGTGTATTTGACCTCGTCCAGCGCCGTGCCGGAGCCGACGGTCGCGTTGTTGTACTGGGTGACCGTCAGGACGCGCCCCAGCGAGTCGTACGTCATGCTGATCCGCAGAACCGCGTTATCCAGCCCGATGCCCACGGTCGTCACCCGCTTGTGGGTGATCCGGCCGCCGGTGTCGTAGTCGGTTTCGACAACGCCGCCGAGCTGGTCTTTCTTGTAGATCTCCTGGCCCTGGGCGTTGTACGCGAGCGAGACGACGTCAGTCCCGCCGGACGAGTCGGGGTACTGGGTCTTCCACAAGAGCCGCCCCGACGAGATCTTGGAATCCCCGGCCCCCCCTCCCCCCGCGCCCTTGGTCACGCCGTAGGTGTAGATGGTCACCTGGTCGTCGGCGTCCTGGACGTTGTCCGCGTCCAGGTCCACCCACAGCTGCGTCATTAGCCCGTCGGTGTACACACGCCGGGTGTAGAGGTCGTTGTCCCGCACCGCCGTGGCGGTCGAGCCGCTCGTGAAGTTCCGGATCTCGGTGATCTGCCGGCCAGCGTCGTCGTAGCCGTACTTGGTCGCCATGTTGCGGGGGTCGGTGATCTTGACGACTGTCCCGTCCGTGTCGTATTCGGTCGTGGTCCGCAGCGCGGTCGCCGACCGCGACGGGGTCGACAACCCCGAGCGGCTGAAGGTGCCGGTCGAGGTCGACCCGTCCCCGACGATCGCGTTCGTGCCGTACTGGACCGTGTCGATCGGTCGATCGAGCGAGTCGTACCAAGTTGCCGTGATGCTCACGCGGCCCTTCACGTTCGCGGCGGTGAGCGTCAGGTCGTCCGCGTCGGCGTTGCTGTCCAAGGCGCCGGTCGTCGAGGTGTCGGAGAAGTGCCGCAGGATGGCGATGCTGGCGAGCGTGTTCGACGTCGAGCTCTCGATCATGGTCACGTGCTGCTCGAGGACGGTGTCGCCGGTGACGTCGTCCATGTCGGCGTACACGCTGTCGTTGTCGGACGAGAGCACGAACATGTTCGTGGTGCGGCCGAGCCGGTCGTAGCTGTACTTGACAAGCTGCTCGCCGTCGACCTTGATTACCCGGCCCGCCGCGTCGTACCACGTGAGCGTCTGCAGGTTGTCGTCGTCGGAGCCGTCGGCGTCGTCGATCTTGTGGCGCTGGCTCTTCCAGACCCGACCCAGGTCGTCGTAGAACGTCTGCGTGAGCCCCATGCGGTTGGTGGTCTCGGTGGTGGGGTCATCGGTCCCGACCACGATGCTCGCAGTCGAGCTGAACAGGCCGCTCGCGGTGACGCGGCCCAGGTTGTCGAACTTGTTGAAGCTGTGCGGCGCCTGCGGGTTGCTCACGAGCACGGTTCGACCGCGGGCGTCGTTCGTGTACGTCGTCACCCGCTGACCTGTGCTCGAGCCTTCCACGAACGCGGTCCTCTGCGTCAGGTAGCTGTTGCCCCCGTCGGCGCCGCCGTCGTACTGCAGCTCCTCGGTCTTAACCATGGTGTCGACGCCGGAGGATTCCCCACCGGCGAACGACGAGTCGTTCGTGCCGATGTACCGCTGGTAGGTCCGGCCCAGGTCGTCGAAGGCAACCCGGGAGATCGTCCCGGTCGGGTCCTTGACCCGCCGCTGCCGCCCCATGTCGTCATATCCGTAGAAGGTGGCGTCGTAGTTCATGCCGTCGGCGCCGGCGCCGCTGCCCGGGATGAGGAAGTACGCCCGGCTCTCCTCGGCGCGCGTGCCCTGCTTGGAGTAAATCGTGGTGCTCAAGCGCTTGAGCGTGCCCACGTCCACCGCGGTGATCTGGTCGCTGTCGCTCTCGTCGATCCAGCCCGAAAGCGCCGTGGTCGACCCGCTGGCACCGATCGCGATCGTGCCGCTGGCCTCGGGCCTCCCGGCGTGGTTCGACACCGTGTACGCGACCGGGCCGTAGTACGTGGTCGGGCCGCTGGTTTCCCGCGGGATCGACAGCGTCACCATACGCCCGTCCGCCAGACGCGAGGAATACATCCGCATCACGCGCCCGCTGGGGAGCGTCGCGGTCGCCGGCCTGCCCACCGAGTCGAACGTGGACTCGGACACGAGCCGCAGCCCGCTGGCCGACTCGGTGATGCCGAAGTCGGTGTTGGGATCATCGCCGGAGGCGAAGTCGGTCCCGCTGTTGGTCTGGGCGTCGGCGATCCGTTTGACCGGCAGGCCATTGGTGTACCGGGTGTACGTGTGCGTGGTGTCCTTGCCGCGGTCGAACGCCTTGGTGCCATCGGCGCGGAAGTACTGCGTAGTGGTGTCCGAAGCCCCCGAGCCGTTGCTGGCGGTGTGGACGGCCGGGAACGTCGTCGTCACCGACTTGGGCGCGACCGAGGAGCTGAATGCCACTTGGCTCACGGTCGTCTGGTCGTAGTCGGTGCCGTTGACCCCCGTGCTCGACGTCTGCGTCTTGTACGACCGCGAGGTCGAGACGTACGGACGCACGAGCGTCGCGGTCCCGACCGACTTGGTGAGGTTCGAGTACGCGCGGTAGCTCACGAAGTACGCCGTGCCGCTGGTGCCCTCTTTCCACTTCACGGCCTCGACGAACCCGTCCTGGTTGCCGCCCGACACGCGCGTGTACGCGTGGATGAGCCCGACGGAGGTGCTGGCGGTCAGGGCGCCGGTCGAGTGGGTGTACCCGGTGTTCGCCGCCGGGGTGCGGACCTCGCTCACGCGGCCGGATGAGTCGCGGACGATCTCGGTTGCCCACATGTCTGTGGGAGATCCGGCGGGGTCGGCGTCGGTGATCACGCGCGAGAGAGGCTGGCCGGTCTCGTCGAAATACTGGGTGAACCAGATCGCGTCGGGCTGCGTGACCACCGCCCGGTCCTTCCACGCCGTGTCGTACCCGCTCGTGCCCGGGAAGCTCCCGTTGCTCGAGTAGCTGAGCGTGTAGGCGCCGTTGATGCCCCCGGAGCACCCGCACGCGCCGTCGAAGAAGCCCCCGGCCACCCGGTCATCGCCGCCGGAAACGTACTCCAGGTATGCCGACGAGTACGGCTTCAGGCTCGCGTCGCTGGCGGTGAGGAAGTCATCGTCGAGGTTCCCGTCCTGGTCCCAGTCGTACTTGCGGCACCCCTCGGCCTCGAGCACCATCTTGATCTGGTGCGGGCTGCCGCGGCGGCCGTCGGAGTTCGACCACGTGTCGTCGTAGTAGCGGTAGTACGTCTTCTTCTCGAGGTAGATCCCCGAGCTCAGACTCGAGCCCGAGTCGCTCAGCGCCGTGCGCACCGTGACGAGCTTGAGATCGCCCGCCATGCCGTGCGCGTCGCCGTCCGCCGTGTAGTAGTCGTAGATCACACGTGCGACCTCGACCACGCCGCTGGGGCTCGACCACGCCCCGCTCGTCTTGGTCTCCGCCGTGACCTGCGTCAGGCGGTTGCGGCCGCCGATGGACGAGTAGGTGTAGCTGTATCGACGCCCGTCGCCACTGATCCCGTCGTACGCGACGTTGATCGTCTTGTCCGTGTTGTACCCGCTGGTGGCCGCGGTGCTCGCCGTGCTCGCGTCGCCCACGTACGCGGTGTTCCCCGCCTCGTCGACCACCTTCCAGAACTGGTAATCGGCCCGCCCGCTCGACGTGTTACCCCCGAAGAAGTACAGCTTCACGCCGCTGGGATCGTTGTAGACCCACGTGTCGGGCGAGCCGCTCACGTACTGGAACACGCCCCCCGCCCCGTTGCGCCCTGTGTACACAGTGCTGCCGGCGCCCGTCTTCACGAACTCGGCGAAGCGGTCGGCGCCGTACACCAGGTACACCGCGTCGTCCGAGTCTCCCGCCGGATCATGGACCACGATCTCCGGCTGGCTCATCTGGAACCAGTTGAAGCCCTGCGGGCCGTCGCTCGTGCGCAGCGCCGCCCCGCTCGTCCGCTGAATGTGGTTGAACGTCCGCCCCACGACCCACCGGGCGGCGCCCGGCGCCGGCAGCGACAGATCCACCGCCATCGGCCCGTACGAGCCGGTCGCCAGGTCCACGTCACCCAGGCGCCTGCTCGTGCCGCTGCCCGGCTCAAAGGGGTTCGCGCCGATGCTCACCATCTGGGCCGCCCCCGCCCGCAGCGAACCGTCGATGTGCACGCCGCGCTGGTTTACCTGCGGACGCACGTCCTGGCCCGAGCTCGCCGCGCTCGGCATGTACGTCGTGATCGAGCCGGTGTGGTTCGAGAGCACCTGACCACGGGCCGCCGTCGCCAGCGCCACCAGCGCCAGCGCGGCCGCGACCGCTCGAGCCCCTGCTCGCAGCAGCCGGTTCATCAGACCACAAGCGCACGACACCGCCGCGGCACAGCCGCTCTCGCGTGACCGTTGCATGGCTTTCGCTCCACACGCTCACGGGACCGATCCCGCCCGCGGACACCGCGCACGGACCGTCCCGACACCGTCGCGAGCTTCACGCGCGGGCCGCCGCGCGTCAAGACGTCTCGCGGTCATTTGCACATAAAATGTGTTACGGCCTCGCGATCAGTTTTCTTATCGTGTTGCCTTACCATATTAGTTTTCTTATACAGCGGGCGAATGACATGTTTTTTCGCAACTTCCTGTGCTGCGCCTCTGGACACGCGGGGCGAAGCGCGGTGTACTTGCGCAACCACCCGCGCGCACGCCCGCTCGGTCCACGCAAAGCCGCCCGGGCCGTGCGCGCCGCAAGGAGCTTTCCATGCACCGTCGCGCTCTCGTCCTCGTGAAGTTCCTCGTCGCCGTCCCCCTCTCGGTGTGCGCGATCGGCGCCGCCACGTACGTCTCGACCTCGTCCCCGACCGCGCCCGAGGTCTCGCTCGTCCCCACCGGCGCGGACGTCGAGTCGGCCCTGCGCCGCGTCGGCATCACGCCCGAGTCGCTCGCGGCCGCGGGTCTCAGCGGCGCCGCGGCGGCCCAGGCGGTGGCCGGCGTCGAGGAGTACCTGCTCGACGGCCTTGCGGGCCTGCGGGCCGCCGACTCGGCGTACGCCTCCGCACGCCAGGACGTCGACCGCCTCGAGCGAATCGTGGTCGCGGGCAACTCGTCTCAGGACGACCGCTCCGCCCTCGCCGCGGCCCGCACGGCCCTGGCGACCGCCGCCGCGGCCCGCGACGCCGCCCATGGCAGCGTGTTCGAGGCCGCGACCGCGCACCTCGAGCCCGAGCGGCTGGCGGCCCTGCAGACCATCCGCTCCAACGCCGCCGCGTGGGACCAGCCCGTGCAGTACCTCGCCGTCAGCCGCGGCGAAGCCCAGCGGGTTGAACTCCGCGAAGCCCTCGCGGCGGTCCGCATCGCCGGCGAGCAGGGCGCAACCCCTGATCAGGACGCGGTCAACGTCGTGAACACGTGGAACGGCGACCCGGCGGTGGCCGCGGCGACGACCAACCTCTCCACAAACCTGCCCGCCGTGACGCAGGCGTGGGGCGAAGCGTTTGCACGCTAACGACCCCAGGCCCTTCCCGCGCCCGGGGTCATCCCCACATTCGGAGTTACCCCGACGACACGATTCATCCCAACGCGGCCCGGCGCGGTGGGCGGCGCTCGCCCGGGGCGTGCGCTGGCGGGAACCCGTTGGCGCGGTCATGATCACGGGATGAATCGCTCCTTTGATCGCCCATCGCTGCTGGTCGCCTTCGCCGCCCACGAACTCTGGCGGGCCGTCATGCTCGACGAAGGGTGGAAGCACGGTCCGATGTTCAACCGCTACACACGCGAGCACGACGCGCTGCTGCCCTTCGAACAGCTCCCCGCCGAGATCCAGGCCGACGTGGAATTCGAGGTGGTGGCCAGCGGCGTGCTCGAGCAGCTGCGGGAGTTCTGCCTGCACCCGCGCGGCCCGGGCGAGCTGCTCACGCCGTCGGCCGCGGCCGTCGGCGTCCGCGTGCAGCTCCCCGGCGGTGCGCCGCTGCAGGGCACCGTCATCGGCTGCACCGTTAACGTCGACTACGCCTGGCCCGAATACGTGCACGTGCGGTGGGACAACGGCGTGGAAGAGACGTACGTCATCTCCGCGGGCGACCTCGTGCACGCGCGACCCGAAGGATCCCCGTGACCGCACGCGCCGCACTCGCTGAGCGTCCCTTACAGGCCGGGCCCACGCCCACGGATGTCGTCGGCGTCAGCGAGCATGAACGCCACCGAGCTGCCCTTGAAGCAGCGGATGGTCATCAACACGCCGCCCTCGACCGTGCTCGTCGAGGCGACGGCTGGATTCAACTCGAGTCGCAAGGCCTCACGCTTGTCCCGCAGAACAAGTCGGCTCGAGACCAGCGTCTTGACGTGATGCCCCAGCGCGGTCGGATCCCGCGACAGTGCGCGGGCCAGTTCGCTGAGGGTCAGGCGGGCGCTGGCGAGCACGATCAACATGCGAACGCGCTCGTTGGCCCCGCACGCCTTCAGCGCTTCGACCACGGTCGGGAGCGGACGCGCATCGTCCATGGACGATTCTTGCTGCGATTTCATGATGGTTCCCCCGTGAGGGCAATCAGGGAGGTGGGCCCGATGCCGTACGCGTGTCAGTTTCTCAACTGCATGAATTGTCGTCAAGAGGTTTCCGTCGAACTTAGGAGAACACCCGACGTTGATGAAGTGATATTCATGTCGTCACCGCCAAAACCGGGGCAGCGCACCCGTCGTCAGCCAAGGACGTGTGGCGTGAACCCGCGCGCACTGCACGGAACTGTGTGCGTGCTCGTCGCCGCGCTGTGCGCCGGACGGGGTCCGGTCGCACCGACCGCGGCGCAGACGCCACCGGAATCGGTGGAGCTCTCAAGCCAAGTCGAGGTCGCCCGCTTGGTCGACCTCGCCGCGCACCGCCTGCAGGTGAGCGTCGAGTATGACCCCGCCCTGCTGCCGGGCTCGGTCACGCTCCGCATGGCCCAGAGCGTCGGCGACGACGAACTCTGGCAGCTCATGCACCGCGTGCTGGCCGGGCGCGGCCTGACCACCGTCCGCCGCACCGGGACCGCGGCGTACAGCGTCGTCAAGATCCCCGACGCGACCGGGGCCGCGGGCATCTTCGATCCGGCCGCGCCCGGACCGCCGCCGGGGTTCGCAAGCGTGCTGGTCCGCCTCGAATACGCCCCCGCCAAGGAAACCGCCGAGGCGGTGCGGGCCGTGCTCAGCAAGGGCGTCGGCTCGGCGAGCCCCGTCGGACCGGCCGCCGTGCTGCTCACCGACCTGTGGCCCAACCTGGAGCAGGCCCGGGCCCTCATCGCCGAGCTCGACCGGCCCGCGACGCCGGTCGTCATCCGCACGTACACGGCCCGGCACCTGGGCGCGTCGCAGCTCGCCGCGCTGGTGACCCAGGTCGTCGCCAAGCTTGACAAGGTCGCCGGGGCCGCCTTCGTGGGCGACTTCTCGGTCGCCCCCGACGGCACCGGCCTGCTCGTGGTCGCCCCGGCGGACCGGCTCGAGCAGTGGACCTCGCTGCTGGAGCAGCTCGACCAGCGCGAGCCGGTCGACACCGTCACGTACCCCACCGGCGCGTTCTCGCTGGGTGAAGTCGCCCGGCTCATCGACCAGACCGTGCGCGGCTCGTCCGCGCTTGCGCCCGCCGACGACCGCTGGCGCGTCGTGAGCGATGAACTCTCGGGGGCCCTGGTGATCACCGCCACCCCGAGCCAGCACGCCCGCATCGCCGAGGTGCTCGCGCGGCTCGACGCCGTCCCCGCCGACGCCCGGCGGCCGGTGCGGACGTTCCCGATCCGCAACCGCGACGTGCGCGAGGTCCTTGCGGTGCTCGAGCGCCTGGTGGCTTCCGGGGCGCTCGACGCCGGGCCGATCGGGGCCCCAAGCGCCGGCCCCGCCGCCGTCGAGCAGCGCTCCGAGCCGGGATCAAGCCCGTCGACCATCGGCGCGGGCGCCGCGGCCCAGCGGTCCGACCGCGTCGCCCAGGTCGGGGGCCAACCCGTCGAGCCCCCCGGGACGTCCGCGGCCGCGGGCACCGCCGCGTCGACCGCCCCCGGCGTCCGCGGCGCCCCCACGCGCCGCGCCGGGGCCGCGGGCCCGGTCTCGGCCGGCTCCAAGCCCGACGTCACCCTCACCGCCGACGAGGGCACGAGCACCATCATCGCCGTGGGCCCGGCCCGCATGCTCGACCAGATCGCCGCCATCCTCCCCAAGCTCGACGTGCGCCAGCCGCAGGTCATGGTCGAGGTGATGCTCGTCACCTTGAGCGACTCGCAGCAGCTCGACCTGGGGCTCGAGCTCGAGCGCCTGACCTCCACCGGTGACACCGGCATCAGGCTCAGCTCGCTCTTTGGGCTCTCGTCCTCGGCGGTGGTCGACGGCCAGCGCGTGCGGACGGTCGGGGACGTGCCGGGGTTCACCGGGCTGGTGATCTCCCCGGGTGAGTTCAGCATCGTCATCCGGGCCCTGGAGAGCATCAACGCCTCACGCTCGGCCAGCCGCCCCAAGCTGCTGGTCAACAACAACCAGCAGGCCACCTTCAGCTCGGTGCTCCAGCAGCCCTACGCGAGCACCAACGCGTCCACCACCGTCGCCACCACCAGCTTCGGCGGGACCCAGGACGCCGGGACCACCATCGCCGTGCGGCCCCAGATCGCCGCGGGCGACAACCTCCTGCTCGACTACGCCGTGGCCCTGAGCAGCTTCGTGGGGGCCTCCGACAGCGTGTCGCTCCCGCCGCCGCGGCAGCAGAACAGCGTGCAGAGCAGCGCCACCGTCCCCGACGGCTTCGTGGTCGCCGTCGGCGGCCTCGAGCTCGACAGCTCCGGCGAGTCGACCGACCAGGTGCCCTTCATCGCCCAGGTCCCGGTCGTGGGCGAGCTCTTCAAGAACCGCTCCAACACCGGCGGCAAGACCCGCTTCTACGTCTTCATCCGCGCCTCGGTCATGCGCCACCAGGACCTCGCCGACCTCAAGCACCTCTCCCAGAGCACCGCCCGGGCCGCGGGCGTCGACGACGGCTGGCCCACCGTCGACCCCCAAGTCATCCGCTAACCCCCCCACCCCCCACCCCCCCCTCCCCCCTTCCCCCCTCCCCGCTTTCCGCCTTCCCCGCCTTCCCCGCCCTTTCACGTGGTCACCGTTCGACCCCGCTCACCGCTCACCATGTCACTTCCCGCTCCATCAACGAGCCCGCTCGACCCGACCGCGCACGGGGGCGGGGGTGCGTCGGAGGAATTTCTGACGCTGGTACCCCACGAGTTCGCTCGGCGGCACCTGGTGCTCAGCCGCGGCCGCCGCGACGGTCGCGAAGCGCTCGAGGTCGCGCCGTCGACTCCCCCCACCATCGTTCACAACGTCGGCGTCCGTCTGGGGGTCCCGGTGAGCACCGTCGCGGCCGACCCCGAAGCGCTCGCCGCGGCGATCGACCGGGCGTACCAGCAGCGGCCCCTTGGCGGGGAGACCGCCCGCAGCGACGACGCCCCGGTCGTGCACGTGCAGGGCGGCGGCGAAGACGACTTCGCCGAGCAGCTCGCCCAGGCGGTCCGCAGCGCCGAGGACGACCTGCTCTCGACCGCGGGCAAGAGCCCGGTCGTGCGGCTGGTGGACCTCATCGTGTTCGAGGCGGTGCAGCGCAGCGCCAGCGACATCCACGTGCAGCCGCTGCGCGACCGCACGCTCGTGCTGTACCGGCTCGACGGCTCGCTGCACACCGCCCGCGAGCTCCCCGCGGCCCTGGCCGCGGCGGTCGTCAGCCGCGTCAAGGTGATGGCCCGCCTCGACGTCGCCGAGCGCCGGGCCCCGCAGGACGGCCGGGCCGGCGTCACCATCGGCACCTCTCCCCCCACCGCCTCCCCAGTGCCCACGGCCTATTCCCCATTGCCACCCGTGTCCCGTCGCATCGACCTGCGCGTGAGCACGCTGCCGACCGCCTTTGGCGAGCGCCTGGTCGTCCGCCTGCTCGATCCCACCCGCTCGCAGCACCTGCTCAGCTTCGCGGCCCTGGGCATGCCCGGCGAGCTCGAGCGGTCGTACAAGGCCCAGGCCTCCCGCGCCAGCGGCATCCTGCTCTCGACCGGACCGACCGGCTCGGGCAAGACTACCACGCTGTACGCGACGCTCAGCTGGATCAGCGCGTGCAACGCCGGGCACGCGGCCCCCGCCGGGCCCGCCGACCGGGCCGCCAAGGCCGGGTGCGACCTCAACATCATGACGATCGAGGACCCGATCGAGTACGAGTTGTGCGCGCCGCGCGGCAGCGCCGGGCCGCCGCTGGCGGTCAGCCAGACGCAGGTCGACCCCAAGAAGGGGGTGACGTTCGCGGCGGGGCTGCGGCACATCCTCCGCCAGGACCCCGACGTCATCATGGTCGGTGAGATCCGCGACGCCGAGACCGCCCGCATCGCCGTCCAGGCGTCGCTCACCGGGCACCTGGTGCTCTCGACTTTGCACACCAACGACGCCGCCAGCGCCGTCGCGCGGCTGATCGACCTGGGGGTCGAGCCGTTCCTGATCTCCAGTTCGCTGCTGGCGGTCCTGGCCCAGCGCCTGGTCCGCACCGTGCACCGGCCGTGCGCGGGCGCCGGGTGCCCCGAGTGCCTGGGCACCGGCTTCAAGGGCCGCCGCGGGGTGTACGAACTGCTGCTCATCGACGACCGCGTGCGGGCCCTCATCGACGCCCGCGAGTCGGCCGAGCGGATCCGGGGCGTCGCCGCCGCGCACGGCATGGTCACCCTGCGGGACGCCGGGGCCGCGCTGGTGCGGTCGGGGGTCACCACCGCCGCCGAGGTGGCCCGCGTCATCGAGACCCTCACCGACGAGGAGGTGCTCGCGTGAACCTCCCCCCACGGTCGATCGCCGCGGCGTCGGCCGCCGCCGTCGGGCTCACCGCGGCGTGGGCCCTGTGGCCCCTGGAACCCAGCGGACCCGACACGCCACCATCGACGGCCGCCCCTGCGCCGCTGGGCTCTTCGGGCGGCCCCCCATCCCAGGCCATCGCCCCGCTTGACCTCGAGGCGTTCAGCACGCCGCTGTGGACCGCGCCGCCTCCGCCCACCGAAGCGACCGTCGCCGACGCCGGGGCGTCGCCCGCGCCTGCGCCGCCCCCGCCGCTGGCGGCCCGGCTGCTCGCCATCATCACCGGGCCCGACGGCGTTCGCCGCGCGACGCTCTACGACCCGGCCGCCGACCGCGTGCTCGACGTGGCCGCGGGTGAGCGGATCGCCGGCGCGACCGTGGACGCCGTCGCCATCGACTCGGTCACCGTCACCGACGCCGCGGGGTCCCGCACCGTGCTGCTGCGGCCCGACGAGCCCGCGAAGGAGACGCGGCCGTGAGTGCCCTTGGCGAGGCTCGCGACGAGCGGACCGTCGACCCACGCGGCGGCGGCGCGGTCAACGGCGCTGTGCGCACCGAGGCTCGCGGTCCGGACGGTGGCAAGGCGGTGGAGGTTGGGGTGCAGCGGGGGGACGGGGGTGGAGGGGGGGACGGGGGTAGAGGGGGGGGCGGGGGTGGAGGGGGGTTGCGGTGGGCGGCCGAGCGGTTCTACTGGGCGGTGCTGGACGTGCCGCTGCGTCGCCCGGGCCCGCTCCCGCCGGGCCTGCTGCTCGAACTGCAGGACCACCTGCCGCTCGACGTGCAGAGCGTGCACGCGGTGGGCGCGCCGCTGGCCCCGTCCGACGCGGGCGCGGTGTCCAGGACGCTCGTGTGCGCCGCCCTTCACGACGAGCTGCGCACCGTGCCCGGCGACGCGGCGTCGCTGTGCCCGGCGGGCGTGCCCGCGGGGGTTGCGTTTGCCGGAGACCTCGACCACCTGAACCTGCTCGTGGGGGACTTTGAGCCGCGCCCGCGGCGCCGACGCCGGGCCCGCGCCCACGCGGCCGCGATGATCGGCGTGCTCGGCGTGTGCGGGCTGCTGGCCGTCGGCTTCGCCCGGCGGGCCGACGCGGCCCAGCGGCACGTCAACGCCCTGACGTCGTCCGGGACGCTCGCCGCCATCACTGACGCGGACCTCGCGGTGCTGCGGGCCTTGGCGGAGAAAGCCGCGGCCGAGCCTGCGCCCGTCGACGCGGCCGTCACCCTGGCGGCGGTCCTGCGGGCATGGCCCGCCGGAGGTGCTGTGGGGGGGGCGGGAGGGGGGGTCGACAGCGGCCCGGCTGAGGTCCAGACGCTCACGGTCGACAGCCGCCGCGTGGCGCTCACCGTGGCGGTCGACGGGGACCCCGGCGCGTTCCTGGCGGGAGTTCGTCCCCCCGCGGGCACCACGCTCGAGCAGCCCATCATCGGCACCGCCTCGGGCAACAAGGCCCGCGTGGCCCTCACCTTCACGCGGGCGGCCCCCGCTGGCCCCCAGGGGGTCCGTCCGTGACGCGCCGGCTCATCACCGCCTGGCTGCTGGTGCTCGCGCTGGGGGCGGGACTGGTGGTCCCGGCCGCGGCCCGCTGGGCGTCGGCCGCGGCGGCGCTGCGCGAGGCCCGCGCACTGGACCACGCCGCCTCCCGCAGGCATGCCCTCGCCGACGACCTGCTCGCCCGCGTCCCGGCGTGGGCCCGCGCGGGCCACGCCGCCGACGACAGCGCGTCGCTGGCGCAGACCTTCACGGCGTGCGTCTCGGCCGCGGGGCTCGCCCCCTCAGTCGTTGAGTCGCTGGTGCCCGGCGTGCCGAGCGTCGTCAAGATCGCCCCGGCCGCCAAGGACGGGCCGGCGCTGGTCCGGGCCCGCGGGACCGCGGCCCTCTCGAATGTCACCCTGCCCCAGCTGGGCCGGCTGATGGAACGCTGGCGCGGCGTCGCCCCCGACTGGACCGTCACCCAGATCGACCTCACGCCCGTGCGGCTCGGCCCCGCCGAGGCCGCCCGCCACGCCGGGGGCGATTTGCCGCTGCGCGTCGTGCTCACCGTCGAGCGGCTCACCGCCGTCGGGGTCGGCGGCGTGCTCAAGCACCCGCCCGCCCCGGGCCCCGACAGCAAGGAGGCTCCGCGATGAACGAGCCGTCACTCGGGCGCGCCGCGTGCGCGCTGCTCACGGCCCTGCTCACAGCCCTGCTCGCAGCCGCGGCCGCGGTCGGCGGCGGGTGCGGCTCGGGCCGGGCCTCCGGCCCGTACGCGCCCGCGAGCGACGCCCAGCGCGACCCGGCCCGGGCCCAGCGGCTCACCACCGAGGCGGCCGCGTGCATCGACGCCGATCCCGACAAGGCCGAGCGGCTGCTCCGCGAGGCGTTGGGCGCCGACCTGTACCACGGCCCGGCCCACAACAACCTCGGCGTCGTGCTCCTGCGGCGGGGCGACCTGTACGGGGCCGCGTCCGAGTTTGAATGGGCCCGCAAGCTCATGCCGGGCCAGCCCGACCCCCGCCTGAACCTCGCCCTGGCCCTCGAGCGGGCCGGGCGTGTCGAGGAGGCGATGACCGCGGCCCAGGCCGCCCTCGACGCCGCCCCCGAGCACGTGCCCAGCCTGGTCGCGCTGACGTCTCTACAGCTGCGGCACAACCGCCCCGGTGAACACACCGCCCACATGCTCGCGCAGATCGCCTCCAGCACCGATCGGGAGGACTGGCGCGAGTGGGCGGTGCGGCAGCGCATCGCGCTCGAGGCACGCCAGCCGTAGACCCGAACCCGCCGCTGGCTAGCCGCACGGCAGCGGCCCGTCGACCGCCTCGTCCCACTCGTCGGGGTAGTGCTCGGCCATGTCCTCGAGGTCGCGGGGCGTGAGCAGATCGGCGGTCTTGCCGCCGGTGGCGGCGGCCACGGCCCGGGCCAGTTCGAGCCACTCGTCGAGCGTGACCATGTCGGCGGTCCGGGCGGTGAGGATCCGCTGAGCCGCAACGAGCAGGCGTCGGTCGGTCCGGTCAGTCATGGATCGTGCCTCCTGACGGGGTGTACACGGTCCAGCACGCGAGGCACTGGACCCGGCGGTCGTCGATCCACTCGAGCGTGTCCTGGTCGCGCTGGCCGCAGCGCGGGCAGGCGTCTTGGGGCTCGACGAGGTTCGAATCGTCGCGGGCGATCGCCATCACGGTCACACCCCCTCGTGGGGGTGGGAGGCGACGAAGAGCCCGCGGTCGTGCTTCTTGAACCGCGCTTCGGCACCCTTGGACCCGATCTCGCGGATGATCGCGGCGTAGAGCGTCGCCTGCGGGGTCTTGCCGCCGGGGCTGGACCACAGGCCCTGGCGCGCCATCGCCGCGATCATGTCGGCGGCCTTCATGGGCGTGCCGCTCTTGGCGAGCACGATCGCGGCCGCGTCCAGGGCGCTCAGCCGCCGGGGCTTGGCGGGGGCGGCCTTCGCCTTCTTGGCGGGCCGCTCCTTGCCGGGCTTCGGGGCGGACTTGGCGGGGGGCTTGGTCGCGGGGGCGGGCGCGGGGGTGGGGGTGGGGGTGGGCGCGGGCGTGGGGGTGGGGGTGGGGGTGGGCGTGGGAGTGGGGGTGGGGGTGGGGGTGGGCGTGGGGGTGGGGGTGGGGGTGGGGGTGGGGGGGAGTTGTTCCGAGTGGCCCGTCGGGGCGAGGCGGCCCGTCTTCGCCGGGGCGGCCCGACGTTGGCCCGTGGGGCGTTCCTTGGCGGGGGACGCCTTCTTGGCGGGGGCCGTGGCGGCCTTGGGCGTGGCGTTCTTCGCGGGCTTGCTCGTCGTGCGCTTCGCCGATGTCATCGTCGTCTCCTTGTCGCGCAATCCCGCCCCCCCCACCCCCTCTCCCCACCACCGATGATCCGGCCGCGGATCGCGCGCCCGACACGACTACCTCAAGGCCGCGGGGACATCCAGCGGGTGCGGCCCGCCGCCGTGCTAAGACTCGCTCGGGGCCTCACCGACCGCGCGTGAAGGGACGCCGACCCGGCGCGGGGTTGGGCCCTCAGCGCGACTTCTTGCCGGTCGGGGGCGTCATCCGGCCCCCACCGTGAAACAGGTCAAACCTCCCGTCGGTCCGAGGGGGAGGAAGCTGCCAGGGCCTCCGCGGCGCGGGGTTGATCCGCGTGCGGGACGCCGGCGAGAGCCCGAGTTCCTGCTCGAGCCGCAGCAGCAGCAACCCCAGTTGGTGCGCGATCGCCACCTGCGGCCACGGACAGAAGCACCGGACCTTCCCGGCCGAGTCCTTGATGGGGTACGTCTCGCCGTACTTCTGCAGGAACTCCTCTGCGCGCTTCCACCGCGACCAGGCCTGGCAGTACCGGGCCAGGATCCCGCGGTCGATCACGATCACGTACTTGAGCGTGTCCAGGTGGGGCACCACCCACCTCCACATGCGCTTGGCGTCGGGGTCGAGCCACTTCGGGCACGACGGCGGCCGGGCCGCCTCGGGGTCGCTGGGCCTGGTGTCGTGCGTGATCAGGTTGGCGCGCCTGGACCCGCGCGCTCGCAGGAGCTCTTTGGTCTGGGGGGCCGGTCCGCGTCGTCCCATGTCAGGCCCCCTTCTTCGTGCGCGTGCGGCCGGGGACGTCCCGCTGGTCGTCCACCTTGACCCCGCGGCGGGCGGCGACCTGGGCCCACGTCTCGCCGGTCTCCTCGAGCACCGCGGCCAGCCCCGTGAACCGCTGCCAGCGCCGCACCGCGACGTCGACGAACCGCGGCTCGATCTCCACCGCCCGGCACCGCCGGCCCAGCTGCTCGGCCGCGATGAGCTGCGTGCCGCTCCCGCTGAACGGCTCGTAGCACACCTGCTCGAGCCGGGTGTGCCGCCGCATGGGCCGCGCGAAGATCTCGACCGGTTTCTGCGTGGGGTGCTCGTTGTTGCCGGGCCGGGCCTTGACCCCCGGCTCGGCCGCCGCGGCCGCCGTGTCCCCCCGCTCCCACCCCACCTCCCACACCGAGTCGTGCTCGTGCGGGTCGACCGCGGGGTCGGTCGCCGTGTGCTCCGGCATCGATTTCTTGCGCCACCCCATCATGCACGGCTCGTGCCGCAGGTGCCAGAACACCCGGCCGAACACGCTCGCGGGCTTCACCCAGATGAGCTGCTGGTGGTCGTGGATCCCCAGCCGCTCCCACACCGCCTGGATCATCCCGCAGCGGCGGTGCGCGTGCCAGCAGTAGATCGGGGCGTGCGGCGCCATGACCGCGAGCACCGCCGTGAACACCCCCGTGAAGAACTTCTCCGCGTCGACGACCTCCACCTCGCGGTAGACCTTGGACCAGTCCTTGCCGCTGTCCCGGCCCCCGTGCGCCGGGCGCTCGCCGGTGTAGTCCACCAGGTACGGCGGGTCGGTCGCGACCAGGGCCGCCCGGTCGTCCCCCATCACCCGCAGGGCGACCTCGAGCACCGTGCTGTCGCCGCACAGCAGCCGGTGCGTACGCAGGGGCTTGCCCTTGGGCCCCAGCACCCACAGGTCCCCGGGCCGGGTCACCGGTTCGGCGAGCACCGCCGGGGGCGTGTCCTCCACGATCATCTTCGCCGCGGCCAGCGCCGACTGGCGGGCCAAGTCCTCGACCATCGCCCGGGCCGCCGGGCCGTCGAGCGAGAGCTCCTCGACCAAGGCGCTCAGCTTGGCCGGGTCGGCCTCCGCCATGGCCGCCAGGGGGTCGAGGGTCGCCAGCAGCACGTCGGCTTCCTGCTCGGTGACGTCGAGCACGAGCACCGGCACCGGCTGGTCGCCGGTGATCTCCGCCCGCAGGTGGCCGTCGATGAGCTCGAGCCCGCCGCCCTCGACTTCCCGAGCCAGCAGCGCGTCGGCGTAGCCGATCTGCCGCAGCACATCGCCAAGGGCGTCCCGCTGCCCCTGCGGGTGCCGGCGCCAGTTCTTGGGGTTGGCCCGGAGCACCGACGCCGGGACCCGCCGCAGCTCGCGCACCCGGTCCCGGAACAGCCGGGCCGCGGACTGTGGGGTGGCAGCGCCGGCGGCGGTCACGGCCTGGTCGGGCACCTCCGGCTCGGGGCCCGATCGGACGGTTGGCGGGACCGGGGGGGCGGCCGGAGTCACGGTCGGCGGGGCCCCCCGCGGGGTCCTCGCTCGCTCGCCGGCCCGCGCACCGGCATCGCGTCCGGGGGCCTTGCGCGGACGCGCCGTTGTCGACTTTGGTCCAAACCCTGCACCCGCTGCGTCCATAGTTGGCCCTCCTTGGCCCTGAGTTTGGCGCTTTGCAGCGCTGATTTACGCACCCGCCCGGATCCCCTCAAGCGCCTCGTCCACGGTGATCAACCGCCGCGGTGAATGCTGCGAACGGCTTGCTTTGTGCTCATTCCTGATGTGCGCGATCCCGGCCCGCCGCCCCGCGCGGCCTCTGACCGGGCCCGTCCCCCCCCCCGCACCCCCCCCTCCCCAAAACCCGTGCAGCGGAAAAAAGAGGGCCCCGCTTCGGTCCCCTCGCAGGGCTGTAGAGATTCGACCCCCCTACCCCCCCCCGGGGGGGCAACCTGGGGGGAGCGAACCGTGAGGCTCGCTGAACAGCTTCGCTCGGCAACAACGGTCACGGGACCACCTTCGAGAACGCAGTTGGGATCGCCCGTTGCTCCCGCATGAGGTTGACTCTGCTCTGTATCTCCGCCAACTGGTCTTGTTCGGCCTGCTGTTTGTCCCACCGCTTGTGGAACGACGGAGGAATTTCCCACGCCGGCTCGCGACGACCGTTCACGGGCGCTTTCGCTCCGAGCCCGGCAATCACGAGTTTGATGGGATCGGGTAGCTGCTTGTGGTTGTCGCGTGCATCGCGGTACATGTCGTTCACCCGCTCCAGGACGAACCCCACCAGGCGAGGATTGACATGGCTCAGTTCGACCAGATCTGCGATGACTTCGCGGGGCAGAGAACGTCGGAATTCCTCCGCCCAGTCCCAGAAGGCATCGGAGAGCATGCCGCGGACACGGCTTCGGTCGCACTTCGAGAGCTTGAGCTGCCCGAACTTGACAGATGCCTCGAGCGCTCTTTGCGCATCGCTCACGTCCTTCTGCTCAGGCAGTCCCCGCGCACCGCCGCGGCCCACGTCGTGGCCCGGCGCTCGCGCTCCTGCGCTCCTTTCGCAATCCACAAGCCCAGCGCTTCGAGCGCTTGATTCATGCTCTGGTCTTGAGCGCTTAAGCGCGGAGCGCTCCACAGGCGCACTGCCTTCGGAATCCGTCCCAGACTCGTCCGTAACGGATCCGTCTGACCCGAGTTGGTCACGCGCTTTGCGGCGCTTTTCAGCCGCCACGTCAGTCGCCTGCCTGGTACGTGCGGCTCGTCTCGCCGCCGCCTCGATTGCTTGCTGATAGATCTGAAACGCCAGTGTCAGCTTGATCCGACCGGTGGCAAGATCCTTCTCGGCACGCAAGAGACGGAGCACGCGCGGCTTGCGCATGGTCCACTGCTCCAGCGTCGTGCCAACCACCGCAACCAACACCTGATCGTCGTCAGGGAGCGTGCAATGCTCCTGCGTGATCCAGGCATAGTCGATTAGCTTGCAAATGATCCCAAGATCCACCGCCGAAAGCGACGGAAACACGCCCGGTTCGACCATCCGCTGGAGTTGAGTTGAGGGCACATCGATCGATTTCACGGTAATCTCCAAAGTCGCCGTGACGTCCGGCTTCTTGACGCAATCGTGCCGGAGGTCAGAAGTACTCCGTGACGTCCACCGCCGCACTTCGTCCCGGGATCGGCCGGTCCGGCGCGGTCCGGCTTTCCGGTCGCACCTTGGGCTGCGCCGCCCGGCCCGGGATGCGGCTGCTCCGGGCTTCATCAAACCGCTCCAACGCTTCGACACTGATCCGCCACCGCGGCCGCCCCCCCGCCCGGGCCGCCACGTTGACCGCGTGCAGCTCCCCGGTCCGGATCCACGCGAGCACGTGGGCCGGACGCACACGCCGAGCCTTGGCCACCTCGCGGGGCGTGAACCAGGTGCCAAGGCCAGAAGCGACCTGAGACGTAGAACCTCCTCGGCATCCCGGCGGCAGCGCGCGCAGCACCGCCGGGAGCCCGCCTGGGTCCGTGTACCTCACCGCGCCAAGTTGCTCAACCTCAGCGGCGACCACTGTCGTTCACAGCATCTCGCCGCCACGCTCACTGCACGACGCTGGTCCAGTCCGTTCGACCACCGTCACCGTCGGGCTGTAACTCCTACACAGATCCGAGCGACGTTCCAAGGGCGCCCTGATCCGATCACGCTCAACCACGCAACAACGAACAAACTTGCATTGAGACGTCGAGTGACGCGCAGGTGCGTCATTCACCGTCTCGATCGAAGACTAACGGCGCGCGACCTTTAGTCAATAGCACCTTTGCTTTTGGCGAGGCACCATGTAAATGCCTTTGGTTCCAGCACTTAGCAGCGCAGAGCCCAAACGCGCACGTGCTCCACCACCCTGCGCAGCCGCTCGTCGCTGATGCGTTCGACGTAGTGCACGGCGATGTCCGACCCGTCCTCGTGGCCCATGATCAGGTCGATGGCGGCCCGGTCGGGCACCTCATCGGCCACCGTCCGGAACGTGTGCCGCAAGGCGTAGAAGCCGCGTCCCGGGCGGTGCGTGCCGGTCTCCCGCGTGAGCTTCGAGAACTCCGACGCCACCGCGTCCTTCACCACGCCCGGGCGGCCCGCGGAGCCCTCGCTCGCCCGCGCCTCGACCCGCACCCACGGCTTGCCGTACTTGGTCACAAACACCAGGTCCCCGACGCTCCTGGTGCGCTTGACCGCCTTGCGCACCGCCCCCAGCGCCGCGACCGTCTCGGGCCACAACACGCACCGGCGGGCGATCCCCGTCTTGGACCGCGGGGCGTCCACCACCCCGGCCTTGAGGTCGACGCTCGACCAGGCCAGCCCCGCGACGTCGGTGTTCCCCAGCGCCGCGTTCAGGCCCAGCAGCACCATGGCCCGCATCTGCACCCCGGCCCCAGCCAGCAGCGCCGCGATCTCCTCGGGCTCGAACATCTTCTCCCCGCCCCGGCGCCGCGCCAGCCGCATCGTCCGCTTGGCGGGCTTGACGAACTCGGGCCCGAACCGCGCCGGCCGCTCGAGCAGCCCCGCCTCGAACCCGTGCTTGAACACCGACCGCACCCGGCCGATCTGGTTGGCGAGCGCCACCGGCCCGCGCTTGCGGGCGATCGCCGCCCGCAGCCTGGCGAAGTCCTCCGGGCCCAGGCCGTGCTCGCCTTCCACCGGGCGGTTGCGGCCGAACAGGTCCACCAGCCACTTGGCCGTGTCGTGGTAATCGCTGAACGACCGCAGCGTCATCTCTCCGGCGTCGACCCGGCGTCGTTTGGCGGTCAGGAAGTGGTTCGCCAGGTCCCGCACCGTCACCCCCGCCGACGGCACGATCACCGCCGACCGCTTGGACCGGCCGCCCGCCGTTGGAGCATTGGTCTCCCCACGCACGCCCAACGCCGTTCCCGGCCCCGCGGCCGGCGCGGCGGTGGCCAGAACAAGGGCCGATTCGCCCCGGCGCACGGGCTCGCGGTGCTGCGTTCGAGCATTGGTCTCCCCCCGCCGCGGATCGCGACCCGCCATCAACTCGTCCCGCTGCGCGAGGTAGCGATCCAGGGCCCCGAACGGGTCGTCCCACGGTCCGAAGAACACGAATTTGCCGCGGATCTTCTTGGCCCAGCGCCCGGTAGCGTGCGGAAACAGCGGGAATTCCGGGTACGGCTTGGTGGGCTTGCTCCGCCTTGACGTTGTGCTCGCGGCGCGTGCGTCGGCAACATCGGCGGATCGGGTACGATCAGGCACGGGCGGTGCTCCCGCGACACCCGCCGACCCCCTACCCGAACGGGCGTTCGGAACGGGTGTCACCGCAGGTGTCACGGGCACTGTAACCGGACTCGCGCCCAGTTCCACTTGGCTCGGGAAAACAAGGCAGAAAGCGCCCGTAGCTCAACGGATAGAGCATTGGTCTTCGGAACCAAGGGTTGGGGGTTCGAATCCCTCCGGGCGCGCTTCTCGAACCATCGCTCGCGGGCCCCGATCGGCCCGTGAGGTATTCTTCAGTTCCGGCGCCCGTGCCACGGGCCCGCCTCGGTCCCCCCACCCCCCGCGTCCCTCCCCCGGAGATGTCCATGCCGCTGCGTCTTTCGCCGATCGCCACGGCCGCGGTCGCCGCCCTCGCCCTCGCCGCCGGCGCCGCCGCCCAGACCACCGCCACCTTCGCCCCGTCCCGCGACGGCACCATCTACGAGACCTACGACATCTTCAACTACAGCAACGGCGCCGGCGAGTACTTCTTCGTCGGCCGCACCGGCCAGGCCATGGGCTCGCGCCGCCGCGGCCTGCTCTATTTCAACCTCTCCTCCATCCCGCCGGGCTCCACCATCACCAGCGTCACCCTCCGCCTCACCATGTCCCGCTCCACCGCGGGCGCTCAGAACATCTCCCTGCGCAAGGCCCTGCAGGAATGGGGCGAGGGCACTTCCAACGCCGAGGCCAACGAGGGCTCTGGCACCGACCCCACCCCCGGCGACGTCACCTGGGTCCACCGCAATTACCCCAACGTCCTCTGGACCACCCCGGGCGGCAACTACTCCGCCACCCAGTCCGCCTCCCGCTCGGTCGGCTCCAACGGCAACTACACCTGGGGCTCCACCGCCCAGATGATCGCCGACGTCCAGGACTGGGTGAACGACCCCGCCACCAACTTCGGCTGGGCCGTCGTCAACAACAACGAGTCTTCCCCCCGCACCGCCAAGCGCTTCAACTCCCGAGAGAACACCAACCAGACCTCGCGCCCCCTGCTCACCGTCATCTACACCCCGCCCCCCGCCTGCGTCGCCGACTGGAACGACGACGGCGTCGTCAACTCCACCGACGTCTCCGACTTCATCAACGACTGGTTCTCCGATCAGGCCGAGGGCACCCTCATCACCGACTGGGACAACAACGGCGTCGTCAACTCCACCGACGTCAGCAACTTTATTAACGATTGGTTCGCATCCCCGCCCGAGTGCCTCGTGTAATACGCGACATACTGCGGTGTCCGCAGGCGCGACCCGCGCCCGCCACGGAGACCGCCATGCCGCGACGCGCCCACGCCGCTCTGCTCGCACTCGCCCTCTGCGCCACCCCGGCCGGCTTGGCCCGGGCCGACACCGTCGTCCTCGCGCCCGCCGCCGACACGACGCTCTACGAGCCGATCTACGCAGGCGAATATACCAGCAACGGCGCCGGCGGCACCTTCTACGTCGGCAAGACCCGCGGCGACCGGCTCCGCCGGGCCCTGGTCCGCTTCGACCTCTCCACCATACCGCCAGGCTCCACCATCACGCGCGTCGCGTTCACCGCCACCCTCCAGCGCTCGCAGAGCGGCCCGGTCGACATCGGCCTCTTCACCTGCTCCTCGTCTTGGACCGAGGGACAGACCTCCGCCTTCGAGCCCGCCGGTCAGGGCGCACCCGCCATGCCCGGCGACGTGACGTGGATCCATTCCACATTTGAAGGCACCCTCTGGAACACGCCCGGCGGCGACTACCTCCCCGGCCCGCGCGCCGCGGCGACCGCAGACTCGTTCGGTCAGGCGGTCACCTGGGGTTCCACACCCGCCCTCGTCGCAGACGTTCAGGCTTGGCTGAACAACCCCGCCTCCAACCGCGGCTGGCTCATCCGCCACATCGACGAAGGCCCGAACCTCACCGCCAAGAGCTTCGCGACCCGCGAAAACGAAGACCCGGGCATCCGGCCGACGCTCACCGTCGAGTTCACCCCGCCCGGCCCGCTCTGCATCGCCGACTTCAACGACGACGGCATCGTCAACTCCACCGACGTCTCCGACTTCATCAACCAGTGGTTCACCGACCTCACCGAGGGCACGCTCGTCACCGACTGGGACAACAACGGCGTCGTCAACTCCACCGACGTCAGCAACTTCATTAACGACTGGTTCGCCGCACCGCCCGAGTGCACCGTCTGACGCGACCCCCTCCCCCTCCCCGGCCGCCCGGTTCATCGCCCCCGCTGCATGCCGCCACGACCGTGCCGACATGAAGAGGTAGCCCGGCCTCACCGCCGCAGGAGACCTCCCATGTTCACATACCGTCATTCCGCCGCGCGCACGGCCATCGCCGCGCTCGTCACCCTCGCCGCCACCTCGGTCCCCGCCGTGGCCGACACCGCCGTGCTCACCCCCGTCGCCGACGCCACGCTCTTTGAGCCCCCGTTCAAGGACCTGCAGCGCGCCAGCGGCTCGGGCCAGTACCTCTATCTCGGCCGCACCAGCCGTGACCGTCTCCGGCGCAGCCTGCTCCGCTTCGACCTCTCGAGCATCCCCGCCGGCGCCACCATCACCTCCGTCACCCTCCAGGTCGCCGTCACTCGCAGCTTCACCATCGCCGTCGACGCTGGGCTCTACCTCTGCACCGCTTCCTGGGGCGAAGGCGCTTCCGACTCGGGCACCCCCGGCGGCGGCGGCGTCGACCCCGAGCCGCTCGACGCCACCTGGGCCACCTCGTTCTGGCCCGACGTGCTCTGGACCACCCCCGGCGGCGACTACCTCCCTGATGTCCGCGCCGTCGCGTCCATGGCCGAGGCCGGCACCAGCACGCTCTGGACATCCTCGCCCCTGCTCGTGGCCGATGTCCAGTCGTGGCTCGACGAACCCGCCACCAACCACGGCTGGCTCGTCCGCCACGTCGACGAGAGCCTCCTGGGCTTCTCCAAGCAGATCGGCTCGCGCGAGAACGAAGACCCCGCGCTCCGCCCCACCCTCACCGTCGAGTACACCATCGGCGGGCCGCTCTGCATCGCCGACTTCAACGACGACGGCATCGTCAACTCCACCGACGTCTCCGACTTCATCAACCAGTGGTTCACCGACCTCACCGAGGGCACCCTCGTCACCGACTGGGACAACAACGGCGTCGTCAACTCCACCGACGTCAGCAGCTTCATCAACGACTGGTTCGCCGCACCGCCCGAGTGCACCGGATAACCCGCCCCGACCTGCTCAACATCCCCCATCTTCGCACGCACCCCGCCTGCCCCGCTGGCCCCCAACGGCTCGCGTGGTAAGCTTCAGTCGACTTCTCCAAGGAGATCCCGATGCGTCCACCCGCCCACCGCCTGCTCACGACGGCCGCTGTCCTGCTCCCGCTCGCCGCGGCTGGGGCCGACCAGCTGTCCCTCCCCGCCGCCAAGGACAACACCCTCTACTTTGACGCCGAGGGCGACGTCAGCAACGGCTCGGGCTCGCACATGTTCACGGGGCGCAACGGCCAGGGCATCGTCCGGCGCACCGTGATCGCCTTCGACCTCTCCGCTCTTCCCGACGGCGCGGTCATCACCGCCGCCACGCTCCGCCTCAACCTCTCCTCCGGCGACGCCACCTCGCGCGCCACCAGCGTCCACCGCCTGCTGAGCGACTGGGGCGAGGGCGCCTCCGATGCCCCCGACGCCGAAGGTCAGGGCACCCTCGCCGCTCCCGGCGACGCCACCTGGCTGCACACGTTCTTCTCCAGCGCCCTGTGGGCCACCCCCGGCGGCGACTTCGACCCCGCCGTCCGCGCCGTCACCGGCGTCGCCGGCCCGGGCGTCTACACCTGGTCCAGCCCGGACCTCGCCGCCGACGTGCAGTCGTGGCTCGACAACCCCGCCACCAACTTCGGCTGGCTCCTGCGCGGCAACGAAACCGTCAACAACTCCGCCAAACGCTTCGACTCGCTGCAGAACCCGAACCTCGACGCCCGACCCACCCTGATCGTCGAGTACACCCCCGTCCCCGCCCCCGGGGTCGCCGCCCTGCTGCTGCTCGCGGGCGGCGCACCCGCGCGCCGTCGGCGCTGAGCACGGCCAACGCCCGGTCGGACCATCGCGCCGACGCGCAGGCGGTACAGTCAAGTGTGTCGGCCGGACGATCCTGCACACCGCGTCCTCGCGCATGACAATCGCGCTCCGTCCTTACACCGACGCGGAACTCGACGCCTACAACGAGCGCCTCGCGTCGCGCGCACCGTCCCTGCTCGCCATTGTCCTGATCGGGTGCGCCGTCGGCGGGTTCTCCACGCTTGGCACGCTTTCCGTCCGCTGGATCTTCGCGTGGCTCACATCCGGTTCCGCGTCCTGGACCGTGCCGCTCATCATCGGCGCCGCCGCCGCCGTCGTGACCATCGCCGTGATGTGGCTCAGTTCCGACCACGACGACTGGACCGACCACCCTCCCGACATGGCCACCGATGTGACGGCCGCCGCCGACCGCGCCTGGCGCATCAAAGGCGACGGGCTCAGTTCGCCGATCGTGCTGCGCGTCGACCCTGACCGCTACCTCGTCCTCAACGAAGACGCCCTGGCGCCCGACGTGCCGGCGCCCGACACCGCCACGGTCCCGTCCGACATCCGCCTCGTGCTGCTGGGCGAGGGTGGATTCCGCGTCGCCCTGGACGTCACGCTCGCAGGCCCACCCATCCCGCTCGCCCAGGTCGAAGCCCGCCCGCTCGACACCGACCCCGACCGCGACGACGAGAGCCCCATTCCCGACGGCATCTACGCCGCCGCCGAACTCCCCGCGTGGTGCCGCCGAGCCATTGACTGCGCGTAGGGACCGCTGACGCCGCCGGCCGCGCCGCTCGGGCTTCAGCCCAGCCGCTCGCGCGCCAGGATCGCCGAGCCCACCACCCCCGCGTTGTCCTCGAGCCGGCTCGCGACCACGTCCACCGCCCGCACCGACGGCGGGAACACCGCCGCCCGGCACGAATGGCGCACCCGCGCCACGAACGGCTCGCCCAGCGCCTCGGTCAGCCCGCCCCCGATCACCACCCGCGGCAGGCTCAACAGCGTCACCACGCTCGCCGCCGCCACACCCACCAGGTGCGCCACGTCATCAATCACCGCGTGCGTGAGCTTGTCCCCGGCCTCGTACGCCTTGGCGATCGTCTTGCTTCGGATCTGCGACAGGTCGCCCTTGGTCATCTCCGTCAGCATCGACGGGTGGTTCGCCCTGATCAGGAACTCCAGCCGACGCACCACGCTCGTGCGCGAGCAGTTCTGCTCCAGGCTCCGCGACCCGTACGCGGCGTTGGGGATCAGCGTGATGTGCCCGATCTCCCCGCCCGAGTGGAAGTGCCCCGTGTACAGCTTGCCGCTGAGGATCAGCCCGCCCCCCACGCCCGTGCCCAGCCAGATCCCCAGCAGGTCCTCCACCCCTTTGCCCGCGCCGCACCGCCACTCGCCGTAGACCGCCACGTCCACGTCGTTGCCCACGTACACCGGCAGCTTGAGCCGCGTACTGAGGATGTCGGCCAGCGGAACGTCGTTCCACCGCAGGTTAACCGCGTGGATCACCGTACCCGTCGACGGGTCCACCGGGCTGGGCGCACCGATCCCCAGCCCCGCGCAGTCCGCAAGCGTGATCCCCGCGTCCTCGCACGCCCTCTGCGCACCGGTCACCAGCCGCTCGAGCACGGCGTCGATCCCCTCATCGGCGACCGTTTTCTTGCGGCTCTCGCCGATCACCTTGTTCGACGAGTCCACCACCCCGATCTGGATGTTCGTGCCACCCAGGTCGATCCCGATGAACGGTCGCTGCGACGACGAACGAGCCTTGGCCATGGCGAGCAGCATAAGCGCCGCCACGCACCCCGTACCGCCACGCTCCGGGCGCGCTCCCGCTACCCCACCAGCCGCGTCCTCACGACCGCCACGTCCGGGATCGCCCCGCGCACCCGCCCCTCCGCCCCCGGCGCCGGGTCAACCACCATCAGCGTGCTCCCCGACCCCGACACGTGCACCGCCGGCCCCAGCGCCCGCACACGCTCCATGAGCGCCCCCAGCCGCGGCTCCACCCGGCACGCCGGCTCCGCCAGGTCGTTGAACAGCCGCCCAGGGTCGATTCGGCCCGTCGCCGCGCCGTCCGCCGCCAGACGGCGCACTTCCGCGTCCCGCAGCGCCCGCGGCGACGCGTCATACGCCCGGTACACCGGCCCCGTCGGCGTCCCGAACGCGGGCAACAGCAGCAGCACGTCCGCCGCGACCGCCCCCACCCGCTCGATCCGCTCGCCGAAGCCCCCCACGATCGCCGGCCGCGCCGGCGTGTGATCGTCGACGAAGAACGCCACGTCGCTCCCCAGCGTTTCCGCCACGCCACGCAAGTCCGCCGTGCGCAGTCCGAGGCTGAACAACTCGTTCAGCCCGCTCAATGCCGCGCCGGCGTCCGCCGAACCGCCCCCCAGCCCGCCCCCCACCGGCGTTCTCTTGAGGATGAGCCCCTCGACCGGAAGCGTCCGGCCGCATCGGGCCTCTAGCGCCCGGTGGGCCCGCACCGCCAGGTCCTTCTCGATGGGCCAGTCGATCGGGCTCGGCCGCGGCGCATCGTCCGCCCACGCCACCCGCCATCGGCTCGCTTCGCCCGGCTCAAGCGCCCGCAGCGTGAGGTCATCCCCCAGGTCGATCGCGCTCATCCAGGACGAAATCGGGTGCATCCCCGCCGGCGTGCTCGACGCGTCCGGTGATCCCACCGAAAGACACAGGTTCACCTTCGCGTGCGCCCGACGTCGAACTTCCAGCCCCGCCCCGCTCACGCCGTCGGCTCGTGCTCGTCCCCGGGGGGGGCGGCGGCGGGCGGCGGATCATCAATCCCGGCGCGATCGCGAGCCACGACGAGCAGGCGGTTGAGTTCGGCCAGTTCCGACCCGCTCATGTGCCCCATCTGCCGGCGGTGCAGCGCCGACACAGGCTCGTCGAGCTTCGCCAGGAGCGCCAGGCCCTTGCGAGTGATCCGCACGAACACCACGCGCCGGTCGCCGCTGTCGCGCACCCGCTCGGCCAGCCCGAGCGTCTCGAGCCGGTCCACCAGCCGGGTCACGTCCGGCACCCGGCTCACCAGGTGCTCGCCGATCTCGTTGCACGCCCGCTTGCCGGGCGCGTTCGCCCCGGCTGTCGCCCCGCGCAGGATGCGCAGGGCGTTGTACGTCGAGTGGCTCAGCCCGTTCTTCTTGAACAATCGCTCAAAGTCCGCCTGCAGCGCGGTGCACGTCCGCAGGATGTTGAGGTACGCCTCCTGGGCCGGATCGTCGAAGGGCGACTGCTTGTGAATTTCCTCGGCGAGGGTCGGCGACATGTGCTCCCGTCGGCTGATGGCAAGGAGTGTGGTAGTTGTGCGCGCGAAAGTCGTGGAAACGATAGCCGCATTGTCCAATGCCCGCGGCCTGCCCCGGCCCAGACCCCCCAGCACGCTCGAAGCACGCCCGGTTCACTGGCCACACCCCCGAGACAAGGTGGCATGAAGCAAGGGTAAAACGGCGTGTGAAAAACTTGAAATCCGCAGGATTTAACGTGCATCACTCCGGACGTCCGGTTATGATCCGTTCGCCCCCGACCAGCAGCCCTCCACACGGATCTGTATCACACGCCGAGGACCGCGGCCAGCCCAAACGGTCCCCCACATTTCCCGTCAATTCAGGTGCTTTCCACCTTCGCCCAGCGCGCGACAGCGCCCTTGGTCGGATTTTGTTCGCGTGCCGCTCGTCTTGCTGCCCACACTTCCATGATTGAGGTGCGATGATGTTGGGTCTTGACAGTATGAAACTTTTTCGTAATCTGCTCTCGAGTCAGAGAGAGTTCTTCACTCACGTCCGGAGTTGTCAGATGCACCCGCGCGTCCCCGCCACGGTTCGCGGTGATTGCGGCGCTTCCGCGCCTTCCCCGCGTCGTCTCGCCCTTGCCGGCCTCATCGTCGGCGCTGCCGCCTTCAGCCCCGCGCTCGCCCAGCGCGGCGGACTCGGTGAGCCGCTGCCGTTCCTCCCGGTCGGCAACCCCCTCACCGCCAACAACGCGATGGTGAGCGACCAGTTCGGCGAGGCCATCTCCATCAGCGGCGACATCGCCGTCGTGGGCGCCTGGCTCGAAGACAACGACCGCGGCCTCAACGCCGGCTCCGCCTACGTCTACCGCTGGAACGGCGCCGAGTGGATCCAGATCGCCAAGCTCATCGCCCCCGACGGCGCCGCCGACGACCGCTTCGGTCAGGCCGTCGCCGTCTACCGCGACATGATCGTCGTCGGCTCGTCGCTCTCGGACGTCAACGGCAACGTGAACGCCGGCGCCGCGTACGTCTACCGCTTCCAGGGCAGTGCCTGGGGCTTCGAAGCCAAGCTCACCGCCGGCGACCCCGCCGCCAACGACCGCTTCGGCCTCACCGTTGCCGCCTCCGAATCCGGCATCGCGGTCGGCGCTCCCCGCGAAGAGCGTCCCGGCGGGCTGGACCAGGGCGCCGTCTATATGTACAACCGCGTCGACGGTCTCGGTTGGACCCAGAACGCCAAGCTGGTCGCCGGCAAGCCCGGCAACAACGACTGGTTCGGCTTCTCCATCGACATGGAAGGCACCGTCCTCGCCGTCGGCGCCCAGAACGACGACACCCCCGCCGGCGTCGACGCCGGCTCGGTGTACGTCTTCAACTACGTCAACGCCCAGTGGCTCCCGGCCCAGCTCGTCCGTGCCGCCGACGGCTCCACCGGCGCGAATTTCGGCTCCGCCGTCGCCATCAACGGCGACCTCATGGTCATCGGCGCCGAGCGCGACAGCATCTCGGGCATCGGCCGCACCGGCTCGGCCTACGTCTTCGCCCGCAGCGCTGCCAACGTCTGGACGCAGGCGGCGAAGGTCTACTCCACCGTGCCCGCGGTGGACGACTTCTTCGGCTCCGCCGTCGGCATCTCCGGCAAGACCATCGTCGTGGGCGCCGAGAAGGCCAATCTCAACGGCATCAACGACTCCGGCTCGGTCCAGGCCTTTGAGTTCATCGACGGCAGCGGCCAGTGGGTCCCCGGCACCGCCTTCAACACCGGCCTCAACCAGGGCAACGAGTACTTCGGCGCCGACCTGGCCTTCGCCAACGGCCTGCTGCTCGTCGCCGCCCCCTTCGTCGACCTCCCCGGCGTTCCCGACGCCGGGGCCGCCTTCGCCTTCGCCCGCGACACCGACTGCAACGCCGACGGCCTGGGCGACGTATCTCAGATCGCCCTGGGCGAGCTTACCGACATCAACGGCAACGGCGTCCCCGACATCTGCGAGTGCATCGCCGACTGGGACAACTCCGGGCAGGTCTCGTCCGTCGACGTCGGCAACTTCGTCAACGACTGGTTCATCGATCAGTCCAACGGCTCGCTCAACGCCGACATCAACGCCAACGGCGTCACCAACACCACCGACGTTTCCGACTTCGTGAACGCCTACTTCGAGGGGTGCCTCTGATCCGCACCCGTCCCGTTCCCCGCGGTTGAACTTTCACAGGGGCCGTCCGCCGCACGGACGGCCCCTGATTCGCGCCAGCGTGTGTGTGTCCGGTCGCAGGCCCGACGGCCCCAATCGTCGGTCCATGCGCCCGGCGACCGGCTTTCTTCCACCGACACGCCAGTCCCACACTGCAGAGGTGCGTTTCATGCTCATTCGTCGTCCGATGTTCCCCGCGGGCCGCTGCGCCCGCCTCGTGATCGCTACGGGTCTCGCGCTCGCATCGTCCGCCGTCCTCGTTGCGCCGGCCCTCGCGCAGCCCAAGGACCCGCCCGCCCAGTTCCACGTCGCGGGTGATCCCCTTTCCCCCGGCAACGCCGGCATCAGCGACCAGTTCGCCACCGCCGTCAGCGTCAGCGGCGCTACCGCCGTCGTCGGCGCCTGGCTCGACGACAACGACCGCGGCCTCAACGCCGGCTCCGCCTACGTCTACACCTGGGACGGCCATGCCTGGTCCATGACGGCCAAGCTGTCCGCCCCTGACGGCGCCCCCGACGACCGCTTCGGCCAGTCCGTCGCCATCGTCGGCGACCTCATCGTCGTCGGCGCCCCGCTCGTCGACGTCGGTGTCAACGCCGACGCCGGCGCCGCGTACGTCTACCGCCGCGACGCCGACACCTGGCGCTTCGAAGCCAAGCTCGTCGCCGACGACGCCGGCCGCCAGGCCCGCTTCGGGCGCACGGTTGCCGCCTCCAGCGCCGGTATCGCCGTCGGCGCCCCCCGCGAAGACCTGCCCGGCGGCCTCGACCAAGGCGCCGTCTACACCTTCTCCTACCAGTCCGCCGCCTGGGTCCAGTCCGCCAAGCTCATCGCCCCCGATGCCGACTCCGGCGACATGTTCGGTTTCGCCATCGCCATGCACGCCGACACCCTCGCCGTCGGCGCCCAGTACCACGATGCCCCCGACGCGCTCTTCGACGCCGGGGCCGCGTACGTCTTTGTCGCCCGCGACGGCGTGTGGTCCTGCACCCAGAGCCTCACCGCCGCCGCGCCCGACCTGGGCGCCAACTTCGGCTCCAGCCTTGCCCTCGACGACCAGACCCTCGTCGTCGGGGCCGAGCACGACACCATCGACGGCGTCCGCTCCGGGGCCGCGTTCGTCCTGAATCGCGACCAGGCCGGGCGCTGGGTCCAGTCCGCGCGGCTCACCTCCACCCAGCCCAGCCCCGAAGGGTTCTTCGGATCGTCTGTGGGGGTGTGCAACGCCACGATCGTCGTCGGCGCCGAGAAGGCCGACGTCGCGGGCCTGCTCGACACCGGCTCCGCCCAGGCCTTCACCTTCGACGCCCAGTCCGGGGCGTGGTCGCCCCATGACCCCATCACCCCACCCTCACCCCACGGCGGGGAGTTCTTCGGCGCCGGCATCGCCTTCGCCGACGGCCTGCTTGTGCTCGCCGCACCTATGGCCGACATCGATGGCGTGATCGACGCGGGCGCCGCGTTCGCCTACATCAACCGCGCCGACTGCAACGCCGACGGCCTCGACGATTTCGTGCAGATCGCCGAGGGCGACCTTGCCGACGTCAACCGCAACCTCGTCCCCGACGTCTGCGAGTGCCTCGCCGACTGGGACGCTTCCGGCGACCTCTCCTCCTCCGACGTCGCCGCCTTCGTCAACGACTGGTTCGCCGACCAGGCGGCCGCCACCCTCAGCGCGGACATCAACCGCGACGGCATCGCGAACGCCACCGACCTTTCCGACTTCACCAACGCCTACTTCGAGGGGTGCTTCTAAACTCGCGAATGCCCATCGCGCACTGGCTCTGATGGATTTCAAGACATCTGTTCAAGGGCCGTCCGGTGTCCGGACGGCCCTTGTTCGTCAGTATGTAGACCCGCATACCCGCAATTCGCTCGAGGGTCAAACAACCGAGTTGACAGCAGTTCCACATCCCGTACTCTCATGGATAGTTCGAGCGAGAGATCGAGAGAGACCCCGACAATCAAGGAGACGCCCGTGACCGTGCGCACCCAGGTGAGCGCGCTTGCCGCGCCCGCCGCAACTTCCACCCGCAGCTCCACGGTGCGCTGCTCGCTGGTGTACATCCTCATCCCACTGCTCGGCGCTGCCGCTCACCCCGCGGCGGCCGCCGACGACCCCGCCCCGTTCACCCCGCTGGGCGCCCCGCTCGCCGCCCTGGACGCCGGGGTGAGCGACCAAAACGGCCAGTCCGTCGCCGTCAGCGGGGACACCGCCGTCATCGGCGCTTGGCTCGACGACAACGAGCGCGGGTACAACGCCGGCGCAGCCTACGTCTTCCGTTACGACGGGGTGCGTTGGGTGCAGCTCGCCAAGCTCACCGCCCCCGATGGGGCCACCGACGACCGCTTCGGTCACGCCGTGGCGGTCCACCACGACGTGCTCGTCGTCGGAGCCCCGCAGGCCGACATCGCCGGCGAGGCCGACGCCGGCGCCGCATACGTCTTCCGACGCGCCGGCAACGGCTGGGTGTTCGAGGGCAAGCTCACGGCGTCCGACCGGGCCCGCGGCGACCGCTTCGGACGTGCCGTCGCGGTCTCCGACGCCGGCATCGCCGTCGGCGCCCCGCGCGAGGAACGCGCCGGCGCCATCGACCAGGGCGCCGTCTACACCTTCTGGTGCGACGGCCTGGCGTGGTCGCAGAACGCCAAGCTCGTCTCCCCCACCGCCGCCAATCACGACTGGTTCGGCTTCGCCCTCGCCATGGAGGGCATGCGCCTCGCCGTGGGCGCTCAGAACGCCGACGTGGGCCCGCTCCTGGACGCCGGCTCGGTCACCATGTTCGCCTTTACCAACACCTCCTGGTCGCTCTGCCAGCAGCTGTTCGCGCCGGACGCCGCGTACGGGGCCAACTTCGGATCCGCCCTCGCGCTCTCCGGCCGCACGCTCGTCGTCGGTGCCGAACGTGACACGGTCTCGGGGATCCGCAGCGGCTCGGCGTACGTCTTTGACCGCGACTTCAACGACCGCTGGGTGTATTCCGCCAAGCTCGCCCCCCGCTCCCCCGCGCCCGACGACTATTTCGGTTCCGGCGCGGGCGTCAGCGGCGAGTCAATCGTTGTCGGGGCGCAGAGCGCCGACGTCGGCAGCGCGGTCGATGCCGGCGCCGTCCAGCCCTTCACGTTCGACGCCGCCTCAGGCTCCTGGCTCCCCGGCGACCCTTTCACCGCACCGGCCGTCACCCCCGGCACCGCCTTCGGCGCCGACGTGGCCCTGTCGGGCGGCATACTCGTGGTCGGCGCACCCCTGGCCGACCTTCCGGGCGCCGCGGACGCGGGCGCGGCGTTCGCCTTCGCGCCAGGCCGCGACTGCGACGCCGACGGCGTCCCCGATGTCGCCCAGATCATCGAGGGCAACGCCCTGGACGTCAACTTCAACGGGGTCCCCGACGGCTGCGAGTGTCTGGGCGACTGGGACGGTTCGGGCTCGGTCTCTTCCGCCGACATGTCCGCGTTCATCAACGACTGGTTCATTGACCAGGTCAACGGGAGCCTCGACGCGGACATCAACGCCAACGGCTTCACGAACACCACCGATGTCATCGACTTCGTGAACGCGTACTTCGAGGGGTGCTCCTAACAGACCCCGCGCAGTGCCCGCGTCGGACCCCGGCTTGCGACCCAGGGTGGCGCATAGCCGACCCAACCCTCCGAAGACGGCCTCGCGCCGCAGCATCCTCCACGCGCTCTTCCCGCCGAGCCCCCCGGCATCCCCGCGAATATGGAGAGTTTGTCGCATGATCGGACGATACCGGCACGCTCCGGGGCCTATCGTCAGGCCGGACCCGGTTTACGGGGCCGTGGGGGAGGGACGACGTGTGTTCGGATGGACGCCGCACGGCGGGCGCGTTGACGTGCGCACCCCTTGGGCGGGACGAAAGGAGACGGCATGTCGTTTGAAGCAGCGGTTCACGCTCAGGCCATTGAACTGGGGAAGCTGTCGATCGAGATGACCGCCGCCGCGGGGAGCGGACACCCCTCCACCGCGCTCTCGCTTGCCCATCTCACCACCGTGCTCATGTTCAGCACCATGCGCTGGAGCCCGGATTACCCCGACTACCCCACCTCCGACCGGCTCGTGCTCTCCGAGGGCCACGCCGTCCCGATCGTGTACGCCGCCGCCGCCAAGCTCGGCGTGATGGTCGGCAAGGATCCCGAGAACCGCCGCCGCCTCACGGTCGACGACCTCAAGACCCTGCGGGCCGCCGACAGCGTGCTCGACGGGCACCCCAACCCGATGGAGGGCTTCCCCTTCTTCGACGCCGCGACCGGCTCGCTCGGCCAGGGCCTCTCGGTTTCCGCCGGCCTGGCCGAAGCCGCCCGGCTCGACGGGCTCGACCGTCGCATCTTCTGCATCATCGGCGACGGCGAGAGCCGCGAGGGCCAGATCGCCGAGGCCCTCGACTACATCGTCGACCACAAGCTCACGGCCGTGCTGCCGATCTTCAACTGCAACGAGTTCGGCCAGACCGACCGCGTGAGCGCCCAGCAGTCGGCCGATCGCATGCGCGACAAGGTGGCCGCGTACGGCTACGACGTCAAGGTCATCGACGGGCACAGCCCCAACCAGATCCGGGCCGCCTTCGACGACTTCTGCGCCCGCTCGGGCTCGAGCGATGCCAAGCCCATGGCCGTGGTCGCCAAGACCGTCAAGGGCTGGGGTTCCCCCACCATGCACGGGGCGGGCTGGCACGGCAAGCCCCCCGCGGGCGAGCAGCTCAAGAAGGCCCTGGCCGAACTCGACGAGCGCCGCGTCGAGCTCACCAGCGCCCTGGTCAGCTCCGACCAGTTCGAGATCGAGCCGCCCAAGGAGTGGACCCCCAAGGACCAGGCCACCGGCGACATGCCGACCTTCCGCGAGATGATGCGCAAGCTCGACGCCGAGAGCGTCCTGCACACCGGCAAGATGGCCACGCGCCGCGCCTTCGGCGTCGCCCTGCGGGCACTGGGCCAGGTCAACGACCGCGTCGTGTCGCTCGACGCCGACGTCTCCAACTCGACCTTCGCCGAAACCTTCCGCAAGGACTCTACCCTCGCCGCCCGCTTCTTCGAGTGCAAGATCGCCGAGCAGAACATGTTCAGCGTCGCCGCGGGCCTCAGCGCCGCCGGCAAGATCCCCTTCTGCTCCACCTTCAGCAAGTTCGTGACCCGCGCCTACGACCAGATCGAAATGGCCATCAACTCCGGGGCCAACCTCAAGATCGTCGGCAGCCACTCGGGCATCACCCTCGCCTCCGACGGCCCCAGCCAGATGTCGCTCCCCGACGTCGCGTGGTTCCGCGCGTTCAGCACCATGCGCGACCATCGCGGCAACCCGGGCTGCTACATCCTGCAGCCCGCCGACGCCTTCGCCGCCTACGCCCTCACCGGGGCCATGGCCGAGTACGAGGGCGCCTGCTACATGCGCACCCTGCGGGCCGAGACCGAGTTCATCTACTCCGACGACACCGTCTTCAACCTTGGCGGCTTCGAGGTCCTCACCGAGGGCCGCGACGTGCTGCTGGTCGCCAGCGGCTACATGGTCCACGAGGGCAACAAGGCCGTCGACCTGCTCGACAAGGCCGGCATCTCCGCCAGCCTCGTCGACCTGTATTCGCTCCCGTTCGACGCCGAGGCCCTGCTCGACGTCGCCCAGCGGAACAACGGCTACATCGTCACCCTCGAGGACAACTACGGCGCCGCGATGGGATCGGCCGTCGCCGACGCCCTGACCCAGTCCGGCGACTCGTTCACCCTCGAGCAGATGTTCGTGCGCCGCATCCCCAAGAGCGCCCGCACCGAGCACGAGATGCTGGTGATGTGCGGCCTCACGGCCCAGGACATCGTCCAGCGCGTGATGAAGATGCTCCAGGTGGCCTGAGCACGGGAAGGTACCCCAAGGGTGCCACTACCGGCCGTCCGCGGCCGGTAGTGCTGCTGTCCCGAACTCGCCCTCACGACCGGCCCACCGCGGCCGATCGTGGCACCCGGGCGTTAACGTCGCCGTGTTCTCGGTACAGCCCCCACACGTTCACCCCCCGCTCGCGCAGCGGCGCGCTCGCGCTCCACAGCGCCTCCTCGTGCCAGTCGCTCGACAGCAGCACGTACTCGCCCGGGCGCACCTCGTCGGGCGCGGCGACCAGCCGCCCGTACCGCACCATCCCCGCGCACGCGTCGTCAACGATCCCCGCGATCTCCGGCAGTTCGTCCGCATGGTCGAGGACCCAGCCCGTGTGCCGCCCGGCCCCGTACAGCCACACCCGGCGCACCCCCGCGCGCCGCAGTTCGCGCCCGACCTCGCGCAGCCGGCTGAGCCTGCACACCGTCCACGCGTGCGCCGGCGCCACGCCCATGCGGAACTGGCAGAACAGCCACGCCATCAGCCCGTCGCGCGTCGGCCCGTGCTCGCGCAGCACGGCCTCGACCCGCCTGGCCGCCTCGCCCGCGAGGTGGCTGCCGCGGTGCCCCAGCGCCACCGCCTCGCGCAGCGCGCCGAGCCCGGCCGCGCTCTCGAGCGCCGGCAGCGATCGCCACGATTCGGTGAGCACCCCCGACGCCGTGAGCCCCTGGCCTTCGCTGGCCACCCCGACATCGCACGCCTGCGCGATCGTGTAGTCGTACAGCACGTCCGGCAGGTTCACGAGCACGAGCCCGCGCCGCGCCATGCGTGACCACAGTTCGTAATCCTGGCTCTTGTCGCACCGCTCGTCGTAGCCGCCGACGCCGAGCACCGCGTCACGCCGCAGCAGCATCGAGCCGTGGCAGAAGCAGTTCTGCAGGCACAGCCGCCAGCGGATCTCCGCCGGGTCGGTGGGCGGATACACCGTTTCGTACACCGCGCCGTCGGGCGTGACGCGCCGGAACGCGCTGCCGACGCCGGCGATCCCAGGATTCGCCGCAAGCACCGCGACCTGCTTCTCAAGGCGACCGGTGTGAGCCACGTCGTCGGCGTCGAGCCGCGCGATGAGCGGCCAGCGCGCGTGCTCGATCGCCTCGTTGAGCGCCCCGGCCAGCCCCGGCCGCTCGCGCCGGCGCACGACAAGCTGAACGTTGCCGGCCCTCTCTGCGCATTCCGCAAAGACCCCGCGCACAACCCGCTCAATCTCTCGCGCGTCCTCGTCTCCCGCCCCGTTGACCACCAGCACCACCTCGCGCGGGCGCAACGTCTGCGCGAGCATCGACGCGCACGCCGCGTGCAACCCCTGCACGGGCCGGTGTACGGCGAGCGCGACGCTCACGCCCGGGACCCGGTCCCCCGCTTTCTCGCTCACAATCGCGCGGTTCACGCGCTGCATATCGGTGAACGACCCGAACCGCGAGGAGGATTCCAGTCCGAGAAGCCCATCGTCCGAATCTCGCGCTGAAATCGCCGGAGGATCCCTCCCCATGCCCGTCGCCCCGCACCCCGCCCCCACCGCCATCACTCCCGCGCCGGGCGCCGTCACGCTGCCCAGGCCCGGCGCGGACGCCAACACCGACCCGCGCCGGCTCTACCGCACCACCCGCGCCTACGCCACCCGCGCCGACAAGGCCCTCTACATCGCCGACAAGTACGCGTCGATCTTGCGCGGCTCGGTCCTCGACGTGGGCTGCGGCGACGCCCCGCTGCGCACGCTCGTCGCCGACCCCACCCGCTACATCGGGATCGACTTCTCCGGCGCCGCCGCCGACATCGTCCTCGACCTCGACCACGCCGCCCGCACCGGCGCCGGCCTGCCGATCGAGAGCACGAGCGTCGACACCGTGGTGTGCACCGACGTGCTCGAGCACCTCGAGCACGCCCACGCCATCTTCGACGAACTGTGCCGCGTCGCCCGCGAGCGCGTCATCGTCTCGCTCCCCAACCCGCTGCTCAGCCTGCTGCTGGGCCTGCTCGCCGGCTCCGGCGGGCGAACCAAGTACTACGGCCTGCCCGTCGACCCCCCGCTCGACCGGCACCGCTGGTTCTTCCACTTCGACGACGCCGTGGCCTTCGTCTCCACCCGCGGCGCCCGCAACGGCTTCACGCCCGAGCAGATCGACGCCGAGAACCGCGCCGCCCCTTCCTGGCGCGGCCTCGACGGACGCGAGCTGCTCGCCCTTGAAGCCGTCCGCAACGGCACCATGTGGGCCGTCCTTCGCCGCACGGAGGCCGCGTGAACGCTCAACGCCTCGCCGACGCCCTCGTGCTCGTCTTCACCGGCGGCGTCTCCCTGCGCGAGTGGCACGACGCCGGCGGCCTGCAGCGCGAATGGGCGCTCTATCACCGTCTCGTCCCCGCCCACTACCCGCGCATGATCGCCGTCACCCACGGCGGCGCCGACGACCTCGCCATCGCCCGTCACGCCGACCTGGGTGCCGCCGTGACCATCGTCTGCAACGACACCGGTCTCGAACGCGCCGCCTACGAGGCGAGCGTCCCCGCCCGCGTGCGCGACCTGCTCGGCGTCCACGACGCCGGGCGCGTGCTCGTCAAGACCAACCAGTTCAAGGGCGGCGGCCTCGCCTTCAGCGTCGCCGCCGAACTCCGTGCCGCGGGCATCGCCGCCGCCCTGCTCGCCCGCGCCGGCTACCACTGGAGCCGCCACGTCGCCCGCGACGAGGGCTCGGCCTCCCCCGCCGCCGCCGAGGCCGCGGCCCTCGAAGGTGAACTCTGCCGCGCCGCCGACCTCGTCGCCGTCACCACCGCGCTCATCGCCGACGACCTGCGATGGCGCCACGCCCTCCCCGAAGACCGCGTCCGCGTCGTCCCCAACTACGTGGTCGACGAAGCCGCCGACGCGTCCGCCGCGCCCGCCGGCGCCGCGATGCGAATCCCCGGCTCGGTCCTCGTCGCCGGCCGCCTGCACCCGCGCAAGCGCGTCGACCTCGCCATCCGCGCCGCCGCGGCGTGCCCCTCGCTCCGCACCCTCACCATCGTCGGCGACGGTCCTGACCGCGCCGCCCTCGAGCGCCTCGCCCGCGACCTGCGCGTCCCCGCCGTCTTCACCGGCCGGCTCGATCACCACGACCTGCTCGACCGCATGGCCCGCACCGAGGTCTTCCTCCAGTGCGCCCTGTTCGAGGGCCACCCCAAGACCGTGCTGGAAGCCATGGCCACCGGCGCCGGCGTCGTCGTCGCCGACACCCCCGGCCTGGGTGATGTCGTCCGCGACAACCACACCGGCGTGCGCGTCCCGTTCGACCCGGACGCTCCGAACGACGCCTCCGCCGCACGCTTCGCCGAATCGCTTGAATCGCTGCTCACCGACCACGACCTGCGCACCCGCCTCGCCCGCGCCGCCGCTCGACACGTGCACGCGACCATGAGCCTCTCGGCCGTGCTCCCGCTCGAACTCGCCGCCCATCGCGCCGCGCTCTCGGCCCGTGCCGAGGCCGAGCGCCCCGCGCCGGCCCTGCCCCCGCTCCGCTGGGACCCCGCCCTGCTCACCGCGCCGGCCCCCGCGGCCGTCGCCGCCTTCGAACGCGGCATCCACGGCTTCATCAAGCGCCTGCCCGTCCGCCGCCGCTGCGAGTTCCTCTTCGGCCTCGACTGGCCGCTCTACCAGATGCAGGGCATGGCCGCGGGCGAACTCGAAGGCGGCCTGCACCCCAAGCACCGCCTGCTCCGCTACCACGACTTCTTCGTCAACCGCATTCGCGCCGGCGAGCGCGTCATCGACCTGGGCTGCGGCAACGGCGCCCTCATGTGCTCGATCGCCTCCCGCGCCGGCGGAGACCCCCGCGGCCCCGGCGCCCACGTCACCGGCATCGAACTCAACGACGCCACCGCCGCCAAGGCCCGCGCCCGCGCCGCCGAGCAGGGCCTCGCCGACCGCGTCACCGTCCACCACGGCGACATCACCACGCTCCGCGCCCCCACGCCCCCCGGCGGCTTCGACGCCCTCGTGCTCAGCAACGTGCTCGAGCACATCGACCGCCGCCCCGAGCGGCTCGCGATGTGGCGCGAGTGGTACTCCCCGCGCCGCTGGCTCATCCGCGTCCCCGCCTTCGACCGCGACTGGCGGGCCCCCTTCAAGAAGGAACTCGGCGTCGAATGGCGCCTCGACGTCACCCACGAGACCGAATACACCCGCGACCAGCTCGAGCGCGAACTCGCCCAGGCCGGCCTCGTCATCGACGAAGTCGTCGTCAACTGGGGCGAGTACTGGTGCTCCGCACACCCCACCAAGGACAGGTCATGACCACCGGCACGACGCCCGCCCCCACGTTCATCACCACCTGCTACGGCCAGAAGTACGCCTCCTTCCTCGCGCCCCTGCTGCACTCCATCCGCGCCGCCTACCCCGACGCGGGCGTTCGCGTCCTGCACGCCGACGCCCCCGCGCGCGAGATCAACCTCCTCGCCGCCGTCGACGACCGCACCGTGTTCGAGCCCGTGCAGCAGCCCGCGGCCGTCACCGGCGGCCTGCACGAACGCATCGCCCGCAAGCTCCACGTCTGGATCGAGGCCTGCACCGGCCTCGACGACGACCACGGTCCGCTCTGCTTCATCGACGCCGACACCCTCGTGCTCTCACGCTTCGACGACGAACTCGCCGGCGACTGGGACGTCATCTACACCTGGAAGGACGCCGTCTTCCCCGTCAACACCGGCGTCATGCTCTTCCGCACCGCCGGCATCGCCCGCGCCGTCCTCACCGAACTCGCCCGGCGCGTCGAACGCACCGTCGGCGACAAGGACGCCCTCGCCAAGGCCCTGGGCGCCAGCGGCGCGGCCGACCAGCACGCCCTGCGCGAACTCATCGGCTTTGTCAACTACTCCGTCCAAGCCGTCACCGTCGAGATCGCCGGCCGCCCCGTCCGCTTCCGCGGCGTGCGCTGCGACCGCCTCAACCAGACCGAGTGCGCCCCCATCACCGCCTCCACCCACGTCGTCCACTACAAGACCGGCTGGCACCCCATCCTCCTCGACGGCGCCGCTTTCACCGCCAACCGCCCCGAAGACACCTGTCGCCAGATGTTCGCCCGCTGGCACGCCGAGGACAACGCCGCCGCCGCCGACATCGCCGCGAGCGTCCTGCACCGCGGCGCCGCCCTCGCCCTGCACCGCGTCGAGCAGATCGCCGCCGAGTACGAAAAACGGGGCATCCTCCACTCCGAGATGCTGGCCGCCTGCGGCGCCTTCGACTTGCTCGGCTGCGACCTCATCATCGAGTCCGGCCGCTGCCGCGGCCAGAGCACCTCGCTCCTGGCCGACTACTTCGCCGGACGCACCGTCCGCGCCAAGCCCGTCCGCATCGTCTCCATCGAACTCACCCGCGACGAAAACGCCGAGTTCGCCGAGAAGCGCCTCGCCCACCGCCCCAACGTCGAACTGCTCTATGGCGACAGCCTCCAGCTCCTGCCCCGCCTCATCGCCGACAACCCCGGCGCCACCGTCGGCCTGCTCATCGACGGCCCCAAAAGCTACACCGCCATCAAGCTCATCGAACGCCTCACCGCCGCGTTCCCCAACGTCCAGGTCGCCTGCCTGCACGACACCCGGCGCGGCAGCGACGCCCGCACCATGCTCAACGAGGGCAACTTCCGCGTCGCCTTCACCGACGACGACGCTTTCGTCGACCGCTACCGCCGCCTTGACGAGCCCTGCCTCCCCGTCGCCGGCGAGGCCATCACCATCCACACCTGGCGCCCCGGCATGAAGGGCTCCGACGCCATCGAAAGCTACGGCCCCACCCTCGCCGTCATGCTCCCGCGCCCCACCCGCATCGCCCGCTTCGCGCCCGCGGCCCCGGCCGCCCGGGCGGGCGCACCCGCCCCCGCCGCACCGCGCGAATCCCCCGACGCCGTCCCCAACCGCTACCTCACCCAAAGCGACTGGGCCGACCCCCGCTACGCCCGCCTGCGCGACCGCTTCGCCACCGTCTACCGCGACGAACTCCGCGGCACACCCCACCCCTTCGGCGCCAAGAACCCTGACCAGATCGTCACCCACTGGAGCCGCGAGTGGGAATACCCCTGGGCCGTCATCAACGCCCGCCTCGCCCCCGGCATGGCCGTCGCCGACCTCGGCTGCGGCGGCTCCCCCCTGCTCCCCCTGCTCAACCGCGAATACGGCTGCGCCGGCTACGGCGTCGACCTCAACCTCGTCACCAAGGACGGCACCCACAACCTGCGCGGCTTCCGCACCGACCCCGGCACCATCATCCCCAACGTCCGCTGGCTCAACCGCTCCATGACCGACACCGGCATCCCCGCCCAGTCCCTCGACCGCGTCTTCTGCATCAGCGTCCTCGAGCACGTCGACGCCACGACCGCCGACCAGACCTTCGCCGAAGCCGCCCGCGTCCTCAAGCCCGGCGGCCGCCTCCTCATCACCACCGACGTCGACGGCTCGCACCGCACCATGACCCTCTCCCCCGACGACCTCATCGGCCTCGCCCGCAACCGCGGCCTCACCCTCGACGGCGAGACCGACTTCCGCCGCCCCAGCGCCATGACCCCGCCCCGCGACGTCCCCGGCACCTACGACGTCGTCGGCATGGTCTTCAAGCGCGCCGCCTGACGCCCTCGTGCCCGCCCCGCTGCTCATCCCGCTCCCGCTCGGGCTGCACGTCTCGGGCGTGGTCACCTGGGCCGTGCGCGCCGTCAATGCCCTCGCCGCACGAGGGCGCCCCTGCGGCCTGATCATCCACCCACCGCCGCCCGGCCAACGCACCATCGCCCCGGACCTCGACCCGCGCGTCCGCACCTGGCACATTCCCCCAAGCGCCCCACCGCTCGCCACCTGCCAGGGCGACCTCAGCGCGTTCATCCCGATCAACCGCCGCGCCGTCGACGACCTGTTCGCCGCGGCCGGTTCCTCCTCGCCCGTCGTCCTCTGCCCCACGCTGCTCGGCGACTGCTTCGGCATCTGCGCCGCCCTCACCCTCGCCATCCCCGAGCGCGTCCGCCTCGTCGGCTTCGCCCACGCCGACATCCCCTACGACGCCGCGATCATCGCCCACTACGCCCCCGCCCTCACCCACGCCGCGTGCGTCGCCGACGCCGTCGAAGCCCGCGTCCGCGCCGCCCTCGACCTCGCCGGCCCCGCAGCGCCGCGGGTCGTGAACATCCCCAACGGCGTGCCCATCCCCCCCGCCACGCCCCGGCGCGAGCCGCTCGCCGGTGGCACAGGCGTCCCGCCTGCGCGCCGTGCCGCCCGCCCCATCCGCCTCCTCTACACCGGCCGCTTCGAGCACGCCCAGAAGCGCATCCTCGCCCTCCCCGCACTCTCCGCCGAACTCGCCCGCCGCGCCATCCCCCACGAACTCACGCTCGTCGGCGCCGGGCCCGCGGCCGACGACGTCGCCGCCGCCGTCGACGCCCTCGCCCGCCGCGCCGGGCCCGACGCCACCGTCCGCGTCCTGGCCCCCATGAGCCCCGACGAACTCGCCCCCCTGCTCGACCGCGCCGACGCCTTCGTCCTCGCCTCGCGCTACGAGGGCCTCAGCGTCGCCCTGCTCGAAGCCATGGCCCGCGCCTGCGTCCCCATCGTCACCCGCGTCGACTCCGGCCACGCCCAGGTCCTCGCCCACGCCCGCTCAGGACTCGTCGCCGACATCGCCCCCGAGGCCGACGAGCACGCCGCGGCCGCCGCACTCGCCGACTGCATCCAGCGCCTCGTCACCAGCGACGTCGACGCCCTGCGCGCCGGCGCCCGCGCCGCCGCCGCACGCTTCAGCCTCGACGCCCACGCCGACCGCTTCGAGCGCCTGCTCGACGACGCCGCGGCCGCTCCGCCCCGCGCCTGGCCCGCCACCCGCCCGTGCGCCTTCACCGGCCTCGACGCCAACCTCGGCGCCGCCGGCCGCGCATCCGGCACCGTCCCCGCCGACGCCCCGGCCCGCGCCCGCGCCGCCCTCGAACGCCTCGCCGGACGCACGATTCTCATCCACGGCGCGGGCGCCCACACCCTCGCGCTCGCCGGCGTCCTGGCCCGCTCCCCGGCCCGCATCGTCGCCATCGCCGACGACGACCGCTCACGCTGGGGCACGTCGCTGTGGGGCTGGCCCATCATCGACCCCGCCACCGCCGCGGCCGCCGGCGCCACCGACGTGCTCATCAGCTCCCACCTGCACGAACCCGCCATCCACGCCCGCGCCCACATCTACACGAGCCAAGGCCTCCACGTGCACAGGCTGTACGCACAACGAGCCCCGAGCGCAAGCTCGGGGTAAACGCCCGCTATCGCAACAGCCAACAGACCACCAACTGCGCCCAGCAGCCCAAGCCTTCAAGGGCAGGTACCGGCCACCGCTCGGAGAACACCCGGCTTTCGGCCAAAGCACCGAAACCCCCGGTGGCACGGGTAAGGAAGCTCGGGTAGGCTCGATGCGGTGCCATGCACCCGAATAGTCGGGCCACGTGGTCCCGCACGGCGCGGGTCTGAAATCGGGCCGAGCTTGCGCTGCACCATGTCATCACACATTACAAAACTACAGGTGATCGGTTCCGGACGTTCCTCAAAGACCGCGGCATCACCGATTGTGAGCTTTGAAACCTCCGCAACGCGCTGCCGCTGCCCAAGGCGATTCACGGGGCGGGACGGCATCGTGAAGTTCATCGCGGGCGTGTCTTCGCCTTCTTGGAGAAGGCGACGGAGGGCAAGACCGGAACGGCCGCAAGGGGAGCTTTAAAGCGGCACTGGATCGTCTAAAGGTCAGAACATACCATGCTCAGTCCAGAAGCCCTGATCTCCCGCGGGATCCCTACACCTTGATCGCGTAGGCGGCGACCTTGAACGCGGCTTCGGCGAACAGGGTGTTCTCTTTGTGGCTTCGCAGCGTGCTCCCGCTGA
>JAESFG010000198.1_pt1 | contig 173561 bp, 165 predicted proteins | sample 9269371 | NCBI WGS metagenome assembly JAESFG01 (sample SAMN14506227, study PRJNA617093) | algae metagenome | isolation source: Aetokthonos hydrillicola CCALA 1050 (B3-Florida) and co-occurring... | place: USA: South Carolina | collected 2013-01-01 | reverse complement strand
AAGCCGGCGCGAAGCGTCCTGGAAAGCGGCGAGCACGGCGCTATGCTCGTCACAAACAGGACACCCAGCTCCTTGACTAAGGCTAGGAGGTCCTACGAATTTCCGGACTCAGCGCGCTACGATCACTCCGATGACGTTGGGCGCGGCGAGATATTTTTCCTCAATCGCGGCGCGCGCCGCGGCGCGGTTTTCCGGCGTCAGCAGGCCGCGCTTCTCGGCCAGGATCATCCAGCAATAGCCCCACCAGTCGGTCAGCATGCCCTGCTCGTCGTCGACGTCGTAGCCCTGCTCGGCGGCGAAGATACGCGCCCGCGCTTCATCCAGCGCGTCGAGAAAGGCGTGGTCCTCTCCGGAGAACAGGTCGTCGCTGAAATCGTCCGTGGTGTAACCCCATACCGACAGGCACACGGCGTTGAACTCGCGGTCGATGGCGTCGTCGTCGATGACCTGCCGCCGCGAGGCCTGGTGCAGGCGGGACAGCGACCGCGCGAAGTCGGCGATGCGGGTGAGAGCGAATTGTTCGAAGGCGATGGTGGACATGTAGTCCTCGCAAACTCGGATTGGCCATAGATGTTGTATCGGCACTGCGCCGAATCACAATTATATATCAACAACTTGCTAAAGTGTTCTTAATTTGTTCTAGCGAGCGAAGAACCTTTTTGCTATCAGAAATTGTTGGGCGATTGCTGCCAGGCAGCGGGATCAAGAAGCAGAATGATGGACGCCACCGAGGTCACCCGGATTCGCTCGCTGCTGCTGGAGGCCGCCGATGAGATCGACCGGGCGAACGCGATCGTTACGACGCTCGGCGCCGAAGATCAGGCCTTGTTGGCCAAGCCGCTCGACGAGATATCTTCAGCCCTGCATTTCGAGCTGCTGCAGAAGCTTTATCTGCGCTACCCCGGGCTTGCCGAGGACGCCGGGGGCTGGGACGGCCTGATCGTGTGAATCTCCGCACGCATTTGAGTATCGACGTAAGACATTGCCGCTTGACCATTGCGCAGCGCACTGCAGCCGAATCGGCACAAGCCGCGGACTTCAAATCGGCGGCGATCGTGAAAATCGTCGCGAACTTCGCCTCTGGCGCAACAATTTTCCCAAGGCTCGGCGCGGGCCGACCGGTTTGCCATCGGGCAATTTGGAGGATTTGATCTCACAATTAGGCCAGCCAAGCAGTCGCGATGCCGCGAAATCGGCCCGGTCTTTGCATAATATTGAGCCAGCGCAGTGCGCAAACCAGCCAGGCGTTTCGATTGCCCGGCAAGGCGCGTATCTTCGCCGTGAGTCTCAACCCGCAGGGATCGACGTTTTGCAGGAACAGTTTTCAGGAAATAGTCCGGCCCATTATCCCGCGCCGGGCCAGCCGATCGACGAGCTGGCCCTGGTCGATGTCAAGGGCGCGATCCTCGCCAAGCTTCGCCTTGCGATCGGCAAGGATGCCGGCATGGCGACGCGACGCGACTGGTACAAGGCGGCGGCGCTGGCGCTGCGCGACCGTATCGTCCATCGCTGGCTGACCGCCGAGAAGGAAAGCTACGACGCCGGCAGCAAGCGGGTCTACTACCTCTCGCTCGAATTCCTGATCGGCCGCCTGTTCACCGACGCGCTGAACAATATGGGCCTGCTGCCGGTGTTCGAGGCGGCGCTAGGCGATCTCGGCGTCGGCCTTTCGGATCTGCGAAAATGCGAACCGGATGCGGCACTCGGCAATGGCGGCCTCGGCCGGCTGGCGGCATGCTTCATGGAGAGCATGGCGACGCTCGCGATTCCAGCCATCGGTTACGGCATCCGCTACGATTTCGGCCTGTTCCGCCAGATCATCTCGCAGGGCTGGCAGCACGAATATCCCGACGAATGGCTGAGCTTCGGCAACCCCTGGGAATTCCAGCGGGCGGAGGTGGTCTATCAAATTCATTTCGGCGGCCATGTCGAGCATGTCGACGACCGCGGCCGCGATCGCGCGACGTGGCGACCGGGGGAGACGGTGCAGGCGGTGGCCTACGATACGCCGATCGTCGGCTGGCGCGGCCAGCACGTCAATGCGCTCAGGCTATGGTCGGCGCGCTCGCCTGATCCGCTGCGGCTCGACGTATTCAACACCGGCGACTATCTCGGCGCGGTCGCCGAGGAAGCGCGGGCGGAATCGATCTGCAAGTTCCTCTATCCGAACGACGAGAGCCCGGCCGGGCGCGAGCTGCGGCTGCGACAGGAATATTTCTTCGTCTCGGCCTCGCTGCAGGACCTGATCAAGCGGCACCTTGCTTCCGACGGCCAGCTGCGCAACCTCTCCTCCAAGGTCGCGGTGCAGCTCAACGACACCCATCCGAGTCTCGCCGTCGCCGAGTTGATGCGCATTTTGGTCGACATTCACAACTTCCGCTGGGACGAGGCGTGGAAGCTGACCGTGGAGACGCTGTCCTACACCAATCACACGCTGTTGCCGGAGGCGCTGGAAACCTGGCCGGTCGAACTGTTCGAGCGGCTGTTGCCGCGCCACCTCGAGATCATCTACCGCATCAATGCCGCGCATCTCGCACTGGCAGACGTGCGCTGCCCGGGCGACGTCGATTTCCGCGCCTCGGTATCGCTGATCGACGAGAAAAGCGGCCGCCGGGTGCGGATGGGACAGCTCGCCTTCGTGGGCTCCCACCGCATCAACGGCGTCTCGGCGATGCATTCCGACCTGATGAAGGAGACCGTGTTCCACGATCTCAACCATCTCTATCCCGACCGCATCACCAACAAGACCAACGGCATCACCTTCCGCCGCTGGCTGATGCTGGCAAACCCGAAACTGACGGCGCTGATGCGCGAAGTCTGCGGCGAGGCCGTGCTCGACGATTTCTCGCTGTTCGAGCGGCTCGAGGCCCGGGCCGGCGACAACGCGCTCCAGCAGCGCTTTCGTGAAGTCAAGCATCACAACAAGCTGGCGCTGGCCCGCCTGATCGGCGAGCGGATCAACGTCAAGATCGACCCGTCGGCGCTGTTCGATGTACAGATCAAGCGCATCCACGAGTACAAGCGGCAACTGCTCAATGTACTGGAAGCGATCGCGCTGTACCAGGCGATCAGGGACGAGCCGCAGCGCGACTGGGTTCCGCGGGTCAAGATCTTCGCCGGCAAGGCCGCGGCGAGCTACCGCTATGCCAAGCTGATCATCAAGCTGATCAACGACGTCGCCGACGTCGTCAACAACGATCCCGACGTCGCCGGCCGGCTCAAGGTCATCTTCCTCGCCGACTACAATGTCAGCCTGGCCGAAGTGATCATTCCGGCCGCCGACCTCTCCGAGCAGATCTCGACCGCCGGCATGGAAGCTTCCGGCACCGGCAACATGAAGCTGGCGCTCAACGGCGCGCTGACCATCGGCACGCTCGACGGCGCCAATATCGAGATCCGGGACCAGGTCGGCGCCGAGAACATCGCGATCTTCGGCCTGGAAGCCGGCGACGTCATGATCCGCCGCAAGCAGGGGCTCGATGCGACCGACGTCATCAGTCGCTCACCGCGGCTGGCCCGCGCCATCACCGCCATCGAAAGCGGCGCGTTCTCGCCCGACGATCCCGCCCGCTTCGCGTCCATCGGCCACGCGCTGCGCTATCTCGACCACTACATGGTCTCGGCCGACTTCGATTCCTACTACGAGGCGCAGCGCGGCATCGACGCGCGCTGGCAGGTCGCGCCGGCATGGACCCGCGCCTCGATCCTCAACGTGGCGCGGATGCCGTGGTTCTCCTCCGACCGCACCATCCGCGAATATGCCGGCGACATCTGGCACGTGCCGGTGCGTGCGGTCGCGCCGGATGCCAGCGCGCCGCGCGAGGCGAAGGGCTAGCGCTCAGGTAGACGTCATGCCCGGGCTTGACCCGGGCATCCGCGTCTTTGGTGCTGCAACAGGCAACGCGTAAATCGCGGGGACACACCCGGCCATGATGACGGAAAGGCCATTATCTCTGGCGTCATTGAATTTCATGCATTCGCGGTGATACTGGTTCCGAATTCGCGCCATGGCGGCAAAGACAACGCGCCATTCGAGACTGAAAACACCCATGCTCACCAAAACACCTCACCTGTTCGACGACGCCACCAAGGTCACCGCCGGCGATAGCTGCTGGCAGGGTAAAACCAGCCCGGATTACTGGGCCTTTATCGGCCCGTTCGGTGGGTTCACGGCCGCCACCATGCTGCGGGCGCTGATCGAGCATCCGCAGCGGGCGGGTGATCCGCTGGCGATGACGGTGAATTTCTGCGCGCCGGTCGCGGAAGGCCCGTTCGATCTCGACGTGCGCCTGGTCAAGGCCAACCGCTCCAGCCAGCACTGGAGCGTGGAGATGCGGCAGGGCAACGGCGACGTCGCGACGCTGGCGACCGCGGTGTTCGCCGAACGCCGGCCGTCCTGGTCGCATCAGCAGATGGCGTTTCCGAAAGCCGTGCCGTTCGAACAGGCGCGGCGGTTTCCAAACACGCCGATGACCTGGACGCACCAGTATGATTTCCGCTTCGTCGAGGGCGAGCCGAGCTTCTACGGCTCGCCGGCCGCGTCGCCGCTCGATGCGTTCTCAAAACAGTGGATCGGCGATCATGTGCCGCGACAAATCGACATGCTGTCGCTGATGGCGATGTCGGACGCGTTCTTCGGCCGGGTGTTCCTGGCGCGGCGGGAACTGATCCCGTTCGGCACGGTGTCGATCACGACGTATTTTCATACGGCGGCGGAGGAACTCGTAGCCGAGGACATGACCCACGTCCTGGCCGTGGCGGACGCCAGGATTTTCCACAGGAGTTATGGCGACCAGCACGGCGAATTGTGGTCGCCATCGGGACGGTTACTCGCGACGACGACGCAGATCGCCTATTTCAAGGCGTAGCGAATATCCAAGCCAAGCCTTGTAGCCCGCATGAGCTCTTGCGATATGCGGGACCGGTGCGCGCGGCATCCCGCATATCGCAAGAGCTCATGCGGGCTACATTCTTCTCACACTCTACGGCATATCGAAAGGCGGTCTCATGTTTGACGCCCACGCACCCCGCATCGCCCTGCTCGGCGTGCCCATCGAGATCGGCGCCTCGCAACTCGGCACCCTGATGGGGCCGGATGCGCTGCGCACCGCCGGCATCGGCCGCATCCTCAATCAGCTCGGCTTCGTCGTCGAGGATCACGGCAACATGGCGAACCCCGTTGTGATCGCCGACGAGGGGCCGCCGCCGCAAAACGCCAAATATTACGACACGATCAAGGGCTGGATCCGCGCGCTGAGCGAACGTTCCTATGCGCTGGCAAGCTCCGGCGCGCTGCCGATCTTCATGGGCGGCGACCACTCGCTGTCGATGGGTTCGGTCAACGGCGTGGCGCGCTACTGGCAGGAGCAGGGCCGGCCGCTGTTCGTGCTCTGGGTCGACGCCCATGCCGACTACAACACGCCGCACACCACCGAGACCGGCAACATGCACGGCATGTCGGCGGCCTTCCTGTGCGGCGAAGACGGCCTCGACGGGCTGCTCGGCGGCGCGCCGCGCGCTTCCATCGCGCCCGACCAGCTCGACCTGTTCGGCATCCGCTCGATCGATCCCGAAGAGAAGAAGCTGGTGTTCGAGCGCGGCGTCGCGATCGCCGACATGCGCGCGATCGACGAGTTCGGCGTCGGCGTGCTGATCCGCAAGGTGATCGAGCGCGTGCGGGCGCGCAACGGCGTGTTGCACGTCTCCTTCGACGTCGATTTCCTCGATCCGACGGTGGCTCCCGGCGTCGGCACCACGGTGCCGGGCGGCGCGACCTACCGCGAGGCGCATCTGATCATGGAGCTGCTGCACGATTCCGGGCTGGTGCGCTCGGTCGACATCGTCGAGCTGAACCCGTTCCTCGACGAACGCGGCCGCACCGCGCGCGTCGCGGTCGAACTGATCGGCAGCCTGTTCGGCCTGCAGATCACCGACCGCCGGACGCCGAGCAACGCGGTGCTGCCGGGCAATGGAAGTTAGTGATCCAGACTTGTGATGACATGCACGAGGCAGCCGTTCACCGTGCGCCCCGGCGGGTGCAAGGACGACGACATCGCGGCGTGGAAGTCGCCGGCCTTCAGATCGAGCGGGCCGAACGACAGATCGCCTTCGATCACCAGGGTCTGCTCATCGAAATCATGGGCGTGCGGCCGATAGGACGAGCCAGGCGCCATCCGGATCAGGAGATGCTGGCGGTTCTGCGCCCGATCGACATGCAGCAGGCGGGCCGTGATTCCCGGGCTGATCTCGAACCAGTTGGCCTTGCCGGCGCGCGTGGTCAGCGTGCCCGGCAGATCGGCGCCCGCGCCCTCGATGCGGCCGAGTATCTTTTCGAAGGTGCCTGCCGGCGGCGGCTCGACCTCCGTCGCCGGGAGGTCGGACAGCGCGCCTTCCCAATATTCGACCTGCGCCCGCAGCGGCTCGTCCGATTGCAGCCGCTGCGCGAAGGCGCGGCGATCTTCCTCGCCAAGCAGCCCCAGGGCGTACTCGACCGCGTCGTTGGCGCCGGGCTTTACTGGCTCAGACATCGCTGCAACTTCTCAACGGCTCGGTGAATCCACGTCTTGATCGTCCCGACCGGAACGGCCGAATGCGCCGCCAGTTCCTCGTAGCTCAGACCATAATAGTAGGCCAAAAGTATCGATTGCCGGTGGTTCCGCTCCAGCGAACCAAGACACCTGCGCAGGTCCGGCGCAAGACCGGGATCGCGCGGATTTTGCTGCGGCATCGCCTCGATCAGGGTCGCGACGCTCTCGTCGGCGAGCGAGAACCGGCCAGTCCGGTGCGCCGGCAGCCGGTCCAACGCCACGCGCCGCACCACGGTCACCATCCAGCTCATCGCTGCGCCCCTGGCGGAATCGAACTGGTAGGATTTTTGCCAGATCCGCAGCATCGCCTCCTGGAAGGCGTCCTCGGCGGCGGAGCGGTCGCGCAGGATCCGAATGCAAATCCCGAACAGGGCGGGCCCCGCCTGATCGTAAAGCAGGCGAAACGCAGCCCTGTCGCCTCTGGCGACAGACCCGAGCACGTGCCCCAAATCGGTCTCGGGATTCTGTCGCATTTCGAGCGGGATGGGCCAGACACACAGGCAAGAGCGGCGGTTCCTCGCTGACTATAGGGCTGAGGAAGCTACGCTTCAACGGGCGGCGGTTTCAAACCGGGCGGCATTGCCGGCGATGAAAATGCGCGCCGGAAAAATCCTGCCGCTCCGCAACTGCACCGAAACTTTTTTCGCGACCGCCCCGTATCGAGGAATACGGCCGATCCAGCGTGGAACAGCCGGGACCAACACCAGATCGAGCTGTAAAACGATGGCGAACGCAACCAAGCCAAGCTTTGATACCCCTAAGGATGGAAAAGTTGTCATTTTACAACTTATAGTGGAGATCGCCGATGGCAACAAGTCCGCTTTCGCGAGGCTTTACGCGCTCACCCACGCCAAGCTGCTCGGCGTCGCCCTGCGCATCCTGCGGGATCGCGCGCTGGCCGAGGATGTGCTGCAGGAAAGCTATGTGAAGGTCTGGCGCCATGCCGCCAGCTACGATCCGGCAATCGCCTCGCCGATGACCTGGATGGCGACCATCGTCCGGCACGGCGCCATCGACGCACTGCGCAAGCGGCAGCTCGAGGCGCTTGGCAACGAGGAAGAATTGGCGACGGTCGCCTCGGCCGATCCCGATCCGGTCGAAGAGATGCACCTGGCGCGGCTGCGTCCGAAGGCGCTGGCGGCGTTTGCCAGGCTGCCGGAGGAGAAGCGACGCCTGATCATGCTGGCCTATCTCCGCGACCGCAGCCGGCAAGACCTTTCGCAGCGGTTCGGCGTGCCCGCCAACACCGTCAAGACGCATCTGCGGCGCGCGCTGCTGGAACTGCGCACGACGATGTTTGCGTCGGTCGAAGCGAGGATCGAGCGCGTTGCCTGAACGCCTTACGTGGCGATTGCCGTCTCGGCGCCCTTCCCGGCACGAACCGGCAACAGCAGGTAATGCACGCCATTGCTTTCCGCCTTCGGGAAGCGTCCGGCGCGGATATTCACCTGGATGGACGGCAGCAGCAGCGTCGGCGCCGACAATGTCGCGTCGCGCGCCTGTCGCATGGCGACGAAGGCATCTTCGGTTACGCCGTCTCGAAGATGGACATTGTTATCGCGCTGCTCGCGCACCGTGGTTTCCCATGCGTAATCGCTGCGGCCGGGCGCCTTGTAGTCGTGGCACATGAACAGGCGCGTCTCGCCGGGAAGCGCCAAGAGCCGCTGGATCGAGCGATAGAGTTGACGCGCATCGCCGCCGGGAAAATCGGCCCGCGCGGTACCGTAGTCGGGCATGAACAACGTGTCACCTACGAACACGGCATCGCCGATCCTGTACGACAGGTCCGCCGGCGTATGGCCCGGCGTGTGCAGAATCTCCACGACGAGTTCGCCGATGCCAAATGTCTCGCCGTCGGTGAACAGGCGATCGAAATCGCTGCCGTCCGTCCGCAAGTCCTGCGCGTTGAAAACAGGTCGAAAGATTCGCTGCACATCCTTGATGTGTTCACCGATGCCGATCCGCGCGCCGGTTTTGGACTTGATGTAGGGCGCGCCTGACAGGTGATCCGCGTGTGCATGGGTTTCCAGCACCCACTCGATCGTCAGTTTCTCTTCCGTTGCCGCCGCGAGAATGGCTTCCACGGAACGGATATCGACGGTGCCGTCGCGCTGGTCGAAATCGAGCACGGGATCGATGACCGCGGCGCGGCGCGTCACGGGGTCGGCCACCAGGTAGCTGATGGTGTTGGTGGGCTGGTCGAAGAAGGCCCGGATGGTCGGTGCGGGCGAATGGGCTGAATGGGTCACGTCCGGACTCCTGAATGACTGCTATTGACATATATATTAGAAATATCTAATTTAGCAATATCTAATTTATAGGAGACGCCATGACGGCCCCCCCGGCGACGGTCATTCGCGACTTCGAGGCCAATGCCTTGGAAGTGGCCAATGTTCTGCGCACGCTCGGCAACGAGCGGCGGCTGATGATCCTCTGCAAGCTAGTGGAAACCGGCGAGATGACGGTCGGCGCGCTTGTCGAGGCCGTCGGCCTCAGCCAGTCGGCGCTGTCGCAGCATTTGGCGAAGATGCGCGACGACAATGTCGTGACCTTTCGCCGCGAAAGCCAGACGCTTTGGTACCGCATCGCCGACCCCCGCATCGAGCAATTGATGACGGAACTGCACCGTCTGTACTGCCGCGAAGCACCTGCAACCTGATCCGCAACAAAAGGAGTTCGACCATGTCACTTCCCCATATTTCTCCCGCCAGGGCGAAAGAACTGATCGACGGCGGCGCCGTTCTCGTCGACATCCGGGAGTTCGACGAGCATTCCCGCAGCCGCATCGCGGCCGCGCACCATGCGCCGCTCTCGCGGCTGGAAAAGCTCGAGATCGGAACGGACGCACCGGCGGTGATTTTCCACTGCCGCTCCGGCAACCGCACCGCCAGCAATGCCGGACGCCTCGCACAGTGCACCGACTATGATGCGTACATTCTCGACGGCGGCATCGACGCCTGGAAAAACGCCGGCCTGCCGGTGGTCGAAAACAAGGGCCAGCCGATCGAAATCATGCGGCAGGTCCAGATCATCGCCGGCTCGCTCGTCTTTATCGGGACTGCACTCGGTACACTCGTCCATCCCGGATTTTATGTTCTCGCCGCATTCGTCGGCAGCGGCCTGGTTTTCGCCGGCGTCAGCGGCTCCTGCATGATGGCGAGGCTGCTGTCCTTCGCACCGTGGAACCGCCGGGCAGCCAAGGCTGCCGTCGCCTAGAGCCCTTTTGGTTCTGATTGAATCAGAACCGGGCTCTAGATTCTTGTTTTGATGCGTTTTCCTCACGCGAACCGGCATCCACCCCGGATCAAGTCCGGGGCAGGCTTTCGCTCGAAAACGCTCTAAGGAGTCACTGGACATGCCGATCCATCTCGCGGATGTCGTGACGGTGTTGTCGGGCGGTGCCGTCGGATTCATCCTCGCACTGGTCGGCGGCGGCGGCTCGATCCTTGCCGTGCCGCTCCTGGTCTATGGCGTCGGCGTCGCTTCGCCTCACGTTGCGATGGGTACCAGCGCGATCGCCGTGGCGATCAGCGCCTTTGCCAACATGATCGCGCACTGGCGGGCGGGTAACGTCCGATGGCCCTGCGCGATCGTGTTCTCGCTCGCTGGCATAACGGGTGCATTTGTCGGGGCTGGCGTCGCCAAGCAACTCGACGGGCAGAAGCTCCTACTCCTGTTCGGCATCCTCATGATCGCCATCGGAGCGCTGATGTTGAAGAGCCGCGCCGGCGGCGGCGACCCCGCGATCCGCCTGACCGCCGCCACGGCGCGACAACTGACGCCGCTGCTGATCGGTATCGGCTTCGCCGTCGGCGTGCTTTCCGGATTCTTCGGTATCGGCGGCGGCTTCCTGATCGTACCCGGCTTGATGCTGGCGACCGGAATGCCGCTGATCTATGCGATCGGCACCTCGCTGGTCGCCGTCGTTGCCTTCGGCGCGTCAACCGCCGTCAGTTACGCCGTGTCCGGCCTGATCGAATGGCACCTGGCCGGCCTGTTCATCGCCGGCGGCCTGCTCGGTGGTCTCGTTGGAATCGCAACGGGACGGATGATCGGCTCGCACGACAATCTATTGCGATCGACCTTCGCCGGAATCGTTATGCTCGTCGGCGGCTATGTCAGTTTGCGCGGCATGCTGACATTTCTCTGACAGTTGTAGGAACCGGCCACGCAAAAAGGGCGGCTCGTCGAGCCGCCCTTTCCAGTTCACGTTCGAACCGGTGCTACTCCGCCGCGAGCTTGAGGTCCGGAGCGGCGGCGCGGACTTCGGCGTCGACCTGGGCTTCGAACTTGGCGAAGTTCTTCTGGAACATGCCGACCAGCGCCCGCGCGGTCTTGTCGAACTCGACCTTGTCCTTCCAGGTGTTGACGGGATCGAGGATCTCGCTCGGCACGCCGGGCAGCGCGGTCGGCACCGCGAAACCGAAATACCTGTCGGTGCGGAATTCGACGTTGCGCAAGCTACCATCGAGCGCCGCGGTGAGCAGCGCGCGCGTCACCTTGATCGGCATCCGGCTGCCGGTGCCGTATTTTCCGCCGGTCCAGCCGGTGTTGACCAGCCAGCAATCGACATTGTGGCGCGCGATGAGCTCGCGCAGCATGTTGCCGTAGACGGACGGATCGAGCGGCAGGAACGGCGAGCCGAAGCAGGTGGAGAATTCCGGCTGCGGCTCATTGCCGAGGCCGCGCTCGGTGCCGGCGACCTTTGCGGTATAGCCGGACAGGAAGTGATACATCGCCTGGGCCGGCGAAAGCTTTGCGATCGGCGGCAGCACGCCGAAGGCGTCGGCGGCCAGCATCACGACGTTCCTCGGCTGGCCGGCGCGGCCGGTACGCGAGGCGTTCGGGATGAAGTCGAGCGGATAGGCCGAGCGGGTGTTTTCCGTCTTCGAGCCGTCGTCGAAATCGGGGACGCGGGTGTCCTCGTCGAGCACGACGTTTTCCAGCACGGCGCCGAAACGGTTGCTGGCGGCAAAAATCTGCGGCTCGGCTTCCTTGGACAGCTTGATGCACTTGGCGTAGCAGCCGCCTTCGAAGTTGAAGACGCCGTCATCGCCCCAGCCGTGCTCGTCGTCGCCGATCAGCGTGCGGTTCGGATCGGCCGACAGCGTGGTCTTGCCGGTCCCGGACAGGCCGAAGAAGATCGCGGTGTCGCCCTTCGGGCCGACATTGGCCGAGCAGTGCATCGGCAGCACGCCCTTGGCGGGCAGATAGTAGTTCAGCGTGGTGAACACCGACTTCTTCATCTCGCCGGCATAATAAGACCCGCCGATCAGGACGATCTTGCGGGCGAAATCGATCGCGACGACGTTCTCGGATTTGCAGCCGTGACGTTTCGGATCGGCCCGGAAGCTCGGCAGATCGATGATGGTAAGCTCCGGCACGAAGTCGCGCAGCGCAGCCGCTTCGGGGCGGATCAACAACGTGCGGATGAACAGCGAATGCCAGGCAAGCTCGGTGAAGACACGGGTCTTGATCTGGAAGGTCGGATCGGCGCCGCCATAGAGATCCTGCGCGTAAAGCGTCATGCCCTCGGCATGCTTGAGGAAGTCGGTATAGAGCGCGGAGAACTGATCCGACGTGATGGACTGGTTGCCGGCCCACCACATCTTCTCGGTGGAAGCATCGCGCACCGTGAACTTGTCCTTCGGGCTGCGGCCGGTGAACTCGCCGGTGTCCGCGCACAGCGCGCCGTCGGCCGACAACACCGCCTCGCCGGCGGCGAGCGCGTATTGATAGAGCTGCGGAGCGCCGAGATTCCAGTGCACCGTCTTGAGATTCTTTAAGCCGAATTTGTCGGCGCCGAAGGCACCGTTGCGTAGACCCGTTTCTTGCACGAAGAAATCCTCCTCGAACCCGCGGTACTCGATACGCGCGCAATGCGGCTTGACGCGCCTGTCGCGGTAGCCCCTGAAAACAGCCTTTCGGCTTTGGTGCGGCGACCTAATACTGTTGAACGCAGGCCTTGCCAAGCCGATCCGCGCGAATTGGTTTATTCGGCCGCCGGGTTTGATCTCGGTCAATCTGGATGCTGCGGCGCTTTTCGGCGCTTTGCCGTCGTGGTTGCGCGATCATTTGGAACCGGCAACATCCTGGGAAAATGTTGCATTGCACAACCAGCGTCCGTGCGTGTTGGAAGCGCCGGGATCGCGGGAATCGGCACCGGCGTTCAATCCCGAGCCCGCGCCTCGTCCGCCAGCCGCACCAGCATTTTGCGCAAGCCGACGGCGCTGGTGACCCGCTCCGGAAAATCGAGCCGCAGCGTCGCGCCCTCCGCCTGCATATCGAGGCCATCCGGATCGCAGCCGGTGCAGCGCCACTCGGCCGATTGGGCGCCCAGCAATCTGGTGGCATAGAGGTTGATCGCGTCGCGATGATCCTCATTCATATGCGCGATCGCGCCCTGCTCGGCCTCGAGCAATCCGGCAGCATCGCCGATCTCGGTCAGAAACTGCTCCGGCCTGAGATCGATGATGCGGCCGAAACCGGCGACCAGATGCAGTCCCGACGGCGCGATGCGGAAGAACGAAAAGTCCTTGAAATCGACGAAGGCTTCCGCGGACGGATGCGCGTTGAGATAACGCCGGCGCAAGATCGTCGCGGCATCGTCCGTTACCTCCGCGGCGCGGCCCGCCAGCATGATCCGCGCGCCCTCCAGGGGATCGCCGGCGGCGCGCTCGTCCAGCATCAGCGACACGCGCGCGTCGGCGAGGATGTTTTTCGTATGCAGTGCAAGCCGCGAAATCAGCAGGATCGGCGACGCGTCGGCATGGCTGGCGACATTGACCAGCGAGCAATAGGGGTCGCCGCTTTCGGGCAGAAGGGTGGCGAGCGCGCCCTGGCGGCTGCGGCGAAGCAGCGACCGCGCGAGTTTGGGAGCATCAAAATCGGCGTCCGGCTTCATGTTCCTCTTTCGGCCATCTTATTGCAAAAAGGGCCTTTTCTCGGCCCGTAAGGGTGGTATAGGGGGATCGGCAAAAACTCCGCGGGAGCGTTTTGCGGAACTCGGTCACACTTCAGCCCAGCTTGCATTGCTCGTTGACCGCGTAAGTAGCCAATTTATTCGGCGTCTGGCTGGTTTGCACGCCGTTTAAGCCACTCTCTATTCGAAAGCAGGCTCATGCCCACAATCGCCCTGGTCGATGATGACCGCAACATTCTCACTTCCGTGTCGATCGCGCTCGAAGCCGAAGGCTATCGGATCATGACCTACACGGATGGTGCATCGGCGCTCGACGGCTTCCGCACCTCGCCGCCGGACCTCGCCATCCTCGACATCAAGATGCCGCGCATGGACGGCATGGAGACGTTGCGCCGGCTGCGCCAGAAGTCCGACCTGCCGGTCATCTTCCTGACCTCCAAGGATGAAGAGATCGACGAATTATTCGGCCTCAAGATGGGCGCCGACGATTTCATCCGCAAGCCGTTCTCGCAACGGCTGCTGGTCGAGCGCGTCAAGGCCGTGCTCCGCCGCGGCCAGCCGAAGGATCCGACCGCCGTACCGAAGGAGCCGGATGCCCGCGCACTCGACCGCGGCCTGCTGCGGATGGATCCGGAGCGCCACACCTGCACCTGGAAGAACGAGCCGGTGACGCTGACGGTGACGGAGTTCCTGATCCTGCAGGCGCTGGCGACCCGGCCCGGCGTGGTCAAGAGCCGCAATGCGCTGATGGACGCGGCCTATGACGACCAGGTCTATGTCGACGACCGCACCATCGACAGCCACATCAAGCGGCTGCGCAAGAAGTTCAAGGTGGTGGACGACGACTTCGAGATGATCGAGACGCTGTATGGCGTCGGCTATCGTTTCAAGGAAGCCTGACCTGCGTTTGGTGGGCGGACGTGCCGACTGACACATCCGCCCGAGCGGCGTAGAGTGCGTAGAGTTACGAAAGCGGCGCATCACAACCGGTAGCTCGGCCATTGCTAGATCGAACGCAGCCCGATTCCGCCCTGACCCACGAGGATGCCACGGAGCTTCCCGAGCGGGATCGCGTCGCCGAGGACAACGCGGGCGAGCGGGGCTGGCGGCGACCGCTCGGCTGGTTGCGGCGGGCCGGGCAATTCTTCTTCGCGCTGTCCTTCTCCAGCCTCACGCGCCGCATCGTCTCGCTCAACTTGGCGGGCCTCGTCGCGCTGGTGGCGAGCATTCTCTATCTTTCGCAGTTCCGCGCCGGACTGATCGACGCGCGCGCGCAGAGCCTGCTGGTGCAGGCGGAAATCATCGCCGGCGCGATCGCCGCCTCCGCCACCGTCGAAACCAATACGATCACCATCGATCCGGACCGCCTGCTCGACCTCAAGCCGGGCGAGAGCTATGGCGCGCCGGATGAATCCTCCGGGCTCGATTTCCCGATCAACCCCGAGCGCGTAGCGCCGGTGCTGCGGCGGCTGATCTCGCCGACCAAGACGCGGGCGCGCATCTATGGCGGCGACGGCGGCATGATCCTCGACAGCCGCAGCCTCTATGGCCGCGGCGACGTGCTGCGCTTCGAACTGCCGCCGCCCTCGACGGAAAAGCCGGGCTTTGTCGAGCGCGCGACGATCTCGATCCGGACATGGCTCAACCGCGGCGACCTGCCGCTCTATCGCGAGCTCGGCCCGGAGAACGGCAAGGGCTACCAGGAAATCGTCCAGGCGCTCGACGGCCTCAAGAGCAGCATGGTGCGGGTCAACGACCGCGGCGAGGTGATCGTCTCGGTCGCCGTGCCGGTGCAGCGGTTCCGCGCCGTGCACGGCGCGCTGATGCTGTCGACGCAGGGCGACGACATCGACCAGATGGTGACCGCCGAGCGGCTCGCTATTTTGAAGGTCGGCGGCGTCGCCTCCGCCGTCATGATCGTGCTGTCGCTGCTGCTGGCGAGCACGATCGCAGGCCCGGTGCGACGGCTCGCCGACGGCGCCGAGCGCGTCCGCCGCCGCATCCAGACCCGCGTCGAAATTCCCGACTTCACCCGGCGTCGCGACGAGATCGGCCATCTTTCCGGCGCGCTGCGCGACATGACCAACGCGCTCTACAGCCGGATCGAGGCGATCGAGATGTTCGCCGCCGACGTCGCCCACGAGCTGAAGAACCCGCTGACCTCGCTGCGCTCGGCGGTGGAAACGCTGCCGCTGGCGCGCAACGACACCAGCCGCGCACGGCTGCTGGAGGTGATCGAGCACGACGTCAAGCGGCTCGACCGGCTGATCTCGGACATCTCCGACGCCAGCCGCCTCGATGCCGAATTGCAGCGCCAGGACATGGCGCCGGTCGACCTGCGGCGGCTGCTGACCACGCTGACCTCGGTCGCCAACGAGACCCGGCTCGGCCACGACGTCGCGGTCGAGGCGCGCTTCGAAGGCCGCGGGGTCACCGATACCTTCTCGGTGCCGGGCCACGATTCCCGGCTCGGGCAGGTAATCTCCAACCTGCTGTCCAACGCGCAATCCTTCTCCACGCCCGGCGGCAAGGTGCGCGTCGCCTGCCGCCGCGTGCGCTCGGAAATCGAGATTGTCGTCGATGACGATGGTCCGGGGATCGGCGAGGACGCGCTGGAACGCATCTTCGAGCGCTTCTACACCGACCGTCCGCACCAGGGCTTTGGCCAGAACTCAGGGCTGGGGCTGTCGATCTCCAAACAGATCATCGAGGCGCATAACGGACGGATCTGGGCGGAGAACCGCCACGGCCCGCTGGGGGCCGACGGCAAGCCGACCGTGCTCGGGGCACGCTTCGTGGTTCGGCTCCCCGCACCCGCGCCATGACGGCCCAGGGCGCCAGCGTGCACGCTTCCGCCGTGCGGGTGGGAGATCGCGCCGTGCTGATCCGCGGCCCCTCCGGCGCCGGCAAGTCCCGCCTCGCCCTCGAGCTGATACTCGCCGGCCGCGCCGGGCAGCTTCCGCCCGCCGTTCTGGTCGGCGATGACCGTGTCCATCTCGACACAGTCGCCGGACAATTGCAGGTTCGGCCTGCCCCGGAACTGGCCGGCCTGATCGAGGTCCGGGGCCTTGGGATCAGACATTGTGACTTTGTTGGGGACGCCGTGGTCGGCCTGGTGGTTGACCTTGCGGCCCCCGATGCCCAGCGGCTGCCACCGCCGGAAGCACTGTCAACCCGCTTGCACGGTGTCGTGTTACCACGAATCCCTATTGGAAATGATTATGCACCCCTCCCGTTGATTGCAGCTACCTTTTTGACAACTGCCAGTTCGGGAGACGACGGAAGTTCCGATCATTGTTCGAAGGGATTTGGTAACCATATAAGCCTCAATATCGCCACCGATTAAGCCGGCACAGGCCTCACTGTTTGCCGCCAAGTACTGGAACAATGGGCAAGATGTCCTCTTGCGCGGGGCCTCTGGATGGTCAAAGTGGCGCGTTCGTGCGGTGCACCAAAAAGCACCCGCGAGGAGTTTCCGATGATTGGTCTAGTGCTTGTGACCCATGGGCGCCTTGCCGACGAGTTCAAGGCGGCGCTTGAGCATGTCATGGGTCCGCAAAAACAAATCGAAGCCATTACGATTGGAGCCGAAGACGACTCCGATCTCTGCCGAAGCGACATCATCGAAGCGGTGAATCGCGTTGACAGCGGCGACGGTGTCGCCATTCTCACCGACATGTTCGGCGGCACCCCTTCAAACCTCGCGATTTCCTGCATGAGCCGTCCCAAGGTGGAAGTGCTCGCCGGCATCAATCTTCCCATGCTGGTCAAGCTGGCCAAGGTGCGCGAGGAGCGTTCACTTCCCGACGCCATTGCAATGGCGCAGGAAGCCGGTCGCAAATACGTGACCATCGCCAGCCGCGTCCTCGCCGGCAAATGAGCGACGACGCCGCGCCCGAAAAGGAAGTCGGGCCAAGCGTGCCGTCAGGCGCTATTTCACGGGAACTCGTGATCATCAACAAGCGCGGCCTGCATGCGCGGGCGTCGGCGAAATTCGTGCAGCTGGTCGAGAAATTCACCGCCGAGGTATGGGTCACGCGCGGCGGCGAGACCGTCGGCGGCACCTCGATCATGGGGCTGATGATGCTGGCGGCGGGACCGGGCACCACGGTGACGGTATCCGCGATCGGCCCGGAAGCGCAGCAGGTGGTCGATGCGATCGCGGCGCTGGTCGCTGACAAGTTCAACGAAGAGGGCGTGTAGGCGGGGCGTATGCGCCACGAGCTCAATATTCGCTCGTCGTCCCTGCGAACGCATGCGAACGCAGGGACCCATACGCCGCGGCCCCACGATGGAGCTCTGACGGCAGAGACCTTCTTCAATCAACAGATGACCGGGGTTATGGATCCCTGCGTTCGCAGGGACGACACAGATGGCGCCCAATGCACTCAAAACGGATTGGTGACAATGCCGCCGTCGACGCGGAGCGCGGCGCCGTTGGTGGCGCTGGAGGCTTTTGAGCAGACGTAGCAGATCAGGTTGGCGACTTCTTCCGGCTTTGCGTAACGCTGCAGCAGAGAGGCCGGGCGGCGTTCGGTAAAGGTGCGCTGGACGAGATCATCGACGGTGGTGCCGGCGGCTTCCGCGCGCGCAGCCAGACGGACCGGCGCCATCTCGACCCAGGTCGGGCCGGGCATCACCGAGTTCACCGTGACGTTGGTGCCCTTCGTCGTCTCCGCCGCGCCGCGCGCGATCACGAGCTGGGCCGACTTCGAGAATCCGTAATGCACCATCTCCTTCGGGATATAGACGCCGGACTCGCTGGAGACGAACACCACGCGGCCCCAGTCCCTGGTATCGAGCATCCGCTTCAGATAGTGCCGCGTCAGCCGCACCCCGCTCATCACGTTGACCTCGAACATGTTGGTCCAGTCGGCATCCTCGATGTCGAAAAAGCCTTTTGGTTCGTAGATGCCGAGATTGTTCACCAGGATGTCGGCGTCGGGGAATTGCTCGATCAGCGCGGCGCAGCCCGCGGCATAGCCGAGATCGAACGCAGCGCCGTGCGCCGTCGCCGACGGCGCAGCGTTCAAGACTTTCGCCACGGCCTCTGCGACCGCAGGCTCGTCGCGCCCGTTCACGATCACCTCGGCGCCCATCTGCGCCAGACCGGTGGCGGTCGCCAGACCGATACCGCGCGTCGAACCCGTGACCAACGCCGTCTTGCCCGTCAGATCCATGTCCATGTGGTTACCCCTTCGATTCCGTTCGGTGTTACCTGGCCGGCGGCACGATGAAGATGTTCCAGGCCGTCGCGGGGCCCGGCAGCCCCAGGAAAAACCGCCGCGTGGTCATCACCATGCGTTCGGCATTGGCGGCGTTGACCGTCATCCACTTCTCGCATCTCTCCAGCTTCCAGTCGCCGGTCTCGCAGATGCCGATGAAGCCCGACCGCTTCGCTTCGTCGAGCGAGGTCAGGCCGGACGACCACGGTTCGTCGGGCGTCAGCGGCGCCGGATGATCGGGGCTGTAGAAGGTGACGGGCTGGCCGGTGTCGGTATAGGCCGCGACCACCGGCCAGCGCGAATTGAACCGCAGGCGCCAGATCTCCGTCAATTCGCGGGCAAGTTCGGAGCGCGCCCGATACGTGGCGCCGGCAGTGCGCTTTTCGCTAAGTTCATAGGCGACGATCCGGGGCGATGCCGCGAGCACGACGAGCGAGATCACCAGCCAGATCGCCGCCAGGCTCACCAGCGCGGTCTTCCGGACCCGCACCGGCGGGAGTGCGATCAATGCGAGCGGCGTCAGGAAGAACAGCGGAATGCCCCAGTCGGTCTTGATGTAGACGTGAAACAGCACCGCGCCGAGCGGCGGACCGATCGCCACCACGGCCTGGATGATCCAGACATTGAGCGCCTGGGAGATGTCGACGCTTGCATTGGCGCCGCGCGACAGGAACGGCAGCGGCGGCCAGCCGAACGGCCGCGAGGCCAGCGCGATGGCGCCGAGGATCACCGGCAACGCCAGCAGCGCGAGATTGTGTTTCACATAGCCGATCGCCAGATCGGCGATCATCACGCGGTCGGTGAGCGAATAGGTATCGCCGGCATAGGTCAGCGGGACGAAATCCACCTGCTTCAGCCACACCAGATGCGGCAGCATCGCCACCACCATCGTCGCGATCGCGATCCACGGCGCTGGCGCGCGCAGGAACCGCAGGCGGTCGGGATGGATCAGCGCAGCGAGGCCGACGGCGCCGATCATGGTCAGCGCCCAGTATTTCGTCATCAGCGCCAGCGCCCCTGCCAGCCCGAGCCACACGCCGGATTTGACCGTGCGCCTCGCGAACGCGTCGAGATAGGCCAGCACGACCAGCGGCAGCGTGACGAGCTGCAGCAGGTCCGGATTGTACTTGAATCCCTTGAAGTTGAAGATCGGGTACAGCGCGAGCATCACCACGACGAAGAATGCGCGGCGGCGATCGACCACGCGCAGCGAAAGCTGCCAGCAGATCACGAGGGCGCAGGCCAGCGTCGCCATCGCCAGCGCATAGCTCGACCAGTCCGCGACCGGAAACAGCCTGAACCAGACGCCCGCGATCCAGCCCGACAAGGGCGGGTGCTTGCCATAGCCGAGCAGGAATTTCTGGCCCCAGGCATAGGCTTCGGCGACGTCCATGTGGACGTCCTGCCCGCTCTTCAGGTTGACCAGAACCAGCGTCCATAGCACCGCATGAGCGGCCGCGAAGCCCACGACCAGCGAAAGGCTGGTCTTGGGATCGCTGGCAAGCGCGGCCAGCCACGCCGCCGGCCGGCGGACGGAGAAGGCGCGTTTCGCGCGCGTGGCCGGGGATGAGATGGAGGAGCTCGACATGGTCCCTGTGCGTAGCGTGTTTCAGGCGCAAGCGAAATCGCCTTGTCGGGAAGATTCCCCCTTGAAATACAGCAATATGGTTGCCGTCCGGGGGGTGCGAATGCTATCCCGCGCCCCATGACCACAGCCCCCATTCCCAACATTCGCAACTTCTCCATTGTCGCCCATATCGACCATGGCAAATCGACCTTGGCCGACCGCCTGATCCAGATGACGGGGGGCCTGTCGGACCGCGAAATGGCGGGCAAGGAGCAGGTGCTCGACTCGATGGATATCGAGCGCGAGCGCGGCATCACCATCAAGGCGCAGACGGTGCGGCTGAACTACCGCGCCAAGGACGGCAAGGACTACATCTTCAACCTGATGGACACGCCCGGCCATGTCGACTTCGCCTACGAAGTCTCGCGGTCGCTGGCGGCCTGCGAGGGCTCGCTGCTGGTGGTCGACGCCAGCCAGGGCGTCGAGGCGCAGACGCTCGCCAACGTCTATCAGGCGCTCGACAACAACCACGAGATCGTGCCGGTGCTGAACAAGGTCGACTTGCCGGCGGCGGAGCCGGACAAGGTGAAGCGGCAGATCGAGGACGTGATCGGTATCGACGCGTCGGACGCGGTGATGATCTCGGCCAAGACCGGGCTCGGCGTGCCCGATGTGCTGGAGGCCATCGTCACCCGCCTGCCGCCGCCGAAGGGCGACCGCGACGCGACGCTGAAGGCGCTGCTGGTCGACAGCTGGTACGACGTCTATCTCGGCGTTGTCGTCCTGATCCGGGTGGTCGACGGCATCATGAAGAAGGGCAGCCGCATCCGCATGATGGGCACCGGCGCGTCCTACGATGTCGAGCGCGTCGGCTTCTTCACGCCGAAGATGGAACAGGTCGACGAGCTCGGCCCCGGCGAGATCGGCTTCATCACCGCGGCGATCAAGGAGGTCGCCGACACCCGCGTCGGCGACACCATCACCGATGATCGCAAGCCGATCAGCGAAATGCTGCCCGGCTTCAAGCCGGCAATCCCCGTCGTGTTCTGCGGCCTGTTCCCGGCCGACGCCAACGATTTCGAGACCCTGCGCGGGGCGATGGGCAAGCTGCGGCTGAACGACGCCAGCTTCTCCTACGAGATGGAAACCTCGGCCGCGCTCGGCTTCGGCTTCCGCTGCGGCTTCCTCGGGCTGCTTCATCTCGAAATCATCCAGGAGCGGCTGTCACGCGAGTTCGACCTGAACCTGATCGCGACCGCGCCGAGCGTGATCTACAAGATGCATTTGACCGACGGCACGGAGCTGTCGATCCACAATCCCGTCGACATGCCCGACGTGGTCAAGATCGCCGACATCGAAGAGCCGTGGATCGAAGCGACGATCCTCACGCCGGACGAATATCTCGGCAGCGTCCTGAAGCTGTGCCAGGACCGCCGCGGGTCGCAGAAGGAGCTGACCTATGTCGGCTCACGCGCGATGGTGAAATACGACCTGCCGCTCAACGAGGTCGTGTTCGACTTCTACGACCGCCTGAAATCGGTCTCCAAAGGCTACGCCTCGTTCGACTACCACCTGACCGACTACAAGGTGGCCGACCTCGTCAAGATGCAGATCCTGGTCAACAACGAGCCGGTCGATGCGCTGTCGATGCTGGTGCACCGGACCCGCGCCGAGGGCCGGGGCCGCGCCATGGTGGAGAAGATGAAGGAACTGATCCCGCCGCACATGTTCCAGATCCCGATCCAGGCCGCGATCGGCGGCAAGGTGATCGCCCGCGAAACCGTCCGCGCGCTGCGCAAGGACGTCACCGCGAAATGCTACGGCGGCGACATCACGCGCAAACGCAAGCTTCTGGAGAAGCAGAAGGAAGGCAAGAAGAAGATGCGGCAGTTCGGCAAGGTCGACATCCCGCAAGAAGCGTTCATCGCGGCGTTGAAGGTGGATAGCTGAGGCCGTTCCCGACCGGGCGGACGAGCCACCCGATATCCAGGGTTCATTGAACTTCTCGGCGTAACATGTTACGTTCGAGACATGGCCACGCCCCCGAAGAAAGCAAAACCCCGTACCCCGCAGCAACGCATGGCGTCGCGCCGCGACCGGTTGCGCGCACAGGGGTTGCGTCCGGTGCAGCATTGGGTGCCCGACCTACGTGACCCCAAGGTCCGCGCAGACATTCGTCGTCAGGCCAAACTGATGGCGCGGCATCCGGAAATCGACGCGATCGACGCATGGAATGAAGCGGCTTACGACTGGGGCGCCTGGAAGTGAAGCGCGGCGATGTCGTGGTCGTGGTGGTTCCTGGCGAATTGGGAAAACCGCGGCCCGGCGTGATCGTCCAAGCCGACGAATTCAACAAGAATCACAACGGTATTCGTTTGCCCGATTTCGTCGGCTATTCAGGAAAGACTGCCGTTGCGGCCCATCATTGAAGCCGACCATCTAATGGTCTCCGACTTCGCTCGCAAGTCATGACAGACAAGATGATCGCGCTGCGTCAGGACAGGGTTCGGCAGGTTATCGGCCACATCGATCCCGAAACCTCCGACCAACTCGATCGCGCCCTGCTCGTCGTACTTGGCCTGACACGATAACGACATCTGCCGACTTGCCCTCGCACTGCAGATCAGCCACCATCTCCCCTGCTCGATCATAACGACAAAAAAGAGCAGGGGAAACGCATGCGGGAGTCCACCGGATCCTCCTACGGTTGGGTCGTCGTCGCGGTCGGCGCGCTGATGACCTGTGTCGCGTTCGGCTCGATGCTGTCGCTCGCCGTTTTCCTGCAGCCGATCTCGGAAGCCATGGGCTGGTCGCGCAGCGGGGTGTCGGCGGCGGCGACGATCGATTTTCTGGCGATGGGGCTGGCGGCGTTTGTCTGGGGCGCGCTGTCGGACCGGCTCGGCACCCGGATCGTGGTGCTTTCCGGCACGCTATTGCTCGGCGCCGGGCTGATCGGGGCGAGCCAGGCCACCAGCCTGTGGCAGTTCCAGTTTTTCTTCGGCGTCCTGATCGGCATCGCCGCCGGCAGCTTCTACGCGCCGATGGTCGCCGCGGCGAGTGCCTGGATCGAGCACCGCCGCAGCCTCGCGGTCGCACTGGTCTCGGCCGGCATGGGGGTGTCGCCGCTCACGGTGGCGCCGTTCGCGAGCTGGCTGATCGCAACCTATGACTGGCGCACGGCGATGCTGATCATCGGCGTAGCCGCGCTGGCGCTTTTGATACCGGCCTCGTTGCTGGTGCGTCCCGCACCGGCGCTCGCGGCCCCTACGCGCGCCGGTGGAACCGGCGCGCCCGAGCGGGAGTGGACCGTCGCGCAGGCGCTGAAGACACCGCAATTCATCACGCTGGCGCTGGCGCATTTTGCCTGCTGCGCGGCGCATTCCGGGCCGATCTTCCACCTGGTGAGCTACGCCATGGTCTGCGGCATCGCGCCCCTGACCGCCGTCACCGTCTACAGCCTCGCCGGATTCTCCGGCCTCGGCGGCCGCCTGCTGCTGGGCGTGCTGGCCGACCGCTTCGGCGCCAAGCACGTGCTGGTCGGCGGCCTGTTCGTGCAGGCGATGGCGATCGCGACCTATCTCGCGGTCGGCCATCTCGGGCAGTTCTACGCGCTTTCCGTCGTGTTCGGCCTCGCGTATGGCGGCGTGATGCCGTTGTATGCCGTGCTGGTGCGCGAATATTTCGGCGTCCGCATCATGGGCAGCATGTTCGGCGCGGTCTCGGCCTTTGCCAGCCTCGGCATGGCGCTCGGCCCGCTCGCCGGCGGCTGGGTGTTCGACACGTTCAACGCCTACCAGTGGCTCTATGTCGGTTCCTTCACCATCGGCCTCGCCGCGGTCGCCGTGGCGCTGAGCTTCCCGGCCGCCAGGCGACCCTCGCAACCGTCGCTCGATCTGGGGCGGGCGGCGGCGTGAAAATCCGCTGTCTTGATCGATCGCGGGGGATCGGTCACGATGGCGGCCAGGCTCGAAGAAGCAAACAACAAGCAAGTGCGAGGAACGCATGACCAGGCATCCCGGCCTCGACCTCGTCGAGCGTGCCCGCGCGCTGGCGCCCCTGATCGCCCGCGAAGCCGACGAGATCGAGCGGACCCGGCGGCTGACACCGGCGGTGACGCAGGCGCTGATCGAGAACGGGCTGTATCGTTCGCTGCTGCCGAAGCGATTTGGCGGCACCGAGGCGCCGCTGGAAGCCTTCATGCAGATGCAGGAGGAGGTGGCCAAGGCCGACGCCTCGACCGCGTGGTGCCTCGGCCAGTGCAGCGTCTGCGCCATGACCGCAGCCTATCTCGATCCCGACGCCGCCGATGAAATCTTCAACACCGCACCCGGGATTCTCGCCTGGGGGGCGATCAAGCACCAGGTGCAGGCGGTGCCGGGCGGCTACAAGGCTACCGCGCGCTGGGATTTCGCCTCCGGCTCGCGACAGGCGAGTTGGCTCGGCGCGCATGTCGGCGTCAGCGAGGCCGACGGCACGCCGCGGCGCAGGGCGGACGGTTCGCCGGAAATCCGCACCATCCTGTTTCCGGTATCGAGCGCGACGATGCACGACGTCTGGGACGTGATCGGCCTGCGCGGCACCGGCACCGATTCCTATTCGGTGGAGAATCTCTTCATCCCCGAAAAATTCGCCGCGCTGCGCGACGAGGCGGAAGCCCGCCGCGAGAACGGGCCGCTGTACAAGCTCTCCACCAACATGGTGTTCAGCATGGGCTTTGCCGCGACATCGGTCGGCGTGGCGCGCGCGACGCTCGATGCCGCGATCGAGCTGGCGCGCGGCAAGACCCCGCAGGCGCAGCAGGCGATGCGCGACAACAACGCCGTGCAGGGCGTCGTCGGCCGGATGGAGGCGCAATGGCGCGCCACCCGCGCCTATCTGTTTTCCACCGCCGCGGAAGTCTGGCGCGATGTGGTCCGCGACGGCATGCTCACCGAAGCGCATCGCATCGCGCTGCGGATCGCCGCGACCTGGAGCATCCATCAATCCGCCGCCGTGGTCGACACGGCCTACCACATGGCCGGCGCCACCGCCGTGTTCAACGCCAACCCGTTCGAGCGACGTTTTCGCGACATGCACGCCATCGCGCAGCAGATCCAGGGCCGCGACTCGCATTACGAGGATGTCGGCAAGGCGATCCTGTCGGGCGATCTCGACGGCGTGCCGACGGCGCGTTGACGCATCCGTAGTACTACGGACCGGCAATTCCCCCGGTTGTTAAACAATTCATGAAATCTGTAACGGAGCCCTGTCGCGGAGCCTCCGTACATCATGTTCAAGATTCGCTCGATCGCCGTCCGCCTGATCCTCGCCATCTCGCTGACGGTCGCCGTCGCCTGCGGGATTCTCGGGACGTTCTCGATCGCCCAGCAGCGCTCGCTGACGCACCTCGCCCTCGATCAACAGCTCCAGCTGCAATATGACAGCGTGATCGCCGCCATCGACTATGAAGGGCGTGCCGCGCTGGCGGTCTCGTCGCTGGTCGCAGGCCTGCCGCCGGTCGCCGAGGCGCTTGCAAGGAACGATCGCGACGCACTGGGGAAGCTGCTCGGCGAAAGCCTGGAATCGCTGAAAGCGCAGGGCATTCCGCTGATCTCATTCTGGCGGGGGCCGGCGACGGCCATCTACCGCGTCCATTCGCCAAAAGTGTTCGACGACGACGCTTCGGCGCGGCGCACCACCGTGGTGGAGGCGATCAAGACCGGCAAGTCCATCGTCGGGGTCGAGCCCGGCCGCGAAGCGCTGTCGATCTTCGGCATGACGCCGATCGTGCGCGACGGCAAGACGCTGGCCAATGTCGACGTCGGCGCGGCCTTCGGCAAGGAGTTCGTCGATCGCGCCAAGAAGCGCTTCGGCATCGACCTTGCCGTCTATTCGTCAGACGGCAAGGATTTCAAGCGGCTGTCCTCGACCTTCGGCGACAGCGTCGTCACCACGGCAGACGAACTCAAGGGCGTGTTCGGCGGCCAGCCGCTGCGCCGCGACGCGACGCTCGCCGGCCGCCCCGCCGCGATCTATCTCGGGCCGATCAGGAACTACGCCGGCCAGCCGGTCGGCATTCTCGAAATCATCAAGGATACGACCGAATACGAGGCGGCGGCTGCCAGTTCGCAGCGCAGCCTGATCCTCGGCACGGTCGCCATCCTGATCGGCGCGATCCTGCTGGCGTTGCTGCTCGGCCGCGGACTGTCGCGGCCGCTGGCCGCCATCACGGCGGTGATGAACCGCCTCTCCGGCGGCGAGATCGACGTCACGATCCCCGGCAGCGAGCGCCGCGACGAACTCGGCACCATGGCGAGCGCGGTCGAAACGTTCCGCCGCAGCATGATCGAGGCCCGCAGCATGCGCGAGGCGCAGGAGGCCTCCAAGCACCAGACCGAGCTCGAGAAGAAGGCGCTGCAGCGCCAGATGGCCGATCGCTTCGAGGCCGACGTCAAGAGCGTCGTCGGCGCGGTTGCGCAGGCGACGGCGGACATGCAGCGCGTCGCCGGCGAGATCGCCAGCAGCGTGAACGGCACCTCGCAGCGCGCCGCCGCGGCCGCGGCCGCATCCGACGCGGCATCCGGCAGCGTCAACGCGGTCGCCGCCGCGACCGAGGAACTGGCGTCCTCGGTGACCGAAATCGGCCGCCAGGTGACCCACTCCAGCCAGGTCGCCGACAACGCCGTGGTCAAGGCCGGACAGACCACCGAAATGGTCGGCAGCCTGGCCGCGGCGGCCGAGAAGATCGGCGACGTGCTTCGCCTGATCGGCGCGATCGCCAGCCAGACCAATTTGCTGGCGCTCAACGCGACCATCGAGGCGGCGCGCGCCGGCGAGGCCGGCCGCGGCTTTGCCGTGGTCGCCGCCGAGGTCAAGGAACTCGCCAACCAGACCGCCAAGGCCACGGAAGAGATCGCCGGCCAGGTCGCGGCGATCCAATCCGCCACCGGCGACTGCGTGACGGCGATCGGCGACATCAGCAACACCATCCGCGAGATCAGCGGCATCGCCACCACGATCGCCGCCGCCGTCGAGGAGCAGGATTCGGCGACGCGCGAAATCGCCCGCAGCGTCCAGCAGGCGGCGACCGGCACCAGCGAAGTTTCGATCAACGTCGCCGGCGCCAGCGAAGCGGCCAACCAGTCGCGCGCACTGGCCGACAACGTCGCGGCCGCCTCCAGCCAGCTCGGCCGGCAGGCCGATGCATTGCACGAGCGTGTCGATACGTTCCTGGCCGGCCTTCGCGAGGCGGCCTGATCGCGCGTCCGCCGATCCATGCTATAGTCACGCGCGTGGTCGAGGACGCGCGGATGGACGAATGACGAAGCTGCCGGCGAAGAATGCCGCCAAACCTGTCGCCAGGAAATCGGCGGGACGCCAGAGCGCCGAAATCGAAATCGTCTTCTCCGCCTATCCGCAGCCGGTGAGATCCAGATTGCTGGCGCTGCGGCGGCTGATCCTCGAGACGGCGAAGACCACCAGGGGCGTCGGCAGACTGGAAGAGGCCCTGAAATGGGGCCAACCGAGCTATCTCACGACCGAGAGCAAGAGCGGCAGCACCGTGCGGATCGACCAGATCAGGACGAAGCCCGGCGGCTATGCCGTGTATTTTCACTGCCAGACCGATCTGGTCGACACGTTTCGCGGGCTCTATCCTGAGCTGCGCTATGGCGGCAACCGCAGCATCCTGCTCGACGCCGGCGAAAAGCTGCCGAAAGCCGCCTTGCGCCACTGCATCGCGCTGGCGCTGACCTATCACGCACGGAAAAAGGCCGCGCGTTGATAGCCCTCGGGTCATGCCAGGTAGGCGGCGGACTTTCAAAACCGTCATAGTAAAATCTATTTGACAGCCGCCATTCGCTAGAAGATTTTAGTTTGAAGATGGTGATAAAATAGAATAATATACTTCCCAAGACTTGAATTGAGGCGTGGGAGCCATGATCTTTCGTCAGCTTTTCGATGGCGTGTCGGGCACCTACAGCTACCTGCTGGCGAGCCGCGCCGGCGGCGAGGCGCTGATCCTCGATCCCGTGCTGGAAAAGGCCGACCGGTATTGCCAGCTGTTGCGCGAGCTCGATCTGCGGCTGGTCAAGGCGGTGGACACCCATCTGCATGCCGACCACGTCACGGGGCTCGGCGAGTTGCGCGACCGCACCCGGTGCATCACCATCATGGGCGAGCAGAGCAAAGCCGACGTGGTGTCGATGCGGGTTGCCGACGGCGACAAGGTGACGATCGAGGGCCTGAGCCTCGACGTCATGTACACGCCGGGCCATACCGACGATTCCTATTCCTACCTGATGGGCGACCGCGTCTTCACCGGCGACACGCTGTTGATCCGCGGCACCGGCCGCACCGATTTCCAGAACGGCTCGTCGCGGGCGCAATATGATTCGATCTTCAACCGCCTCTTGAAACTGCCGGAGGAAACGCTGGTGTTTCCGGCGCATGACTACAAGGGCGACACGGTTTCGACGATCGGCGAGGAGAAACGCTACAATCCGCGGCTGCAGGTCCGCAATGTCGATGAATATATCGAACTGATGGCCAACCTGAAGCTGCCCAATCCGAAGATGATGGACGTGGCGGTGCCGGCCAACATGCATGTCGGCCTGCACCAGGAGGACCTTGCCAAGCAGGGGTTGGCGCTGACGGCCCGCGAGGCCATCAATAGTCTCGGACGGCCCGATATCCTTCTGGTCGATCTGCGCGAGTCCAGCGAGCGCGCCAAACACGGGACGATAGCAGGCGCGATGCATGCGCCCTACCCCGGCATCGCCGAGAGCCTGAAGCCCGGCGGCATGCTGCGCGAGGTCGCCGCCGCCACTGGCCGCCGCGTGGTGTTCTTCTGCGCGTTCGGCGAACGCTCGGCGATGGCCGTAGCCGCCGCGCAGAATGCGGGGCTGGCGAACACGGCGCATATCGAGGGCGGCGTCGATGCGTGGAAGAAAATCGGCGGCCCGGTGACGATGCAGTGATGTTCATGACCCGGTTGAGCGCGGCGACGGGTTGTTCGCGCGTCCCGGCGCCATGATGAGCACCGCTGCGACCAATTCCACCGCGATACAACCGTAGAACGGCAGCGTGTAGCTGCCGGAGAGGTCGCGCAGCAGGCCGACCGCGGCGGGACCGAAGGCGTAGGTGATCTGGTTGATCGCGGTGATCAGGCTGACCAGCACGCCGAACGAGCGCGGATCGAACTCGCGCTGCACGATCAGCGCCGGCAGCGTGATCACATTGCCGACCGAGAATCCGAACAGCGCGCAGGCGGCGATCAGCGCGTCATCGCGGTGGATGTTGATGATCACCAGCAGCGCGGCGGCCTGGCTGACAAAGGAGAGCGCCGACGCCAGCCGCTGGTTCATCCGGTCGATCACGAGGGAGAACAGCACGCGCCCGACCACGGCCATCGCGGTCAGCAGCGCAACCGCCACCGCCGCCTGCTGACGCCCGATCGCCGTATCCAGGAATGCGATCAGGTGGACGATGAAGCCGACCTGGGCGAACAGCACCAGCGCGAACGCCGCCGATATCGACAGGAAGCCAATATCGCGAACCGCGCGAGCGCGAATTTTCGCCGGTGACGGCGCGACCGTCGCAGCGCTTGCGGAGGCATGGACCGGCGGCCGGCCGACGAACAGCAGGATCACGGGAAACATGATCACGACCATCACGGCGGCGGCCACGGTCATGCCGCCGGGGAAGCCGAAATGACCGATCACAGCGACGAGAAACGGCACGCCGGCGATGCCGCCAAAGCTGGCGCCGTTCAGCGCGAGGCTGATCGCCATGCCGCGCTTCTTGTCGAACCAGAGGCCCAGCGTGGTCGTGATCATGCCGAGGCTGGTGCCGGCCCAGCCGAAGGCGAGCACGGCATCGGCGAGATAGAGCTGCCAGGGCTCGCGCACCTGGCCGATGCCGACCGCGGCGACCGCCATCATGCAGACGCCCGCGATCATGCAATTGCGCGGACCAACGCCCCTGATCGCCTCGCTGACGAAGGCGACCAGCGCCGCGCCGGACAGATAGAAGAAGGTCGTGCCGGACGAGATCAGCGACGCCGGCCAGCCGTGCGAGCGCTGCAATTCGGCGACGTAGACGCTCTGGCCATAGAAGCCGAACGCCCAGCCGAACGTCGCCAGCAGGAAACAGACGGCGACGATGCGCCAACCGTCGTAGCGAATCGACGTTTCCTCCGCGGGGATCTCGTTGCGGGCGTCCAATGTTCCTCGCGGCACCATGGCCGGGCTTGTCCCGGGCCGAGTGGCGAGGACTATCAGATCGGCAACCCGATTGCTTCCACGTGGGTCGAACTGTCAGCAGATCACAACTAGGCAGGCTTCGCGGCGTCGTAGAAGAAGCGCTCGCGGAACACCCGGTCTCCGCGCCATTCCTGCAGCGCTACCTCGTCGAACCGGCCGGTCTTGCCGGACTTGTAAACAAAATCGAAAACCCAATGGATGGCGACGCGGTCACCCTCGACGATCGAGGTCACGCAGGTCGAGGTCACGCGCTCGACCCGCTCCAGCACCGCGCGCTCATGCGCCACGAGCAGATCGCGGCCGACGCGGGGCGGCGCAGCATTCTCCTGCATGCTGGCGTCCTCGGTGTAGAAGCGCTCGATCGCACCGGCATGATCGCCGGATACCACGGCGGCAATGAACGCATCGAGACGGGCGCGCGTCGGCATGGGGCTGACCTCCATCTGGTGGTGACGGCAACCCGGAACCGGAAGCTCGGGGCCGGGAATGATGCAGAGGCGCGAGGCTGCAATCAACCGCCGCGAACGGACGCGTGGCATGCATAGCGGCTATACCGGCCGCTTCTTGCCGACTCTTTCCTCCGTGCGCATCGCGCCGGTCTTGTGGACCTTCGAGCGCGGATCGGCAGCTCGGGTGTGCGGGAAACCGGAACTCCAGTCGAGCGCGATCGTGGCGGCCAGGCCGAAAAAACTGGAGCGGCTCATGCCGAGGTCGACCGCGCGCCTGTCGATCCGCGCGATCAGGCTCTTCGGCAGATAGACATTGACCCGCTCGGACGGATCCGGCGGATCGACCCCGACGATGAAATAGGCGACGATGTCGGCCGCCTTGGGCAGCACGATCTGCGCGAACGGCGTCGGCGCCGGCAGCGGCCGGCCCTGCTCTGCCATGCCGTCGACGGCGCGCGCCAGCGCCGCCTCGGCTTTCTCGATCGCCTCCTCCTGCGACCGCCCGCCGGCCACGCAGCCAGGAAAATCGGGGAACCATGCCCCAAGCGCGCCGCGCGGGCCGCGCTCCAGCACCGCCGGATAGAGCCGCTTCTTCAATCTGGCCTCCCACCCGTGATTGTGCTATTTAACACACCGCTTAGTGTGTCAAATAGCACAACCAATCCTATGGAGCGCGAGATGGCCACGCAAGCCGAGCTTGAAATCATTCGTGCCGCCTATGCGAAACAGATCCTCGCCGCCGCGAGCGTGGACAATACACGGCTCGCCCAGGCATTTGCCGGCATTCCGCGCGAAAACTTCGTCGGCCCCGGCCCGTGGCTAGTGCTGCGTTTCGTGCGCAATCTCCGCGATTATGTGCCGACACCCGACGCCGACCCGGTCTATCTCTACACCAACGATCTGATCGCACTCGTGCCCGAGCGCCACCTCAACAATGGGCAACCGTCGCTGCATGCCGACCTCATCCATCAGGCGTTGCCCACCGCGGGCGAGCATGTGGTGCATGTCGGAACCGGCACTGGCTATTACACGGCGATCCTGGCCCATCTGGTCGGGCCCTCCGGGCGGGTAACGGGAATCGAATATGACAGCGCCATCGCCGCGCGCGCCAGAGCCAACCTGGCGCCGTATCGGCATGTCAGTGTGATCGAAGGTGACGGCACGCAGGTCGGGTTCGATCCCGCTGATGTCGTCTATGTCAATGCCGGCTGCACGCGGCCGGCGGAACGCTGGCTCGACGGTCTGGCCGATGGCGGCCGGCTGATCATGCCGATGACGTCAAACGAAGGATTTGGCGGTATTGCACCGGCGCGCATGGCCAGCGCCGGCGCGGTGTTCCGGATCGAGCGCAAGGCTGCGGACTATTTTGCGCGATGGATCTCGCCGGTTGCGATCTTTCCCTGCGCCGGCGGCCGCGATGACGAATCGGAGCGGGCGCTGGCCGAAGCCTTTGCCCGCGGCGGCTGGGAAAATGTCACACGCTTGTATCGCGGCGACGACGTCCCGGACGAACGCTGCTGGGTTCGCGGACCGGGGTGGAGCATCGCTTATCACTGATCGTTATCGCGCCCGCCCGAACGCCAAAATCATGTTGTTGGCGGGCATCGGCACGGTTTCGATCAGTGTCAGGCCCTCGCCTGCGGCGAGTTTCTCGACATCGGCCAAATCACGTACGCCCCATTCGTCGTTCTCCTGGCGCAAGCTGGTATCGAATACGGCATTGCTGACAGCGGTGTGCTTGCCGTCGCGCTTGAAGGGACCGTAGAGGAAAAGGCGGCCGTCGCTGCGCAGATACCGCCGCGCGCCGGCGATCAGGCCCTCGGCGACGCGCCAGGGCGCGATGTGGATGACATTGGCGCAGAATACAGCCAGCAAATCGCCCGGGCCGCTGCCGTCCTGCATGGCCGGACACCAGGCGGGATCGGCGAGGTCGATCCGCAGCGGCGGACGGATGTTCGGCAGCGCCGCGTGCGCCCGCCACGCCGCGATGCTCTTCAGATGGCGCTCGTTGAGGTCGCTCGGCCACCACATGATACCCGGGGCATGCCCCGCAAAATGCACCACGTGCTGCCCGGTACCGCTGCCGACCTCGACGACGTCGCCGGATTTACCGGCGAGGAATCTTTCCAGCACCGCCCAGATCGGCGCGTGGTTGCGGTGGAACGCATCCGCGTCGAGCCGACCGTCGGGTTCGACCGGCCGACCGGCCCTTCCGAATTCCGTCACAAACCGAGCCATCACGGCCTCACCTGCAACCGTTGCCGCCCTTAAGATCGTTGCCGTCTGCAGTAACGCAAGCCTCGCACCGGACGGCAAGCGTTTTCGACGATAGCAGCCGCGGCTGCCGATGCCTCCGCCGCATGCATTGTCAGTCGATCGGGTTTATGCTTTGAACGCTGATCGAAAGCCTGACCGACGTCGTTCTCGCCATGGAGCGCAGGGACAATCGCCAGAGCATGGTCCCGCCACGATCATGCACGACAAGCAAGGGCCGTTACGACGCGCGGAGACCCCCATGACCATCCGCCGCCGCGAATTGCTGAGGCTCGCCGGCGCCGCCGCCCTTTACGCCAGCCTGCCGCTCCGTACCCAGGCTGCGGATAATGCCGGCGTCTACGACATCGAACGGTTTGGCAACGCGCGCATCCTGCACATCACCGATACGCATGCGCAACTGAAGCCCGTGTTCTTTCGCGAGCCGAGTGTCAATCTCGGCGTCGGCCCGATGCGGGGCCATCCGCCGCATCTGGTGGGACGCGCCTTCCTCGACCGCTTCGGCATCCGGCCCGACAGCGCCGACGCCTATGCCTTCACCAGCATCGAGTTCGAGAAAGCCGCCGGGCGCTTCGGCAAGCTCGGCGGCTTCGCCCACCTGAAGACGCTGGTCGACCGGCTACGCAGCGATGTCGGGAACGGCCGCTCGCTGCTCCTCGACGGCGGCGATCTCTGGCAGGGCACCGGCCTCGCCAACACGCTGCGCGGCGGCGACATGGTGGATGCGGCCAATATGCTCGGCATCGAGGCGATGACCGGGCATTGGGAATTCACCTATGGCGAGAAGGCGTTGCGCGCCAACCTCGAGCGCTTCAAGGGCGAGTTCCTGGCGCAGAACGTCTTCCTCACCGAAGAAGCCGCCTCGAGCGACGCCAAGGCGTTCGATCCGGCCACTGGACGCGTCTTCAAGCCGTCCACCATCAGGGAGATCGGCGGGCATCGGGTTGCCGTGGTCGGGCAGGCATTCCCCCATGTGCCGATCGCGCACCCGAAACGCTTCACGCCCGACTGGACGTTCGGCATCCGCGAGGAGGAATTGCAGAAACTGGTCGACGGCCATCGCGGCGCCGACAAGGTCGATGCCGTCATTCTGCTGTCGCACAACGGCATGGACGTCGACCTCAAGCTGGCCAGCCGTGTCACCGGCATCGACGTCATTCTCGGCGGCCACACCCACGACGCCGTGCCGCAGCCGATCGCCGTGACCAATCCGGGTGGCGTTACCCTCGTCACCAATGCCGGCTCGAACGGCAAGTTTCTGGCCGTGCTCGATCTCGAACTCGGCAAGGGCAAGGTCAAGGACCTCCGCTACAGGCTGCTGCCGGTATTCTCGGAATTGCTGAAACCGGATCCTGCCATGCAGGCGCTGATCGACAAGCTGCGCGAGCCGCAGGCGGCGGCCTTGTCCGAGAAGGTCGGCGTCGCCGACCGCCTGCTGTATCGCCGCGGCAATTTCAGCGGTTCCATGGACCAGTTGATCTGCGACGCTCTGCGCGGCGAACTCGACGCCGAGATCGCGCTGTCGCCGGGTTTCCGCTGGGGCACCACCGCGCTGGCGGGTCAGCCCCTGACGGTCGAGGACGTGTTGGCGCAGACCGCCATCACCTATCCCGAAACGGGCGTCCGCAGCATGACCGGCGGCCAGATCAAGGACGTGCTGGAGGACGTCTGCGACACCCTCTTCAACACCGATCCCTACTATCAGCAGGGCGGCGACATGGTCCGCGTCGGCGGCCTTGCCTATGCATGCGACCCCAACGAAACCGTGGGCAAGCGGATTTCCGGGCTCAAGCTCGATAATGGTCACGCGTTGCAGGCCGGCCAGCAGTACAAGGTGGCCGGATGGGCCTCGGTCGACGAACAAGCCGGCGCGCCAGTCTGGGACGTGGTTGTCAAGCATTTGCGGTCGGGCAAGCCGCCAAACCGGGCGGCTCCGGGCGTGACGCTGAAAGGCGTCGAGGACAATCCAGGCATCGCAGGTCAGGGATGACGGGCTCGTTGGAGCGTCCTTCGTCGTCGTGACGTTTCCGGTCGCCTGTCGCTCGGCCTTCAGCCTCACGCCACCAGCGCAGCGCCGGATGGCGAACTCCAGTTGCCCTGGGTCTTCAACAGGCCGAGGATCTCGGAGTTGGGCCGCGCACGGCTGAACAGAAAGCCCTGTCCCTCGTGGCAGCCTTCGCGGCGCAGGCATTCGACCTCGGCTTCGGTCTCGACGCCTTCGGCCGTGATGGTGACGCCGAGGCCCTTGCCGAGGCTGATGATCGAGCGGACGATCGCCTGCGCGTCGCGATTTGAGGCAAGGTCGCGCACGAAGGACTGGTCGATCTTGATCTTGTCGAACGGAAAGCTGCGCAGATAGCTCAGGCTGGAATAGCCGGTGCCGAAATCATCCATCGAGATGCGGACACCGAGCGCGCGCAGCGCATGCAGCGTGGCCAGCACCTCGCTGCTCTTTTCCAGCAGCAGCGTCTCGGTGATCTCGAGTTCGAGGCGTTTGGCCGGCAAGCCTGACTGCTTCAGCGTATCCATCACCAGCGACAGCAGATTGCCGACGCGGAACTGCAACGGCGACAGGTTGACCGCGACGCGAACGTCATCGGGCCATTGCGCCGCATCCGCGCAGGCGCGGCGTAGCATCAGGCCGCCGACGGCGTTGATCAGTCCCGTTTCTTCCGCAACGGGGATGAATTCCGCCGGCGAGACCATACCGCGCTCGGGGTGCTGCCAGCGCACCAGCGCCTCGAAGCCGGTGATGCGCCCGCTCGAAAGATCGACCAGCGGCTGGTAATGCGGCCGCAGCGCTTCGCCCTGAACGGCCGCGCGCAATTCGGTCTCGATCTTGCGGCGGGCATGCGCGCGCGCATCCATGCCGGCCTCGAAGAACGAAAACGTGCCGCGAGAGTCATTCTTGGCCCGCGACAAAGCGAGGTCGGCGTTCTTCAGGAGCTTTTCGGAATCGTCGCCGTCGCCCGGCGACATCGAAATGCCGATGCTGGCGCCGATCGCGACGGAATGGCCGTCGAGGAGAAAGGGATCGCCGATGGCTTCGAGCAGGCGCCGCGCCAGGAACGCTGCATCCTCCGGGCGGGTCACCCCGCTCTGGACGATCACGAACTCGTCGGAATTCAAACGGGCCAGCGGGTCCTCGTCGCGCAGCAGCGACCGCAACCGCTTGGCAACGCAGCGCAACAGCTTGTCGCCGAGACCATGGCCGAGCGTGTCGTTGATCGCCTTGAAGTGATCGAGGCCAAGCACGAGTACCGCCACTTTCTCGGCGCTGCGACGCGAACGCAACAGCACGTCGTCCATCTGCTGACGCAGCAGGGTGCGGTTGGGCAGCCCGGTCAATCCGTCATGCTGGGCCATGAAGGTCAGTCGCGCCTCGGCCCGCTTGCGTTCGGTGGTGTCCAGCAAGGCCAGCAGAACGGCGGGCATGTCGCCATAGACGAGTTGGCGAGAATAGATCGCCAGATCGATCAGCGCTCCGTCGGCACGGACATGCTTCCAGGTTCGAGCGCGGTCAGCGCCGGCCCACGGCAGTTCGGTTTCGAACGCCTGCAGGCTTCGGATCGTGAGCTTCTCGAATTCGTCGCGGCCGTAGCCGTAATGCGCCACCGCGGCATCGTTGACCGCGAGAATTCGTTCATCGTCCAGCGCGCAGACGATCATCGGGACAGGGTTGCTGTCGAACAGCAGCCGAAACGACGCCTCGCGCTGCTTCAATTCGGTGATGTCGACGCGCAAGCCGATGATGCCGCCATCCTCGGTGAGGCGCTCGTCGATCAGGATGACGCGGCCGTCGGCCAGCTTCTGCTCATGTCGCGCACCGGGATGGTACAGCTTGTCGAGCCGGGCTGCGATCCATTCTTCCTCGCGGCCGACGGCTTCCGGATAGTCGCCCCGGGCCACGCCGATGCGGATCGTATCCTCCAGCCGCGCGCCCGGCTTGAACAGGTCCGAACTGCCGCTGTACATCTCGGCATATTTCTTGTTCCAGAGGATGTAGCGGCCTTCGGAGTCGAGAAACACGACACCCTGCGGCAGGATGTCGATCGCCTCCCGCAGGCGCTCGTGCGATTTGCGCGCCTCCGCGAGCGCCGCATCGATTTCGGCGCGGCGCCCGGTCTCGCCGGCGACGGGCGCGCTCCGGCCACATACGGCAGTTGGTGGCGCGTCGGGGCCCGATTTGGACGCGGACTTCGGCCGGTTGCGAAAGCGGATCATCGTCGCAGCGGGCTTGGGCTTCCCTGACTTTTTTCGCTTCCTGGTCGCCATCGCCAACGCTTACTCCGCGCACTCCCGCGGGGTGATCATGTGAGATAAGCATCTGAAAAAATAGTATATCTTGCCGCTGAAAGGGATTTGGCGCTGGCACCCTCAGGGCCCGGAAGCGAGATCATACGCACGCTCCGCGTGCAGGGTCTTGACGCAAATCGCACGTTACCGGGCAAAATCGCCACGCGGGTGTTGCCGCAAGGCGACGCCCGCGGTGGATGTACAAGGAATGCGCGAAACGCCTGGCAAGCGATCGGTGTGTCACCAACGATGGAAAAGGTTATCGCCCGCTTAACGCGGTAGCGCCAGAATGGCCATTCAACTCAAGGCAGCCGCGGTCGCTTGCATTGATCGCGGCGATGCGCCGCAACGGCGGCATTGTCCCCCGCAAAAACTGCTTCGGAAGGATGCGCCTTCGGGCTATCCTCAGGGTGCTGCAAATACCGAGCGCGACGATGCTGCGGAGCGGCAGCCCGCGGGAGAAGATGGAATGCCCGGCCCTGCGCCATATCTTCCCGTTCGCCGAAAGCTCGCCATCCTGACCACGCTGCTGGTCGCCCTCCTCGCGCATGGCCGGACTCCGGCGCACGCGGGCCAATACCCGGACCGGCCGGTCAAGATCCTCGTGCCGTTTCCAGCCGGCGGAACCGCCGATGCGATCCCGCGGATCGTCGCCGAATCGCTGTCACGGAAATGGAAGCAGCCGGTGGTGGTCGAAAACCGCGCGGGCGCCGCCGGCAATACCGGCGCCGAGCAGGCCTACCAGGCGGCGCCCGACGGCTATACGCTGCTGTCGTCGCCGCCGGCGCCGTTGGTGATCAATCAAACCCTTTATCCGAGGCTCGGCTACGATCCGACCCAATTCGAACCTGTGATCGTGATGGCGCAGGTGCCGAATGCTCTGATGGTCAATCCGCGCAACATCCGTGCATCGAACGTGCCGGAGTTGATCGCCTTCCTGAAAGGCAATTCCGACCGGACCATCTGCGCCACGCAGGGCAACGGCACCACCTCGCATCTGACCTCCGAGCTGTTTCAATCGATGGCGCGGGTGAAGCTGCGGCACATTCCCTATCGCGGCTCCGCTCCTGCGCTGCAAGGCCTCGTCGCCGGCGATGCCGACCTGATGTTCGACAATCTCGGCGTCTCGCTGGCGCTGGCCCAGTCCGGCAAGCTGAAACTGCTCGCGGTGGCCTCGTCCAGCCGGCTGCCGTCGCTGCCCGATGTGCCGACGATCGCCGAAGCACTGCCCGGCTTCGAATCCGTCGCCTGGTTCGGCATCGTGGCGCCGCCCGGAACGCCGAAGGACATCGTCGAAAAGATCAACGCCGACGTCAACGAGGCGTTGCGCCGGCCCGAGGTGCTGGACCAGTTCAAGAAACTGTCGGCGGTCGCGTTCGGCGGCCCGGTCGACAGGGCGAAAAAATACATGCGGGAGGAAGTCGAGCGGTGGGCCACGGTGATCCGGTCGGCCAATATCGAATTGCCATAGTCTCGCCTGCCCCGCGTCACCGCACGCCAACTGTATCGCAGGTTCCGCGATCGGCAATCGATGCGCCCGCCGCGCCTGCATCGGCGACCGGTTCCATGGCGAGGTTTTCGCGGATAAAGTGATCCAATGAACCGTCATCTGATTCTGATGCCGCTCGTTGCCGCCTTGGCCGCTGCCCATGCCGCCGCCGCGTGGGCGCAGGACAAGGGAACGGTCAATCCGAAACCGCTGCCGCCGCTCGCCAACCCCAACGATCCCAATCTCGCCGCCAAGGAACTGTTCGGTCGCAAGGGGCTGCCGGCGGCGATGCCGACGCGCGTGTACGGCTTCTATGCCCATGGCTGCATCGCCGGCGCCGAAGGACTGCCGATCAACGGCGACCATTGGCAGGTGATGCGGCTGTCGCGCAATCGCAACTGGGGACATCCCGACATCGTCGCGCTGATCAAGCGGCTCGCAGCCAGGGCCCACAAGGATGCCGGCTGGCACGGCATCCTGGTCGGTGACATGTCGCAGCCGCGCGGCGGCCCGATGTTCACCGGCCACGCCAGCCACCAGGTCGGGCTCGATGCCGACATCTGGCTGACGCCGATGCCGGGGCGGCAATTGTCGCGCAACGAGCGCGAGGAAATGTCGGCCGTCATGATGGTGCGCAGCGACCGGCTCGACATCGATCCGCACGCCTGGACGCCGAAGCACCTTTCGGTGATCCGCGCCGCCGCGCTGGAACCGACGGTGCAGCGCATCTTCGTCAATGCCGCGATCAAGAAGGCGCTGTGCCGCGAAGCCAAGGGCGACCGATCCTGGCTGCACAAGGTGCGGCCGATGTACGGCCATGATTATCATTTCCACATCCGTATCAAGTGCCCGCCCGGCGCCGCCGAATGCGAAAGCCAGCCCGAGCCGAACGAAGGCGAAGGTTGTGCTACCAGCGATCTCGCCTATTGGTTCAGCGACGCCGTGCTGCATCCCAAGCCGCCGCCGGTGCCGCCAAAACCGAAGCCGCCGATGACCATGGCGGCGCTGCCGCCGGCCTGCAAGGCCGTGCTGCAGGCGCCGGATGCAAAACCGTGACGCAAGAGCATCAAATCCGCAGGAAAATGACGATGAAGATCTGGCCGCTGATCGCATCCATCGCTTTCGCCGCCGGCGCCCATGCGCAAACACCCTATGCCGAAATGCACACGCGGCCGATCAAGGCGCTGTCGGAGCAGCAGGTCGCCGACCTCGGCGCCGGCCGCGGCATGGGCCTGGCGCTTGCAGCCGAGTTGAACGGCTATCCCGACCCGCTGCATGTCCTCGAACTCGCCGACAAGCTCGAACTCTCCGCCGAACAGCGGACCGGCGTGCTGCGCCTGTTAGATGCCATGAGGGCCGAAGCAATGCCGTTGGGTGCGAAGCTGATCGAGCAGGAAGCCGAGCTGGACAGGCAATTTGCCACCCGCACCGTGACGCCGGAAAGCCTGAAGGCGTCCGCCGCAGTGGTCGCAGCAACGCAAGGCGCGCTGCGCGAAACCCATCTGAGATACCATTTGTCGGCCGGGAGCATCCTGACCCCGTCGCAGATGACGAAATATGCGGAGTTGCGCGGCTACGGCGGCGGCGGGCACAAGCGGCACCATCATTGATGCCGCACCGGTCCTTACGGGGACGCCTTTACCTCCCGCGTCAACCTGATATTGTCGGGGTCGGCAACATTCCCGATCGACCGCAAGTCCCGCAGGGAATTACCGGAACGGCGCTTCCGCTGGTTGCCTGATCCAGTCAACGCATGTCTGGCGCGCGGCCATCGCCGGCGCGTATGACGCATGGAGCGCCCGATGAATCGTCTCGCCGGTCTTCTGCTTGCCTTCGCTACCTTGACCAATTTCCACGCGCCCGCCGCCGCGCAGGACAAGACGTTGACCGTCTTCGCCGCCGCCTCGATGAAGAACGCGCTCGATGAAATCGACGCGGCCTATGCCGCCAGGACCGGCGTCAAGATCACGGTGAGCTATGCCGCGAGCTCGGCGCTTGCAAAGCAGATCGAACAGGGCGCGCCGGCCGACGTGTTCATCTCGGCCGACACCGACTGGATGGATTACGCGATCGGAAAGAAGACCGTCAACGAGCCGACCCGGGTCAACCTGCTCGGCAACAGCATCGTGCTGATCGCGCCGAAGGAATCCAGGATCGACGATGTCAGCATCGGGCCGGGATTCGACCTCGCCAAGCTCGCGGGCGACGGCAGGATCGCCACCGGCGACGTCAAGTCCGTGCCGGTTGGAAAATATGCCAAGGCGGCGCTGGAGAAGTTCGGTTCGTGGCGGGCCGCCGAACCGAAATTCGCAATGGCGGAAAGCGTGCGCGCCGCGCTGACACTGGTGGCGCGTGGCGAGGCTGTGCTCGGTATCGTCTATTCAACCGACGCCAGGATCGAACCGGGCGTCAAGGTCGTCGGCACTTTCCCCGCGGACTCCCATCCGGCGATCATCTATCCCGTCGCGGCGACCACCACCGCAAAGCCGGGGACGACGGAGTACCTCGCTTTCCTGCGCTCTGCCGCGGCGAAGACCATTCTCGAAAAATACGGTTTCAGGTTCCTGGTCAGCCCCTCGACTTGATGCTTGCGATCTGATGTCCGAGATCTCACCGGCCGAATGGACGGCTGTCCTGCTGTCGCTGCGCGTGGCCTTCATCGCCACGCTGGTGGCGACACCGTTCGGCATCGCGCTGGCGTGGCTGCTGGCGCGAGTTGATTTCTGGGGCAAATCCGTGCTCGACGCGGCCGTGCACCTGCCGCTGGTGCTGCCGCCGGTCGTCACCGGCTACCTGCTGCTGCTGACCTTCGGCCGCCGTGGCCTGGTCGGCGCGTGGCTGGCCGACCATCTCGGCATCGTATTTGCGTTCCGCTGGACCGGGGCGGCGCTGGCCTGCGGAATCATGTCGTTTCCGCTGCTGGTGCGGCCGATCAGGCTGTCGATCGAGGCGATCGACAGCCGCCTCGAGCAGGCATCGAGCACGCTTGGCGCAGCACCGTGGCAGGTGTTCGCCACCGTGACGCTGCCGCTGGCGCTGCCCGGCATCCTGGCCGGCATGGTGCTCGGCTTCGCCAAGGCGATCGGCGAGTTCGGCGCCACCATCACTTTCGTGTCCAACATTCCCGGGGAGACCCAGACCATCTCGTCGGCAATCTATTCGCTGATCCAGACGCCGGACGGCGACACCGCGGCGGCGCGGCTGGTGCTGATTTCCGTCGCCATCGCGATGGGCGCGCTGGTCGCCTCCGAATGGTTCGCGCGCCGCGCCACGAAACGCCTGCACGGGAACTGATCATGCTGCGCGTCGACATCGCGAAGCAGCTTGGCGCGTTCGCGCTCGAAGCCACGTTCGAGAGCCAGGGCCGGGTTACCGGCCTGTTCGGTGCATCCGGTGCCGGCAAGACTTCCTTGATCAACATGATCGCCGGCCTGCTGCGGCCCGACCGCGGCGTCATTGCGCTTGACGACGAGGTGCTGGACGATACCTCGCAAGGCATTCACGTGCCGCCGCACCGGCGCCGGATCGGCTATGTCTTCCAGGATGCCAGGCTGTTCCCGCATCTCGACGTGCGGCAGAATCTCGACTACGGCCGGCGCATGAATCGCCTTCTCACGGATCCGGCGCAGCATGAACGCATCACGAGCCTGCTCGACATCGGCCACCTGCTCGACCGCCGCCCGGGAAGACTTTCGGGCGGCGAACGCCAGCGCGTCGCGCTCGGCCGTGCGCTGCTGTCGAAGCCGCGTCTGCTGCTGCTCGACGAGCCGCTGGGATCGCTCGACGAGGGCCGCAAGGAGGAAATCCTGCCCTATCTGATCCGGCTCCGCGACGAGGGCATTCCGATGGTCTATGTCAGCCACGATGCCACCGAACTGCGCCAGCTCGCGACCCAGGTCGTGATGCTGAAACGGGGACGCGTCACCGCGGTCGGCGCAAAGGCGCTGGCGTAGCTTCCCGTCATGCATCCACGTCTTGCGCGGCCATCATTGGCCGCGCGGCATCAATCGATCTTCAGGCCGAGCTTGGTCACCAGCGGCTCCCAGAACTTGACCGAATCGGCGAGCACCTTGCGAAAGCTCTCGGGGTCGGAATCCGGCGTCGCTTCAAATCCGGTCTCGATCATGAGCCGCTGGTATTCAGGCGTCGACAGCAACGCGCGCGACGCGCTGGCGATCCTGTCGATGATCGGCTTCGGCGTGCCGGCCGGCGCGAGCAGGCCGTAGCTGCTTTCGTTGGTGATGGCCGCAAATCCGGCTTGCGCCACCGTCGGCAGGTCCGGCGCTGCGAGCAGCGGGGTGGCCGTGGTGACCGCCAGGATGCGCAATCCGCGGGACTTGTGCAGACCAAGACTCTGCGCGGTGCAGCCCACGACGCCCATCGGGATCTGACCGCCGACCAGGTCGGTCATGACCGGGCCGGCGCCTCGATAGGGAATCTGGGCAAGCTCCGGAATGCCTGCAACTGACTTGAACAACTCGCCGACCAGGTGGTTGGTGGAGCCGACGCCGACGTGACCATAGGATATCTTGCCAGGATTGGCTTTGACATGCGCGGCGAGTTCGTCGAGCGATGTGACGGGCACCGACGGATGCACCGCGATACAGAGCGCGCCGACCGCGAGCTGCATGATCGGATCGAGGTCCTTGTTCGGATCGTAGAGCGGCCTTGCCTTCAACAGCGCCTCGTTGACATGCGGCAGGGTGCCGCCGAGCAGGATGGTGTAGCCGTCCGGGCGCGCCTTGGCGACGGTCGAAGCACCGAGCGATGCGCCGGCGCCGCCGATGTTCTCGATCACCACCGGTCCGAGCAGCGGCTTGATCCGCTCGGCCCAGGGTCGGCCCAGCGAATCGTAGGCGCCGCCGGGCGGGAACGGCACGACGAGGCGAATAGGCCGGTCGGGATAGGACTGCGCCAAGGCCGCGCGCGGCAAGGCCAGGGGCGCAGCGGCAGCCCCGAGGAGCTTGACAATATCACGCCGCGACTTCTGCATCGGACCCCTCCCAAGGCGTGCGTTCGCGTTGGCTCATCCTTCACGCCGGATGGCGGCTTGGCAAGCTCGAAGGCATGGCGCGTGTGGTCGCAGGTCGGCGGGGGAGCCGGGATTTTCGTTCGGAGGCACCCCGGATCGATGGTGCTGCGCAACGGCTGAAACGTCGGACGCGCCGCGTCGCTCGCCGCTATTTTTCCTCTTCCATGCCCTCTTTCGAGCGGTTTTGATATCCACGATTGCCGTAAATGAGAGCCCGGTGTGCCCTTGGTGTCGTGAGGGAGGTCATTGCGTCCGGTGAATCAGGTGTTGCGTATAAGACAGTGTCTGCGGCGCATGCTGCGCCGCATCGTAGCCGCTGCCGCCATCGTTATTCCGCTGGCGCTGGCGCCGGAATTGAGTTCGGCAGAGAACTTGCTCGATTTCCTTTTCGGCGGAGGTCAAAAGCAGTCCCAGCCATCGCTGTTCGGAAAGATTTTCAATAATGACCCGCAGCCTGGGCAGCCCGCCCAGGTCAACGCAGGCTCCGGACCGGCCTTCTGCGTGCGCAGTTGCGACGGCAAGTATTTTCCGCTGATGCGCGGCGCGGCTTCGCCTACCCAGATGTGCCAGGCCTTCTGCCCGGCGAGCCCGACCAGGATCTTCTTCGGCTCCACCATCGACAACGCCTACGCCTCGACCGGCGAACGCTACGTCGACAGCGCTAACGCCTTTGCCTATCGCAAGGCGTTGCGCGCCGACTGTACCTGCAACGGCCGCAGCCCCGTCGGCCTGGCGCCCATCGATCTGGCGATGGACGGCTCGTTGCGCTCGGGCGACGTCGTCGCCACCGGTGACGCGCCCGTCGTCCAGTCCAGCCTGCCGACCCGCAACGAGCAGAGCCGTCGTCGCTAGCCTGTAGGATGGGTAGAGCGCAGCGAAACCCATCCATTTATTTGCGCGGTAAGAGGATGGGTTTCGCTTCGCGCTACCCATCCTACGAGACCGTGCCTTCGGCGCTTACTCCGGCACGACGCGCACCGCGCCGCGGGCGGCGCTGGTGGTGAGCGCGGCGTAGGCCTTCAGCGCCATCGTGACGTTGCGCTTGCGCTTTTCGGCCGGCTTCCAGGCATCCGCGCCGCGGGCTAGCATCGCTTCGCGGCGCTTCGCCAGCGTCGCATCATCCACCATGAGGCTGATCGAGCGCGCCGGAATGTCGATCCGGATCAGGTCGCCGTCCTCGACGAGGCCGATCAATCCGCCTTCGGCGGCTTCCGGGGACAGATGACCGATCGACAGGCCGGACGAGCCGCCGGAGAAGCGGCCATCGGTGACCAGCGCGCAGGCCTTGCCGAGACCCTTCGACTTCAGATAGCTGGTCGGATACAGCATTTCCTGCATGCCGGGGCCGCCGCGCGGCCCCTCGTAACGTACCACGACGACGTCGCCGGCCTTGACCTTGTTGCCCAAAATGCCTTCGACGGCGGCATCCTGGCTCTCGTATATCCGCGCCGGTCCTTCGAATTTCAAAATGCTCGCATCGACGCCCGCGGTCTTTACGATGCAGCCATCGAGCGCGATGTTGCCCGACAGCACGGCGAGGCCACCATCCTTCGAATAGGCGTGCTCGGCATCGCGAATGCACCCCGCTGACCGGTCGGTATCTAGCTCCTCGTAGCGGCGCTCCTGGCTGAAGGCGGTCTGCGTCGGCACGTTGCCCGGTGCGGCCATGTAGAATTTTCGAACGCTCTCGCTCTTGGTCTGCTGGATATCCCAGCGGCTGAGCGCGTCTTCCAGCGTCTTGGCGTGCACCATCGGCAGGCCGCGATTGAGCAATCCGGCACGGTGGAGTTCGCCGAGGATGGCCATGATGCCGCCGGCGCGATGCACGTCTTCCATGTGCACGTCCGCGACCGACGGCGCGACCTTGCAGAGAACGGGCACGCGGCGCGACAGGCGATCGATGTCCTGCATCGTGAACGGCACCTTGCCCTCATAGGCGGCGGCGAGCAGATGCAGCACGGTGTTGGTCGAACCGCCCATGGCGATGTCGAGCGTCATCGCGTTCTCGAACGCCTTGAAGCTTGCGATCGATCGCGGCAGCGCGGTTTCGTCGTCCTGCTCGTAATAGCGCCGCGCCAGGTCGACGATCAAATGACCGGCCTCGACGAACAGGCCCTTGCGGTCGGCGTGTGTCGCCAGCACCGAGCCGTTGCCCGGCAGCGCCAGCCCGAGCGCCTCGGTGAGGCAGTTCATCGAATTGGCGGTGAACATGCCGGAGCACGAGCCGCAGGTCGGACAGGCCGAGCGCTCGATCACCTCGACGTCTTCATCGCTGACATTGCTGTCGGCGGCGGCGACCATGGCGTCAATCAGATCGACCGCGCGCTTCTTGCCCTTGAGAAGAACCTTGCCCGATTCCATCGGGCCGCCGGAGACGAACACGGTCGGGATGTTGAGCCGCAGCGTCGCCATAAGCATGCCGGGCGTGATCTTGTCGCAGTTGGAGATACAGACCATGGCATCGGCGCAGTGCGCGTTGACCATGTATTCGACGCTGTCGGCGATGATCTCGCGCGACGGCAGGCTGTACAGCATGCCGTCATGGCCCATTGCGATGCCGTCATCGACCGCGATGGTGTTGAACTCCTTGGCGACGCCGCCGGCCTTCTCGATCTCGCGCGCGACGAGCTGGCCGAGATCCTTCAGGTGCACATGGCCCGGCACGAACTGCGTGAACGAGTTGACCACGGCGATGATCGGCTTGCCAAAATCCTCGTTCTTCATGCCGGTGGCGCGCCAGAGGCCGCGGGCGCCCGCCATGTTGCGGCCGTGGGTCGTGGTTCGGGAGCGGTAGGCGGGCATGGCGTTTCCTCGGGATGGACGAGCGGATTTGTGACGCCTTTTAGACGCTTGATCGCCGGGATCAAAGCGGATTGGCGCAGGGTCGCCATGCGGCGGCCCGGCCGGAAACGGCACCGGAACGGGCCACCTGCTACCGTCAGACCACCTCGCGGGAGCGCAGGTCGGCGATCGCCCTGGCGTCGTAGCCCAGCGAGGCCAGCACCTCCTCGGTGTGGGCGCTGAGCGCCGGCGCCATGCGGTCGAGCCGGCCGCCGCCATGGGCAAGCTGGAACCCGCTGCCGGCGAAGCGCAGCCGGCCATAGGGCGTATCGAGCTCCTGGATGGCGCCGCGCGCGGCGATCTGCGGGTGGTCGATGACTTCCTCGACCTTCCAGATGCTGGCGCAGGGCGCGCCCGCTTCCTCCAGCACCTTCTCCCATTCGCGGGGACTCTTGTTCGCCAGCGCGTCCTCGATGATGGCGCGCAAGGCTGGTTCGTTTTCCTGGCGGGCAAACCAATCGACAAATCGAGGATCCTGCAACGCATCGGCGCGGCCGAGCGCGGTCATCAAGGCGATGTATTGCTTCTCGCTGTTGACGGCGAGCAGCAGATAGCCGTCGCCAGCCTTGAACAGATTGGCTGTCGGCCGGCGGCTCACGGCCTGATTGCCGGAAAGTTGCTGGCGGTGACCGGCGACCGAATAATCGGCCACCTGCCCGGACAGGAACGCCAGCGTCGCCTCCAGCATGGAGACGTCGACGAGCTGCCCCTTGCCGGTGTGGGTGCGCTGGAACAAGGCGCTGGAGACGCCGAAAGCCGCGGTGGCGCCGGACAGCACGTCGCAAACGGCAAACCCGGCGCGGGTCGGCCCGGTCTCGGGATGGCCCGTGATCGACATGATGCCGGACAGCGCCTGCATCTTGCCGTCATAGCCGGCGCCGGTCCGCCCCGGCCCGGTCTGGCCGAAGCCGGAAATGGCGCAATAGATCAGCCGCGGATTGATTTCCGACAATGCGGCATAGCCGATGCCGAGCTTGTCCATCACGCCCGGCCGGAAATTCTCCATCACCACGTCGGCCTGTTCGGCGAGCTGTTTTACAATCTTGATCGCCTCGGGTTTGGAGAGATCGAGGGTCAGGCTGCGCTTGTTGCCGTTGATGGCCTGCCAGCCCGGCGCAAGGCCGCGATCGGCCCATTCGCGGCTCAGCGGCGTGCGCCGCATGTCCTCGCCCTCGCGACGCTCCACCTTGATGACATCGGCGCCGAGCAGCGCGAGTTGATAGCTGGCATAGGGGCCGGCCAGCACCTGCGTGAAGTCGAGAACCTTCACGCCTTCGAACGGTCGGGTCACAGTTTCCTCCTGGCGAGCGTCTTTTTTCTTCCTTCTCGCCTTGTGGGAGAAGGTGGCGCGAAACGCCGGATGAGGGGTTCTCTCCACACGGTACATATGTGCATGAGGCGAGAACCCCTCACCCGTCGTCTCACTTCGTGAGTCGCCACCCTCTTCCCAAAAGGAGAGAGGGTAAGAGCGATCACGCCGCCCTGTTGCCGCGTGCGATCTCTTTCTGCTTGTCGAACTCGGCGCGGCGGCGGGCGAGTTCTTCCGGGCTCATCTGCGCGATGTTGTTGTAGTCGAGCTTCCAGCTGGCATCCTCGCTCCAGCGCAGCGGCGACTGCATCGTGGTGCGGGCGCCGGCCGCCGACTCCAGCAAGCGCAGCGCCAGTTCGAGCGTCTGCGCCTGCGAGGCCTCGTCGTGCGGCTTGCCGGCGGAGTTGCCGAGCGGAAAGTCCGAGAACAGGAAGCGCGGCGCGGCGGCGTGCTCGACGATATCCTTGGCGCAGCCCATCACCACGGTGGCAATGCCGTCGGCTTCGAGACGGCGCGCCACCAGCGCCGAGGTCTGGTGGCAGACCGGGCAGTTCGGGACGATCACGGCGACGTCGACCTTGTCTTGCCGACAGCGCGCGAGAATCTCGGGCGCATCGACATCGATAGTGACGCGGTGGCTGCGGTTGGTCGGCGCGCCGAAGAAGCGCGGCGCCACCTCGCCGATCCGCCCCGCGGCCTGCGCCTTCAAAAGCTGCGGCAGCGGAAACCAGGTGCCGCTGTCGGTGGCGGTGGTGTGCCTGCGGTCGTAGCCGATATGGGAGATGCGCAGATCGTGCTGCTTGGACGTATCGCCGTCATAGACCTGATAGAATTTCGCGCTGCCGTTATACGCCGCGCCCGGTCCCTGGTCGCCCTTGGTCGGATCGTACGGCGCCGCCGTCGTGATGATGGCGACTCGCGACTGCGCCAGCGGCTTCTTCAGCTGCTGGAACGGCGCATCGATGTAGTGCGCCCAGCGATAGGGCGTGGTGTAGCCGATCGCGGTGTAATAATCGCGGGTCCGCTGCATGTAGGGGACCGGGGAATCGTAGTCCGGCGCGAAACCGAGCTGATCGTCAGAGGGGGCCGACATGGTGTCTCCTGCGTTTCCACTGGCGGCCGTCGCGCGGCCTTTGGATCAGGCTAATGAACCTGCCCCCAATCCTCAACTGCGGAAATTGCATCAGGCCTGCGCAGGATCGCGCCGCTTCGCGCGCTGCCGGGTCAGGATCATCCGCAACGCCTGCACTTTCGGGGAATCCGCTCCCTTGCGCCAGATCAGATAGGTGACCGCGCGGTTCTCGCCCGGCGGCAGGCGATGGACTCTCAACCGACGGCTTTCCGGAAATGTGCTCAGCACGCTCCGCGGCAGCAGGGCGACGCCCATGCCGGCGGCAACGCATCCGAGCATGGCGTGATAGGAGCCGAGTTCGACGGTACGCTCCGGCATCCGGTGGCGCCGCGCATACCAGTCCTCCAGGCGCTTGCGGTGGGGGCAGCCGTGCTCGAACGCGATGATGGTGGACGGAAACCAGCCATTGCCGCCCTTGCCGATCGCCGGCGTGCCGGCAGCGGCCACGATGACCGGCTCTTCCTCGAACACCGCCACCTTCTCGAACAGCGCATCCGCGATCGGCAGGGTCACCAGCGCGGCATCGAGTTCATGGGCCAGCAGCGCTTTCGACAGCGCCGGCGGATTTCCGGTGCGCAACTCGAGCGCCACGTCAGGATAGAGCCGGTGATAATCGTTCACCGGCCCGGGCAAGCGGACGGCCGCGGTGCTCTCCATTGCGCCGAGACGAAGAACGCCGCGGGGCCGCGGATCCTGGAGGGCGTTGCGTGCCTCCTCGGCGAGCGAAAGCAGCCGCTCCGCATATCCGAGCAGCACCTGTCCGGCCGGCGACAGATGCAACCGCTTGCCTTCCCGGACGAACAGCGCAATGCCGACATCCTGTTCGAGCTGGCGGATTCGCGTCGTGACGTTGGATTGCACCCGATGCAGCCGCTGCGCTGCGCGGGTGATGCCGCCTTCGCGGACGACGGCGCAGAATATCTTCAGGTCGGACAGGTCCATCAATCTCTCTTCGAGATTAGAATGATCATTATTATTCATTTTATGTGATTAGTACGCCGTCGTAAAGCAATGCACCGCGTTTCGAGCACCGCGGTCGCGAACGATGAGGCCGACGATGCAGGTCGAAAGCCGGCGGAAGTCGCCTGTCGAATATTTTGCGATGAAACAACGGATCATTCGGCACGCGCGAGTAGCGCAGGCGGCGGCCATCCGCGCTGCGCTCACGAGCCTGTTCGTAACGCTAATCCGCCTCGCAAAGCGGCCGTTTCTGCCGGCGCCGAAACCCGAACACGGAGAGTGACCATGCCCAAGGCCTACTGGATCGTCCGCGTCAGCATTGCGCAGCCCGACCGCTACCCCGACTACCTCGCCGCCGCCCGGCCGGCCTTCGAAAAATTCGGCGCAAAGTTCGTCGTGCGCGGCGGCCCATTCGAGCTGATGGAAGGCGAGGCCCGCGAGCGCAACGTCGTCGTGGAGTTCGCGGACCGGGAAGCGGCGATGGCCTGCTACAGAAGCGCCGAGTATCAAGAGGCGAAAACGATCCGACGGCAGATCGCGGATGCCGATTTCATCATAATCGACGGTGCGTGATGCCTGGCGACCGGCCAGGCATCTCAGTCCGCTCTTCCTCGGGCAGGCGCAGGCCGATCCTCTGACGCGCCGCTGCTGATGTGCGGGCAATGGGATCCAGCACCAGCTCGGGCGATACAGGGACAATCGATTCGTACCTCACTGTCGCTGTGACACCAATTGAGTGCACTCACGCCGTAAAGCGTGGCTTGACACTACACGATAAAATCCCATATTCCTTGCATTACGGCGCGTTATCCAGGACGACGACAAGAGTGGCATACAGGCTGCGGTCGCGGACAAGCTGCGCCGCATGATCTCTTTCCTCCAGGATATGCAGAAAGAGATCGAACTAAAATCGGTGCCGAGCTGGAAAGCTCATCAGCTCACTGGAGATCGCAAGGGTACCTGGAGCCTTTTCGTCACCAAGAACTGCCGGCTGACCTTTCGGAATCGACCAAAACGAGATCGAGATCATCGACCTAGATTATGAGGACTACCATTAGGGCCTGCCATGAACGCAATTCAGGGTATCCGCATGAAAAATCCCGCCCATCCCGGCGGGTTCGTGAAGAGCGAGATCGTCGAGGCGCTCGGCCTCTCGGTGACCGACGCCGCCAAGGCGCTTGGGGTGACCCGTCCTGCGCTCTCGGCGCTGCTCAACGAGCGTGCGGCACTCTCATCTGAAATGGCGTTGCGCATCGAGAAGGCGTTCGGTGTGTCCATGGAGACGTTGATGCGCATGCAAAATAGCTACGACATTGCGCAGGCCCGACGCCGTGCCGGGCAGATCAAGGTTGCAAGGTTTCGCAAAGATCGGCGGCCGGGCGCTCGCGTGATCGGGTGGAAATGATCTGCCTACCTACGCGCCCCTCACCGCGGTTTGCGCCCATCGAGATAGCCGCCCCCAACACCGATGTAATGAGACAGCTCCGTCGCCTCAGATACTGAATAAAGTCGTCGCCTCGTCAGTTTCCGAAGCGAACACACCATCTGGCAATTGGGAGGCAAAGTGTCGGCCATGACTTTGACCACCTCGTTGGCTGGGGCCGAAGACAACGGCGGATTACGCCTTCGGCTCCAAACCGCCCGACGCACTGTAGCCCACATGAGGGACAGCGACATGTGGGAATAGCGCCCCGGGGTCGCTTCGCTCGCCCTGGCTACGTCCTACACCCCCGCCACCTGCGACCAGACATCCGCCAGCTTGCGCTTGACCTTCTGGCCGCGCGTCAGCGGCGCGATCACTTCTTCTTCCTCGGGTAGCCTCAGGCCGACGACGCTGACGCGGCCGCCGCTGATGTTGCGGGCGACCAGGACGATGGGGTCGAGCACCAGTTCGGCGCCTTCCTTTGGCGCGTGGTCGAGGTGGATGTCGAAATAATCCGCCAGCGTTAGCTTGGCCTGATCCTCGCCGGCGGAGACGCCGTAGATCGCGGCGAGTTCGCCGAGCGTGTGGTCGCCCGACACCGTGAAATCGCCGAGCAGATGCGGGTCGGGCGCCGAACTCGGCGGCATGTCGACGAAGAAACGATCCAGCGCCTCGGCCTTTTCCGGCGGTGCCAGCAAATAGACGTAGTCACCCGGCTCGACCGGCTCGGCCTCGACCGGCGACAGGATGCGTTCGTCGCGGATCACCAGCGTGGGCTTCGACCAGGACGGCAGCAGGCCGCGGCGGAAGTAGAGGCTCTTGGCGCGGACGCGATAGCCGACCAATTGCTGTTCGAGCTGGCCCGGCAAATCGAGTTCGACGCGGCGCGGCCCGCGATCGGCGCGCGGCAGCGCCACGTGCAGCCAACGCGCCGCCGGGCCGAGCGTCCAGCCTTGCAAAAGCAACGAGATGACGACCACCACCAGGGCGACGTCGAAATAGAGATAGGCCTTTGACAACCCGACCAGCATCGGGATCGAGGCGAGGAAGATCGCGACCGCCCCGCGCAGGCCGGTCCATGCGATGAAGATCTTTTCCCGCCAGTTGAAACGGAACGGCGCCAGGCACAGCAGCACGGCGAGCGGGCGCGCCACGAGCATCAGGACGAGCGCCACCACCACGGAGGCGCCGGCGCTGTCGAGCAGCCGCTGCGGCGACGCCAGCAGGCCGAGCAGGACGAACATCACGATCTGCGCCAGCCAGGTCGCGGCATCGAGGAACGTCACCACCGAATTATGCGCGCGCGTCGGCCGGTTGCCGACCACGATACCGGCGAGGTAGACAGCGAGAAACCCCGAGGCGTGGGAGATCTGCGCCACGCCGAAGATCACCAGCGCCGCGGTCGTGACAAACGGCGCATGCAGGCCCTGCGGCAGCGCCATGCGATTCAGCGCGACCACCACCAGATGGCCGCCGATCACGCCGACGAGGGCGCCGAGCAGGCCTTCCTGCAACAGCTCCCGCACCACATGCCCGGGCGAGCTCTGACCGAGCGAGATGAATTCGACCAGCATCAAGGTGAGAAAGATCGCGAACGGGTCGTTGGTGCCGGATTCGGCTTCCAGCGTGGCGCCGACCCGGGGACGGAGCCGCAGCCCCTGGGTGTGAACCAGCAGGAACACGGCCGCCGCGTCGGTCGAGGCCACCACGGCGCCGACCAGCAGCGCCTCGGTCCAGTTCAGGTCGAGGGCATATTTGGCGGCCGGCGCGGCGATCAGCGCGGTCAGCAGGACGCCGATGGTCGCCAGCACCATCGACGGCGCCAGCACGGTGCGGATGCTTTGGAACCTGGTCCGCAATCCGCCATCGAACAGGATCAGCGCCAGCGCCACCGAGCCGACGAGGTAGGTGGTGCGGACGTCATTGAAGCTGAGCTGACCCGGCCCGGCATCGCCCGCCAGCATGCCGATCAGCAGGAACACCAGCAGCAGGGGCGCCCCGAAGCGCAACGCGAGCAGGCTCGACAGGATGCCCGCCATGACCAGAACGGCGCCGAGAAAGATCGCGATGCTGACCGAGTCGAGAGAAGCCATGAACCTCCGCGATACCCCGAAAACTCCGTGCAAATAGCTGCAATTGCATCCATATCGTTGCCACAGTTGAACGCCAACCCCTCGGCGGCGATATGCCCGGCTTTTAGGGGCTGAATCGACTTGCCAGGACCGGTAGCGATGGTCCGCTCGCCCCGTTTGTGAAAATCTGCCCCGGCGCTCGAATCATTGCCTGCGCCGCACCCGACGAGACATTGCTGATGAACATGGCCCCGAAAGAGATCATCGAGCTCTTGCAATCGACCGCGCGCTCGGTCGGCGCGGAATTCACCTCGCCGTGGTTCTATCTGCAGTTCGGGCTGATCCTGACCGCGGCCGGTATCGCCTATGTGGCGGACACCGCGATCCGCGCGCGCCTCGACGTCGCCTCGCTGGCCCTGCGCTGGCCGTTGCCACTGCGGCATTTCGCGCGCGTGCTGGTGGGCAGCGCGTCGACCGCGATCTTTGCGATCCTGGTGATCGCCGCGCGCGTCACGATGTACCACATGACCTGGCCGAGCCGCAGCTATCTGCTGATGGTCTCCGCCAAGCTGGCGCTGGCATGGCTGGTGATCCGGCTGATCACCTCGGTGATCCGCAACGCCTTCATCGTCAAGCTAGTGTCGATCACGGCGTGGTTCGTCGCCGCGCTCAGTATCCTGGGCCAGCTCGATGCGGCGGCGGAGACGCTGGATTCGTTCGCGATCGACATCGGCGGCCTGCGGCTGACGCCGCTGCTGTTGATCAAGGCCGGCGCGCTCCTGGTCGCGGCGCTGTGGCTGACCAACATCGCCAGCAACTTCATCGAAAGCCGGATCAACCGCGCCAGCGACCTGACGCCGTCGATCCAGGTGCTGCTGGTCAAGATCATCCGGATCGGACTGATGGTGGTGGCGATCGCCATCGCGCTCGGCGCGGTCGGCATCAATCTGTCGGCGCTCGCCGTGTTCACCGGCGCGGCCGGCGTCGGCATCGGTCTCGGCCTGCAGAAGATCGTGGCCAATTTCATCTCGGGCATCATCCTGCTGGCGGACAAATCGGTGAAGCCCGGCGACCTCGTCACCATCGGCGACAATTCGGGCCGGATCAGCGCGATGAAGACGCGCTATATCTCGGTCGCCGCCGGCGATGGCCGCGAGTTCCTGATCCCGAACGAGGATCTAGTGACGCAGAAGGTCGTGAACTGGACCTATACCGACAAGAACACGCTGGTGAAGGTGCTGTTCTCCACCAATTACGACGCCGATCCCCGCCTCGTCTGCAGCCTGGCGACCGAGGTCGCATCCGCCGCGCCGCGCGCCATCAGGAACAAGGCGCCCAACTGCATCATCACCGACTTCGCCGAAGCCGGCATGAAGTTCTCGCTCACGTTCTGGATCGCCGACCCGGACGGCATGGACAATGTGAAGAGCGACGTCATGCTGGCGCTGTGGGACGCCTTCAAGCGCGAGGGCATCCGCGTTCCCTACCCGGTCCGCGAGATCCGCGTCCGCGGCGGCGCGCTGCCGGTCGAGCAGGTGGTGGAGGTTCCCGGCTGACGACAGCCATTCTTGAAGTTTGGTTACCGGAAATCCCCGGCTTGCCGCAGCCCCCCTCGGTCACTAAATTACGTCATTCGTTGACCTCTCCCGTTCCCGCCGAAGCATGACCCGCCATGAGCTATATCGAAGCGTCCGACACCTCGTTGCGAAAGACCGGCCAGATCAAGCTGCATGGCCCGAGCGGCTTCGCCGGTATGCGCAAGGCCGGCGCCCTGGTGGCCAAATGCCTCGATGAGCTCACCGATATCGTCAAACCGGGCGTGCCCACCGCGCGGATCGACGAATTCGTCCGCGACTTCGCTTTCAGCCATGGCGCCTACCCGGCAACGCTGATGTATCGCGGCTACCGGTACTCGACCTGCACCTCGATCAACCACGTGGTCTGCCACGGCATGCCCGGTGACCGCGCGCTGAAGGAAGGCGACATCGTCAACATCGATGTCACCTTCATTGTCGACGGCTGGTACGGCGATTCCAGCCGCATGTATGCGATCGGACAGATCGCGCGCAAGGCCGAGCGGCTGATCGAGGTAACCTATGAGGCGATGATGCGCGGCATCGCCGCGGTCAGGCCCGGCGCCACCACCGGCGACATCGGCCACGCCATCCAGAGTTTTGTCGAGCCGCAGGGCATGAGCGTGGTGCGCGACTTCTGCGGTCATGGCCTCGGGCGCATGTTTCACGACGAGCCGAACATCATCCATGTCGGCCGTCCCGGCGAGGGCGTGATGCTGAAGCCCGGCATGTTCTTCACCATCGAGCCGATGATCAATCTCGGCAAGCCGCACGTGAAGATCCTGGCCGACGGCTGGACCGCGGTGACGCGCGACCGGTCGCTGTCCGCGCAGTTCGAGCATTCCGTCGGCGTGACCGCCGACGGCGTCGAAATCTTCACGCTGTCGCAGCGTAACGGCGAGAAACCGCTGACGACGGCCTGACCACGCGGGCGGCTGCTCCCGCGCACGGAGCCGGCGATGACGAGAGCAGGCCTGAATTTTCAGACCGGGCTGATCACGCCCTTTCTCGTCGCATTGGCGACCTGCCTTGCGGAGCCGGGCGGTGCGGTCGACGAGCCGCTGTTCGTCAGCAAGCGGATCACGCCTCCCAACGAGTATACCTCAGGCATCGAAGGTCCCGCGGTCGATGCGTCGGGCCATCTCTACGTCGTCAATTTCGGAAAGAGCGGCACGGTCGGCAGGCTCAAAGCCGGCGGCTCGCAATCGGAACTCTTTGCGTCGCTTCCCGCCGGCAGCATCGGCAACGGCATCCGCTTCGACCGGCAAGGCAATATGTATGTCGCCGACTACAAGAAGCACAATGTCTGGGTCATCGCGCCCGGCGAAACCAGGCCGACGATCTATTTTCATTCCGAGCGGCTCAACCAGCCCAATGATCTGGCGATCGCAGCCGACGGCACGCTCTACGCCAGCGATCCGCACTTCACGGCGCCGATCGGCGGCCGGATCTGGCGCATTGTCCGGGGGGCTGACGGCAAGGGCGCCGGCGAAGTCATGACCAGTCCACGACGCCTGGGTACCACCAACGGCCTCGACCTGAGTCCGGACGGAAAGACGCTCTATGTCAGCGAATCAAATTCGCGGCAGGTATGGGCCTATCGCCTCGACGGCAACAAGCTGCTCGATCCGCGGCTGGTGAAGGGTTTTCCGGATTTCGAGGTTGACGGCCTGCGTACCGACATCGACGGCCGGATCTATCTTGCGCGGCTTTCTGCCGGCAAGATCGCCGTCATCGGCGCCGACGGATCGTTGCTGCGCGAGGTTGCGACGGCCGGAAGGCAACCGACCAATCTCAGCTTCGGCGGCCCTGACGGCAGGACCGTCTACGTCACGCAGAAAGAGGGCCGCTTCATCGAGGCGTTTCGCGTCGACCGTCCCGGCCGCGAGCCGTGCTTGCAGGTACCCGGCATGTGCTGACGGCCCGAGCCGTGGTGAGCATGCTGCAAATCGTTCTCAACACGCCCTCTGCCTGCGGCACTATGACTGCCGCCGTTGCAAACAATACTGCGGAATAGCCGATCGCCGGCGGGGTAGAACAGCGCGCGGGCGCTCTCCGGTAGCGAGAGCCGCTGGCGGGCAGACATTCAATCAGAGGGAGCAAGGGCAATGTTCGAGATTTCACGTCGCGATCTGGTCCTCGGGAGCACCGGGGCGGCGCTGGTCTTCGGGCTGAACGGACCGGTATCTTTCATCGGCGCGGCTCAGGCGCAGAAGGCGGCCGACAGCCTCAAATACAAGGTCGGCGATATCGAAGCCTTCAGCCTGCATGAGGGCAGCATCGAGCGCCAGGTCACCGAAGGCATGGTGAAGAATGTCGGCCTCGACGAGGTCAAGAAGGCGCTGACGGCCAGCAACATCGGCCCGGACAAGATCGAAAATCCCTTCACCGTCACCGCGATCCGGACCGGCGGCAAGGTCATCCTGTTCGACACGGGTTTTGGCGGCAATGGCCCGGCATCGGTCGGCAAGCTTGCCGACAACATGAAGGCCGCGGGCCTCGATCCGGCGACGGTCTCCACCGTCGTGATCTCGCACTTCCATCCCGATCACGTATCGGGGCTGTGGGTCAAGGAAACCAATGATCAGGTATTTCCAAACGCAGAAATCTTCATGCCGGAGGTGGAGTTCAAGTTCGCGACCGATCCGGCGCTGATCGAGAAAGTGCCGGAAGCCAACCGCCCCTTCATCAAGCGGATCCAGGCCACTTTCCCGACCTGGAAGAACGTCAGGCAGTACAATGACGGCGCCGACATCGCGCCGGGCGTGAAGGCGATCGCGACGCCTGGTCATACCGCCGGACACATGTCGTTCCTCGTCGCCTCCGGCGGACAGCAATTGTTCATCCAGAGCGACGTCACCAGCATCTACCAGTTGTTCGTCAAGAACCCCGGCTGGTTCTCCGGTTTCGACGCCGATGGGCCGAAGGCGGAGGCGACCCGCCGTGCGTTCTTCGATCGCGTGATCGCCGAGAAGGGCATGATCGCCGGCTATCATTTCGGCTTCCCGAATGTCGGCACCCTGGCGAAGGACGGCAACGGCTATGCGTTCACGGCCATGAAGGCCTGATCGCGGGATCCGCGACGACAGGCCGATTGGGGCCCTACTGCAGAGAAGCCGCTCACTTCCGAGTGAGCGGCCTCTTGCTACTTAACCGACCAGTTCATGAAGTGTATATGCACATCATGATCACGCAACGCGACATCGCCGATCTCGCCCAGACCCTGCTCGACACCTGCCTGTGTCACAACGTTCGCATGGCAAGCCGGGTCGTGAGCCGCACCTATGACGAGGCGCTGCGATCGACCGGGCTGCGCGCCACCCAGATCGCTGTGCTCGCAGCCGTGGGCGCGCGCGGTGCGCTGTCGATCAAGTCGCTGGCCGACTCGCTGGAAATGGAGCGCACGACATTGACGCGCAATCTCCGGCCGCTCGAGGAGCAAGGTCTGGTGGCGATTGCGCCCGAAGCCCGCCACCGCAGCCGGATGCTGACGCTGACAAGCGACGGGAGGGCCGCGCTCCTGCAGGCCCTGCCATTGTGGGAGAAAGCGCAGCAATCCTCCATGGAGCAACTCGGCGCCCGGCGCTGGCCCGTGATTCACAAGGCTTTTGCCGACCTCACGCGCAACATGCATCGCGCGACCTCCGGCTGAGGGTCGGCGGTCGCCGCGGCGGGCGATGGATTTCGTCTTGTTACGTGTATATACATCAAGGAGAAGACAAATGGGTAAATTCGACCGTTACGCCTTCAGTGCACAGCCTTCGTACGACGAGGCCGCGACGCGCCAGGCCTTTTCGCGCGCCGTCCCGCTTCGGACGCTGGTGATCTACTGCTACGATCCGCGTGCCGCCGGGATTCCGCACGCGGTCGCGAAATTGTTCGGCGACGAGGTGTTTCCCGGCGAGATCATCCTCGATAACGACGGAAACCGCGTCGCTTCGTCGACGACCATCTTCCCGGTGATCGTTGCCGGCGGCCGCGCCATCGACGCCCTGCGCTCCGTCACCGTAGCGCAGCATCTGTTCGGGGTCCGGAACATCGTCGTGGTCCACCACTCGCACTGCGGCGCGACCAGTTTCACCGCCAACGGCATCATCGAAGCCTATGCGCACGAGCATCATGTCGATATCGGAAACCTCTACCAGCACGCCAGCATCTGCATCACCGATTACGAGGCTTCACTCAAGCACGACACCGCCCTGATCCGCGCCCATGCCGGTACGCCGAGGCACGTGGACATTTTCGGTTACTTCTACGACATCGACACGGGGGCGCTCACCGAAGTGGTGCGGGACCTCCACGCGGATTGATCGCCATATGGCTTCCGGCAATCGCACTTCGTAGTTGCAAAAGCTGGCCGGCACGGCATGGTTGGACGATCCATGAGTGTCGCCGATGCCTGCGAATTCCAGCAAACCAGATCGGGCTTCCCGGGAGACCGGGACGCCGCACTATCACGGCCATCGCGAGCGGCTGCGCGAGCGCTTCCACAGCGCCGGGCCGGAGGCGCTGAGCGATTACGAATTGCTGGAGATGGCGCTGTTTCCGGCCCTGCCCCGGCGCGATACCAAGCCGCTGGCGAAGGCGCTGTTGAAGGCGTTCGGCTCGTTCGCCGAAGTCCTTCACGCGCCCGTCGCGCGGCTGCGCGAGGTCGACGGCATCGGCGAGGCCTCGATCAACCAGATCAAGCTGCTCGCGGCCGCAGCCAGCCGGGTCGCCAAGGGCGAAATCAAACGCAAGCTCGCGCTGTCGTCGTGGGACGACGTGATCGGGTATTGCCGGAGCGGCATGGCGTTCTCCGAAAAGGAGCAGTTTCGCCTGCTGTTCCTGGACAAGCGCAACCAGCTGATAGCAGACGAGGTCCAGCAGACCGGCACCGTCGACCACACGCCCGTCTACCCACGCGAGGTCATCAAGCGCGCGCTGGAATTGTCGGCGACCGCGCTGGTGCTGGTGCACAATCATCCCTCGGGCGACCCGACGCCGTCGCAGGCCGACATCCACATGACCAAGGCGATCGTCCAGATCGCCACACCGCTCGGCATCGCCGTGCACGACCATATCATCGTCGGCAAGAACGGGCATGCGAGCCTGAAGGCGATGAAGCTGATCTGACGCGGTCCGCCAGCGCCGCGTCATCCGCGAATTCCGCGCAGGGTTGTCGACTGCCTTGATGATGGATCGCACCCGCGGAATGTCGAAAAACGGCTCCGAAATGTGAAGGCCTTCACATCGGCTGCAACCGACGCGTGCTTCTCTTAACTCAAATTTACCTGAAGCGCCGGGCTGGGGCCGAGGGCAGCGTTTCGCCAAGCTGCAGTTCGTACCGCAGCACGATCTCGACAGCGCCCGTGTGATTTCCTCCAGCAGAGCGCGCGTTTCCGGCGATCCAGCCAGGTCAGACAGGGAGTAGCGACGATGGTATCGTTTCGGGACTTCAAAGAGGATTACGAGCGCAACTGGGCGAATTTGCAGATCCGGAGGGAGCGCGCCGAAGAGATCCGCAAGGAAGCCGAGCGGCTGCTCAAAGGCAAGGTCACCTACCAAAAAATCGAAGCCAGGACAGGCGTACCGTGGTGGTTCGTCGGACTCTGCCACTATCGCGAGTCCCACTATGATTTCAGTACCTATCTCGGTAACGGCCAGGCTTTGAACCGAGTCACGACCATCGTTCCCAAGGGACGAGGCCCCTTTGTCGGGCCCGATGCCTTCGTGGAGGGCGCCATCGACGCGCTCAAGATCGAAGGCTTTCCGGGCAGCACCGACTGGAGCATTGCGCGGACGTTGTTCCGCCTGGAGGGCTTCAACGGCTACGGCTATCACCCCAGGGGGGTCAACTCGCCATATCTCTATGGCGGGTCCACCGTCTACGGTCCGCCGGAGGCGAGGGCCGGGAAGTTCGTGGCCGACCACGTCTTCAACGCGAATGTGGTCGACAAGCAGCTCGGTACCGCCCCGATTCTCAAAGCCCTGATGGAGCTCGATCCCTCGATCAATTTCGACGGAGTTTCTTCGATGCCAGTTTCCAGCGAGCCGGACGATGATCTGGCACAGACCGTCTTGCACGTTCAGCAGTCGCTCAACCGGCTTGGCGCCGATCCGCAACTCGTCGAGGACGGCAAGAATGGGCCGCGAACGAGGGCCGCCATTTCGCAATTTCAACAGCAGAACGCGTTGAAGGATACTGGACTTCCGGACGTTGCCACGATCGCAGCCATCGCGGTGAAATCGCAGCAGACCGTCGATTTGACGCCGGCCGTCAATCCGTCGTTGCAGATCATCCAGCGGCTCGGCAATCTCGAGCAGGCGGTGCGGTCGTCGTCGACCGCGCCAATGCCAACGGATCCGATCGGGTTCGTCGAACGGTTGCTTCCCATTCTACAGAGGCCCACGCCCATCGCGGGAACGGCGACCCCGACCGGCGTTGCGCCGTCCACCGATCAAGTCAAGCAGGTGATCGAGCTGCTGAACACGCTGTTCCTGAAGGATGGCAAGCCGGCGCTGGGTCAGGTGAACGGCGCGCTCGGCGTCACGATCGGCAATCTGTTGGACGGCAAGAAGACGGCGATCGGTATCGGCGGCTCGCTGCTCACCGCCTTGCTCGCTGGCGTCAAGGCCCCTGCGGCCGGCGCAACAGCCGCAACCGGACTGGAGGGATTGCTGGCTACGATCGCGCCGATACTGCCACCGCAATTCGCGCTGCCGATCTTCCTTGCGACCACCGTCTGGGGCATCCTCGGCAAACTGGAAAAATGGCACCAGGGCACCGCGCCGCTTCCGAAAGCGTAAGCGAGGCCATTGCAATCCGGGACGCCTGGACGTCACGGCTCGATCCACCGCCGTATGGCTTCCGCCCCACCCACCCTGCGCCGGGTGCCCGGCGATCGGCGGCGACCGGACAAGTCCGGTCGCCCGCCATGCAAGCCGCGCTCAGAGCGGATATTGCTCCGGCGTCACGCCGCAACTTTCCAGGAATTTCCGCACCTGCATCACTTCCTCTTTCGGGAGATCATGATGCACATGCGTGAACGCGACGGAATTTCCGTTCAGCTTGACGCCGACGCGGTTGCCGGACTTGTTGTCGATCTCGGCGCCGAGTTCCTCCAGCACGTGCATGACCTGCTTGAAATCGGTGTTGGCGCTGACCGGATGGGCGAACAGCGCGTGCAGGACCTTGCGGTGGTGATGATTCATGTGTCGTCCTTGGGCGAAATCGACGTGATGCAGGACGACATCTTTCATCGGAACACCCTGAACGGCGTTGACCTGGATCAACACCTTGACCGGCCGTTGCGGGCTTGCCGGATCAGGCGGCCTCCCGCTCGATTTTTGTGCGGTCCTCAATGATGCTCAGCAGAAACTGCGATGGCCGTCCCTCCATGGCAATCGGCAGACGACGGACCGCGATCCTGCGACTCTCATTTGCGGGTGTTTCGATGGTATGGATCGTCTGGCTATCGCCGCTTGTCCCGTCCAGCATTTCGCGATCGAAACGCTCCAGCAATTCTCCGGTCGTCTCCGGGAACAGTTCGCGCGGCGTCTTGCCGATGATCTGGCCGCGGCCGACGCCGAAAAGCTCTTCGGTGGCGCGATTGACGAAAACATATTGCAGGGTCTTGGCGTCCTTCGCCACGACGGCCTCCGGAACATTTTCCAGCAACGCCATCAGGAAGCGCTCGGTGCGTTCGAGCGTGCGTTCGGCCCGGTGCTGAGCCGTGTAGTCCTCGTGCGTGGCGACCCAGCCGCCGCCGTCCATCGGCCGCTCAGAGACGCGGACGACGCGACCGTCCGCCAATTCGACGTCGGCAACCGTCGGCTTGCGTTCGCCTATCCGCTTCATGACGGAGGCGAGATAGGCCTCGAGGTCGCCCGAGAACGTGCCGGAAGCAACCCGATGATCGAGGATTTCCCGTAGCGTGGCGCCGGGCTTCGCAATGCGAGCCGGGACGCCGTAGAGCTGGCGATACTGCTCGTTGACCACCAGCACCTTGGCCGTCCGGTCGAGCATGATCAGTCCCTGCGGCATGTTCCTGACCGCCGCATCCAGCTGCCATTTGCCCGTCATGACCTGCTCTTCGAGCTGCGACCGTTCGCGCGCCATGACCTCGTTGGCCTGCTCCATTTCCTGTTCGTGGCGCTCGAGTTCGCTCACGCGGAACGCGGTATCCTGAAATGCCTCGACGGCGCGCGCCAGTGCGCCGATTTCATCGCTGCGCTTGGCGTGAGGGATGACGAGCTTGATCTTTCCCTTGGCGATACGGTTGGTCGTGCCGGCGATATCCACGATTGGATCGAGGATGGCGCGCCGAAACAGAAGGGTCGTCGCGCCGGCGAGACCGGCGAAAATCATTCCCAGGCCGGCCTGCAGGAACGAAGCCTGCAGATTGGTGGCCGCGATCCGCCTTACTTCCTGGGTGCGCAGGGCGTAGATGGCGGATAATGATTCCAGATCCTGGTTGAGCGCGGTGCGGACGGCTCGATTCTCTTCGTTATCGCCCCAGGCCCGGCCCGCTGCCGGCCCCATGGTCGAACCTCGGCGCGCCAATTCCTTCCGAAACTCGATGAACTGGTCTATCCGCAACCTGAAAGAAGCGAAATGCCGCGCGTCGTCGTCCCTGACGACGACCTTCCATTCGTTGACGACATCGGCAAGATCGTCCAGCCGTTGCAGAAGCGCCTGACCGTATCGTCTTGCGGTATCCCGGTCAGGCGACATGTAGACGCCGCGCGACTCCATGACCGCGGCGTAGATCAGGCCGTTGGCGCGCTCGATGTTGCGGCTTGCGGTCAGCGAGGAATTCAGCAACTCCTGAAACGCGCGCTGCCTGCGCTCCGAATAGATCGCCACCAGGACCATCAGGCTGATCAGCAACACGAAGCTCGCGGCCAGAACGTGGACCTTGGTCCTGACCGTCGCGGCGGCCAATCGCTTTCGAATGCCTTTCCAGTCCAGTTTCATGGCGAGCTCCTCTCGCTCGGGAGTCTGAATCTGATCTGAAATGTGTAAAAGGACTTTGCCGAGGCTGTTCGGCTGGCAAGCGGTGCAATTAACCGGGTTACAATAGATGAAGGCGGACTGCGGCGATCACGGATGCCCGGTTTGCAGGGGCGAATGTCGGAGATTCCGGCCCGGCGTGCAGGCGTCGCGGGACGGCGCCAGACAGAATGTTCAGGGATTGCGGCCGGGAGGCGACAACAAGATCCCGCCACATGACGCGGGGCAGATGGCGCCGTATATCGCGGGCTTCTTCGGACGCCCGCGGATCACTGCCCCCGCATCATGATCAGGGGATCGGCGCTGTCCGGCACCCGCCGCCATTGCGCATTGTCGTCGGCCTCGAACTGCCAGGTGTCGCCCTTCGCCGACATCAGGATCATCTGCCCGCGTTCGAGCCGCCACTGGTTTGGTGCAAAGGCCGCGACTGCGGGATCGCATTTCGGTTTCAGGAACACCTGGAAGTTATCGCCGGTCGCCTCGGTATTGGTTAGCGTCAGGCCGCAGATGGTCTGGCCGTTGCCGCGGACCATCGACCAGTCGCCGATCATCTGGTCCATCGATTTGGCCAGCGAGCGGGCGGCGGCGAGGTTTTGCAGGATGTAGACGCCCTCCCCGCTCCGCAACCCTTCGAAGATGCCGCTCTCGACCTCGGTGAAATCGATCACCGGCTGGCCGGCCGCGTCCTGCAGCCGCACGATATCCAATCCCCTGACATTCCAGGCAGCGATATCCTTGGTGAACGGCAGCGCCGCCGCGCAGCCGGGCTCGAGTTCGAGCTTGAGCCCCTGCGGCGACGTATCGCCCTTGAGCGTAACGACACAGGTCTTGCTGCGCTCGGTGGTAGCGAGCTCCCACTGCCCGATCATTTCCTTCCTGAGGCTCGCGGCGTCCTGCGCCGCGGCCTGCGAAGCCCATGCGAACAGCGCCGTCAGCGCGGCCGCCAGAGTGCCCGAGCGCGAAAGCGACATCAGCGTCCCTTCACCGGGGTTTCCGGCACCGGCGTCAGCGGCGCCTTGCCGGCAAACCAGTTTTTCAGATTGTCGACGACAAGCTGATCCATGGCATTGCGCGTTACCACCGAAGCCGAGCCGATATGTGGCAGCAGTACGACATTTTGCATCGCCTTCAGCTCGTCCGGCACGTTCGGCTCGTTGGCGAACACGTCGAGCCCGGCGGCGAGGATGGTGCCGGATTTCAGCGCCGCCACCAGCGCCAGTTCATCCACGACCGAACCGCGCGCGACGTTGATCAGGACGCCGCGCGGCCCGAGTGCCTTCAGCACGTCGGCATTGATCATCTTCGCGGTCGAGGCGCCGCCCGGCACGATCACGATCAGCGTGTCGACGTCCTTCGCCATCTCCATCAGGTCGGGATAGTGCGTGTAGGAGACGGCCGCCGACTTGTTACGCGAGTGGTAAGCGACAGGCACGCGCGAGGCCTCCAGCCGACGGCCGATCGCCTGACCGATGCGGCCCATGCCGACGATGCCGACCTTGCGGTCGCGCAGCGAGCCGGCGCTGAGCGGGTAATTCTGCGTCTGCCACTGGCCGGAGCGCAGGAAGCGGTCGGCCTTGACGAATTCGCGCAACGTCGAGATCAGCAGGCCCATCGCGACGTCGGCGACTTCCTCGGTCAGCACGTCGGGCGTATTGGTGACGACGATGTCGTGCTCGCGCGCATAGGCGGAATCGACATGGTCATAGCCGACGCCGAAACTCGCGACGATCTCGAGTTTCGGGAAATGCGACAGCGACTTCCTGTCGGCCGGCACCGTGTGATAGGTCACCGCCATGCCGCGGGTCTTCGCCAGCACGTCCGGCGTGAGCCGCTCGAGGTCGGCGCGGCTCTCCGCCTTGTGCAGGATGAACTGGTCCGAAAAGCCGTTTTCCAGGATCGGCCGGATCGGTCCGTAAACCAGCAGATCGATCTTTTCCGAACTATTCGCGACGGCCATCAGGTTTCCTTTCCAAGCGCGCTCTCGTGCCAGCGCCGTAATACCAGATACGAAACTAGCGCCAGCAGCCCATAGATGACAATCCCGGACACCGACAACAGCAACAGCGCCGCGAACATCCGGGGAATATTGAGGCGGTAGCCGGATTCGGCGATCCGGTAGGCGAGCCCGGAGCCGGCGCCCGCCGCCCCCGCCGCGATCTCGGCGACGACCGCGCCGATCAGCGACAGGCCGCCCGCGATCCGCAATCCACCGAGCATGAAGGGCAGCGCCGCCGGCAGTTTCAGATAGCGCAGCGTCTGCAGCCGCGAAGCGCCGTAGAGCTGGAACAGGCCGGCGAGGTTACGGTCCACCGAGTTCAGCCCCAGCGTGGTGTTGGAGAGCACGGGGAAAAATCCCACGATCCAGGCGCAGACGATCACGGCGGTCTGCTGCGGCAGGTAGATCAGCAGCAGCGGCGCGATCGCGATGACCGGTGTCACCTGCAGCACCACCGCATAGGGGAACATCGAATATTCCAGCCATTTCGACTGGTTGAACAGCAGCGCCAGCGCGATGCCGCCGACGGCCGCGGCCATGAAGCCTTCCAGCGTGGTCAGCAGCGTGACGCCGAGCGATTCCGAGAGCACCGTCCAGTCGGCGGCCAGCGTCCGCAGCACGAGGGACGGGCTCGGCAAAACATAGGGCTGGATGTCGTTGGCGCGGACGACGAACTCCCAGAAACCCAGGAAAAGCGCGAGCACGGCCACCGGCATCAGCGTGCGGCCGATATTCGACATCAAGGTCATGCGTGGCGCTGCCCGGCATAGGACGGCGCCAGCGCGCCGGAAACCTCGCGGCAATAGCCGGCATATTCAACCGAGGTACGAAACGCCTCGCCGCGCGGCTCGACGGTCGCGATCGGGAACTCGCCGGCAAGACGGCCAGGCCGGGCGGTCATCACCAGCACGCGCTGCGACAGGTAGACCGATTCGAATACCGAATGGGTGACGAAGATGATGGTCTTGTGCAGCTTGCGCCACAGGTCCAGCAGATCGTTGTTGAGCCGGAAGCGCGTGATCTCGTCCAGCGCCGCGAACGGCTCGTCGAGCAGCAGAATATCCGGGTCGGTGACCAGCGCCCGCGCCAGGGAGACCCGCATCTTCATGCCGCCCGACAATTCGCGCGGATAGGCGCCGGCGAACTCGGAGAGCCCGACCTGGACCAGCGCCTCCTCGATACGACGATCGGCGTCGGCCGGGTCGGCGCGGGCGAGTTTCAGCGGCAGGCGCACGTTTTCGCGCACGCTCGCCCACGGCATCAGCGTGGGCTCCTGAAACACGAAGCCGATCGGATGGCGACCGTCCAACCGCGCGGCGCGATGGGAAACATCGACGGTCCCTGAACTTGGCGCGGCGAGCCCTGCGATCAGCCGCAGCGCGGTGGATTTCCCGCAACCGGACGGTCCGAGCAGCGAGACGAATTCGCCTTTTGCGACGTCGAGATCGAGCGGACCGAGCGCGGTGACGCCGTTGTCATAGGCCTTGGCGACCGCGCGAAGCCGCACGGCGAGGACTCCCCCATCGATCCCTGTGTCGGACAACGCCGTTCCGTCCATCTCGCTTCAGTTCTTCGGCCGCAGATCGACGCCGACGCCCTTGTTGACGAAGCGGAGCGTATAGGCCTTGCGGTAGTCGATGTCCTGGCGAACGACGCCGGCGCGCACCATCTTGTCGAAGAAGCTCGCCATCCGGGCGTCGTTCATGGCGCCGATGCCGTCGCGCAACGTATCGCCGGAATCGACGATGCCGTACTCCTTCATCTTGACCACGGAATAGGCGAGCAGTTCGTCGGTCATCTCCGGGTTCATCTGCTTGATCATCGCATTCCCTGCCGAGTTGTCGCCGTAGAGATAGGTGTACCAACCGATCGCGGAGGCATCGACGAAGCGCTGCACCAGATCCGGCTTCTTGTCGATGATCTCGCGCCGGGTCTCGATCAGGGTCGAATAGGCGTTGAAGCCGTGATCGGCGAGCAGGATGACGCCGGGCTTGAAACCGGCCGCCTTCTCGACCGCATAGGGCTCCGACGTGACGTAGCCCTGCATCGCGCTCTGCTTGTTGACGATGAAGGGCTGCGGATTGAAGGTGTACGGCTTCACCTTGCTTTCACTGAAGCCGTATTCGGATTTCAGCCACTGGAAATAGCTTGCGACGCCTTCCTTGGAGACGAACAGCGTCAGCGGCTTGAGGTCCTCGATTTTTGCGTTCTTGGCCTCGGGATGTGTCAGAAGCACCTGCGGGTCCTTCTGGAAAATGGCGGCGACGGCGACCAGCGGCACGTTGTTGGCCACCGCGTCGAAGGATTGCAGCGTGTTGGCGCTCATGAAGAAGTCGAGCTTGCCGGCGGTCAGGAGAATTCGGTTGTTGGTATTGGGGCCGCCGGGCACGATGGTGACGTCGAGGCCGTACTTCTTGTAGGTGCCGTCGGCGACCGCCTGGAAGAAGCCGCCATGCTCCCCCTCGGCGACCCAGTTGGTCCCGAACGACACCTTGTCGAGGGTTTCCGCGGCTGCGGGCGCCAGCACCGCCGAAAGCGCCAGCAGTCCCGCGGTCAGCACTCGTGATGAAAAAACCGGGTTCATGATTGGACTCCGTCGATCGTTCTGGCCCATGATGGGAGGCAATAGACGTGGGTGACGTCCCCCAAGGGTCTGTTCAGGGTACGGATAAGGTTGTCTAACAAACTACCCTGCAAATTTGTCCAAAGAAACGTTTCGCTCGATGCCCTCAACTGTTCCGCCCCGCGACTGGACCGAGATCCACTGGCCCGAAATTGCGCGAGCCGATGCCGCGCGCTGGATCGCGGTACTGCCGCTGGCCGCGACCGAACAGCACGGGCCGCATCTGCCGCTGGAGACCGACGTCCTGATCGGGGAGGCCTATCTGGCGCGGGTGCGCGAATTGTTGCCCGCGTCGTGCCCCGTCACCTTCCTGCCCGTGCAGCCGGTCGGCATTTCCACCGAGCATATCGATTTCCCCGGCACGAAGACGCTGCCGACCGAGGTCGCCTTGAAGCAATGGACGGCGATCGGCGAGGACGTCGCACGATGCGGAATCCGCAAGCTGGTGATCGTGACCAGCCACGGCGGCAACAGCGCCGCCATGTCCCTGGTGGCGCAGGACCTGCGCGCGCAGCACCGGATGCTCGTCGTCACCACGAGCTGGTTTCGTTTCGGCATTCCGGACGGAATGTTCTCCGAGGAAGAAACGCGGCACGGCATACATGGCGGCGCGACCGAGACGTCGATCATGCTCGCGCGCCATCCGCACCGCGTGCGGGAGGAAGCCATCGCCGATTTTCGTCCGACCAGCATCGCGATGGAGCAGAAATTCCGCTGGCTGTCGGCGCATCGCCCGGTCCCGTTCGCCTGGCAGACGCAGGACCTGCACGTGAGCGGCGCGGTCGGCGACGCCACCAAGGCCACCGCGGAAAAGGGCGAGCTGTTGATCGATCACGCCGCCCGTGCGTTCTGCGAATTGCTCGACGACGTCGACAAATTCGATCCCGAATTCTTCCTCCGTCAACCATGATGCCTTGACCGTACCCCGGTAAGCGCATGAAACATCGACGAAATAATTGACGAAACCATATTTCCGGGGCCGTGTTTCGAACCGCTTCCGAGGCAGCTCCGTCCAAAGGGCATGCGGACCACGATGGCCGCTCAAACTCAGGATGGAGACTTCCATGTCGATCAAGACCAAGTTCGCCGCTCTCGCTCTTGCCACCCTCGCTGTCACCGGCGCGATCGGTTCAACCAGCCAGGCCCAGGCCAAGCCGCTGCATTGGGGCGTCGGAGCCGGCCTCGTCGGCGCCGCTATCGTCGGCACCGCGATCGCCGCCAGTAACGATGCGTACTACTACGACGGCTATCGCCGCTGCGGCTGGGTCCGCCAGTTCGACGCCTTCGGCAACTACATCGGCCGCGTCCGCACCTGCGCTTACTGATTTCTGCGGCTGACCTGGTCACTGCCTGAGAGCGTGGCTGCGAACACATTCGCCTCGGGTCGGACAACGCTTCCAGGAAATCGTGGATCTGCGTCCAGCACGGGCGCCTCATCCACCCCGTGCTGAACCCGACCCGCCCGGTTGTCCCCCCGGGCGGGTCATCTCGTTCGGTTCGGTGGAAGTCACCTCGCAGCCGCCGGCCCTGCGATGTGTACACGATGGCTCCGAACACCCTCCGACGGCCGTCCAGCGATGTATCACCGACGTCACGCAAAAGTGTCATCTGGTCGCAGGCGGGCAGCGCCTTCTTGCTATTGCGAATTACTTGCAATAACTGTTGGGAATGATCGCTGGGGAACTCCGATCAGGCAGTGAATGGAAGATCGTTTGGGGACCGCAGGGGAATGACTTCATTTGTTTGGTGGCGGCAGGCGCTCGAATCTGCCGAGATGGCAGGCAGCAACAACGCAGGTTGGACGGGGAACGCCGCGATGGTGAGCCGCAGCCGCCGGTCACTGGTATGGGCGGGTGCCGCGTTCGGCGCCATGGCGGTCGGCTGTCCGGCTGTCGCGGCCGATCTGCCGCTCAAGGCACCCTACCTGCGCCCGGCGTTCGACTGGAGCGGCTTCTACATCGGCGCCCACACCGGCTACCATCGCGGCGTCTCGTCCGGGACGCTTGCCGATCCCGCGATCACGGCGACCAGCAGCGTGGTCAGCGGCGTCATCGGCGGCGTGCAAGGAGGATATAACCATCACTTGTCCTCAGGCATCGTGCTCGGCGTCGAAGCCGATCTCACCTTCCCGAACTACCTGCCGACCAACCATGTCGTCGCCAAGTTCGTGACCCCGCGCTCGGACGCCGAGGAGCGGTGGGATTATTTCGGCACGCTGCGCGGCCGCGTCGGCTACGCCAGCGGACCCTGGCTCGCCTACGTCACCGGCGGCTTCGCCTGGACCGGCGAGCGCTTCCTCAATACAGCGGCCGGGGCCGATTTCGAGGAAAAGCATATCAACGTGAGGCCGGGATGGGCGGCCGGCGCCGGGCTGGAATATGCGTTCGCGCCACATTGGAGCGCGAAGCTCGAATACGTCTATACTCAGTTCGCAAGGGCGGATGTTCGTCTTCCGTCGGGAACGCAGTTCAGTTCGACGCTCGACTTCCAGTCGCTCCGGCTCGGCCTCAATCGCAAGATCGACTGGCCGGGGTCAAGGAGCGCGACGGCGAACACCGACCTGACCGATCCCGAATCCGACCGCTGGGAAATTCACGGCCAGACCACCTATCTGGGCCAGGGCTATCCTGCCTTCCGTGCGCTCTACAGCGGCCCGAACAGCCTGACTCCGGCGCGGCAGTATCAGGCCACCTGGAGCAACAGCCTTTACCTGAATGCGCGGCTGTGGGAAGGCGGCGAAGTCTACTACAACCCCGAACTGCTGCAGGGTTTTGGCCTGAGCGACACGGTCGGCGTCGGCGGATTTCCCAACGGCGAGGCGCAGAAGTCGAACTTCCCCTATCCGCATTACAACACCTCGCGGCTGTTTGTGCGCCAGACCTTCGGCCTTGGCGGCGAACAGGAACAGCTTGCCAGCGGATCGCAACAGCTTGCGAACAAGGTCGACGTATCGCGGCTGACGCTGCAGGCCGGCAAGTTCTCGGTCCTCGACGTGTTCGACGGCAACAGCTACGCCAAAGATCCACGCAAGGACTTCATGAACTGGTCGATCTGGGCTCCCGGCGCCTTCGACTATGCCGCCGACAAGCTCGGCCTCACTTACGGCGTGAGTGCCGAATTGAACCAGAAGCAATGGGCCTTGCGCGCCGGCTATTTCCTGGTCGATGCGGAATCGAACTCGAACAATTTCGACACGCGCGTTTTCAAACGCGGCGGCTACGTGCTGGAACTTGAAACACGCTATTCGCTGTTCTCGCAGCCGGGTAAATTGCGCACCATCGCCTTTCTCAACAGCACCAATTCCGGCAGCTACCGCGAGACGCTGAACAATCCGGCGCTCAATCTCGACATCGCGCAGACCCGCACCGGCCGCATCAAATACGGCTATGTCATCGGCCTCGAACAGGCCGTGACCGACGACATCGGGCTGTTCGGCCGCTGGAGCTGGAACGACGGTAAGAACGAGATCATGGCCTTCACCGACATCGACGCCTCCTTGTCGCTCGGCACCTCCATCAAGGGCACGAGATGGGGCCGGCCGGACGACACGATCGGACTGGCCGGCGCAGTCAACGCCTTGTCACGCGATCACCGCGACTTCCTCGCCGCCGGCGGACTGGGCCCGCTGATCGGCGACGGGCAGCTCAACTACCGCAAGGAACGCATCCTCGAGACGTACTACGCCTATGCGCTGAACAAGCAGCTCACGCTCACCGCGGACTACCAGTTCGTCACTAACCCGGCCTACAACGCCGACCGCGGGCCGGTCCATATCTTCTCCGGGAGGTTGCACGGCGAATTCTAACCAACGAGCTTCGCCGCCAGCACCTTGTCGATGCGCCTTCCATCGAGGTCGAGCACCTCGAAGCGCCAGCCGTCGATCTCGATCTTGTCCCCGACTTCGGGAATGCGGCCGAAATGGCTGAGCAGGAAGCCGGCGACAGTCTGGTAGTTGCGCGACGGCGGCAGCTCGTAGCGCAGCAGCGATGCGAACTCGACGGCGGGCATCCAGCCCGAGAGCAGATAAGAGCCGTCGTCGCGCTTGACGGCGGCCGCTTCCGGCGGTCCCTCCTCGGTGTGGAAGCCGCCGACGATTGATTCCAGGATGTCCGCGCTGGTCACCACGCCCTGGAACGCGCCGTATTCGTCATGGACCAGGCCCATATGTACCGAGGAGTCGCGCAGGATGGCGACGACGTCGCGCGCATCGAGAAACTCCGGGATCACCGGCGCGGGCCGGAGCAGTTTGACGATATCCGGCGGCTGTTCCGACAGGTAGCAGTCGAGCATGTCCTTGGCGCTGACGATGCCGACCGCGGCATCGGCGGCGGGATCGAACACCACGAATCGGGAATGATTGCTCGCGATCAGCGCGGCGCGAACGGCCGGAAGATCGTCGGTCAGGTTGATCATGCTGACGTCGCGGCGCGGCGTCATGACGGCGCCGACCGGAAGATCGCCGAGCCGCATGACGCCCGCGATCATTTCCTTTTCGCCGGGTTCGAGCACGCCGGCATTCTCGGCTTCGACGACGAGCGTGCGGATTTCGTCCTCACTGACCTTCTCGCCGGCCTCGCCGCGCTGGCCCAACAGCCACAACAGCGCCTTGCCGGAGCGATCGAGCAGCCAGACGGCGGGCAGCGAGACGGTGGCCAGCATCGTCATGTAGGGCGCCACCCTCACCGCGACCGACTCGGGATCGCGCAAGGCGATCTGCTTCGGCACCAGTTCCCCGATGATGAGCGACGCATAGGTGATCACGGTGACCACGATGCCGACGCCGACCGCGTCGGCAGCCGATTGCGACAACCCGGCTTCCATCAGGAGATTGCTCAGCCGTTGGCCGAGCGTCGCGCCGGAAAATGCGCCGGACAGCACGCCGATCAGCGTGATTCCGATCTGCACCGTCGAGAGAAATTTGCCGGGGTCGGAAGCCAGCGCCAGCGCGCGGCGGGCGCCCTTGACGTTCTTCTCGACCAGGGCGGCAAGACGCGCCGGCCGCGACGATACGACGGCGAGCTCGGACATTGCGAGCAAACCGTTGGTGACGATCAGGACCGTCACGATCCCGAGTTCGACGTAAAGCATCAGTCTTGGAGGGTTCCATCCACGGAGGCAGGGAACCTATCAGATAACCACCCGCTCCCGAAACCGTAAGAGGGCGCAAACGCCGCAATTTGCGTCATCCGGCCGGCTGGAACGAGTCGGCGCGGGCCATCTCCCAGGCGTCGCGGAAGCGCGGGTCCTGCGTGCCCTCGATCAGTTCGCCCGGACGCAGCGACGGGTAAAGCTTTGCAAACGACATTACCTCGGTGCTCGACGTTCGCTTGGAGAAATGGATCGGCCGCAGCTGCTCCGGGTGTTCGAGGCCGGCGGCGGCGAGCAGTTCGGACAGCGCGTGCAGCGTGGCCTGATGGTACATATACACCCGCTCGGCCTTGAGCGGCACCACCAGCGCGCGCGAGCGGCTGAGATCCTGCGTGGCGACGCCGGTCGGACAGCGATCGGTGTGGCAGCTCAGCGACTGAATGCAGCCGAGCGCGAACATGAATCCACGCGCGGAGTTGCACCAGTCCGCGCCGATCGACATGGCGCGCGCCATGTCGAAGGCGGTCGCGATCTTGCCGCCGGCGCCGATCTTGATGCGGTCGCGCGCGTTGATACCGATCAGCGCGTTGTGGACGAAATTGACGCCCTCGCGCATCGGCATGCCCAGATGGTCCATGAACTCCAGCGGCGCCGCGCCGGTGCCGCCTTCATTGCCGTCGACGACGATGAAATCCGGATAGATGCCGCTCTCCAGCATCGCCTTGCAGATCGCCAGGAATTCCCAGGGATGGCCGATGCACATCTTGAACCCGGCCGGCTTGCCGCCGGACAGCCGGCGCATCTCACCGATGAACGCCATCATCTGCAGCGGCGTCGAGAACGCGCGGTGGCTGGCCGGCGAAATGCAATCCTCGCCCATCGCCACGCCCCGGATTTTTGAAATCTCCTCGGACACCTTGGCGGCCGGCAGCACGCCGCCATGTCCCGGCTTGGCGCCCTGGCTGATCTTAAGCTCGACCATCTTGATCTGGTCGTCGGCGGCGACGCGGGCGAACTCCTCCGGGTTGAACGTGCCGTCGCGATTGCGACAGCCGAAATAGCCGGAGCCGATCTCCCAGATGATGTCGCCGCCATTCTCCCGATGATAGGGGCTGACGCCGCCCTCGCCGGTGTCATGCGCAAAGCGGCCCTTCCTGGCGCCTGTATTCAATGCCCGCACGGCATTGGGGCTGAGCGCGCCAAAACTCATCGCTGAGATGTTGAACACCGAGGCCGAATACGGCCTGGCGCAATCTGGTCCACCGACGGAAACGCGGAATTCCGCACTGCCATGCGCCTTCGGCGACACCGAATGATGCATCCATTCGTAGCCCTCGCGATAGACGTCCTCCTGGGTGCCGAACGGCCGCTTGTCGAGCTGCATCTTGGCGCGCTGATAGACCAGCGCGCGGGTGTCGCGCGAGAACGGCATGCCGTCCTTCTCGCTCTCGAAGAAATATTGCCGCATCTCCGGGCGAATTTCCTCAAGCAGGAAACGGATATGCGCGGCGATCGGATAATTCCGGAGAACGGCGTGGTTCTTCTGCAGCAGGTCGCGAATGCCGAGCAGCGTCAGCGCGCCGAAGATCACGATCGGGATCAGCAGGATTTCCCAGACTTTCGGATTATGGTCGAAGATGCCGATGCCGAGCAGCAGCGCGGTAATGACGGCGCAGATCGTCAGCACGATGAAGCGCGGCGAGAACGGCAGCAGTATCGTTTCCATGAAAATCCCTCAGCCAAATTGCTCTTGCCGGGCGGCAGCTTAGTCCAGGCGGCAGAGCGTGCGCTACACGATATACGGAACGAAACGCACGGAAGTGACAGGCGGCTGGAAAAATAGACGGCGCGACCGGGCCGGAAAGGCCCGCCGTCTTTTGCGGTGCAGCGTAGCACGCCCGGCATCGGCAGGACGGTCACGACAATGGCAGGCTAAAGGGAGCTGATGGGAGCGATGTACGAGGGCCCATCCCCTCGTCGTCCCGGCGAAGGCCGGGACCCATACGCCGTGCCATCTGATGCGAGCACAGACGGTCCACGAATCGTAACACAACTACCGCCGCGAAGTATGGGTCCCGGCCTTCGTCGGGACGACGACAGATAGCGCGGCGATTTCAGCGCTCGACGAACGCCTTCTCGATCACGAAATGGCCCGGCGTGTTGCCGCTGCCTTCGATGAAGCCGCCGGACTCGAACATCCCCTTCAGCTCTTCCAGCATGCCCGGACTGCCGCACATCATGACGCGATCGGTCTCGATGTCGAGCGGGCCCTGGTGGATGTCCTTGAACAACTGCTCCGACGAGATCAGGTCGGTGATGCGGCCGCGGTTGCGGAACGGCTCGCGGGTGACGGTTGGATAATACAGCAGCTTCTCCTGCAGCAGCGGTCCGAACAGCTCATCGTCGCGCAGCTTGGCAACCAGTTCTTCGCCATAGGCGAGTTCGGAAACCTGGCGGCAGCCGTGCACGAGCACGATGGTCTCGAACCGCTCATAGACATCAGGGTCCTTGATCAGGCTCGCGAACGGCGCCAGACCGGTGCCGGTCGACAGCAGCAGCAGGCGCTGGCCGGGAATCAGGTTGTCGGTGATCAGCGTGCCCGTCGCCTTGCGGCCAACCAGGATTTCGTCGCCCTCGCGGATCTTCTGCAGCTTCGAGGTGAGCGGCCCGTCCGCCACCTTGATGGAGAAGAACTCGAGCTCTTCCTCGTGATTGGCGCTCGCCATGCTGTAGGCGCGCAGCAGCGGCCGGCCCTCGACCTCGAGGCCGATCATCGCGAACTGGCCGTTCTGGAAGCGGAAGCCGGAATCGCGGGTAGCCCGGAAGCTGAAAAGCGTATCGGTCCAATGGCGGACGGAAAGAACTTTCTCTCGATAGAATGCGCTCATGGGTTTTCGTTTTTCCTGACGTCTCGGTGTAGAACGTTTCGGCTTTTTCGTTGGTCTTCTCGCCCGGAATGCCGAAAATCGGCGAAATCACCGGCGATTTGGCGCGCCATTTGCGCATGGCAGACACATAGTCAATATGACCTACAGCACAATCGATAACTCGGAATGGCTGTCGCTCCATTTTGCAAAAGGTTCGATTGTCTTCGTTAACGCCACTTAGCGCAATTAACTTGCTGAATTCTGCTCTGATCCAGCAATAAATTGCTCTCTGCAATTAAGAATTTTTCAAAAGAGATCGCATGCGAAGCCTGCAAGTATTTCGATCCGGTAAACCGGGCTTCTATCCGGACCAGTCGGTCTACGCGGAATTCGCTTGCGCCGAATTCGGGTTGCAGTTTCGCGACCTCGACGGCGGATCGGGACTGTTGTTCAGCGTGGCCTCGCACAACCGGCACCTGCATTTTGGCGCCGGCCGATGCTCCTGGTATCCGCAGAACAGCGCAACCGCATCGACGCTCGCATCCGACAAGCATTTTGCCGGCCGGATCCTGCGCGAAGCCGGCGTACCGGCGATCGGCGGTGAATATTTTTTCCTGCACGAGCGCCATCGCGCACATCGCCCGGCGGGACACGAGCGCAGTGACGCCCTTGCCCATTTCAGGGCAGAGGGTGGCTCGGCCTTCGTCAAACCGCTCGCGGGATCGCGTGGCGATTTCGCGCAGGCCATTTACGGCGAAGCGGCGCTCGATCGCTATCTCGACGCGGTCGCGAAATATTACGACGCCATCCTGATGCAGCCGATCGTGGAAGGGATCGAGTACCGTGTCTTCCTGCTCGACGATGACGTGCTTTATTGCGCGCGGAAATTCCCGCCGTCGGTTGCCGGCGACGGCGTGCACACGCTGCGTGAACGGTTGGCCGTTCATAACGACGCCCTGCACGCCCAGGGACTCTCTCCCGCCTCGCTGTCGGACGATGATTCATCGCTCGATGTCATCCCTGCGAAAGGCGAGCGTCGCGAGATTGCGGGACGGATGAATCTGAGCGCAGGCGGCACGATGGTGCTGGCGGACGCGCCATCCGAAAACGCTGTCGCGCTCGCGCGGCGGGCGGTGCGCGCGATTGGACTTCGCGTCGCGGCGGTCGACTTGTTCGTCGACATCGACGGCAGACCTGACGCCACCGAGATCATCGAGGTCAATTCCAATCCTTCGATCCGGCTGCTGGAGAATTCCGGCCGCGGCGATCTCATCCTGAATATCTGGCGCCACACCTTCACCGCCATGGGGCTGCTGTAGTGTTCGACCTGCCGAAATATGGCGACGGCGTCTGCCTCGCGCGGATGGCTGAACTGCTGGATGCGCTCGATATCGATCGTGCGTGGCTGCAGCGCGCCTCGGTGGTGGTTGCCGGGTCGAACGGCAAGGGCAGCACGGCGGCGATCTGCGCCCGGATCGGCCGCGCCTATGGTCTGCGGACCGGTCTCTTCACCTCGCCGCACCTCTTCCGTTTCAACGAGCGGGTTCAAGTCGACGGTGTCGAGATCGATGACGAGGTATTTGCCCGGCTCAAGCAGCGAATCGAAACCGCCATCGCCGGGGTTTCGAAACGGCTTGGCCAGCAATTCGGCGCGTTCGAGGCGCTGTTCGCCCTTGCGTGCCTCCACTTCCAGGAAAGCAAGTGCCGGTTTGCCGTGTTCGAGGCCGGTATCGGCGGACGCTACGATCCCGTCCGCCTCGTCGGCGCGCGCCAGACCTGCGTCACCTCGGTCGATTACGAGCACGTCGACCTGCTCGGCAACACGCTGGAACTGATCGCATCCGACAAGAGTGACGCCTGCGCCGCCGGCGGCACCATCGTCTATGGCGAGAACTGCCGGGACTTACGGCCGCATCTCGTCGAATACAATCGCTGGCGCGGCTGCACGCCGCTCTTTGTCCGTGATGACATCCGCATCGATAATGAAGTGTCGGCGGCCGACGGCCAGCGTTTTGATCTTCGGTTTGGCGATCACGCCTACCGCCGCCTCGAACTGGACCTGCCAGGCTCGTTCCAGATCAACAATTCAGCCATTGCCATCACGCTTTTTCTGCTGTGGCTGCAACGCGGGCAGCCGTCCGCGGCGCCCGAGCGGACCGACACTGCGATCCGCACCGGCCTGCGCGAGGCGCGCTGGCCCGGCCGGCTCGAAGTCATCAGCGAGAACCCGCTCACCGTGATCGACGTCGGCCACACCCCCGACGGCATCCGGCAATCGCTCGCGAGCCTCACGGCGATCCACGGCGCCGAGAACTGGATTCTCGTCATCGGCGCCTCGCGCGACAAGAAGGCCGATGAAATCGTCGGCGCGCTGGCGCCGGCGTTCGATACGATCGTCTGCACGTCGGCGCATCACAAAGGCGCGGGTACCGACAACATTGCCGCGGCGGCGGCGCGCGCCAATCCGGCGGCGGATCTTCGCATCGGCGCGACGATCGAGGACGCGGTTCGCATCGCTGAGGCATTGGCCAGGGAACAGCGGCGGCGAATCTACGTGGCCGGCGGCCTTTTCCTGGCGATCGAATATGCGACGGTCGCAAAGGGCGGCCGCGCGGAAGATTTGAAGTTCTTCTGACCACTCCACCGACATGGCCGGGCTTGTCCCGGCCATCCACGTCTTCCTTCCTTGATGCCGCCAAGGCGTGGATGCCCGGGACAAGCCCTGGCATGACGACACGATGAATGCGCTTCTAATTGCTGCCGTGCTTGTCGTCGAGCACCTTGAATGCTTCTTCCAGCTGCGGCGAGATCGCGACGCCGAGCTTCTCACCGGTCGGCAGCCGCGCCACGAACCATTTGTTGTACAGCGGGATCAGGTCGCGCCCCGAGCCGAGTTTTGCAAACGTGCGATCGACCACCGCCTTCAACTGCGGCTCACCCTTGCGGAACATGATGCCGTAGGGATCGTAGGAGAGGTAATCGCCGGTGACCTTGAACTGGCCTTGCGCCTTGTGGCGCGCGATCAGGCCGTAGAGCAGGATGTCGTCGGTGGCGAAGGCGTCGGCCTTCCCGTCCACCAGCATCTGGTAGGACTGCTCGTGGTCGGGGGACGTCACGAGGTTCAGGCCGAGCGAAAACTTGCCGTCGATCGCGCGCATCGCCTGCTCGTTGGTGGTGCCTTTCGTCACCACCACGGTCTTGCCCTTGAGATCGGCAGGGGCCGAGACGGCCGACGCCTTCGGAACCATCAGCTTGGTGCCGGCGACAAACATCAGCGGCGAGAACGCTACTGTTTTGGCGCGTTCCGCATTGGCCGTGGTGGAGCCGCATTCGAGGTCGATCTTGCTGTCGGTTACCGCGGAAATACGGTCGTCGGAGGTCACCTTGACATATTCGACCTTGAGGTTCGCGTCGTCGACTTCGAAACCGATCTCCTCGACGATCGCCTCGCACAGTTCTAGGCTGTAACCGATCGGCCGGCTGGAATGGTCGAGGAACGAGAACGGCGGCGAACTCTCCCGGTAGCCGAGGCGCACCACGCGCGTCCTCTTGATGGTGGCGAGCGTCGGGCTGAGCCCCTCCCCCGCCGTCTGCGCGGGCGCCGATGTCACCAGCAGGCAGGCGGCCACGAGAAGGCAGCCTGCCCCGATCCATTTGTTCGGGAACGGATGCATGCATCTCTCCCGTCAATGGGCCGGCAGGGGATCGCCGGGCACCGCGTCGTCCGGAACGATATCGTCGGGCCCGAGCTCATGCTCGGCCTTCAATTCGCCCTCCCATTTCGCGACCACCGCGGTCGCCAGCGAATTGCCGATCACGTTGGTGGCGCTGCGCCCCATGTCGAGGAACGTGTCGATGCCCATGATCATCAGCAAGCCGGCCTCCGGAATGCCGAACTGGCTGAGCGTCGAGGCGATCACCACCAGCGACGCGCGCGGCACGCCGGCGACGCCCTTGGAGGTGATCATCAGCGTCGCCAGCATCGCGAGCTGGGTGCCGAGCGACATCTCGATATGATAGGTCTGCGCGATGAAGACGCTCGCAAAGGTGCAGTACATCATCGTGCCGTCGAGGTTGAACGAATAGCCGAGCGGCAGCACGAAGGCCGAAATTCGCGGTGACGCGCCGAAGCGGTTGAGGCCTTCCAGGGTCTTGGGATAGGCCGCCTCCGACGACGCGGTGGAGAACGCGATCATCAGGGGTTCCCGGATCAGGCGCAGCAGATTGCTGTAGCGCGGTCCCATCACCACGAAGCCGACCACGACCAGGATCACCCACAGGATCATCAGCGACAGATAGAAGCCTCCCATGAACACGATCAGCTTCCAGAGCACGCCGAGGCCGTTCTTCGCCACCGTTGCCATGATCGCCGCCCATACCGCGACCGGCGCGAACAACATGACGTAGCCGGTGACCTTCAGCATGATATGTGCGAGGTCGTCGATGATCTGCATGATCGGCTTGGCGCGCTCCGGCAGCGCGCCAAGCGCCACGGCAAAGAACACGGCGAACACCACGATCTGCAATATTTCGTTCTGCGCCATTGCATCCGCGATCGAGGTCGGGATCAAATGCGTCAGGAATTTCTCGATCGAAAAGGCCGAGACCGGCAGGCCGGTCGATTGCGCCTTGTCGGGCAGCGTGCCGGGGAAGTTGGCGCCGGGCTGCAGCAGGTTGACCATCACGAGGCCGAGCAGCAGGGAAACAAAGGAAGCACTGACGAACCAGCCCATCGTCTTGGCGAACACGCGGCCGAGCTTGGAGCCGGAGCCCATATGCGCGATGCCGCCGACGAGCGTGGCGAACACCAGGGGCGCGATGATCATCTTGATCAGGCGCAGGAACAGCATGGCGATCAGGTTCACGCTGGCCGCGATTTCCACCCGGCTGTCCGGCATGTAATTGAAGACAATGGTCCCCATCACGATGCCGAGCGCCATCGCGATCAGGATGTATTGCGTAAACCTGTTGGACATTCTCGCCCCTCGTTCTCTGCCACCGGCGTCGGCAAGTCTGGCAGATTTGGTTGGGGACGCAACAAGCTTGCGGCAATTTGCACACTTGTCAGAATGTTCCCGTTGTGGCGGCGACGCACACGGACTAGCGTCTTGGCAGCGCACAATCTGTGCAGATGCTCGCTTCGGGCGCAGCGACTGCATCAAGAACGCTCAAAGCAGTATGAGGGAGCCACGCCATGAACGACACCGCCAATCGCCAGATCCTGCTGGTCGAGAAACCAACGGGCAAACTCGGGCCCGAGCATTTCAGGATAATCACCGGCAAAGTGCCGGAGCCGAAGGATGGCGAGGTGCTGGTTCGTACGCGCCTCATCTCGCTCGACGCGGCCAACCGCGCCTGGATGCATGGCGCCACCTATCGCGCCGCCGTCGAGGCCAACACGGTGATGGCAGGCGGCAGCATCGCCGAGGTCGTGTCCTCGAAGGCGCCGGGATTTGCGGCTGGAGACATCGTGTTCGGCGACACCGGCTGGCAGGATTTTGCCGCGGTGCCGGCAAAACACCTGAACAGGATGCCGAAGCTGGAGCCGATGACGCATCTGCTCAGCGTCTATGGCATCGCTGGCCTCACCGCCTATTTCGGGCTGCTCCATGTCGGCAAGCCCGGCGAAGGCGAGACGGTGGTCGTCTCCGCCGCGGCCGGCTCGGTCGGATCGATCGTCGGGCAGATCGCGAAAATAAAAGGTTGCCACGTGATCGGCATCGCCGGCGGCAAGGACAAGTGCCACTGGCTGACCTCCGAACTCGGCTTCGACGCCGCCGTCGACTACAAGGATGGCGCGACCTTCAAGGCCCTGCGCGCGGCGGCGCCGAAGGGCATCGACGTCTATTTCGACAATGTTGGCGGCGAGATCCTCGAAGCTTGCCTCTCGCTGATGAACAACCGCGGCCGTATCGCCTGCTGCGGCGCGATCTCGCAATATGACGGCGTACCGTCGGCGCACGGCCCGCGCGGGGTACCCGGCCTGATCGTGGTGAAGCGCCTCATCATGCAGGGCTTCATCGTGATGGACTTCATGGACCAGAGCGCCGCCGCGCTCGCCGACCTGCAGTCCTGGGTCGCCTCGGGGAAATTGAAGGTTCAGGAGGATGTCATCGACGGCATCGAGAACACGCCGAAGGCGTTGATCGGACTGCTCGCCGGCGAGAATCGCGGCAAGCGGATGGTGAGGGTTTAACACCTCTCCGCCCGCTTGCTGCCTCGACGTGCGCTTGCATGATCTCCTCGCCGGCGGGAAGAGATAGAGCGTTTTCGAGCGAAGTGCATACCGGTTCGCGTGAAGAAAACGCGTCAAAGCAAGAATCTAGAGCCCGGTTCTGATTCAATCAGAACCGGGCTCTGGAGTCATCGCTTTGCCGTGCCCATCCCGCTGGTCTGGTCCTGCAGCCCGAACAGTTTTTCCGCCGTGCGGCCGAGGATATCGGCCTTTTCGTCATCGCTCAGCGAAGCCGAGTTGAAGATGTGGTCCACGGGGGCAAGCTGCCATGGATAGGGATAGTCGCTTCCCAGCACGATCTGGCTTGCGCCCACCTGGGCCACCAGGTGCCGGATCGCTTCCGGCGAGAAGATCAGCGAATCGAAATAGATCTGCTTGAGGTATTCCGTCGGCTTCTTCTTGAGCTGCACGGCCGGATTGCAGCCCTTGGGACCGACGAGGCAGGCATGGTCCGAACGATCGGCGTAGGAGGGCAGGTAGCCGCCGCCATGGGCCGCGATCACTTTCAGGCCGGGAAAGCGGTCGAAGGTGCCCTCGAAGATCAGGTGAGACAGCGCGATCGTCGTGGCCAGCGGATTGCCGATGGTGTTGCCGAGCCAGCCATTGCCGGACAGCCGCTTGTTGAGCTCAGGCACCCCCTGCGGATGAATGAACAGCGGCACGCCAAGTTCTTCCGCCTTGGCCCATACCGGATGGAATTTTGGATCGGAGAATTCGACGCCATCGACGGAATCGCCGATTGCGGCGCCCTTCAGACCTTGCTTCCTCACCGCCGTCTCCAGTTCCTGCACCGCCAGATCGGGCACCTGCAGGGTGAGCGACGCAAAGCCGGCAAACCGGTCGGGCTTCGAGGCGCAGAGCTCAGCCAGCTTTTCGTTCTGGATCTTGACGATCTGGCCGGCGAGGTCGCGCTCCCGGTTGTACCAGAACGGATTGATCGACAGCACCTCCATATCGACGGCCTGCGCATCCATCGCGGCAAGCCGCTTGTCGATTTCGATGAACGCTTCCTCGGCGCCGTTGACGGGAGGAAGCTGGGCGGCGGCAGCGCCCGAACCGAGCAGGACGCCCGCTTCGCGGAAGTGGCAATGGGCGTGGACGTCGATCGTTCTGACGCGTTTTCCGGCGACGCTGACCGGCAGGGTCTGCCGGGCCTGCGCGCTGTGCAGCAGGCCGCAGCTACAGAAGACGACACCGGTCGCAACAGCAGCGCCACCGGTCTTCAGAAAGTTCCGTCGGGTGGTCATGATACTTCCTCCACATTTCTCGTTTTCTTTTTTGTTATCAAGTGTCAGGAGACCGGCGCGCGATTTGAAGCCGGAGCACCGAAGCTGAAGCCTATACTGATCCGGGTGGCCTATCAGGACAAGATCATTGGGCCTGTCACGCGAGCCAAGACGGAGCGCATGCGCGCGTCGCTTGGCGGCACGACAAACCGGCTTCTGGCCTAGCGGGCGGCGGGCGCCTGCGCCGATGACATCTCGGCCTTCTTGGCCTTGCGCGCCTTCAGCCAGTTTTCGAACCGCTGCACCACGACAAAAAACGTCGGCACGAACAGTACGGCGAGACAGGTTGAGGCCAGCATCCCCGAAAACACCGTGATGCCGATCGACTTGCGCGCATTGGCGCCGGCGCCGGTGGCGAGCACCAGCGGCACGACGCCGAGGATGAAGGCGAACGACGTCATCAGGATCGGCCGGAACCGCGCGCGCGCCGCATTGACTGCGGATTCCAGCAGCGGCTTGCCGTCGCGCACGTGCAATTCGAGTGCGACCTCGACGATCAGGATGGCGTTCTTGGCCGACAGCGCGATCAGCAGGATGATGCCGATCTGGGTGTAGAGGTTGTTCTCGATCCGCAGGCCCGACAGCACCAGCATCGGGCCGAGCAGGGACAGCGGAACGGCGAGGATGACCGAGATCGGCGCGTACCAGCTCTCATATTGTCCGGCGAGCACGAGATAGACCAGCAGCAGCGCCAGACCGAACGCCCAGTAGATCTGCCCGCCAACCACTTTCTCCTGGTACGACATCGCCGTCCATTCGAAGCCGGTTCCGGGCGGCAGCGTCTTGGCGGCGATCTCCTCCATCAGGCTCATCGACTGGCCGGAACTGTAGCCGGTGGCCGGCAGGCCGATGATGGTGGCCGACGGATAGAGGTTATAGAGGCTGATCAGCGACGGACCGACGGCCGGCGTGATCTTGGCCACCGCGCCGAGCGGGATCATGTCGCCCTGGCTGTTGCGCACCGTCAGCCGCTCGATGTCGCGCGGCGTCAGGCGGAATTCCGCGTCGCCCTGGGCATAGACCTGGAAGGTACGGCCGAACTTGTTGAACTGATTGATGTAGCTCGACCCCATGTAGGACGACAGCGTGGAGAAGACCTGGTCGGTGGTGACGCGCATGGTCTGGGCCTTGACCCGGTCCACCTCGATGTCGAACTGCGGCACCATCGAACGGAACGGCGAACTGACGCGCTGCAGCGCGCTCTGCGTCGCCGCGTTGGACACCATCGCGGAGGCGATCGCCTGCAGCTTGCCGAAATCCGAATTGCCGTCGCGCAGCTGAACCTGCATGGCGAAGCCCGCGGCGTTGCCGATGCCCTGGATCGGCGGCGGCGGGATCACCAGGATCCGCGCCTCCTCGATCACCGACAGCTTCTCGTTCAGGCCGACGAACAGCGAGCGCAGGTCCTCGCCCTTTCCGCGCGCGCTCCACTCCTTCAAGATGAGATAGGCAACCCCCGCGTTGGCGAGGCTGGACGAATTGTCGAGCGCGGAAATGCCGGCAATGGTGATCACCTGATCGACGCCGGCCGACTTGCCGGTGATTTCGCTGACGCGGGTCAATACCTTCTGGGTCCGGTCCAGCGCCGCGCCGTCGGGCAGTTGCACGGCGACCAGGAGATAACCCTGATCCTCGATCGGAATAAATCCGGTCGGCACCCGAGACAGGCCGTAGCCGGCGCCGAGGATCAGCAGCAAGGCGAAGATCACCGAAATGTTGCTGTGCGCGACCAGCCGGGTGATCAGCCGGCCGTACCAGGCCTCGACGCGGTCATAGGCCGCATTGAAACCGCGATAGAAGAAGTTGCGCTGCGCCGGCGGCGCGGGCCGTCGCAGCCACAGGGCACATTGTGTCGGCTTCAGCGTCGCGGCGTTGACGGCGCTGAGCAGCGCGGTCGCAGCGATCACCAGCGCGAACTGCGCGTACATCCGCCCGGTCAGCCCCGGCAGGAAGGCCGCCGGCAGGAACACCGAGATCAGCACCAGCGTGATGCCGATGATCGGCGCAAACAGCGCATCCATGGCGCTGATCGCGGCGTCGTGTCCGGACATGCCCTTCTCGATATTATGCGCCGCACCCTCCACCACCACGATGGCGTCGTCGACCACGATGCCGATCGCCAGCACGATCGCAAACAGCGTCGAGATGTTGACGGTGAAGCCGAGCGCCGCCATCGCCGCGAACGCGCCGATGATGGTCACCGGCACCGTGGTCGCCGGCACCAGCATCGCGCGCCAGTCCTGCAGGAAGATCAGGATCACGACGAGGACGAGCAGGCCAGCCTCGACCAGCGTCTTGTAGACCTCGTTGATCGATTCCGAGACGAACTTCGTCGTATCGAACGGCGTGTCGTAGACCACGTCTTGTGGAAATGCCTTGGCAAGCTCTGCCATCTTATTCTTGACGGCCTGCTCGACCTCCAGCGCGTTGGCGCCGGGCGACTGAAACACGCCGATGCCGGTGGCCGGCCTGTTGTTCAGCGAAAAAAGCTGGCTGTAGGTCTGGGCGCCGAGTTCGACCCGGCCGACGTCGCGCACGCGCGTGACGTCGCCATTGTTGCCGGTCTTGACGATGACGTTTTCGAACTGGCTGACGTCGTCGAGCCGTCCCGCGACATTCAGCGTGTATTGAAACGCCTGCCCGGACGGCGCCGGCGGCGCGCCGACCTGGCCCGCCGTGACCTGCTGGCTCTGCTGCTGAATCGCCGCGATGACGTCCTGCGGCATCAGGTTGCGCGCATACAGCTTGTTTGGGTCGAGCCAGACCCGCATCGAATATTGCCCGGCGCCGAACACGGTGACGTTGCCGACGCCCGGCAGGCGGGACAGTTCGTCGCGGATGTTGATGGTGGCGTAGTTCGACAGGAACAGGCTGTCATAGGTCGATTTCGGCGAGGTCAGCGTCACGAACAGCAGGATCGCCGTGGATTTCTTCTGAACGGTGACGCCCTGGTTCTGCACCGACTGCGGCAGCTGCGACAGCGCGCTTGACACCCGGTTCTGCACCAGCACCTGCGCGAAGTTGAGATCGGTGCCGATCTTGAACGTCACCGTCAGCGAATAGGAGCCGTCGGCGCCGCTGTAGGACTGCATGTAGAGCATGTCCTCGACGCCGTTGACCTGCTGCTCGATCGGCAGTGCCACGGTATCGATCACGGTCTTGGCGCTGGCGCCGGGATAGCGCGTCGTGACCTGCACCGTCGGCGGCACCACATCAGGGTACTGCGCGACCGCGAGGCGAACCAGGCAGACGCCGCCGATCAAAATCATCAGGATGGCGATGACGTTGGAAAGGACCGGGCGCTCGATGAAGAACTTTGAGATCATGGCCGGCTCCTATCTGGACGCCGGCGGCGCTTCGATCGTCTTCAGTTGCGGATCGACCTTCTGGCCCGGTATCGCGCGCAACAACCCGGCGGTGATGACGCGATCGTCAGGCTTGAGTCCCTCCTCGATGACGCGCAGGCCGCCTTCGAGCGGACCGGTCCGCACCTTGCGCTGCTCGACAACGTTTTCAGCGTTGACGATCAGCAGATAGCGCCCGGCCTGATCGCTGCCCAGCGCCGCATCCGGCACGAACAGGGCGTTCTGCACCTGATCCACCGGCACGCGCACCCGGGCGAAGAAACCCGGCAGCAGGGCGCGGTCCGCATTGGGCAGCACGCCGCGCACAGGCAGCGTACCGGTCGACTGGTTCAAGGTCGCGGCGGCATAATCCAGCTTTCCCTTGTGCGGAAAGCCGCTTTCGGTCTGCAGCCCGACCTCGACCGGCATCTGTCGCAGATCGTCCGCCGTCATGCCGCGCCGGCGCGCCTCCTCGCGGATCCGCAGCACATCCTGCTCATTGACGTTGAAGTTCACATAGATCGGATCGAGCGACACGATGGTGGCAAGCTGCGTCGGCGACGAGGCGCCGACGAGTTCGCCGACCGAGACCAAATGCGCGCTGACGACACCGTCGAACGGCGCGGTCACGTTGGTATAACCGTAGTTCATCGCCGCGATCTTGGTATTGACCTGGGCCTGCAGCAGGTTGGCCTGCGCGTTGTCGCGGGCCGAGGTGGAATTGTCCAGCGTGGCCTGCGACACCGCCTGGCGCTGCACCAGTTCCTGCTGGCGCTTGAAGTCCGCCTCGGTCTGCCGCACCGAGGCCTGCGCGCCGCTTTCGGCAGCCTGCGCCTGCTCGAGCTTCAACTTGTAGGTCTCGGGTTCGATCGTGAACAGCGAGGCGCCCTCCTTCACGAAGGCGCCGTCCTTGTAGTTGATCGATTGCAGAAAGCCCTGCACGCGGGCGACGAGATCGACGTTCTTGATCGCCGCCGTGTTGCCGGTCGCCTCCAGATAGCGTGTGAACGGGCGTTGTACCGGCACCGCTACATCGACCCTGACCGGCGGCGGCTGCACAAAAGTATTTTGTTCGCAGGCACTTAAGAAGCCCGTCGCAGCGATGGCGAATGCCGCGCGCCGCAACGCGACGCGGTCCAGCCCGATGGTGCGTTGCGGACGAAAACGTGCTGGCGAACGCATGGGCTTCATCATTCCTGCCTCAATCGGTTTGTTCGAAAATTCTGTAGTCATAAAAAATCGCGACGCACTACCCCATGAAAATAGCAACAATCCACTTGCAGTGGAACCCGAAAGCGAAAATGATGCCGCGGTCGGATTTTTTTACTTGCGAAATTTTTACTGCGTCCGAAGCGGCGGCTTCCCGTGACGAAAAGGATTATCACATGAACAACGCGTTGAAGCGTGCGATGATGTTCGCGCCGTTGCTATTCGTCTTCGCCCTTCCCGCAACGGTCGCCGCGCAGGCGCCGAGCCAGGCGCAACGCGACGCCATCAAATCACAGTGCCGCTCCGATTACATGGCGCATTGCTCGAGCGTGCCGCCGGGCGGCGAAGCCTCGCTGCAATGCCTGCAGAAGAACATGTCGAGCCTGTCTTCAGGCTGCCAGGGCGCGGTGCGGGCGGTGGAAGCACCGGCAGCCGCGGCCAAGCCGGCCAATGCCGCGCCGCCGAAGGCCTCCACGCCGGCATCCGCGGCGCAAGCAGCACCACAGGCCGCCGAGCCAAAAGCCGCGGCTGCCGCCCCTGCGGCACAGCCTACCAGCGCGCAGGTCTCTGCCGTCCGCAGCGCCTGCCGCTCCGATTATCCAAAAGTCTGCGCAGGCGTGCCGACCGGCGGCGCGCCGGCCTTGCAGTGCCTGGAAAAGAACAAGGCCAAACTCTCCGCCGGCTGCGAGAAGGCGGTTTCTGCCGCCAGTGGAGGCGCAACGACAACCGCAACGGCAGCACCCGCGGCAGGGTCAGCACCGGCCGCAGCGGGAACGGCAGCGCCTGCGACAGCCTCGGCCGTCATCGTGCTGCGGCCGATGCGCCCGCGCGAAGAACTGTTCGTGCTGCGCTCGGCCTGCGGCGCCGATGTCCGCACGGTCTGCGGCGGCGTGGCGCCCGGCGGCGGACGGATCGTCCAGTGCCTCGCGACCAATGCCGGACAGCTCTCACCGGCCTGCAAGGATGTGTTGGCGCAGTTCGCGGCGCGGTGATCTCGCGACCGGCGAGCCGTCGCTAATCGCCACCGCGAAAGGCCAGGATGAGCTGAATGAGCCGCACCGACAGCGCGATATAAAGCAACGTCATTAGAATCTGGTACGCAAAATGCCAATTGAGCCTGGCGAGCTTGTAGAGGCCATCGAGGAAATTCAGCAGCAGCAGAATGGTGCCGAACAACATGACGCCGCGGCCAACGAGGCCGTGCCTCAGATAGCCGAACAGCACGATCGCCGGCTCGCTGCTCGAAACGTGGGCGCCGGCCGACACGATCAACGTCCCGACGATCATTTTTTCGATGTGGGAGAATATTTCCTTGGAGACCGGCTCGACACGTTCGGCATAGAACGCCAGCCATCTGGCTCTGACCTGCGCCATGTACTTTCCCCGAATTCATTTGCGCCATTGAAGAGGAGTTTCACTACAGCGGGTCCGCGATCACAAAGCAAGCAGACCGGCCATCCGGACCCGTGACGGCAGTTCGACGGCCGGTCACGCAACACCAGGGAGAAGACTGATGCTACGAACGACCCTGATCGTCACCGTCACGCTCGGAGTCGCGCACGCCGCCGCAGCACAGGAGATGACCGCGGCACAGCGCGACGCCTGCATGGGCGACTACGAGAAATACTGCAAGGGCGTCACCCCGGGCGGCGGACGCATTATCGCCTGCCTCGAAAAGGAGAGCGACAAGATCACCCCGGCCTGCAAGAAAGTGCTGACGGCCGCCGAGAAGAAGTGACGAGACGTCCGCCATCGAATTTCACGACCTGAATATCAACCAGTCATATTTCGGGAGCCCAACATGCGATCCTTTCTGATCATTGCATCCACCCTGTTTGCCTTCGGCGCCACCATGACCCTCGGACCGCGCACGGCCAGCGCCGTGGTCTGTGCCGACGGCGTCGTGCGCGCCGGCTGCGCCGGGCCGCGCGGCGCGGTCGTCGTGCGCAAGCCGGTCAAGGTCTGCAAGACCACCATCGTCAACGGCGTCAAGGTTCGTCGCTGCACCTGACACCGGACGGGGCCGGAGCGCGCAGATTTTCATCGCTGTGCGCCGCACTCTTGGCGCAGCGGTCGGTGCATGCAATGATCCCGGATCCATGAAAGGCTTTTCTGCTCCGCTACCGCTGTGGGCCCGCGTCACCTTGCTGGCTGGCCTTCTCGTCGTCGCGCTCGGCGCAGGCGTCGTGGCGTACCGCGATTATTCCAGGCCGGTCACGCTGAGCCTGGCGGTCGGATCGTTCGACGGCGAGGCGACCAGGATCGCATCGATCATCGCCGGTCGGCTCGACGCAGCGAAATCCGCCGTGCGCATCGCGATCGTCCAAACCGACAGTGTGCTGGATTCGGCAAAGCTGTTGGCCGCCGGCAAGACCGATCTCGCCATCGTCAGGGCCGACGTCGGCGATCTCTCGCAGGCGCGCAGCGTCGTACTGGTGAACAAGTCCGTGCTGATGATCCTGGCACTGCCGGGCTCGTCCCTGACCAGCATCGAGAAGCTGAAGGGACATACGGTCGGCGTGGTCGGCGGCGAGATCAACCAGAAGATCGCCGACGCGCTGAAGAAGGAATACGACCTCGGCGACAAGGTGACCTTCCGGAATTTTTCGCCGGCCGAGGTGCCGCGCGCCATCGAGGCCCGCCAAGCCGGCGCGTTGCTGGTGATGGTTCCCCTGAACGAAAAATATCTGTCGCTGGTTCGCCGTTTCTTCCGCGACAGCCGCAACGCCTTGCCGACCGTGATCCCGGTCGAGTCCGCCGGCGCCATTGCCGACCTGGAAGGCGCTTATGAGAGCTTCGACATCCCGCTCGGCACGCTCAGGGGCAATCCGCCGGTCCCCGACGCCGACGTCACCACGCTTCGGGTCGGCTCCTATCTCGTCGCCAACAAGAAGCTCGATGCCGACCTGATCACGGACCTGACGCAGGCCCTGATCGCCGCCCGTAACGACCTCGTGCGCGATCAGCCTCTGCTTGCGGGCATCGCCGCCCCCGATACCGATCCCGATGCCACCATCGCGATCCATCCGGGCGCCGCCGCGTTCTACAACGGGACGCAGCAGAGCTTCATGGATAAATACAGCAACTGGATCTTCATCACACCGATGGTGTTTGGCGCGCTGGCCTCGATCCTCGCGGCGGCGTGGCGGTTCCTCGGCATCGCGCCTGCGACGCCGCAGGAAGCGGCGATGCGAACCTTGTTTGCTTTGCCGCGGAGAATAAAGGAGCTAGGCAGCGAGGCCGAATTGACCGAGATCGAGCGAGAGGTCGATGCCGCGCTGGACACCGAGATGTCTGCCGCGATCAAGAGCGAGAATTCCCGGGACATCGCCACGTTGATCGCGCTGGCCGGTCGCCTGGAGGACGCGATTGATCGCCGCCGGATCTCGATTGCGGCTGGACGTCCCGCCGCGCCGGGTTGATGTCGCGTTGCCGGCGGCAATGTTCCGGCTGATTTTCCGGTAGCGCAATCTTCCGGCCCGGATTAGTCTCCGATCCAAATTAAACAGTATACTGTCGGTTTGGAGGCTAACGTGCGTATCGCCGTCATCGGCGGAGGCCCTGGCGGGCTCTATTTCGCTTATCTCTGGAAACGGCGTCATCCGGACGCGGAGATCGACCTGTTCGAGCAGAATCCCGAAGGCGCGACCTGGGGATTCGGCGTCGTGTTCTCCGATCAGGCGCTGGAGTTTCTGCGCGCCGACGATCCCGAGACGGTGGACGCCATCGCGCCGCGGATGGAGAGCTGGAAGAACATCACGCTCCATTTGCGCGGCGAGCGCGTCGAGATCGACGGCATCGGCTTCTCCTCGATCGGCCGGCTCGAACTGCTGACCGTCCTGCAGCAGCGCGTGCGCGCCGCGGGCGTCCGTGCACGATACGGCACCACGATCGGGTCGCTGGACGAACTCGCAGGATACGACCTGATCGTCGCGGCAGACGGGCTGAATTCGCTGGTACGACACGCCTTTGAGAAGGAGTTCGGCGCGTCGGTCTCGCATTCGACCAACAGGTTCGCCTGGTACGGCACCAGCAAGGTGTTCGCCACCCTGTCGCAGACCTTCGTACAGACCGGCCGGGGATCGTTCAACGCCCATCACTATCGCTATTCGCCGACGATGAGCACGTTCCTCGTCGAATGCGACGCCGCGACCTGGCAGGCCTATGGTTTCGAGCACAAGACGATCGAGCAGTCGCAGGCGATCTGCGAGGAGGTGTTTGCCGATACGCTCGACGGCCATACGCTGGTCTCGAACAGGTCGGTATGGCGCCGGTTTCCATGGGTCTGGAACGAGAACTGGTTCCACGGCAACAGGGTGCTGGTCGGCGATGCCCTTCACACCGCGCATTTTTCGATCGGTTCCGGCACGCGGCTCGCCATCGAGGATGCGATCGCGCTGACCAAGGCGCTGGAGGCGGAGGCGGACGTCGCCGCCGGCCTCGCGCGTTACCAGTCGGAGCGCAAGCCGATCGTCCAGAAGCTGGTGACGGCGGCGCGCAGCAGCGCGGACTGGTACGAACAGTTCGGCGAACACATGAAACGCGACCTGATGGACTTCGCCCATAGCTACATCACCCGCTCGGGCCGGATCGCGGATGCGCGGCTGCGCGCGATGTCACCTGAATTCATGGCGCGATACGAGGCTGACAAGCGTGCCGGAGGCCGCACATGAAAATCTCCGATGCGGTGCCGCGCGACAATCCGGGCGCGCGCGAGATCGGCTTCACGATCCCCGAAACCTACAATGCGAGCCGCATCCTGTTCGACAACCTCGCGGCCGGCCGCGGCGAAAGCCTGGCGCTGACCGGCCCCGGCGGCAAGCGCAGCTACGCCGAACTCTGCCACGAGGCGTCGCGATGGGGCCACGGCTTCCGGTCGCTCGGCCTGCAGCGCGGCGACCGCATCCTGATCTTCCTCGACGACACGCCGGCCTATCCCGCAGCGTTCTTCGGCGCGGTGCGGGCGGGCTTTGTGCCGCTGCTGATCAACACGCTGACGCCACCGGACCTGCTGCGGTTCTATCTCGCCGATGCCGCCGCGTCGGTCGCGGTCGCGGACGCCGGGTTCGTCGATCGGTTCAATGCGGACGCCTGCCAGGACACGCCGCTGCGAACGCTGATCGTGGTCAACGGCGCGCCGGGCGAACACGCGGTGCAGACGGCCGTGCTCGCGGAGCCATGGCTGCGCGGCTTCCCGACCGATCTGCCGGAAGCCGACACGCACCGCGACGACATGGCGTTCTGGATGTATTCGTCCGGATCCACCGGCCGGCCCAAGGGCATCGTGCATCTGCAGCACGACATGGCCTATACCGAGCAGTCCTTTGCCCGCGATGTCCTGAAGCTTAAGCCGGACGACATCTGCTTCTCGGTGCCGAAGATCTTCTTCGCCTACGGCTTCGGCAACGCCATCACCTTCCCGTTCGCCGTCGGCGCGGCAACGCTGCTGCTGCCGGGACAGCCGAAACCCGCGACCATCTTTGAGGCGATCGAGCAGTACCTGCCGTCGGTGTTTTACGGCCTGCCGACGCTCTACACGGCGCTGACCAAGGCCGAGGGTGCGACGGCGACCGACTTCTCCTCGCTGCGCATGGCGCTGTCCGCCGCCGAGGTTCTGTCCGCGGACGTGTTCAACGGCTGGAAGGCGCTGACCGGGCTGGAGATCATCGAAGGGCTTGGCTCGACCGAAGTGCTTCACATCTATCTCTCCAACCGCCCCGGGCGGAAAAAGCCCGGCGCAGCGGGCCTGCGCGTCCCCGGCTATGAAATCATGCTGAGGGACAAGGACGGAAGGGATGTCGGCGACAACGAGGAAGGCATTCTGTGGGTGCGCGGCGATTCCAACACCCCGCTGTACTGGAATCGGCCCGACAAATCGGCAGAGACGATTCGCGAGCAGGGATGGATCTACACCGGCGACCGTTTTCTGCGCGATGCCGACGGCTTTTATTTCTTCCGCGGCCGGGCCGACGATCTGATCAAGATCTCGGGGCAGTGGGTCTACCCTCTTGAAGTCGAACTGTGCCTCGCCGAGCATCCTGACGTCAGGGAATGCGCAGTGTTCGCCGCCGAACTGCCGGACCGGCGCATGACGCTGAAGGCGGTCGTTGTGATGAACGGAGGCGGGTTCGACGAGGCGGATGCGACACGAAGGCTGCAGGAGTTCGTGAAATCAAAGCTGCTGCCTTACAAATACCCGCGCGAGATCCGGTTCATCGCGGAGCTGCCGAAGACCGGCACCGGCAAGATCGACCGCCAGGCCGTGATGCGGATGTAGGACTCGCGTCTCCAACTCCCTCACCCCGCCTTGCCCAGGTGCTCCAGCGCATCTTCCGCGCGCAACGGCACGCGCGAGGCTTCGTTGTTCAGATCGACGAGCTGCGTCAACAGCGCCATCAGCGTCTTGCGATCGGCGGGTTTCAACGGCTGCAGCATCCGGATCTGCGCGCGTTCCACCAACGGCATGACGTCACGCAGCACGGCGGCACCCGCCCTGGTCAGATGCAGGAGCTTGACCCGCTTGTCTCCGCGCGAGGGCTTTCGTTCGATCAGCGCCTTGCCTTCCAGCCGCTCGATGACGTTGCCGAGCGTCGAGCGGTCGAACGCGATCACCGCTGACAGCCGCGTGGCGTCGATGCCGGGATGGGTGTGGATCGTCACCAGCGCCGCATATTGCACCGGCGTGAGATCGAACGCCTTGCACTCCTCGACGAAGATCGACACCGCGATCTGCTGCATGCGGCGGAACAGGTAGCCGGGCGCGGTGTAGACCGCGTCCATCGTAACGGGCGCGGGCTTACTCGGCATCGGCCTGCCTCTCGGGCGTCAGCACCGCGCCATCATCGGCCTCCAGCGCCGGCACCAGCCCTGGCGGGTTGATCGCGAGAAACGCCGGCGCGCGTTGTTCCCCCTTGCGAAGGCGGCGCGGCAGATGATCGGCCGGCAGCCCCTTGAGGTTCAGCGCGATCCTGACCCGGTACGCCGCTGCGCTGCGGAAATAGCCGTGCAATTTCATCGGAACTCCCTGGCATGCTATGGTTTACCCGGCGCGGCCTCGATTGACGATAGCGACATCGTCAGTATACTGTCAATCAACAGGATCGGATGACGGGAGGCCCGCGATGGAAGCCGTACAAAAAACGCCGGAGCGCGAGGCGTTCTACAGGAAGATCGACGGCGAGAACCTCTCCGCGCTGTGGAACGTGATGAACGACCTGATCACGCCAGCGCCGCGCAGCGCCTGCCGGCCGCATCTGTGGAAGTTCGATTCGATCCGCGACTACATGACCGAAGCCGGCAGGCTGATCACCGCCAAGGAAGCCGAGCGGCGGGTATTGGTGCTGGAGAATCCCGGGTTGCGCGGCCAGTCGAAGATCACGACGTCGCTGTTCGCCGGCGTGCAGATGGTGGTGCCCGGCGACATCGCACCGGCGCATCGCCACAGCCAGTCGGCACTGCGCTTCGTGCTCGAAGGCAAGGGCGCGGCCACTGCAGTTGACGGTGAACGCACACTGATGGAACCCGGCGACTTCGTGATCACGCCGTCGATGACCTGGCACGACCATGCCAACGAGACCGATGCGCCGGTGTTCTGGCTCGACGGGCTGGACATTCCGATGGTGCAGTTCTTCGACGCGTCCTTTGCGGAAGGATCGAGCGAGGAGCAGCAGAGGATCTCGAAACCCGCCGGCGACAGCTTTGCCCGCTACGGCCGTAACCTCCTGCCGGTCGACGAAAAGCGCCAATCGAGGACCTCGCCTATCTTCAACTATCCCTATCATTACACGCGCGAAGCGCTGGAGCAGGCCCGCGCGCGTGAGGAATGGGACGCCTGCCACGGGCTGAAACTGAAATTCTCCAATCCCGAAACCGGGGATTTCGCGATGCCGACCATCGGCACCTTCGTCCAGCTGTTGCCGAAGGGCTTCAAGACGGCGCGCTACCGCTCGACCGACGCCACGGTGTTCGCCGCGATCGAGGGCAAGGGCCGCACGCGGATCGGCGAGCAGACATTCGAATGGGGCCCGCGCGATCTGTTCGTGGTGCCGAGCTGGCACTGGGTGACGCACGAGGCCGACACTGACGCTGTGCTGTTCTCGTTCTCCGATCGGCCCGTGCAGCAGAAGCTCGATCTGTTCAGGGAAGATCGCGGCAACGCGTGAGGGACGAAACCGTCATTCCGGGATGGTCCGAAGGACCAGACCTCAGGTGCGCAATTGCGCACCGGGGATCTCGAGATTGCGGGTTTGATGCTTGCGCATCGCCCCGGAAGATAGCGGCGCCCACGTCACCGCCAGTGCAGCAACCTTGCCTCCAGCACGCTGATCGCCTTGCCCACCGCCAGCCCGAACACCGACAGGATCAAGACGCCCGCGAGCAGTTGATCGGTCTGCATCAGGTTGCCGGCCTGCAGCACGAAGGCGCCGATGCCGTGCTGCGCGCCGATCATCTCCGCGCTGACGACCAGCAGCAGCGCCACCGACGCGGTGATGCGAAAGCCCGCGAGGATCGAGGGCAGCGCGCCCGGCCAGATCACCTTGGCGACGATGGCGTGGAACGGGACATTGAAGCTCTGCGCCATGCGGATCAAATTGCGCGGCACGGCATCGACGCCGCTATGGACCGAGATCGCCGTCGAGAAGAACACGCCAAGTGCGATCGTTGCGATCTTCGGCTCCTCGCCGATTCCGAGCCAGAGGATCAAGAGCGGCAGCAAGGCGATCTTCGGAATCGGGAACAGCGCTGAGACGAAGGTGATGCCGACGCCCCGCGCCAGCGTCGAGAGCCCGATCGCAAAACCAGCGATCACGCCGGCCGCCGTGCCGATCAGCCAGCCGGAGCCGATGCGAACCACCGAGGCCGAGACGTGCTGCCAGAGCGCGCCGGACACCGCGAGCCTGTAGATCGCGACCGCAATCGCCGACGGCGCCGGCAGGAACAGCGCATTGACCCAGCCGGCGCTGCCGGCGAGTTGCCACAACGCGATAACCAGCGCCAGTGCAATCCAGCCGGACGCGCGCCCTGCACGCGGCACAAAGCCGGCGCCGCGAAACGCGACGGGCCGCACCTCGGCCGCTGTCTCGTCCCGGGGCGCGCGGTCAAGCATGCTGCACCTCGCGCTCGGCATCGATCGCCTCTTCGCGGATCAGCGACCACAGCTCATCCTGGAGGGCCAGCAACTTGCCGCGCGCCTCGATCGCGCCGCGCTCGGCGCGCGTCATCGGAATCTCGACGATCTTTCGGACGCGCCCGGGGCGGCGCGACAGCACCACGATACGGTCGGCGAGCCGCACCGCCTCCTCCAGATTATGCGTGACATAGACCGCGCCCATCGCGCCGTCCGCCAGCAGGCGGATGAAATCCTCCATCAGCAATTCGCGGGTCTGCGAATCCAGCGCCGACAGCGGCTCGTCCATCAGCAGGATCGCCGGCCGCACCGCCAGCGCACGGGCGATGCCGACGCGCTGGCGCATGCCGCCGGACAATTGTTTGGGATACGCAGCGCGGAAATCCGACAGGCCGGTGCGGCGCAGGGCGTCCGCGACGACCGCGCGGCGCGCAGCGGCATCGAGCGCGGTGTGTTCGAGCGGAAACGCGACGTTCGCTTCCACCGTGCACCAGGGCAGCAGCGCAAAATCCTGGAACACAAATGTCAGCGGGTTGAGGCTGCCGGCCGGCGGCGCGCCGCGCAGCTCGGCCGCGCCGGCCGTCGGCTGCAACAGCCCACCAAGGATCGACAGCAGCGTGCTCTTGCCGCAGCCGGAGGGCCCCACGATCGCGACCACCTCGCCGGCGGCGACGGTGAACGAGACGTTGTCGAGCACGTCGAGGCCGCCGAAGTGGTGGCAGATATGGTCGGCGATCAGGTCCATGAGCACCCCTGTGCCAGACCCGTCACCCTGAGGTGGCCGTGCGCAGCACGGCCCTCGAAGGGCGACGGCCACGGCCCGCTCATCCTTCGAGGCCCGCTTCGCGAGCACCTCAGGATGACGGGGTTGGTGTACACCGCGCCGAGCATCAATCCGCCTTCACATAGTCCTTCGCAATGATCGCGTCGGCCGTAAAACCCTTGTCGACGAAGCCCTGTTCCTGCAGCCATTCGATCTGGTTGGCAACATTCCTCACGTCGAGCTTTCCTTCCGGATCGATATAGGCGCAGTTGCCGACCACCTGCTCCACCGGCAGGTTGGTGTACTTTGCGATGATCTCGAGCAGCGGCCTGGTCCTGTCGTTGATCTCGGCCTTGCCGTCCTTCACGGAAGCGAGAACCACGTCGTGATATTCTCGGTCGGCGCGCGCCAGCGCGGTCAGCAGCATCGTCACCAGCGGCTTGTTGGTCAGCGTCTTCGGCGCGGCGAACACCGCGCCCAATTGCCAGGGCGTCTCGTCGCCGACCCAGCCGAGCAATTTCGCGCCGCCGGAATCGACCAGCGCGCGCGCGGTCGAGATCGGCAGCAGCGCGGCATCGACCGTCTCGCCCTTCAGCGCCGCCGCGGCATTCGACAGCGACTGCAACGGCATGATCTTCAGGTCGGCAAGCTTGAAGCCATATTTGTCGGCGAGCAGTCCGAGCGAATAGTGAAAGCTGGAGCCGACCTGCGTCACCGCGATCCGCTTGCCCGCGAGATCCTTCGGCGTCTTGAGGCCCGCCGCAAAGGCGTTGTTGCTGGCGAAATAGCCGATCAGCGGATAGCCGGCCTTTTCGCGGCTCATGCCGCCGATCACCTTCAGCGTGCCCTTGCCGGCGAGATTATAAAGCCCGGCGGTGAAGGCGGTGATGCCGAAATCGACGTCGCCGGACGTCGTCGCCACCGCGATCGGCTGCGCCGCGTCGAAGAATTTCAGTTCAATGTCGAGCCCGGCCTCGCGGAAATAGCCCTTGTCCTGCGCAATGAAGACCGGCGCGGACGACGACAGCCGCAGCACGCCGATTTTTGCCTTTTCCTCGGCCCGCGCAATGCCGCCAGCGGCGATCGCCAGCAGGCCCGCCAGCGCCAGCCGTGCAAAGTTTATCATGCGGTCTCCTCCGTAACTTCTTTATAGACCCTCGGGCACCTTCTGGTCCCGCCCGATGAACGCGCCCTGTTGTTTCAGGTCTTGTTGCAGCTTTTCGACCGAGATATCGCGCGGAATCGTGTTGCCGGACAGCGCCAGCGATGCCGCGGCGCCGGCCGCCTCTCCCATTGCAAAGCAGGCGCCGGAGACGCGGGCCGCCGACTGGCCCTCATGGGTCATCGAGGCGCAGCGTCCTGCCATCAGGAGGTTATCGACGCCCGCGGGCACCAGCATGCGGTACGGCAGTTCGTTAAAGCCGCGCGACTCCGGAATCGGCGGGAACGTGAAGGTGACGTCGCCGGCGACATGCTGCTCCATCGGCCAGCCGTTGACGCCGATGGAGTCGTCGAACGAGGCGCAGCCGAGCACGTCCTCGCCCGACAGCTGGTAGCCGCCGATCACGCGCCGGGTCTCGCGGATGCCGAGCTGCGGCGGCAGATCGACAATGTAGGATTTTTCGAAGCCCGGCACCGTCCGCAAGAACTCGAACGCCTGCACCGCCTGGCGCCGGCCGTCAATCTCGCCGCGCGTCAGATCTTCCGGCGCGATGCCGCTGATGGCCGTTCCGTCCTGGCGCGCGAGCTGGGTGAAATTCACCCGCCACTCGATCGCCGAGCGCTGCGGCCGCACGATCGCGGTCTTGCGCGGAAAGCGATGCGTGCCCGCGGCCTCTGCCTTGGCCATCAGTTCGGGAATCGTACGCCAGGCGTCGCCGGCCTTCGCGGGATCGATGCCGTTGAGGCGGAACATCATCGACGGGTACATCATGCCGCCGGCATTGTCGCCGACCTCGAACGGCGCACCGGCCCAGGCGGCGAGGTCGCCGTCGCCCGAACAATCGATGAAGATGCCGGCGCGCACCGCCTGCCGGCCGGCCTTGGTTTCTACCATCAGCGCATCGATACGCCGCTCGTCCTCCATGACGACACCGGCGCCGAGCGCATGAAAGAGAATATCGGCCTTGTGGGCGGCGAGCAGATCATCCGCCGCGATCTTGTAGGCCGCGGTGTCGTAGGCCTGCGCCAAAATCTTGCCGAGGATCAAATGCGGCGCATTCAGGCCGTCGAGACGATCGATCCGTGCCAGCAGATCGGAGGCGATGCCCTGCACCACCCGGCGCATCTCGCCATGGACATTGGCATGCAGCCCGCAAAAGTTCGTCACGCCCGCTGCCGTACCCATGCCGCCGAGAAAGCCATATCGCTCGATCAGCAGCGTACGGCGGCCGGCGCGCGCGGCGGCAACCGCGGCGGCGATGCCGGCGGGCCCACCGCCGAGCACGGCAACCTCATATTCGCCATAGAGCGGAATCTGGCGGGCGGGCTCGGTAATGGTTTTCGCAGGCAAGGGGACATTCCCGGATGGTGTGCCGGTCTTACCCCGGACCGGCCGCTTTGGCTATCACGCGAAGGCGCTCAGGTTCCGACCTGCAGCGGCGAGGTAAGCTTGCGCAACGCCGCGATGACCGACAGCGCGGTGATCCGCCCGGTCTTCGGGTTCTCCGAGGGGATGTTCTCGATCGCCATCGTGAACGAGGCCGAGTCGGAATCGACCTTGATCTGGTGGCAATTCCGCGTCACCGCCGGGTCGGCCCAGATCTCGATCGTGGTACGATCGGGTCCGATGCCCGCCAGCGACAGCGCGGCAACGACGTTGACGTTGGCCGGAAATGCCGCCGCCGCATCGCGCGCGGAACCCTTGAACACGCGCAGGGCTGACGTCACTCCTTCCATGGAGATCCCGTTCTCGACGAGGTAGGGCGCGCCGGCGAGACCGCCCGGCGGCTTGCGCGTCACCATCTGCACCGAATGGATGGTTCCTTCGGCGGCGGCGGTCACGGCATCGAAGCCGAGTAGCGCGCCGGTCGGCACGATGATCTGGCCGCCATGGTCACGGGCCAGTTCGATCAGTTCGGGACGCGGCAGCAGCGCGCTGGAGCTCAGCACCATCACCTGCTTGCCGGCGGTGAGCATCGGCCGGCAGATCTGGTCGAGGATCGCCGCCGGCGCGCATTCCACCACCAGGTCGGCGTAAGCTGGCACTTCATCGAGCGATACCAGCGGGCAAGAAATATTTTCGCGGTCGAGCCAGGCTTGCGCCTTCCCTCGATCCCTTGCCGCGATCGCCGCGAGCGCAAGCCCCGGCAGCCCCTGCACCAGCTTTCGCGCCACGGTCTTGCCGATCTCTCCCAGCCCGGCGATGGCGATCTTCTTCGATGGCAAGTTATACACTCCTATGGTCTCGGCTCATTCCGGATCGCGGTCCTGGGCTGCATGGAATACGCCGAGGATAACCACCTCGTCGGCATCAACCTCGAAGACGATGATGTATGGCAGACCGCGTACGACCCATTCTTGAGTACCGGGCACGCGGCCGATATGACCCATGCGCGGAATTCAGTCAGCCGTTCGGCAGCCACGCGAATTCGCGCGATCACCTGTGTCGCAGCGACGGGATTACGTTCGCGGATGTAGTCGAAGATTGCAGCGATGTGCTCACGCGCCTGGCTGGTGAATCGCAGCTTTAAAGGCCGCATGATTTCCAAAGCGCTGCCATCTGCTCATCTGTCGCGAAGCTCGCCTTTCCGTCGCGGATGTCGCGCTGGATGCGGACGACTTCCTCCGCTTGGGCTTCGGACAAGCGATAGCGGCTCGCGTCCTGTCGCTCCATCTCAAGCAGAATTTCCGCGGCATCTTGCTGGCGCTCTTTGGGCCAGTGACGTACGCGCTCGATAACATCTTCAAGGTCTTTTGTTGCCATGGCATTAATATACCAAACTTTTCCATGGGCGCCACCATTCCCAGGACCGCCTACCTCGCCGCGCCCCACCTCGCCGCCCGCTTCTCCGCGAACGACGCCAGCCCTTCCGATGCCTCGCTGGTCTGGCGCCGCTGCGAATGCATCCTCACCAGGCGCGAATAGGCCTCGTCGTCAACGCCCATGCCGCCGAACGAGCTTTCCAGCGCCAGCGCCTTGGTTTCGGCCATCGCCTGCGGGCCGTTGGCGAGCAGTTGCTCCACCACCTTCGCGCCGGCCGTCGCCAGCTCGGCCAGCGGCACGACTTCGTGCACCAATCCGATGCGGCGCGCCTCCTCCGCGCCGAAGCGTTCGCCGGTCAGCGCGTAGCGGCGGACCTGCCTCACGCCGATGGCATCGCAGAGCTGCGGGATGATGATCGCGGCCGTCAGGCCCCAGCGCACTTCGGTGATCGAGAACAGCGCGTTGTCGGCGGCGACCACGACGTCGCAGGCCGAGATCACGCCGGTGCCGCCGCCGAAGCAGCCGCCCTGGACCAGCGCCACCGTCGGGACCGGCAGGGTGTTGAGCCGCTGCACCGCCTCGAACGTCGCGCGCGATACTTTTTCGTTTTCTTCCGCCGATTTCGGCCTCACGCCGTTGATCCATTTCAGGTCGGCGCCGGCCTGGAAATGCTTTCCGTTGCCCCTGAGCACCACAACGCGAAGGTTCGGCTTTGTGCCGAGGTCGTCCATCGCCGCGAGCACGCCGTTGATCAGCCCGCCGTCATAGGCATTGTTCACCTCGGGACGGTTCAACGTCACGGTACCGACGCCACGCGCGTCGAGGTCCCATAAAACCGGGTTGGCAGTCATTCGGCGGCCCCTTGGTTGCCTGTTTGTGCCTGGCACTATGCCGGGGCCGCCGAAATTGATCTATCGCTTTTCGCCATGCCTGCGATGCAAACGGCATGTCCGGTTGCACACCGGCGCGTGCTTGTGGAAACTGGCGTTCCACCTCATCCTTGCTCGGGGCGTCCCTTCCATGCGTATCTGTGTTTTCGGCGCGGGCGCCGTCGGCAGCCATTTTGCGGTACGACTCGCGCGGGCGGGACATGACGTCTCGAGCGTCATGCGGGGCGCGCATCTGGAGGCGGTGAAGGCCGATGGCCTCACGCTGCGCGTCGGCAATGACGCCTTCCAGGCGAAGGTCAACGCATCGAGCGATCCGGCGGACCTCGGCCCGCAGGACGCCGTCATCTGCACGCTGAAGGCGACAAGCCTCCCCAGCCTCGCCGACGGCCTGCAGCCGCTGCTGGGCAAGGATACGGCCGTGGTGTTCGCGCAGAACGGCGTGCCCTGGTGGTACGATATCGGGCTGTCGCCAAGCCATCCGCCGGTGCCGGATCTCGCCTTCCTCGACCCCGGCGGACGGCTGCGCGCCGCGATCCCCCAGGAACGCATCATCGGCGGCGTCGTGTTTTCGTCCAACGAGGTGATTGCGCCGGGCGTGGTCGCCAACCTCTCGCCCGAGCGTAACCGGCTGCAGATCGGCGAATGCGACGACCGGCCGAGCGAGCGTGTGAGGCGGCTCCGCGCGGCGCTGAACGAGGCCTCGATCGAATCGGCAGAGGTGACGCAGATCAGGGAGGCGATCTGGTCGAAGCTGCTCACCAACATGTCGATGTCGGTGCTGTGCCTGCTGACCGGCCAGACCGCGCGTGGCGTCCGCGACGATCCCGATCTCGCCGGCATCGTGCCACGCCTGCTCGACGAGGCCAACAGCATTGCACAAACCTGCTTCCCCGAGGTCAAGCGCGTGACGCGCGCCGGCCCTGCACCGGATCACAAGCCGTCGATCCTGCAGGATTACGAACTCGGCCGCGCCATGGAGATCGACGTGCTGGTGCGCGCCCCCGCCGCTTTCGCGCGCGCCGCCGGCCTCTCGACGCCGACGCTCGACATGCTGGCGGCGCTCGCCATCCAGAAGGCGCGCAGCAAGGGGCTTTATCGCGGCTGAACCAACGCGCGACGTGCCTGCAAATTCGATCGCCGGCTTAAACCGGCATTGACCCCGCGGCAGGGGTCGGGTCACTCTCGACGCCGTCCAAGAACAAGAAACAGCGGGGAACACACATGCACGTCAAGGGCAAGGTTTGCGTCGTCACCGGCGCGGCGAGCGGCATCGGCGAAGCAGTAGCGCGGGCCTACGCGGAAGCCGGCGCACGCGGCGTTGTCGTCGCCGACCTCAAGACGTCGCGCGACAGACTGGCAAAGGTCGCCGGCGATATTGACGGCCTCCCGATCACAGCCGATGTCGGGCTGGAAGAAGACGTCAAGGCGCTGATCGCGGCGGCCGAAGACAAATATGGTCCGGTCGATGTGTTCTTCTCCAATGCCGGCCTCTCACGCAAGGGCCAGGAGACCGCCTCCGACGCCGACTGGGACGTCAGTTGGCGCGTCCATGTCATGAGCCATGTGTTCGCGGCGCGCGCGCTGGTACCGGGCATGATCGCGCGGGGCTCCGGCTATCTGCTCAACACCGCCTCGGCCGCGGGTCTTCTGGCATCGCTGAATTCGATGCCCTACGGCGTGACGAAGAACGCCGCCGTGGCGCTCGCCGAACACCTCGCCATTCAATATGGCGACCGCGGCATCCGCGTGTCCGTGTTGTGCCCGCAATCGGTACAGACCGGCATGACGACGCCGGGCCCGAGCGCCGCGCGGGTCGACGGCGTGCTGCAGGCGCCGGACGTGGCGCGCATGGTGATCGAGGCGATGGAGGCCGAACGCTTCCTTATCCTGTCGCACCCGCAGGTCGCCGAATACATGCTACGAAAAGCCTCCAGCCGCGACCGCTGGCTCGCCGGCATGCGCCGGCTGCGCGACAAGATCTACGGCGCGCCGCCGTCAGCCTGAGGCCTTTGGCGCGAAGGGCTGCAATATTCCGGTGTAAGCCTTCACCCCCGGCGACGCGTACGAACCGCGCCGGGACGTTTTTAGCTTCAGCCCGGCCAGCGCCTCGGCCTGTTTCACCGCCGCGGCGACGCCATCGACGACGGGCACGCCGAATTTTTGCGACAGTTTTTCTGCGAGGTCGGCCATGCCCGCGCAGCCTAGCACGATCGCCTCGGCGCCTCGGTCGAGCGCGCGCGCAATCTCGGCCTCCAGCTTCGCCTCCGCGCCCGAGCCCGGCTTTTCGAGATCGAGCACCGCGACGTCGCAGGCGGTGACTTCGGCGCGTTCCGCAAAACCGTAGCGGCGCACCAGTTCCTGCAGCGGCACGATCGAACGCGGCAACGTCGTGACGACGGCGATGCGCTTGGCGATCTGCCCCGCCGTCACCAGCGCCGCCTCGCAAATCCCGACCACCGGAAACCGCGCCGCGGTGCGCGCCGCATCGAGGCCGGTGTCGTCGAAGCACGCGACGATGGCAGCATCTGCATCCGGCGCGTTCATCAACGCCTGGATCAGGCCGGGCACGGCGAACGCCTCGTCATAATAGCCTTCGATCGAGACCGGCCCCATCGCCGACGTGACGGCGGAGATATCGGTGCCCGGCGCAGCGACGGCGCGCGCGGCGGCGCCGATCGTTTCGGTCATCGAGGAAGTCGTGTTCGGATTGACGATCAGGATTTTTGTCATGGCCGCATCGTAGTGAGTATCGAGCGTGGCGCAACTCCAACGTGGTCGTCCCCGCGAGCGCGCGGACCCACACCGCGTGATCTCTCGATAAGGCGCAATCGCTGATGCCGACCGCCGATCCAATTCCGGTGATGATGGGTGCCTGCGTCTGCAGGGACGACCCGGAGGGCTTGGCTACACCACAGCCCCAACCCACGCCACAAATGCATCCAGCGTCTCGTCCAACACCTCCCGATCGTTGCGGCCCGAGTTCTTCAGCACATGGAAGGAATGATCGGCCCCTTCGAGCAAACGCAGCGTCGCCCGCGAGTCCAGACTCTTGACCACAGGCTCCAGCAGATCCAGCTCCGCCAGCGCATCTCGCGTGCCCTGCAGGAACAACATCGGTATCTTGACATCCACGAGGTGCTTGGCCCGTTCGCTGGAAGGCTTTCCGGCCGGATGCAGGGGGAAGCCGAAAAACGCCAGCCCGCGCACGCCGGACAATGGCGACAACGCCTGTGCCTGCGACGTCATCCGCCCGCCGAACGATCGTCCCCCCGCGATCAGCGGCAATCCGTGACAGCGCCGCCCGGCCTCCGCCACCGCGGCCCGCACCGCGGCATGTGCGACGGCCGGCGCGTCGGGCCGCTTGCTGCCCTTCTCCATGTAGGGAAATTGATAGCGCAGCGTCGCAATGCCGCGTGCGCCGAGGCCGACCGCGACGGACTCCATGGAGGCGTGGGTCATGCCGGCCCCGGCCCCGTGTGCGAACACATAGCACGCACGCGTCTGCGCCGGCATGATCAGGAGAGCGGAAACCGTCCCGCCTGAGCCAGTTTCAATTCGTAGCGATTGCGCGTCAACGACTGTCATATGATCCGATCCGCAGCCTTGGCTGAACCGGAACAGTATAGAGAACATTTCCGGCCGCGCGCAAAAGCGTCATGGCCGGAATGCTGCGCAGAACGCGCGTCAGACCGCCGGGAGGAAGTCGCGCTTCAATCCCATCTGCTCGACGAACGGCCGCTCGTCCGCCAGCGCGCGCTGGAAAGCAGTGGTCGCCATGATCCCGCGCACGTATCGCGAGAAATTCGGATACCGCGTCGCGTCAATCTCAAGACCCAGATATTGGTAGACGATGAAGTTCGACGTGATTGCGATATCCGCCAGCGTCATGACGTCGCCGACCAGATATCTCCCTGCGATCTGGCTGTCGAGATAGCTGAGGATCTTCGGCTGCACGTTCGTCAGCACTTCATTCACGGCGCCCCCGTCGGTCGGGATGTTGCGGATCTTCGGCCCGACAACCATCTGGGCGAACAGCGGATGCACGACGTGCCTGAAGATGGTGCCGCCGGCATAGGCGTCGAACCACAGCACGCGGGCATAATCCCTGATATCCGCCGGCAGGACCGCCGGCGCGGGCTGCTTCTTCTCGAGGTAGAGACAGATGGCGGTGGAGTCCGCCAGCGTGAAATCGCCGTCCCGCATCACCGGAATCAGTCCGGTCGGGCTGAGCGCGCCCCAGTTGGGCGGCGGATTGCCGGGCATCACCGGAATCACCACTTCGGACTTGTAGTCGATGTTCTTGAGGATCGCGGTGACGATCGCCTTTCTGGTGTGAACGGAAAGCGGAACGCCGTAGATCGTAAGCATGTCTTGCTCCTGCTCGGTTAGGCCGTGGCCGAATTCGGCACAGCGGCTCTGTGGCCGGAACGCGCCTGCGTTCCAGAGTGGGTGATTTGAGAAAATTGAAGATGAAGCTAGGCGGCGAGCTGCACCGGAAACTGGATCTCCACCAGCGCGCCCTCGAAGCCGGGAGGCCCGGTGATGGGCTCCAGGAAGACTTCCCGGCACGGTCCGGCGATCTGATAGTTGTTGGCCTCGATCCAGCTGCCGACCGCGCCGAACGACGAGTGGCTCTCCATGTTGGTGCCCGGCCGCACCAGCGTCGCCATCGTCTCCACCGCCGGCAGTTCATTCGCGCGCAGCAGATGGTCGCCGGTCAGGCGTACGGCGGCATTGGACGGCCGCGTCAACGAAAAACCGATCTCGAGATCGAGCTTTTCGTCATCGCGATCGTTGCGCGCGACCACGATCAGCCTGTCACGCAACGCCGGCCTGATCTGCCGTGCACCATCCTCGGCGACGAGGCGGACCATGCGAACCACCTCGTCCATGCCGGCGCACGAACAGTGCAGCGACAGGAACGGCGTCGCCTCGACCGATTTCAGGATGACATCGAAGCCTTCCGTGCCGCCGTGGCGATCGATCTGCGCGATGCGGGATTCGATGTGGCGCAGCCGCGTTTCCTCCTCGCGCAGCGAACGCTCCACTTCCGCCCGCTTCAGCGTCAACATGGCGCGCAGTTCGGTCGGCGAGACCTCGTCCTTCAGCAGCGGCCCGATCTGTTCGAGCGACAGGCCGAGCTCCTTCAGCGCCAAAATGCTGTTCAGGCGCGGCAGTTGCCGGATGCTGTAGTAGCGATAGCCGGTCTGCGCATCGATATGGGCGGGCTGCAGCAATCCGAGCTGATCATAGAACCGCAGCTGCCGGCTCGACACTTGCGCGATCTGGGCGAATTCGCCGATCCGGAACATCAAGTCTCTCCAGCCATGCGGCGCCGGCTCAACCTTCGATGCAGGCGCGCCGGTCGCGGCTCACCGCGGTCATGTGTACGACCATAAATCTGAAGGGTTTCGCGGCGGGCGGGCCACGGCAGGGCAACCGCGCCGGATGCAGCGGGCGGTGCGCCGGGGGGCCAGATGGAGAAAGTTGCGGCGGGTGATCATGGGCAGGCTCCACGGTTTCGCGGGGCGCCTTGTGCGGGTTTGACGCGACGTCAAAGTCAAGCGGGTTTTTCATACCAAGCGGCGTCACGAAACTGGCAGATGATATTCTCAGCGGCGATTCGCGCCCATGAAGGCGCGTCCCGCGATGAAAGGATTCGACTTCCGAAGCGCTCGAGGCCGCGACCACCACGACACGCACGAGGCCGGGCGGCCGGTTTCATGGACAGTTAAGGGGCGCGGCTATATGGTTGCGCGTGATCACATCACACGCCAGAGATGATTCGCCTTCCGGCATTTCTCGATAGTTGACGGGCAATGCGCGGCAGCAGCGCAGTTGTGAAGAAGGGCACGCCATGCGGAAGATTGCGAAAATTGTGATGGCGCTGGCAGTGATCGCCGCGGTCTATGGCGCAAAGGACGACATCGCCAAGCTCTGGCAGGATCTGCATGTCAGGATCGTGGAGCGGCCCGCGCTGAAGAGGACGGTCTGGCTCGACCAGGGCATTTCGAAGGACAAACTGAGCTGGTTCTATCACGCCGACCAGGGCACGCGCACCTTCGGCTTCCCGTTCGAATGGTTCATGGCGCTGGAGCAGCCGGCGATTTCGTGGATCCCGTTCGCCGATGTCGGGCTGTTCAGCGACACCGCCTATCTCGACCGCTATGGCTTCATCCCGGACACCGTCATCCCCGGCAAGAAGGCGCTGCCGATCGGCTTCTCCCAGGGCGGCCCGATGCTGGATCCGACCGGCGCGCCGTGGAAGAACCCGCGCAACAAGCGGGAGATGACCGCCATCGGCCTGACCTGCGCGGCCTGTCACACCGGCAGCTTCACCTACAAGGACACGGCGGTCGTGATCGACGGCGGGCCGGCGCTCACCAACCTTTTCATGATGAAGCAGGGCATGGGCATCTCGCTGTTGATGACGCGCTATCTGCCCGGCCGGTTCGACCGCTTCGCCGAGCGCATTTTGGGCGCGGACGCCACGCTCGACGACCGCGAAGCGCTGAAGACCCAGCTCGATCAGGTTCTCGCCCAGTACAAGCAGGTCAAGAACCTGGAAGATCGGGTGGCCGCGCAGAGTCTCGAAGAGGGCTACGGACGGCTCGACGCACTCAACCGGATCGGCAACCAGGTGTTCTCGATCGACCTGAAGAAGCCTGAGAACTACGCCGGCTCTTCCGCGCCGGTGCATTACCCGCGAATCTGGAACACGCCGTGGTTCGACTGGGTGCAGTACAACGGCTCCATCATGCAGCCGATGGTGCGCAACGCCGGCGAATCGCTCGGCGTGTCGGCCGAACTCAACCTGACCGATCCGTCGAAGGGGCTCTATAAATCGAGCGTCGACGTCGACAAGCTGTTCGCGATGGAGCAGATGATCAAGGGCGACGCGCTGCCTGACCCCAAGACCGGTTTCCCCGGCCTGCGCTCGCCGAAATGGCCTTCGGACATTTTGCCGCCGATCGACCAGAAGCTGGCCGACAAGGGCGCCGACCTCTACCGGACCCACTGCCAGGAATGCCACCGCCCGCCGGTGACGAGCGAGGCGTTCTACGATTTCAGCAACAGCAACTGGTGGCGGAAGAACGAGGCCGGCGAGCCGATCCTGATCGTCGAGAACATCCCGATCTCCCATATCGGCACCGATCCGGCGCAGGCGGCGGACATGCTGGCGCGCACGGTGGCCGTGCCCGACAATCTCGGCATCAGGAGCAGCAGTTTCGCGTTCGCGCTGGGCGAACTGGTCGAGAAGACCGTCAACACGGTCTTCGACCAGCGGAAGCAGCCCACCAGCCCGGCCGAGCGCAAGCGGATCGAAGGCTACATGCCGAACGAACTGCGCGGCGAGCTGGCCTACAAGGTGCGCCCGCTGAACGGGATATGGGCGACGCCGCCCTATCTGCACAACGGTTCAGTGCCGACCATCGAGCATCTGCTGGGCGATCCGGACGATCGGCCGAAGACATTCTATCTCGGCAGCCGCGACTATGATCCGGTCAAGCTCGGTTACCGCGTCGATCCGATCCCGAACGGCTTCGTCTTCGACACGTCCATTCGCGGCAATTCGAATCGCGGCCACGAGTTCCGGAAGGAGTTCAGCAAGAACAATCAAATCACCGGCGTGATCGGACCGGCGCTGTCGGCGGACGATCGAAAGGCGCTGATCGAATATCTCAAGACGCTGTGAGGCGATCCTTCGCGCGGCAGCCGGGCCTCGGCCGCTAAAGAGGCGCCTGGCGGTTGACCACCAGCCGCAGCCGCGGCCTGATCGCCGCTTCCAGCTCGGACCTGAGCCGATGCACGCGCGGATCGGCGGAGTGCGCGGCACACGCCGAATATTGATGGACCGAGCGCGCCAGCGCGCGGCGCTCTTCGGGCGTGCGCGTGACGAGCGGGCTCGACAGTCGCAGGGCGATGCCTCCGAGTTGCACCAGCATCTCGTCGAGCGACTTGTTGAATCCGGCAAACCGATCCATGGCACCACTCCCTTCGAAAGGAGCAACGAGAACGTCCGACTGTCCGTTTCCGTCCGCGCCGCCTTACGGATAACGCGAAGTAAACGGATCGCGATTCTATCGGCAGGCGGCGCGCATCTGCTTGCGGGAGTCGTTACCAATTGAACGAAATCGGCGGTCCAATCCCCACGCTGCGATTGCAGCGGCGGCACCCGTTACCTATGCTGCGACATGGCTCCACAGAATGAGGCGCGCCCCGCATGGTTCAACCGCTCGATCCCGTCGTCGCCCAGATCATTCCGCTGCTGCCGTTGCGCGACCCCACGACGATGACCCCGCAGAGCGCGCGCGATTCGCTGCGCGCCCTGGCGGCTTCGCGCGCGGAGGTTCCGCCGCCTCCGGTGGCGAGCACGGAAGACATCAAGGTAAAGGGCGCGGCCGGCTTCCTCGGCGCGCGGGTCTACCGGAGCGGAAGCGGGACGGCGCCGACGGTCGTGTTCTTCCACGGCGGCGGCTGGGTCGCCGGCGATCTCGAAACCCACGACCGGCAGGCGCGCTGGCTGGCGATCGAGACCGGCGCGGTGGTCGTTTCCGTCGACTATCGCCGCCCGCCCGAGGTGCGCTTTCCCGGCGCGTTCGACGATGCCTTCGCGGCGACAAAGGACGTGATCGGCCGCATCGCCGAATTCGGCGGGGACGCCAGCCGCGTCGGCGTCGCCGGCGACAGCGCGGGCGGCAACCTCGCCGCCGTCACCGCGATCGCCTGCCGCGACGCCGGCATCAAACTCGCGGGGCAGTTGCTGGTCTATCCGGTCACCGACGTGGTCGGGAATTATGCGGATGAGGGCGAGAACGCGCGCTTTCCCTCGCGCCGGGAGAACGCGCAAGGCTACTTCCTGACGCGAGCCACGATGCAATGGTTCTGCGGCCACTACCTCGCCGACTGCAAGCACGGCAGCGACTGGCGCGTCTCGCCGCTGCGCGCCAACGATCTCAAAGGCCTCGCCCCCGCGGTCGTCACCACCGCCTGGTTCGATCCGCTGCGCGATGAGGGCAAGGCCTATGCGGACGCGCTTCGAGCCGCCGGCGTGCCGACCCGCTATCATCACGGCCTCGGCCTGATTCACGGCTATTTCGGCCTCGGCGAGGCCTCTGAGACCGCCAGAGCGGAGGCCCAGCGCGCCAGGGCGGACTTCAAGGCGCTGCTCGCGGCCGGAAGCTAGACGGCCGGGGCCTCCAGATCAAAACATCGAAAACAACCCCATGCAAAGTAGCCGGGGGACGCGGCTCGAAGCCGAGTGAGATCCAAATTTTAGTAATCATGACAAATATTTAAATGGATTTCACGGTCACCTGCCCGGCCAGGCGTGAAACGTCGTCGATCCGGCACAATTCGGTGCCCGGATGGAGCAGCGCGGCGGCGCCGGCGGCGACCGCGAGACGGAACGCCTCGGCGCGGGAGGCGCCCGCGGCAAGCCGCCACAGCAGCCCGCCCAGAAAACTGTCGCCGCCGCCCGTGGCGCTGCGCGGCGTGATCGGGATCGGCGCCGCGCGCAGCACCTCGTTGCGCGTCACCAGCGCCGCGCCGAGATGGCCCATCGTCAGCGCGACGACGGAAGCCTTCCCGGCGCCGACAAGATCCCTCGCGGCCACTTCCCACTCGTAGGCGTCCGCCGGATCGCGTCCGCTCAGTTCGCGCATTTCGCGCAGGTTCGGCTTGACGATGTCGACCCCCTCGGCGACCGCCACCGCCAGCGCCGGGCCCGACGTGTCGAGAACAAAGCGCGCGCCGCGTTGCCTGGCCAGCCGCGCCAGCTGCGCATAAAAATCGTCCGGAACGCCCTCGGGCAGGCTGCCGCTGGCGACGAGGTAACGCGGAAACGGGTCGAGCGCCGCGACCAGTTGCAGGCCTTGCTTCCACTCGGCCTCGTCGAGCCGTGGCCCGGGAAGGATGAAGCGGTATTGCCGTTGTGCGCTGATCTCATCGACGAAGAAATTTTCACGCGTCTCGCCCGCGATCGCCCAGGTATGGCTGGCGACGCCCTCCCGGTCGAGCAGCTGCCGCAGCAGCATTCCGATCGCGCCGCCCACCGGATAGATCGCGCGGGCCTCGCCGCCGAGCCGGCGGATCACCCGCGCGACATTGATGCCGCCGCCGCCGGGATCACGCCGCTGCCTGCGACCGCGCAGCTTGGCCACCGGCACGATCTGATCGACCGACGTCGAAAGATCGACGGCGGGACTCGGTGTGATCGTGACGATGTCGGTCATGGTTCGCTGAAACCGCCGGATGGCCCGCGACGGCGGGCCTGAACGCCTGGATGATACCGCCATGTCCGGGACAGGCGGAGCCCGGTTCAGACAAGCTTTTCCGGTGCGGCGATGTCAATGATTCAGGGCTGGCGGTGCGCGTGCGGTCGTGTGGAAACCGGTCCCGGCGCCCATCCCCGAAGCTTGAGGGCGGATGCGACGATGGCGGCGGAAGCGACCGAGCCGACCGCGGTCGCGACGAACAGTTCCAGCAATCCACCCCCGAAGCTGACCACGACGATCCAGCCGAGCCCGGCCGCAACGATGAGCCGCACGGCGCCGCCAATGACGGGCCACGCCACGCGACCGGCGCCCTGGCCCGCAAAATACAGCAGCAGCCCGAAGCCGGAGATGGCGTAGGACGGCGCCACGATGCGGAAATAGAGCGAGCCCGCCGCCAGCACGTCGGGCTTGTCGCTGAACAGCGAAAGCCATACATGCGGAAATAGCGTGACCGCGAGGCCGAGCACGCCGGTGACGCCGCCGGCGAACAGCGCGGCGATCCAGGCGATCCGTTCCGCGCGCTGGATCTGCCCCGCGCCGATGTTGACGCCGACCATGGTCAGCGCGGCGCTGCCGAGCGCAAACAGCAGCGGGATCTGGAGGTAATCGAGCCGCGAGGCGATGCCAAATCCGGCAATGGCATCGGTCCCGAACAGCCCGACCGCCCCCGTCACCAGCACAACCGTCAGGTTGGACTGGATCGTGCCGATGGCGGACAGTCCGCCGACGCGAAGGATGTCGCCGAGCAGCCGCCATTCGACCAGGCGTGCGTCGAACGGCAGGCGCAGCGAGGACCGTCGGGAGCGCAGATAGAAGATCAGCACGGCGGCGGAGATGGCGTAATAGACGACCACGGCGACGCCGGCGCCCGCCACGCCGAGCCGCGGAAACGGTCCCCAGCCGAAGATCAGCACCGGCGACAGCGGCAGCAGCACGACGACGCCGAGCAGGATGACCGCGGCCGGCGCCATGGTGTTGCCGGCGCCGCGCAGCGCCGCCGCGAGCAGGCTGACGATCCAGACGAAGATGGCTCCGGAAAAGACCACGTGACCATAGGCGAGCGCCGCGCCAAGCGCCTCCGCCTGGCCGCCCAGCAACCGGTAGACAGTTTCGCCGAACAGCCATTCGGCCCCGGCAAACATCACGCCGAACACGACGGCTAGCACCAGGGCGTTGAGCACCAGAGCCTCCGCCCTGGCGACGTCGCCGGCCCCGACTGCGCGCGCGACCGACGAGGCGACGCCGCCGCCGATGCCGCCATTCGACATCATCTGCATCAGCATGAAGATCGGAAACACCAGGCTGACGCCGGCGATGGCGTCGGTGCCGAGAAAGCCGACGAAATAGGTCTCCGCGACGCCGACGAGGGTTTGCACCACCATCACCACGAGGGTCGGCAGGGCGAGTTTCAGCAACGGCGACAGGATTGGCCCATCGAGAAAGGCGCCCGGCCTGGCCTTGGCGGCTTCGCCCTCGTTTCGATGGCCCGCCGATGTCGCCGCGACTTCGACGGCCTCGTCCGATGATGGCGTGGGAGATGTGTGTATCGTCATGAGCGGCTCGGCAGGGCTCGAATGAATTCCACCAGTGCGGTGCTGACCTCTTGCGGCCGCTCCTGCTGCGTCCAGTGCCCACAGCCGGGCAGCATCTGGATTTTGCGCAGGCCGGGAACGACGCTTTTCATGTTCGCGAGCAGCCGGTCCGTCCCGGGAACGGCGACGACGAAGTCGCGATCACCTGCAATGTACAGCGCCGGCACCGTGACCTGCAGGCCCGCCAGCGCGCCCGTGATCTCCCAGTTGCGATCGATGTTGCGGTAGTAGTTGAGCGCGCCGCGAAAGCCGCTGCGTTTGAACTCCTCGCCGTAGAAATCGACGTCGCTTTCGCTGAGCCAAGACGGCAGGGTCGCCGGCGCGCCGGGGCCCCGCAGGAATCCGCCGCCCCTCGGCACCATCCCGAGGTCGATCGCCGGGCTGCCGCCAGCGGCTGCCGCACGCGCCGCGGCCACGCCGTCGCCGGAGGCGCCGAACAGCATATTGCGGACGGTCGAACGCGGATCGCGCCCGAGCTCGGTTTCGGCGGGACCCGGCTCCTGGAAGTAAAGCTGATAGAACTGCGCGTTGTCGGTACGGGGCATCAGGCTGGTCGGCGGCGCCTTGCCGCGCGGGCGGAACGGAACGCTGAGCGCCGCGACCGCCCGGAAGCGGTCGGGCCGCGTCAGCGCCGCCTGCCAGGCGACGCTGGCGCCCCAGTCATGGCCGACGATCACCGCGGACTCGACGCTGAGCGCATCGAGAATGCCGACCATGTCGCCGATGAGATGCAGGATCGTATACTGGTCGATGGCTTGCGGCGCGTCGCTCCTGCCATAGCCGCGCAGGTCCGGGGCAACGAGACGAAAGCCGGCGGCCGCGAGCGCGTCGATCTGGTGCCGCCACGAGAACCAGGACTCGGGGAAGCCGTGCACCAGCAGCACCAGCGGTCCCTCGCCCTGTTCGGCGATGTTGAGATGGATGCCGTTGCATTCGATGAGGCGCTGCGTGGTCCTGCTCATGCTGCCGTCTCGTTCCAGAGCTGCCGCAAACGCCGGTGAGGAGAGCGCGTCGAAGCCTGCGTGCCACGCGAGCGGCATCGACGCGGCAGCCAATAGCTGGCGCCTGTTCATGGGCGATCCTTTACATCCATGGTCCTTTTGGTACGATCCGGTACCAGATGGGTCGCAATATGGTACCGATTGGTACCAAGTCAAGCGAAATATCAGTCAATGAGTCCAGGGATGAAGGCGCGCGAAGAAGAAGCCGGCGAACCCGAAGCGCGAAAGCGGATTCTCGGCGCGGCGCTATCCGCGTTCACGGAAGCCGGCTTTGCCCAGACCAGCACGCTGGAGATCGCCTCGCGCGCGCGGGTTTCGAAACGCGAGCTTTACGCGCAGTTCGGCAATAAGGAGGCGATGTTGATCGCCTGCATCGCCGAGCGCGCGCAACGGTTGAAGGTACCGGCCGACCTCCCCGACCTGCGCGACCGGAAAATCCTCGGCGATGTGCTGACCGCTTTCGGCACAACGCTGCTGACGGAAACAACCGACCCCGCCGTCGTGGCGATGTTTCGGCTGGCGATCTCCGAAACGCCTCACGCGCCGAAGGTCGCGCGAGCGCTGGAGACCATCGCGCGCAAGCCGACACGCGAAGCCCTGCGGACGGTCATGGCGAACGCCAGATCAGCCGGGCTCGTCGCCGGCGATCCCGACGCGATGAGCGAAAAGTTCACGGGACTGCTGTGGGGCGACCTGATGAACGGCCTGCTGCTTCAGGTGACCAATCGCCCGACCGCCGCCGAGATCGCGCGACGGGCGAGGGATACGACGGCGGCGTTTTTGCGGATCTATCCGGAGCGCGAATAAAAACCACGTCTTGATTAGCCGCTATCTTGCCACTCTAACGGTCCTCGAACCGTACGAGGGCATTGACCCGACGTGCTGCGCACCGGCCTACAAATCCGCTTCGCTTAGATCGTGTGCCGAAGCAACCTCGCGCTTTAACCTACGGCGGTTGTTTTCATTGATCGGCGCACCTGAGACGCGATATTAATGAAGTCGAGCCAATGAACAGTTTTGGGTCAACAATGCTTACCCATGATGCCCCGACTGCATACTCTGGGGATTGGCGGAAGACTGTTGAGGCCGATTGTTATGAGTAATGAATCGAACGAGTTGCCGCCTATCGCCAAGTCGATCGACACCATTGAAAGCTTCTGGAAAAGCTGTGCAAGAGGTTTCAGCAATTGGTTTGCGTTCGCGATTAAACCATGGCGCGCGCTCATCATAGCCGTCGGGATTCTATTTGTCTTGTTTGCTCTCGCTTGGGTCACCGAAAGGAGAAGCATTGAATTAGCGCAAAGATATGTTCAGGAAATCGCCGATGTATTCGATCTCAACATACACCTGACCAGTGCAATCGTATACCCGACTGCCGTCGTATTCGCGCTTGTCTTGGGCTTTGCTCGTTCGCTCTCGAAGCGAAAGCGATTGATAGGCGTCTTCTGTATCGTCGCGCTGTTGAGCTTCCGAGAGCTCATCCTCTGGTGGGGCACATCGAAAGAGATCATTTCGCGCGGCGGTGACGCCCTGAAATGCTACGTCATCACCAAGGACGGCGTGCGCTATGGCGAACGGACTGGGATTGATCCCGGAACCGGACGACAATGCCGACCGGTTACCCCCGAAATGGTCGAGCGGCTTCGTGAATACGAGAAGGGAAATCGTCCAAAACTTATAGCCGACAGTACACCGACTTTCTTCAATCAGGGAACGGGCGAACCGATCGTTTGGTATTTCAAGAGCAAGACTGGCGAGATCGAGCTGTTCGATCTGATGGGCTTCCATCCAAAGTCCGGAGAGGAACTCGTTCCTGTCTCCCGGAACGTTGTCGACGCGTGGAACGATCAAAAGCGGCAGGAATCCCGTCAGCCTCCTCAACCGATAGATCCCGAAAAATATGCCTTCTTCGACCCCATTACCGGCAAGGCGCGGGTCTGGTATCGTCGTGCCGAGAGCGGCGACTTTGAGTTCTACAATCGCGAAGGTTTCCATCCACAAACCGGGGAAGCGCTGGCGGCGGTATCGCGCGAGGCGATCGACGCGTGGCAACAGCAGAAGCGCGACAAAGATTCCCAGAAGTGCTATATAATCACCCGCGACGCGGTCCGCTACGGCAGCAAGCCGGGCATCGATAACGCGACCGGAAGAGAGTGCCGGCTGGTCACAGCGGAAATCCTCGAACGGTTACGCGAGTATGAGAAAGGCAACCGTCCAAAGCCGATCAAGTCGCCGCCTGACCCGACGTTCTTTGATCTCAGGACCGGTGAGCCGGTCGTCTGGCACCACAAAGCCAAAAGCGGCAGCATTCAAATTTTCGACCTGATGGGATTCCATCCCGAGAGCGGCGAGGAGCTTCTGCCGATCACCCGCGACATCGTCGAGGCATGGAAGACCCAGCAAAAGGCAGTCAACGTCCGTGCGCCGCAGCGCATCGATCCAGAAAAATACGCATTCTTCGATCCGGTCACCGGCAGCGCGCGCGTGTGGTACTGGCGCAACGAAAAAGGCGACTACGAATTTTACGATGCGCCCGGCTACCAGCCGCGAACCGGCGATTCCCTTGCGGTCGTGACCAAGGAAGCGCTCGAACAACTCCAACGTGACAGCCAGGCGAAAGAGAAGCAACTCGAGGAAGAGCGCCGTAGAATCGAACGGGAGCAGCGCGAGCGCACCGAGAAGATCGAACGCGAGGCGCGGGAGCTCGCCAAGAAACAGGAAGAGGAAGCTAAGCTGCGCGAAGCTGAGCGCAAACGCGAAACCCAGGCCGCCAATCTGTGCGACCAGATGGCCGGCAATCCATCCGACGCGGGAAGATCGGGGATCGGCGTGACGTTCGACGTCCTGAAAAATCAAGCCAAGGAGGCCGCCTCCAATTGCGAGCAAGCTGTCCGGCAATACCCGAACGAGCTCCGCTTTCAGTATCAATTGGGCAGGTCAATGCAATTCGTCGATCGCAACAAGGCGTTTGAAATCCTGCGCAAACTCGTGGGCCTTCGTTACGCGGCGGCCTACGACAATCTGGGATGGATGCTCTACGCCGACAAGAAGAACGTTCCCGAAGCGGTGAGTGTCTTCCGCGCTGGCACACGGCTCGGCGACCCCGATTCGATGGTCAGCCTCGCCGAAATGATCGACCGGGGACACCTGACGCCGGCCGACCAGAGCGAGACGAAGATCGCACTCTATGCGAGAGCCGCAGCACTGGGACATCAGTCGGCGCAACGCGCGTTACAGGTCGAGCAAGCCAAGGAAGCCAAGGCCGCGCAGGACCTGGCCACGCAGCAGCAGCAGCAACGGCTGATGCTGGAGGTGCTGGGAACGGTCATACAGAACGTACGTCGCTAGACTCATCCGCGCGATATGCTCAATGCTCAAGCGAACCGGTGCGAATAATACGCCGGCTCGAAGTCAAGTCGATTAGGATGAAAACGCTGGCGATCCCGGCATGACTCGAACATGCGACCTACGGTTTAGGAAACCGTCGCTCTATCCGGCTGAGCTACGGGACCGCTATTCGGGTGCTCATAGCAGAACCGGGCCTTTGTAACAACCTCGTGGGATGGCGCGGTTTCACTGTCGATTTCCGCATCCGAACCAAAGCCCGGCGGTTCGGCGACGGGATGATGGAAAGCGAAATACGCCGAGCCCGTCAGCCGGGCCCGGCGCAATGCCGTTGGATAAGCTGAGCGAACGATCAGCCGCGCTTCAGCGCCTTCGCCACCTTCTTCCGACTGCTGCCGACTTTCTTGACCGCCTTCTTCACCGAGGCGGCGGAGCGACCGCTCTTCTTGGCGGTGTAGCGCACTTCGTAATCCTGACCGCCCGCGACCTTCGCGCGATCGCTCGCGCGACCGCGTGCTGTTTTCTTCTTGGCTTTCTTGGCCATGTCTTGCTCCTCCAGATGCCCCGAAGCGGAACGCGCGGGATTCTTTCAGGTTCCTGATCGCACGCGGCTTGTCGTCGTCATCGGCGGCTGGCGCAAGAGCAAAGGACGCTGCTTGCGCGCGCCAACTCCTTCAGATCATCGACAGATTGCCGGGCATCTATTCCTTGGCGCGGCGTCCCGTATCCTTGTTGAGCGGACCCATGCGCGGCTTGCGCAGGCCTTCCGGCAGCGGGTAGCCCTCGTCCGGTCCCGGCAGCGGTTCAGGTCGCACGTCCGCGCCCCATTGCGCGGTCTGGTGAGGCGTTGGCTTGTCCTTGACCTGAGGCGGCTGCGGATTGCCGGCATCGGTCACATGATCGTAGGCGCCGCCTTGCTTGTCGATGAAATCGCTCATCACCTGCTCCTATATCCAGAACGCGGACGCCACGATCGACGACCCGATCAGCACGAAGATGCCGATGATCCACCACGCGCTGCCGATGCCCGTCATCCGCTGCTGCTTATTGTTCGGACGGATCTCGTGCGCCGCCGCCAGCCGGACCTGGGCCACGGTGTTGGACGTCCCGCCCGCTTCGTCGTCGGTTCCGAGCGGCGCCGCCGCGGGGTCGGACGCGTCGACCTTGCCGTGGCCCTGATCGATGGCGATGCGAAGCTGTTCGGTGGTTTCGATCGGCTTGCTGGTATCGGCCCGTGCGCCCGGGAGCGGGGACGAACCGGAGGCCTGATTGTTGGACTGTCTCATGCCCGTTCAACCGGCGCACGGCCATAAGGTTGCTAGCTGCGCATCAGCCCGGCCGTCAGTGGACCAGCCGTCGGTAGACACTACTTCCGAACGGCCATTTGCAGTTTCAGGTCGTCGATGAAATGCTGCGCGCCTTCCTGCGTCAGCAGCTCGCCCGACTTGTCCGGCACGTCCGCCTTCTGGCAGAGCGTCTTGAGTTCGTCGCGCTGCGCTTCGGTCATCATCGGTTCTTCGGGCATGGCTATCCGACTTTCGCTTTCTCGCGCATGTCGTCGATCATCTTCGACGCTTCCGCCTTGGTCAGGTTGTCGTTGAAGGCGTCGGGCGTTCCGGCCTGCTCGCACAATGTCTTGAGGTACGACGCCTGTGCGCCGGTCATCGGGTCATCCCCGGAAACCCAATCGTCGGGGTCCTTTTTCGCGTTGTCGGTCGGCTCGGTTTTCGGATTGCTCATGACGATGCTCCTTGCTGAAGCATTTAACGCACCTGTTCTGCAAACGTTCCGACGACGGGTTTGCGCAAAGCGAAACGGATCTGTCGTAGCACCACCGTCACGACATGGCCGTCATTGCCGGGCCTGACCCGGCAATCCATCTTCGTTGCAACAGTCTTGTTGAAGCTGGATGGATACGCGGGTCAAGCCCGCGTATGACGAGCTGAGTGCGCGGCCGTGGTTTACACACGCCGCGTCAGGTAGGTAAGCGCGCGGCGGCGCTAAGCCTTGATATTATTCTCCCGCACCACCTGGCCCCAGATGCTGACCTGCCTGGCGAAGAAATTTGAAAACTCCTTGCCGTCGGCGAGCAGCAGGGTCATCTGCTGGGTTTCCTTCAAATTGGTCGCCACCGCCGGGTCGCTCAGGATTTCCTTCACCGACTTGGCCATGCTGTCGATGACGTCCTGCGGCGTGTCCTTGGGCGCAAAGATGCCCCACCAGGCGAGCGTCTCGAAATCCGGATAGCCGGCCTCGATCGCGGTCTGGGTGTCCGGCAGCACCGGCATGCGCTCGCGGCCCATCTGCAGGATCGGGCGCAGCCGGTTGGTGCCGAGCTGCGCGGTGATCAGCGCCGCCGATCCGATGATCATGTCGACATGGCCGCCGAGCACGTCGTTCATCGCCGGGCCGCCGCCGCGATAGGGCACATGCACCATCTCGACGCCGGCCTTCTTGCCGAGCACCGTCATCGCGAGATGGCCGAGCGTGCCGATGCCGACGGAGGCGTATTTCACCACGCCGGGATTGGCCTTGGAGGCTGCGACCACGTCGGCGAAGGTCTTGTAGGGCCGCTCGGCGTTGGCGGCGAGCACATAAGGCGCGGTGCCAACCAGGAACACCGGCACCAGATCCTTCTCGACGTCGACGCCGGGCTTTTCCAGGATCGAGGGAATCACCGCGTGCGAATCGAAGGTCACCATCCAGGTCGCGCCGTCGGGCGCGCTCTTGGCGACCTGGATCGCGCCGAGCGAGCCGGCCGCGCCGGACTTGTTCTCCACCAGCACGGTGCGGCCAAGTTTGGTCTGCAGATGGGATTGCAACAGCCGCGCCAGCGCGTCGGTGGAACCGCCGGGCGGGAACGGCACCACCAGCGTCATGTTCTTGGCCGGCTGCGCCAGCGCCGGCGCGACCGCGAACGCGGCCGACGCCGCCAGCAGAGTGCGTCTGGTAATTTTTGCCAAGGGTTCCTCCCGATGGGACTGCGCTTTTTGTCTTGTTCGCAGCTCTTCTTTCGCAGGCGTTTGTTAAGGGCTTCCTAAGTGCCGAAACCGGAACCGGCCTTCCTGTATTCGGGGCGCGGCGGGCTGAAGATATCGAGCACGCGGGCGCCATCCGGACCGGCCCGCATGGTGTGCGGCACATTGCCCGGGGTACGCCAGAAATCGCCCTTCTTGACCGCGATCTCCTCACCGCCCTGGACGCGGATCGCCGAGCCGTCGAGCAGCACACCCCATTGCTCCTCGGGATGGTGATGCAACGTGCCTTGCGCACCCGGAGCCAGCGTCACCACCGAGAGCATCGCCTGCTCGCCGGAAAAGATCCGGGTCGAGACGCCGGCGGCGAGTTCGCGCAGCAGGCCGTCGGCCGGGTTGTCGAGATTGTGGAATTCTTCTTTCTGACTCATTGTTCCTCCAGGCGCCGGCGGCGCGTGCATTTGGCTTGAAAACGCTCTGGCATCGGGACCTGAGCATCAGGACTTGAACCTCAGGACTTGAGCCTCAGGACTTGAGCCTCAGGACTTGAGCCTCAGGACTTGCCATAGGCGCCCTGATAGCGGCCTTCGCGGATCGAGATGAGGGTCTGCTCCTCGCGCGCGACCTGGGCGCGCACGGCTTCCAGCAGGCCGGGCGCCGTCGCTGCGGGAAACGACACGATGCCGTCCTCGTCGCCGACCACGATGTCGCCCGGCGAGATCACCGAGCCGCCGATCGACACCGGCACGTTGATTTCGCCGGGGCCGCTCTTGTAGGGGCCGCGGTGGATCGCGCTGCGGGCGAAGCAGGGAAAGTCGGACGCCGCGAAGGCCGCGACGTCGCGGATCGCGCCGTCGATGACATAGCCGGCGGCGCCGCGATATTCGGCGATGGTCTTCATGATCTCGCCGACCAGCGCCCGGGTCTCGTCGCCGCCGCCATCGACCACGATGACGTCGCCGGGGCCGACCAGTTCGAGCGCCTTGTGGATCGCGAGGTTGTCGCCGGGCCGCGTCCGCACGGTGAAGGCGACGCCGACCAGCTGGCTGCCGCGGTGGAACGGCCGCAGGCCAACCGCGCCGGGCAGCCGCGCCAGATTGTCCGAGATCACGGAGGTCGGCAGGCCGCGGAACGCCTCGACCAGGTCGGGCGACGGTTTTGGCACGCTGGTCATGGCGGTGGTGATGTTCATGAGGACCGTTTCTCCCTGCGGCCGGGCGCGGTTGCGGCTTGCCGGCACATGACGGGTTGGGTTGGCGCCGAACAATTAGCATTCCGCTCGATCAGGTATAAGGGATTTGCAATGCGTCGCACCGCAGCCCGCCCTGCGCCGGACGCCGGACGCCGCCATGGGACCAGGCAACGTTTTGCCCGGCCAACCGGGCGACCTGAAATTGTGGTTGGGAGCCACACTTGTTAATGCGAAGTTAACCACGTTTGCCCAAGCTGCTCCGTAGATTCACTGCCCCCGATTGCCGCACCATGCAATTTCATGACCTCACGCCCTCCCCGGCCCTGTCGATCGTCCAGTTTTCCGACATTGACGCCTTCCGGCCGGTCGAATTTGCCGCCGATGCGCGCAGCGTCCCGCTCGACCTGAAGAATTTCCACACCGCGCGGGCGATGGTGCAGCTGCCGTCCTGCCAGATCGCGGTGCTGACCTCGTTCCCCCGTATCGTCGATGTCAGCTATCGCGCCGCGCAGGGCCTCGTCATCTTCCAGCTCGAGGACAATTACGAGGTATCCGTCAACGGCATGTCGGCGCAGCGCCCGGCCTTCATCGGCCTGCGCGGCAACGTGGACCTGCAATTCGCCGAACGCCGCAGTTCGCTGCACGCCATCGTCACGCTGGGCGCCGGCTTGCGCGACCGGGAATGGTTCGAGACGCCGGACGCGCTCTGTCCGTTCTTCCCGGACGCCGGCGCGCTCGCGGCGGTCAGGGACGTGACCGCGGAGATCCTCCAGGCGGCATCGGTCAGGCCCGGCCTGTTTGCGGAAACCAGTTCGGCGCTCGCCATCCAGGAACGACTGCTGCTCGCCATCGACGAGATGTTCCGCCGCAGCCGGACGCCGGAGCGAGCGGGCCGGACGGCGAGCCGAAATTATTGCCGCCTCGTGAATATGATCGACGAGTATGTCGCCTTCCATCGCGCATCCGCGATCTACAGCGCCGAACTCGCCGAACAATGCGGCGTTTCGGTCAGGACGCTGGGCACCGCGGTTGCGGCGGTGCGCGGCATGAGCCTGCATCGCTACCTCCGACTGAAGCAGCTGTGGTCGGCGCGCGCCCAACTCATCAAGGGATCGAACACGCTTACCGTTACGTCGTGTGCCCGATCGAACGGGTTCCACCACATGGGCGAGTTTGCGCGACTCTACCGGGCGACATTTGGCGAAGCCGCTTCACGCACCCTCGCCCGCGCCCGCGCCTCCTGACCGATTATCGCCACAATGTCGCGTCCGCGCTCAAAGAGCGCGCCAAAAACCGCGACGAATCGTGCACGACAGAAATCCTGCCGTTGAATTTATTGAACGAATTCCAATGACATGGCGCTGTGTTCCATCGGTCACACGCCAGCGGTAACGTTGTAGCGGCGGCGGGAAAATCGTGCAATTGCAGGGTGACAGCGTTGCCAAAATGATGACAATCGACTCAATCAGAGTTGCTTCGAGCAGGATCCGGAAAATGGAGCCCGATTTTCCGAACACGGCCTGCTCGACCAGAAGGTTTGGGTCATGACGCGCTTCGATCAAGCGGTGTCGTGATCCGGAGTGTGGACTGGAGAGTACCGTCCGTGATCGCCTCACGTGCATCATCGTTCGCCGTTGCCACCGTCGGAAGCCTGATCGTCCTGGCTCCGGTGCGCTGCGATGCGCAATGGTGGCGCAGTACGCCGGTTGATTTCGAATCCTGCGCCGATGTGGCCGAGAAGGCCGCGACCAAGGAAGAAAAGACGACGAAACTCGCCGAGTGCAACGCCAAATTCGCCGGCCGCCGCAAGGCGGGGGGCGGCTACACCTATTACGACTTCATGCAGGACCGCACCTTCGACATCGCGGGTCCCAATCCGACGCCGGAAGAGCAGAAGAAGATCGACGAGCAATATACCGCCTATCTCGAACGCGAGCGGCGCAACCATGCGGCGGCGGCATTGGCCGCCAAGCAGCAGCAACAGCAGCCGGAGTCGCAGCCCTCCCAGCAGGAATGGCAACAGGTCTCGCTGCGCAGCGAACCGCCCCAGCCGGCGCCGATGGAATTCGAGAAGGTGCCTATCCCGATCGCCAGTCCGGTCAAGCAGGCCGAGCGCCGCCGGGCCTTGCAATGCGCCCGCGATCAGTTTTCCTGCGAATGGCCGCGGCTGTCCGAAAAGGTCAACGAGTTGAAGCGGCTGTTCAATCCGCAGCAGCCGCAACAGCAGGCGGCGGCGAAGCAGAAGAAGGGCTGACCGCTCCTGCGAATGCGGAGGGCCCACACACCTGCCACACCTCCGTCGCCCCTGCGAACGCAGGGGCCCATACGCCGCGGCCGATGTGATGGGCAACGCTGGCCCGATGGCTATCGTCCGGCGAGCGATGGCGGGTGTTGAACGAGGCAGAGCGACAACGACATCATATCATTGATCGATCACGCGGTATGGGTCCCTGCGTTCGCAGGGACGTCGAGTTATAATGGCGTGTCGCTATTGCGTCCGGGGTTTCTTGACGCGGCGCGGCTTGACGGCCGGTGCATCGGCGGCGCGTGACGCCGCGCGCTGCTCCTGCAGCCTGGCGTCGTAGCCCGGCGATGGCGTGACCGTCGGCGGGACGGCGCGGGCGGGTGTGAAAGCCGCCGAACCGGCCAACATGACCGCAATCATTGCCAGACCTGTGCGTTTCATTGGTTGCTCCATGAACGCGAATTCGTTCGACAAGACCCTAGACCGCGCACTTCGCGCACAGCCAATCAATTTGCCGCGCGAATCTGCGCCGGCGTCAGGCCGGGCGGGCCCTTCGCATCGCGTTCGGCTTCATGGATCAGTGCGACGATCCGGCGCGACAGCGGCGCCGGCAGCCCGTGCCGCGCGGCGATGTCGGCGATCACGCCCTGCAGGTAATCGATCTCGGTGCGACGGCCATGCCGCAGATCCTCCCACATCGAGGAGCGCGCCTCCGGATCGATCTTCACGGTGCGGCCGAGCAGCGGCTCGAAGATGAAATCGGGCAGCCGCAGCAGCGGCGGCATCAGCGCAGGCGGAATGGGCGTCGGCGACACCGGGACGATGCCCTCGGCGCGGACCGCGGCCAGGGCTTCCGCCAGTTGGTCGGCAAACAATTGCCGCCAGGGCCGCGAGCCGAGTTGCCGCCGGAGCGGCAGGCCGGACAGCGCGTTCAGCGCGTTGTTGAGGTTGAGCAACAGCTTGCCCCATTGCACGCCCGCGATGTTGCCGGTCGGCCGCACCTGCATGGCCGGAACGGAAAGCTGTTCGGCGGTATGCGCTTCGTCCTGCTCGATGACGATATCGCCGGAAGTCGCGCGATGGAATCGCCCCTCCCCGAGCGCGATCACATTGAACGGCACCATGCCGCCCAGCACGCGCCGCCCCGGCAGGCGCTCGCGCAGGGTCGCCGCATTGCCGACGCCGTTCTGCAGGCTGACGATGACGGCATCGGCTGGCGCGTGTTGCGCGATGATGTCGGCCATGCCTGCGGTATCCGCGCTCTTGACCGTGACCAGAACGATGCCGGCATCGGCGAACAGCGCGGGATCTTCCGACAGCGCCAGCCGATCGCGCGCGATGGTATGGTCGAACCCCTCGAAACTCGTCGGCCGCAGGCCATGCGCCTCGATCTCGGCGATCACCCGCGGACGCGCCAGCAGCGCGACGCGGCGACCGCCGGCCGCCAGCATGCCGCCGACGAAGCAGCCGATGCTGCCGGCTCCCGCGATACCGATGGTCCGGTCCGAAACCATTTTGCACCTGCTGCGTTGCACCCGGCTTTCAGATAGCAGAGCGCGCCGCCCCGTCCTACGGCGCGGTCTGCGCTTCTTGTAACCGACATGGGCTGCCGCTATCTTTTGCGCGGGGCTGCGCGGAGGAGACGATCATGGGCCTACTCGACGTACTCAACGGCATGCAGAACGGGCCGCGCGGGCCGAGCCACCCCGGCGAACAATCCGGCAGCGGCGGAATGTCGCCAATGACCATGGCGATCCTGGCCTTGCTGGCCTGGAAGGGCATCAAGCATTTTACCGGCAACAACGCCGCGCCGACCCAGGCGCCGCCGAGACTGCCCGGCAATCTCAACGCCAGCCTGCCCGGCGGCCTCGGTGGCAGCGGATCGGGCGGCGGCCTCAGCGACATGCTCAAGGGCGGGCTCGGCGGTCTGCTCGCGGGTGGCGCGGCGGGCAGCATTTTGAGCGGCGGCCTCGGCGACCTGCTCAGCCAATTCCAGCAGAAGGGCCTCGGCGACCAGGCCGATTCCTGGGTCAGCAACGGCCCCAACAAGCAGATCGCGCCCGGCGATCTCGCCAATGCGCTCGGCGCCGACCAGATCGAGGCGCTGTCGTCGCAAAGCGGCCTGTCCCGCGACGAACTTTTGCAAGGCCTGAGCCAGTATCTGCCCGACGTCGTCAATCATCTCACGCCGGACGGACGGCTGCCGAACGAGAACGAAATATCGAAATGGATCTGACGCCGCGCGCAGGCGACACACGATCGCGCTGAGCAGGCACGCATTGCAAAAGAGGTTCGAACATGAGCGGCATTCTCTGGGTCATCCTGGTCGGCTTCGTCGCCGGCATCATCGCGCGCATCCTGTCGCCGGGGCCGAACAATCCGAGCGGGTTCATCCTGACGACGGTGCTCGGCATCGCCGGCGCCTTCCTGGCGACCTGGATCGGCCAGGCGATCGGCCATTACGGCCCCAACCAGGGCGCCGGCTTCATCACCGCCACGATCGGCGCGCTGGTGGTGCTGTTCATTTGGAACCGGCTGGTGGCCAGCCGCGTGATCTCGGATCCGGGAAACAGGTGAGGCAGCGACCTTCCGTGATCGTACCCGCCCCTTGAGGGGGCGGGTCGGCTCACATGGAGCGAAGCGGAATGTGAGACGGGGTGGGGTGATCTTTCCGCGGGCACCGTCTGCGCGGAGAGATCACCCCACCCCGCCGCGCGTTGCGCGTCGACCCGCCCCCGCGAGGGGCGGGTAAGAAAGCCGCGACGTTCACGCGACGGCTTCACAGCACCAGGTGCATGCCGGCGTCCATGCGGACGAATTCGCCGGTCATGTTGCTCGAGGCCGGCGAGGCCAGGAAGCACACCAGTTGCGCGATGTCTTCGGCGGTCGAGGCGATCTTAAGCGGCACCTTTGCAATCACACTGTCGCGCACCGCCTTGGCGCCGGCCTCGCCGCGGCCCTTGGTGAACCAGGGCGTATCGATATAGCCGGGGCATACCGTGTTGACGCGGATCAAGGGCGCCAGCGCGCGCGCCAGCGATTGCGTCATGGTGTTGAGCGCGCCCTTGCTGGCGGCATAGGCCACCGACGAACCGCCGCCGGAAATGCCGGCGACCGATGAGACGTTGACCACCGCGGACGGCCTGCCGGAAGCCTTCGCGCCGGCTTCCAGCTGCGCGCGCGCGGCGCGGATCATCTGGAACGGGCCGATGGTGTTGACGGCGTAGATGCGCTGGAAATCCTCGGCGGTCAAACCGTCGAGATCGTGATGCGGCACGTGCTTGGTGGTGCCGGCATTGTTGACCAGCACGTCGAGCCGGCCCCACGGCGCCGCCGCGGCCGCGATCTTCTTGCAGTCCTCATCGCGCGAGACGTCGCCCTGCACCACGACGATTTCAGCGCCGGCGCTGCGGCAGAGATCGGCGGTGGCTTCCGCTTCCGCCTTGCTGTTGGAATAATTGACGACGATGCGCGCGCCGCCCTTGGCCAGAATGGCGGCGGTGGCCGCCCCGAGTCCCGAGGCCGAGCCGGTAACGATCGCGCACAAACCATCCTTCGACATCCGCATTTCCCTTTATGTAGTGGCCCGCTCTTTGGTCCGCCCGTCGGCCGTGGCGCACCATACCGCGCCGTGGGGAGCGCGCAAATCCGCGACCGTTCCACCATGCGGAATTGGTTTGTTGCTCGCCTGCTTCATGCCGTCGCCTCATGCCGCCCTGCGGACAGCGCTTGTCACGGCTATGGCTTTTGCCCATCATAAAGCGCAAGAAAAGATGCAGCCGAGGTCTGGCAAACGCGCGAGACCGGGTGGTGCCAATCAATTTCGGGGAACGCAGTGGCGGAGAGTGACAACATCGTCGTCGAGACCGCGGAGAAGATCTTCGCCGATCTCGCCGACGCGCAAACCATCAATCGCGACAAGAATGGCGCGTGGAAAGCGCCGCTCTGGCAGGCGCTGACGGAAGCCGGCCTGCCGCTGTCCTGGGTCGGCGAGGAGTGCGGCGGCTCCGGCGCCTCGCTCGCCGACGGCTTCGGCGTGCTCAGCGCCGCCGGCCGCTTCGCGATCGCGGTGCCGCTGGCCGAAACCATGCTGGCCGGATGGCTGTTGTCGCAGGCCAAAATTGTTTCGCCCGGCGGCGAGATGACGGTAGTACCCGCGAGCCCGAAGGACAAGATCACGCTCAACGCCGACGGCAGCCTCTCCGGCCGCGCGCGCAGCGTGCCGTTCGCCAAGGCGGCGAAACATTTCGCGGTGCTCGCGAGCGATGCGAAAGGTGCGGTCTCCATCGCGTTGGTCGGTGCCGCCCAATGCCGGATCGAGGCCGGGATCGGCCTGGGTGGCGACCCATCAGACACGGTGACGCTGGACAAGGTGCAGCCGACCGCAATCAAGCCGGCGCCGAACGGATTTGACCAGAACCGGCTGATGCTGATGGGCGGCGTGGCGCGCAGCCTGCAGATCGCGGGCGCGCTGGAATCGCTGCTGGAAATTTCGGTGCGCTATTCCAACGAACGCGTGGCGTTCGAAAAGAAGATTTCGAAATTCCAGGCGGTACAGCACAATCTGGCGCGGCTGGCCGGCGAGTCGGCGGCGGCGCTGGCGGCGGCGACCTCGGCCGCGGACGCCATCGCCAATGCCAGGGAGTTCAACGACGAGGTCTACCTCGAAGCGGCGGCGGCAAAGATCCGCTGTGCCGAGGCGGCGGAAAAAGGCGGCGGCATCGCCCACCAGGTGCATGGCGCGATCGGCTTCACCAGCGAACACATCCTGCATCGCTATTCGCTGCGTGCGCTGGCCTGGCGCGACGATTTCGGCTCCGAGAGCTACTGGGCGGTCGAACTCGGCAGGCTGGTCTGCGACCGCGGCGCCGATGAATTGTGGCCGCTGGTGGCCTCGCGCTGACCTGTACCGATTAGCTGGCTTTAGAAGTCGAGATCCATCATGACCGCAGCCCTTCGTTTCGATCCGATCCGCCTGCCGGAAAAATGCGAGCAGCTCCGCAAGGAAGTGCGCGCCTTCCTCGCCGACGAAATCGCCGCCGGCACCTTCGATCCGCACAAGCCCAACCGCGAGGACACCGACGTGCCGGAATTCTCCCGCAAGGTCGGCGAGCGCGGCTGGCTCGGCATGACCTGGCCGAAGAAATATGGCGGCCACGAACGCTCGTTCCTCGAGCGCTATGTCGTCACCGAGGAAATGCGCGTGGCGAATGCGCCGACGCGGCGCTTCTTCGTCGCCGACCGCCAGAGCGGCCCGGTGCTGCTGAAGTATGCGCCCGAACACATCAAGATGGAGATCCTGCCGCGCATCTGCAAAGGCGAGATATGCTTCGCGATCGGCATGAGCGAGCCGAATTCCGGCTCCGACCTGTTCGCGGCAAAAACCCGCGCGACCAAGACCGACGGCGGCTATCTGATCAACGGCACCAAGATCTGGACCTCGTCGGCGCATATCGCCGACTACATGATCGCGATCTTTCGCACCTCGCCGCCGACCAAGGAAAACCGCCGCCACGGCCTGACGCAGTTCCTGGTCAAGATGAAGCAGCCGGGCATCCAGGTGAACCCGATCTCCCAGATCACCGGACAGAAGGAATTCAACGAGGTCGTGTTCACCGACTTCTTCGTCCCCGACGACCACGTGCTCGGCGAGATCGACGGCGCGTGGAAGCAGGCGACATCCGAACTCGCCTATGAACGTTCCGGCCCCGAGCGCTTCCTCGAAACCTATTACGTGCTCACCGAACTGGTCCGCGCCGTCGGCAACAACCCGGATACGCGCAGCGCTGAAGGCATTGGTCGGCTGGTGGCGCAGGTGCACACCATGCGGCGCATGTCGGTGTCGGTGGCGGGCATGCTGCAGGCCGGCAAGGAGCCGGTGGTGGAAGCTTCGATCGTCAAGGACATCGGCACGGTGTGGGAGCAGCAACTGCCGCACCGCGTGCGCGACCTCGCCGCCTTTGTCGAGGAAACCGCCAGCAACCGCGAGACGCTGGAAAAGCAGCTCGACTTCGCCATCAAGACCGCACCCAAGCTGACAATCCAGGGCGGCACCACCGAGGTGCTGCGCGGCATCATCGCCCGCGGGCTTGGTCTGCGCTGAGCACGCGGGCTTAGCCTGCGCCAATTCAACGAGGAAACCCCATGACCAAATACACGGATATCGGCGTCGACAAGCACGGCCATGTCGGCCTGATCGAAATCCGAAAACCCCCGCTGAACTTCTTCGACGTCTCGCTGATCAACCAGATCGCGGACGCGCTGGAGGAATTCGACAACGACGTCGAGATCCGTGCCTCGGTGCTGGCGGCGCAAGGCAAGGCGTTCTGCGCCGGCGCCGACTTCTCCGATCCAAAGCGCAAGGAACAGGAAGAGGAATCGAAGAAGGATCCGGCGGCGAACCTGCCGATCAACCATCTCTACGTCCAGGCCGTACGCATCTTCCGCAACAAGAAGCCGATCGTCGCGGCCGTCCATGGCGCCGCCATCGGCGGCGGACTGGGACTTGCGGTCTCGGCCGACTTCCGCGTCACCTGCCCCGAAGCGCGCTTCGCCGCGAATTTCACCAAGCTCGGCTTCCATCCCGGCTTCGGCCTGACCGCGACGCTGCCCGAGCTGGTCGGCAAGAACAACGCCGAACTGATTTTCTATACCAGCCGCCGCGTCACCGGCGAGGACGCCACCCGCATGGGCCTCGCCAATGTCTGCGTGCCGCAGGACCAGGTGCGCAGCGAGGCGATGAAGCTCGCCAACGAGATCGCCGAATGCTCCCCGCTCGGCCTGATCTCGACCCGCGCCACCATGCGCGCCGGCCTCGCCGACCGCGTGCTGGCCGCGACCAACCACGAGTTGGTCGAACAGAACAAGCTGCGCCAGACCGAGGATTTCAAGGAAGGCGTCAAGGCGACGGCGGAACGGCGCGTCGCGAATTTCAAGGGACGGTAACGCGCGCGGCGCTTCTTCCCTTCTCCCCTTGTGGGAGAAGGTGGCGCAAAGCGCCGGATGAGGGGTTCTCGCCACACGACAATGATGTGCGTGCGGAGAGAACCCCTCACCCGTCTCAATCGCTAACGCGATTGATCCACCCTCTCCCACAAGGGGAGAGGGTAACAGCTCCCGGTCATTCCGGGATGCGCCGCAAGGCGCAGACCCGGAATCCAACTCTCCCCGCGCGTGCTGCCGGATGGATTCCGGGTTCGCGCTTCGCGCGCCCCGGAATGACGACCTCACGCCACCAGCTTGAACGTGACGCCGCAGAGATCGAAACTATCGCCGAACATTTTGCAGCCTTTGGCTTTCGCGACATCGAGTACCTTCGCGATATCGGTGACCTTGAACGTCAGGCCGCTCATCAGATCGCTCTTTCCGTTGACGAAGCGGAAGGTCGCGTTGGGAAGTTTCAGCTCCGGGCCATTGGCCTCGACACCCAAAATCTTTCCCCAATGCGCGGCCAGCCCCCGCGGGTCCGGACTTTCCATCTCAACTTCCGTCAGCGCCAGTGTCGTGTCCTTGCGGATCGACTTCTGCCAGTCCGGACCGGCCGGCGGATATTCGCCCAGCACGTCATCGCTGCCAGTCGTGTGATTGAACTCGATGAATGCGGCGCGGCAGTCGCGCGGGTGCAGTTGCACGCCGTGATAAGGCGCGTGCGTGATGACGTTGGCGGTGCGCACGCCCATCGCGTTGGCATGCCGGCCCCGCGCGTCGGGATCGTCGCAGCAGAAGATCGCCATGTAGCCGCCGCGGCCGCCGGTCTTGTCGAGGAAACGTCCCGCCGCGGTGCCGGGCTGAAACGGCGCCACGACTTCCAGCAGGATGGTATCGACCGGCAGCAGCGCGTTCTCCAGCCCGTATTTCGCGACGTTGCCGTCGCGGTAGCAGACGTTGAGGCCCATGATCTCGGAGATGTCCGAGATCACCGGCGCGAGGTTCGGCGCCACCAGGCAGATCTGCCGCAGCCTGAGATAGCCAGCCATCTCACTGGCCCTGAAACACAGGCTTGCGCTTTTCGACAAACGCCTTCGCCGCTTCCTTGTGGTCGGCGGTGTCGCCGGCGCGCGAATGGTGGATCGCCTCGCCGTCGAAACAGGCCTCGAGCGTCATGGTCTCGGCGTTGTTGATGTTGCGCTTGATGTAGCCCAGCGTCACCGACGGCCCCTGCGCCAGCGACATCGCGAGATCGCGCGCCTCGGCGTCGATGTCGGCGTCCGGCACCACTTTCGTCACCATCCCGAGATTATAGGCCTCGGTGGCGCTCAGCACCGGCGAGGTCAAATAGAGCTCGCGCGCCTTGGCGCTGCCGAGCATCTGGGTGAGAAAAAAAGTGCCGCCGTAATCGCCGGACAGTCCGACCTTGGCGAATGCGGTGGTGATCTTGCAGGAGGCGCTGGCGACGCGCAGGTCGCAGGCCAGCGCGATCGAGAGGCCGGCGCCGGCCGCCGCACCGTCGAGTTGCGCCACCACCGGCTTCGGCATCTGGTGCAGCAGCCGCGACACTTCCATGCCGCGGCGCAGATTGGCCATCTTGGCCTCGAACGTGAGCGGCGCCCGGCCCGCGGCCATCGACTTGACGTCGCCGCCGACGCAGAAGGTGCCGCCGGCGCCCTTGATCAGCACCGCGCGCACCTCGTGGTCGTCCACCGCGCGCCGCGCCGCCTCGACCAGCCCGCGCGTCATGTCCGGGTTCAGCGCGTTGCGCCGGTCGGGGCGGTTCATGGTGATGGTGAGCAGGCCGGCGTCGAAGTTCTGGAGGATGATTTCGTTTTCGCTCATGGCGTGGTGCTTTCGCTTGTTGTTGTTGATTGTCGTAAATTCGGTCAGTGCCGTAGCCCGCATGAGCGCAGCGATATGCGGGACCTGCGTCCGTGGCATCCCGCATGTCGCAAACGCTCATGCGGGCTACAATTCCTTCGCACGCTCTACGGCTCCTGCTATTTCTTCGCCAGCGGGCAGCGTGACAATTCCAGCGACTGGAACGCCTCGTTGCCGGGGATCGTGGTCAGCAGCTTGTAGTAATCCCAGCGCGCCTTCGATTCCGACGGCTTCTTGACCTCGAACAGATACATGTCGTGCACCATGCGGCCGTCCTCGCGGATCTTGCCGTTCTTCGCAAACATGTCGTTGATCGGAGTCTCCTTCATGATCTTGATGACGGCGGCGGAATCGGTTGTCCCGGCCTGCTTCACCGCTTTCAGATAATGCGTCACCGAGGAATAGACGCCGGCCTGTGCCGAGGTCGGCACGCGCTTGATGCGCTCCTGGAAGCGCCTGGAGAACGCGCGGGTGTCGTCGTTGAGATCCCAGTAGAACGCTTCCGACAGCAGCAGGCCCTGCGCGGTTTCCAGACCGATGGAGTCGATGTCGGTGACGAAGGCGAGCAGCGGCGCGACCTTCTGGCCGCCCTTCATCAGGCCGAATTCGGCCGCCTGCTTGATGCCGTTGACGGTATCGCCGCCGGCATTGGCGAGTCCGATCACCTTGGCCTTCGACGCTTGCGCCTGCAGCAGGAAGGAAGAGAAGTCCGACGTGTTGAGCGGGTGCCGGACCGCGCCGAGCACCTTGCCGCCCGACTTCACAACCACATTGGTGGTGTCCTTTTCGAGATCCTGGCCGAACGCGTAGTCGGCGGTCAGGAAGTACCAGCTGTCGAGGCCCTGCTTGACGGCAGCAAGGCCAGTCACGTTGGCCTGGCCAAAGGTGTCGAACACGTAGTGAACGGTATAGGGGCCGCAAGCCTCGTTGCTGAGACGGATCGAGCCGGGGCCGTTGAAGATCACGATCTTGTTGCGCGCCTTGGCGATCTCGCCGGCGGCGAGCGCGGTGGCGGACGCCGCGACGTCAAACAACATCTCGACGCCCTGGTTGTCGAGCATGTCGCGCGCGATGTTGGCGGAAAGGTCGGCCTTGTTCTGGTGGTCGGCCGCGACGATCTCGATCTTGCGGCCCAGCACTTCGCCGCCAAAGTCCTCGACGGCCATTTTCGCGGCCATCTCCGAGCCCGGTCCGGTGATATCCGCATAAAGGCTCGACATGTCGAGAATGCCGCCAAGTTTCAACGGCGGCTTGCTTTGCGCCCATGCCGCCGTCGCCGACATCGTCAACAGCGCGGCGAAAATGGCTATGGTTGTTCTCTTCACGAGGGCCTCCCTAAACGCGCCGCATTGGCTGCGGCTCTTGAAATTTTCGGCGCGATCATGCCGCATGGGATCGGCAGCGGCAAGGCGTGGGAGATACCGCCATGTTTTCCGCTAAACGGAATGATCGGCGAAGATCGGCAGCACAGCTTGAGGCAATGGAGGATGGGTTGAGCTCTCCGCGCAACCCATCAGATCCTCGCTTGGAAGCATGATGGGTTCGCGAAGCGCTCAACCCATCCGACGCGACGACGCCGCGATGCTACCCTATCAGGCCCTTGCCCGGCACGTGGTTGAGTTCGAGCCGGATGCCGTCAGGGTCCTCGAACAGCATCGAATAATAGCCCGGCGCCCACTGGTCCTCGCGCGGCGCGCGGATGATCTTGGCGCCGAGCGCCTGCAGGAAACGGTGCAGCTCGTCGACGTCGGCGCGCTCACGGGCGCGGAAGCAGAGATGATGCAAGCCGACGCGCTTTTGTTCGAAGGCCGCTCCTTCATATTCGGCGGACGGCGCGGTGATGGCGACCGCGGTACGGCCGCCAACGCAATAGTAGGTTGTATCGGTGTCGATCACGGGCTTGAGTCCGAGGAACGGCAGCAATTCACGATAAAATTCGCGGGACCGCTCAAAGTTGGAAGCCGTGAGAAAGATATGTGCGATGCCGTTGATTTCCATGATTGCCTCCCTGCGACGATTGTCATGAGCCGAGCCGTCGATGGCCCAGCATACCGAACGAACGGCGCGCGGAGCAGCGGCATGACGCCGATCGCAAGGTGTCTTCGCGCGGCGTTCGCGGTGGGCGTCGCATCACTTGCGCCCTGGATCGCCGGGCGCGCATCCGCGGAAGATTGCACGTCTGAGCGGCACGAAGCGGGACGCGTTGCCGCGGTCACCGATCCGCGCAGCCTTCGTCTCGAGGACGGACGCGAGATTCGCCTCGCCGGCATCGAGCGCGCCGGAGCGGACGGAGCCAGCGCCAGCGCCGCCCTCGCCGCGATCACGGTCGGCCGCGAGGTAAGCCTGCAAGGCGAAGATGATTCGCCAGATCGCTATGGCCGCCAGACCGCCATTGTGTTCGTGGCAGGTTCGCCACACTCGGTACAAAGTGAACTGCTGCGCCGGGGCGAGGCGCTTGCCGCCATTGATATCGCAGACAAAAATTGCGCGGCGGCCCTGATCGCCGCCGAACGCGCGGCGCGCGACGCCAATTTGGGCATCTGGGCACAACCAGCGGTCATAAAAAACGCGGAAAGTTCGGGCGATATTCTGGCTGCGATTGGGCGCTTTACAGTCGTCGAGGGCCGGGTTTTATCGGTCCGGCAGGCAGGCGCGACCACCTATCTGAACTTCGGGCGAAACTGGACACGGAACTTTGCGGCGACTATTCCAAAGCGCTTGATGCCGGCGTTCGAGAGCGCGAGCCTTTGGCCCAAGTCGCTCCAAAATAAAAGAATTCGTGTCCGCGGCGTCGTATCGTCGCGAGGCGGGCCACGGATCGAACTGCTTCGGGTGGGGCAGGTCGAGGTGCTGGGCGGGACATAGCGTTTGATTCGGAGACCAGGCACCGGTCTTCGCCTGGATCAGACGCAAGACAGGGACGAGATCGACGATTCGAGCAGGATCGGAGGTCCAGAGGCTGATTTGACGCATCGTGCAGAACCGCGCGAAGGAAACACAGGCCGCCGCCGTCTCGGCGCGCCGGCGTTGCTGTGCGCCGCACTGACGCTTTCGGCCTGCGGAAATCTGGGAAAGCTCGAGACCACCGCGACGCCGGTGCCGGTGCCCAAGCCCAACCGCACCGTCGCTCAGACGCCGGCCAGCGAGCGCGAGCATGAGCGCATCCTGGCCTCCTATGGCGGTGCCTATGAAGATCCCAAGCTCGCGACCCTGATCGGCAAGACGGTCGACCGTCTGGTGGCCGCATCCGACCGCCCCGAACAGGCCTACCGGGTCACCATCCTCAACTCCGGCGCGGTCAATGCCTTCGCGCTGCCGACCGGTCAGCTCTATGTGACGCGCGGCCTGATCGCGCTGGCCAGCGATACCTCGGAGCTGTCCTCGGTGCTGAGCCATGAGATGGCGCATGTCATCGCCAAGCACGCCTCGATCCGGGAAGACCAGGCGCGGCAGGCGGCGGTGGTGACCCGCGTCGTCACCGACATGAGCAACGACCCCGATCTGACGGCTCTGGCGCTGGCGAAGACCAAGCTGACGATGGCGAGCTTCTCGCGCGCGCAGGAATTCGAGGCTGACGGCATCGGCGTCGGCATCTCCGCCCGCGCCCGTTTCGATCCCTACGGCGCGGCACGCTTCCTCGCCTCGATGGAACGCAATGCCGCGATGAAGGCGGGCAAGACCTCGCTCGATCCGCGCGCGCAGGATTTCCTGTCCTCGCATCCGGCAACGCCGGAGCGCGTGCAGAACGCGCAGGCCAGCGCCAGGCAATACAACTCGCCGCAGGGCGCCGAGCGCGACCGCGAGACCTATCTGTCGGCCATCGACAACATCGTCTACGGCGAAGACCCGAGCGAAGGCTTTGTGCGCGGCCGCCGCTTCCTGCATCCGAAGCTCGGGTTCACCTTCCAGGCGCCCGAGACGTTCACGCTGGACAACACCGCGCAGGCCGTGATCGGCGTGCGCGACGGCGGCACGCAGGCGATGCGCTTCGACGTGGTGCGCGTGCCGGCCGAGCAGTCGCTGTCCGATTACCTCAATTCGGGATGGATGGAAGGCGTCGACAAGGGTTCGACCGAAGACCTGATGGTCAACGGCTTCCCGGTGGCTTCCGCTTCGGCGAATGGCGATCAGTGGCAGTTCAAGGTCTACGCGCTGCGCTACGGCAACGACGTCTACCGCTTCATCTTCGCCGCCAAGCAGCGAAACACCGAAAGCGAACGCAACGCGCGGGAGACGGTGAACTCGTTCCGCCGCCTGACGCTGGAAGAAATCCAGGCCGCACGCCCGCTGCGTATCAAGGTCATCACCGCGCAGCCCGGCGACACCGTGGAATCGCTCTCCCACCGCATGACCGGCGTCGACCGCCCCGCCGAACGCTTCCGCATCCTCAACGGCCTCGACCAGCACGCCCAGGTCAAGCCGCGCGATCGCGTGAAGATCGTGGTGGATTGAGGCATCTCGTCCGTTAACCGGCTGCTTCTATTCCGCGAGCAGTGCGGAGTGTGGTCGGGCGCGGAATGCAGGGGATTGGATGCCTAAGACCATTGAGCCCGGCGATCGGCAATAGCATCGAAGTGAGGCAGTTACTCTTTTGGCCCGCGCTGCGAACTTTTAACCTTGGAATTGCGATGTGGATCGTGGTCCACTGTTCACAGGTACAATCGTTAAGGGGTAGCGTCGCGACGGGGCCGCGATGGAGGATGGCCGCAAGTTGGGCATTTTCAGTGCCGCACCCTCAATAATGAATCGGGCGCTCTGATGGAAAACACTTGGGTTTATTATGCAATCTTGGCGGTGACCGGAGCGACCATATCGACCCTACTTGGCTTTCTTGCACGTCACGGCCAGTACTTTTTGATCGGCCTTGTACCGCTGTTTCCGACCTTTGCGGTCATCGGGCATCTGTTGGCTGCAGGCGCCGCAAACACCGTTGGGCTTCGCGTTGCTGCTACATTCGGCCTCTATTCTTTGTTGCCGTATGCATGTTACCTACTTTTTACCCTCATAGGTTCGCGGCACTTGTCCGCCTATACGTCTATTGGCATCGGAATTTGTACTTGGTTCGTCGTTGCCTTGGTCCTTGTATATTGCTGGAACAGGTCGTTCTTGCCAGGAAGCACATAATCGCACCACGGAAGGTCCGTCGTCAGTATCGGGGGGCAAAATGCCGGACGAGCGAAAGGGATTGCATTCAACTGACTGGGAAACTGAAATTGTTGGTGATCGCAAGGTACGATCATATGCGATTTGGGATCATTATGCTGGCACATACTATGCGATAAATGCACCGTGGCAGTTGGAACTACAAAACCGCTTAGGGTCGCGCGAAGAGCGCAAGGTTTATCGCCAGTTTCTCGCAACGCACAAGCGCCGCTACTTGTCGAACGAGGGTGTAAAAAAGGCTCTCTATATTTTTACCGCCGGCTCGCTAAATCGACATCCTCGCCAACTCGATCGATTTGCACAGTTCTTCAGCGATCTGAAAGTGTGGGCACAAGACGATTGGGATACGATTGCCGATAAGATTAGTGTCGTAGTTGTTAATGGGCAGAGCAAGGGCCGGTACACAGGCACTATGTTTTCCGGCATGTATAGAGGGAAAGAACGCACCCAGTACAAGTCGGTTGTTTATGTGGACGCGTACGGCTTCATGAATCGAGACAGCATTCCTGACAAAGCTCTGATCTCATGGAATGATCGGATTTTCGAATCCGCCGAACGGTACTACGATGAGATCAAGAATAGTCCTAGCACGGTGGAGCAAGGGTTGGCTGACTGGCTCGGCCAACATACCAACGATATGACCAAGCGCGGTGAATCCGTAAAAGGGTTCAAAGCGCTGAATGTGTTTATCTCGTATTGCCGAGAGGACTTGGTCAATTGCGTGAGCCTACGAAACCTACTTGAGACAAACGGACTCAATCCTTGGATAGATATGGATATACATCCGGGCGAGAAATGGCGGGACAGAGTAATCGCAAAGCTTGGCAAAGCGACGTGCGGTATTCTCTTGAACAGTGCAAATTCCTTGGAAAGCCAATGGTGTCAGCTTGAAGCTGTCAAACTCGCTGAAAGAAACAGATTACTTGCCACCATGCTGGATAACTCTCGATTGATGGAGACAATAGACAGGATTCAAGTCTTGCCAACGCTGCAGGATTGGGATGGCAGCTTGGAGGATCCCGCCGCGCTCGCCCTGGTTAATGACGTTGAGGGATTTCTCCATCAGAAGCGATATTTGTAGACAATATCCGAAATTTAGATGTTGACTGCTCAAGGCCTGAAACTCCTAACCAACACATTTGATCTCCCGGCTCTGGACTCCCGGCTGCATGTACCACGACGAAGGTGGATTGCCGGCGCTGGGTGGCGCTTAGACAGATGACGGTCTCTCAAACTTATAGTTTGTGCGTTTACGGAAAGAAGCGTTTATAGGCGCCAAGACTAATTTCGCGTTCTGGTTAGGACGCACTGCGTGCCCGTACCGTTGCCCTGGCTTGCGCCACAGGACCAAGTTGGTCACCAGCTAGCCAACGCGAATGGCGATCAGTGGCAGTTCAAGGTCTACGCGCTGCGCTACGGCAACGACGTCTACCGCTTCATCTTCGCGGCCAAGCAGCGAAACACCGAAAGCGAGCGCAACGCGCGGGAGACGGTGAACTCGTTCCGCCGCCTGACGCTGGAAGAAATCCAGGCCGCACGCCCGCTGCGTATCAAGGTCATCACCGCGCAGCCCGGCGACACCGTGGAATCGCTCTCCCACCGCATGACCGGCGTCGACCGCCCCGCCGAACGCTTCCGCATCCTCAACGGTCTCGACCAGCACGCGCAGGTCAAGCCGCGCGATCGCGTGAAGATCGTGGTGGATTGAGGCGGCGGCTGCATCCATCGTCCGTCAGGCAAATTCTTCCTTGGACAAAGGCTTCACGTCGGCTTCAACATCTGCCATGACGCCGATCCTTTGCAGTCCCAAAAAGAACAACTTGTCTTGGTTGTTCCCGGCCGGCCCGGAATTTCTGGGGCCGATTATCCTAACGGGAGCTTCCGTTGTATTTTCGCGTTATTGCCGCCGTCGCGCTGATGGCCTCGACCTCGCCCGCGTTCGCCGACGAAATTGCCGACGCCATCGATCAGGCCCGCAAATCCTACCAGTCCGGAGACCTTGGCAACGCCAAGCAGTCGCTGGACCTCGCCTCCCAGCTGGTCGCCCAGAAGAACGCCGAGAGGTTCGCCGCCCTGATGCCCGCGGCCCTGTCGGGGTGGAAGGCGGAAGATGCGCAGACGTCTGCCGGGGGCGGGTACGGGCTTGTGGGATCATCCGCCAGCAGAACCTACACCAACGCCAAGGACGAGCAGGTCAACCTGAAAATTACCGGCGATTCCGCACTCATCACGCAGTACGCGGCGATGATCGCCAATCCGGTGATCGCCGGCATGGCCGGCAAGATCGTGATGATTGGCAAGGAGCGGGCCATTCAGGACAAGAACGGCGACCTCAACATGATCGTCCTCAACAAGTACCTGATCACGGTGGATGGGTCCGCCCCCGCCGCCGCCAAGCTCGGCTACGCGCAGGCCGTCGATCTCGCCAAGCTGGCCAAGCTGTAACCGCGAATTTTCGGCTGGCGGCCTGCACAGAAATTAGCTGTGCCGCGCTTCTTTCCTTCTTCCCTTGTCGGAGAAGGAAGGAGTTCGCCGCGCTTATTCCGTGCTGACGCGGGCGCGCCAGCGTGATTCAAACGTATCGTCATCGAGCATGCGCGCCTGCGCGTCCATCGGGTTGCCGCGCTTCTCTGTGGCGGCGCCGGCCGTCGGAGCGGATCTGGCTTGTGCGGCTCTGACGTCGGCCTGCGTCAGGGTGCCGGCCTTGACGTCGGCCGACTTCGCGTCCGTCGCCTTGACGTCGTCCGCGTTTGCTTGAGCGGCCTTGGCCTGTGCGGGTGCCACCACAGCCCATCGCAACGATGTTTTCGCAATCACCATCTTGCCGGCATACCAGCATTTTCGTCCGTCGATCAGGCGCCAGGACCAATGTCCCTGCGTCTTGCCCGGCGATGCGCTGCATTCCCGGATCGGCGCCTTGGCTTGCGCAAACGGCACCACGCTCGGCACCAGCGATGCAACGCAAACGGCGACAAGGAACGCCGGTATCTGTCCTTTCATCGAATCCCCCTTACGGTTGATCTGGATGTGAGTCGGACAGTGCCCTCTGAATCCGGTTTCATGAGGTCGGAAATCGGGCCTCATGCCCCGTCAGCGCCCCGAGATCGCCGCGAAGGCAGGAGCCTCCGATTGCATCTTTCACGGCGCCTGCGCGCCGGACACTCTCGCAGCGCGAGGCTGCTTCACGGCGTTTGGATGATGTCCGTTGCAGCATCGCGCGATCTCACGCGCCGACGATGCTACGATCGGGTTCCATCCCGCCATCGACGCCGACACTCGCGACAGCAGATTCAAAGACCGCGATGGCGGGAACGGATTACGGGTTCACGCGTCGTCTTTGCAACAAACGACGTTGGGGCACCGGGGGGTGGCATGGAAAACTTCTTTCTCTTTGTATTGTCGAGCAGCTTCTGCACGCTGGTGACCGGCATCACGCTGCTGTTGCGTCCGTGGTTGGGACTGCCTTGAGAACCGGTATCACTGACGTCGTGGCCAATGCCCCACCCAACAAAAAGCCCGGCTGATAAGGCCGGGCTTTCTTCTCAATCCGTCGAACCCTTTCAGGCGGCTTCGTCCGCCACCGTGGATTCGTCGCCATCGGCCTCGACATCCGCCTCGTCGGCTTCGCCCTCGGCCTCGGTCGCTTCGGACTTGGCGCCGCGGCGCGGGCTCTTGGCGAGCTGGCCCTCGATCTCCTTGACCGCTTCGGTCTCGGTCGAGTGCTGCACCACCGCGATCTCGCGCGACAGCCGGTCGAGCGCCGCTTCATAGAGCTGGCGTTCGGAGTAGGACTGCTCGGGCTGCGATTCCGAACGGTACAAATCGCGGACCACTTCGGCGATTGCGACGATGTCGCCCGAATTGATCTTCGCTTCATATTCCTGGGCCCGGCGCGACCACATGGTCCGCTTGACGCGCGCACGGCCCTTCAGCGTCTCAAGCGCCTTCTTGACCAGCGCCGGCTCGGACAGCTTGCGCATACCGACATTGGCGACCTTGGCGGTCGGCACGCGGAGCGTCATCTTGTCCTTCATGAAGTTGATCACGAACAGTTCGAGCTTGGCGCCCGCGATCTCCTGTTCCTCGATCGCCAGGATCTGGCCAACCCCGTGGGCCGGATAGACCACGAACTCATTGGCCTTGAAGCCCTGGCGCTGGGTCACGACCTTCTTCGGCTCCTCGACGCGCGGCGCGGCGGCGGCCGGCTTGGCGGGAGCCTTCGGCGCCACGACAGCGGCTTTCGGAGGCGCAGCCTTGACGGGGGCCTTCGCCGCGGGGGCCTTCGCAGCAACTTTCGACGCAGTGGTCTTCGAAGCCGTCGCTTTCGCGGCAGTCTTGGCAGTCTTTTCTGGCATTGCGCTTCTTTTGTTCTTTGAGGACTTTGCGGCCGCAGCCTTCTTGGCCACCTTTACGGTCGCCTTGGCACGGCCCTTGGGTGCGCTGCGGCTGGCCGAAGCGGCTTTTTTGGTGGTCTTGGAAGCACTCTTTTTACGCGTTTTCTGTGACACAGCCTGCGCGCGGAACTGCCACGCCCCTGTTCGATGTTTTACGGGAACCCACCGGGGCCACAGGATACGCATGGCCAGGATCGGCTTAGAATGTGCCGAATATAGCACATTTTCCGCAAAAATCAATGATTTACGCCGGGTTCCGGGCCCTTACGGGGCCGTTTCCGTCGTAAGTCGAAGAACAGGGTTAAATCCGACAAGCCGCTTCGGTTCAGTTTGGGCCGAAAACAGGGTCAACGAACCCTTAACTTATCCACAGCCTAGTCCCCGGAGCCGGGCTCCTTGGAGAAATATTTCTCGAACTTGCCTTCGACCCCCTCCATTTCCTTCGCGTCGGCGGGGGATTCCTTTTTCTGGGTGATGTTGGGCCAGCTCTTGGCGTACTCGGCGTTGACCTCGAGCCACTTCTCCAGGCCGGGCTCGGTGTCGGGCTTGATGGCGTCGGCGGGACATTCGGGTTCGCAGACGCCGCAGTCGATGCATTCGTCCGGATGGATGACCAGCATGTTCTCGCCTTCGTAGAAGCAGTCCACGGGGCAGACCTCAACGCAGTCGGTATATTTGCATTTGATGCAGGCTTCAGTGACGACGTAAGTCATCCAGGACTCCGAAGAATAAAGGCTCCGAACAAGGCTACAAGACGGATCGGTTTTCCGGGGGTTGCGTAGCGCATGCGATGGGTTGCCGCAAGGGAAGCAAACCCGGGATTTTACGGCCCAGCGCCCACACCGTGCACTTAATCACGCTTTGCCGTTCTGCAAATCCTCATAGAGCACGCGCGCCGCCGCGGCATCGCCGCGCCGCTCGCAGAAGCCGGTCACCTTGAGCACGCGCACGGTCCGATCGAGCGCGATGGTGAGCACGTCGCCGACCTTGACCGCGTGCCCCGGCGCCTTCTCGCGCACGCCGTTGATCCGGACATGGCCGGACTCGACGAGCGCGACAGCGGAGGTGCGGGCCTTCACCACCCGCGCGTGCCACAGCCACTTGTCGAGACGCTGCCGCTCCAATGGTCTCTCGGCTATTCCTTGCGATTGCCCGCGAGTTGTTCCTTCAACGCCGCCAGTTTTGCAAACGGCGAGTTGGGATCGGCGGGGCGATCGCGGTCGCGCGGGCTCGCGCTCGTGGCCCACTGGCGGTGCGAGGGACCCGAGTCGCGCTTGTCGCGGCCGCCCTTGTCGCGCCCGCCGAAATCACGGCCACCGCGCTCGCCCTTGTCACGGCCGCCGCCCTTGTTGTTGCGGTCGCCCTTGTTGCGATCACCGCCGCCCTTGTTGCGATCGAATTTGTCGCGGCGATCGCCATCCCTGCCCTTGCCTTCGAAACGCTCGCGGGGCGGACGATCCGGACGCACCTCCGCCGCCGGCGCTCCCTCCACAGCCGCCGTCGGCGCCGTCGTGGCATCGGCCGGCGCGCCGTCGCGGGGCTTGCGGAAATCGTTGCGGCGGCCGCGGCGATGGCGCTCGCGTTGCGCCCCCTCGCCGCCTTCGGCTGCCGCTGCCGCCCCTTCGGCCGGACGGCCGTGATGCCGCTGGCGGTTGCGGTCGTGATGCGGACGGCGTTCGTCGGAGCGGCCGCCGGGCCGCCAGACTTCGACGAGCACCGGCTCTGCGGGCGCGTCGGGCTTGGCTTCGGCAGTGGTCTCAGCGACAGTCGCTTCGACAACAGGTGCTTCGGCAGCCCCGGTTTCGGACGATGCGGCCTCGGAGGAGACGGGCTCGGAGGATATGACCTCAGCAGCAGCTTCGGGTGCGCTTGCCGTCTCAGGCTGCGCCACAGGCTCTTCGGCGGCCGGAGCTTCTGCGACAGGCTCCGTGGCGGCTTCGGCCGGCGCCGGCTCAGGCTCGGCGACAGGCGCTTCGTTGAGCGGCGTGACGCTCGGCAGCAGCGAGGCCGACGGCGCGGGATCGCCGGAGACCGGCATGTCCGTGGCTTCGGCGGCCGGCGTCTCCGCCGTCGTCTCAGCGCTCGCTTCGACTGTTGGCGTTTCCGCTGGGGCCGCTTCAGCCGTGACCGTTTCAGCGACCACTTCAGGCGCAGGTTTTGGCGGCAGCGGCGGACGCTTGTCCATGCGATAGCCGAGCGCGCGCAGGATCGAGGCGAAATCTTCGCCGGCCGATCCGGTCAGCGAGGTCATCGCCTGCGTCACCACGAAGCCGCGGCCGTCGAACGCGCCGGCCGGCTTTTCGCCCGGCGAGGTTTCGCGCCAGGCCAGCGCGGGACGGATGAGATCGGCGAGACGTTCGAGAATGTCGACGCGCACCGCGCGCTCGCCGCACTGGCGATAGCCGAGCACGCGATAGGCGTCGCGATGCAGCGCCTTGTCGACCGGGAACGAGGTGCGGCCGGAGCTTGCCAGATGCTGCGCGCCCGACAGCGCCGACATGTCGACATTGTCCTGCTTCTCGGCCCACAGCAGCGACGCCAGCGCGCGCGCCGCGGGCTTCAGCAGCGCCGGGAAATAGATGTGATAGGCGCCGAAGCGGACGCCATATTTGCGCAATGTCGCGCGCGAATTCTGGTCGAGATCCTTCATCTCGGCGGCGATCTTCGAACGCTCCAGCACGCCGAGCGCCTCGACCAGCTGGAACGCGATGCCGCGCCCGATGCCGGTGATGTCTTCGGCCTTCGACAGGCCGAACAGCGGGCCGAGCAGTTTTTCGATATGCGTCTTCAGCCACAGATCGAGCCGCGTCTGCACGGCTTCGCGCGCCGCGCCGGCGAGGCGATCGTCGGCGATGATGCGGATGCGCGGATGCAGCGCGTCTTCAGCCGCGACGAGTTTTGCGACCGCGTCGCCGGTCCAGCGGATGGTGCCGTCGGAGGTGAGCACGAACTGATCGTCGGGCGCGGCGCCGAGTTTCGTCGCGCGCGCGTCGATCTCGCTGGCGAGCACCTGCTGCGCCGCCGCCTGCAATGCCTTGGCATCCGAGCCGGCTTCGGCGGCGTCGGGCGCAAATGTAAATCCGTCGAGCCGGCCGATGGTGTGGCCTTCCACAATGACTTCGCCGGTCTTGCCAATTTCCGTATTCAAAACTGAGTTCTCCCGCAGGCGGCGCATCAATACACTGGTCCGCCGGTCAACGAAACGCTCCGTAAGCCGTTCATGCAGCGCATCGGATAATTTATTTTCGATCTCCCGCGTCATCCCCTGCCAGTGGTCGGGGTCGGAGAGCCAGTCCGGGCGGTTGGCGACGAAGGTCCAGGTGCGGATTTGCGCAATCCGGCCCGACAGCGTGTCGATATCGCCGGTGACGCGGTCGGCTTGGTCGACCTGGGCGGCAAACCACGCGTCCGGTATGCGGCCCCTCTTCATCAGGAATGCATAAAGCGTGGTCACCAGCTCGGCATGGGCGGCGGGCGCCAGCCTTCGATAGTCCGGGATCTGGCAGGCGTCCCACAGCCGTTCCACGGCATCCGTGCCGTGCGCCATATCGCGCACCTCGCCGTCGCGCGCGGCGTGGTCGAGCACGCGCTGGTCCTCGGCGATCGGCGCGCGGGTCAAGGCCTCGTGGCCCGGCGGCAGCGCCAGCGACACCTGCAGGCTGCCGAGCGAGGCAAAATCCAGTTTCGAATTCCGCCACTGCAGCATTTTGACGCTGTCGAAGGTGTGGTTCTGCAGCGCGTTGACCAATTCGGGCTCGAACGGCGCGCAGCGGCCGGTGGTGCCGAACGTGCCGTTGCGCGTGGCGCGACCGGCGCGGCCGGCGATCTGCGCGAACTCCGACGGCGTGAGGCGGCGAAATTGGTAGCCGTCATATTTGCGGTCGGAAGCGAAGGCGACGTGATCGACGTCGAGGTTCAGCCCCATGCCGACGGCGTCGGTGGCGACGAGATAATCGACGTCGCCGTTCTGGAACATCTCGACCTGCGCATTGCGCGTGCGCGGGCTGAGCGATCCCAATACGACGGCGGCGCCGCCGTGCTGGCGGCGGATCAGCTCGGCGATGGCGTAGACCTCGTCCGCCGAGAACGCGACGATCGCGGTGCGGCGCGGCTGCCGCGTGATCTTGCGGTCGCCGGCGAATTCGAGCTGCGACAATCTCGGCCGCGTGACGATGGACGCGCCGGGCAGCAGCCGCTCGATGATCGGGCGCATGGTGGCGGCGCCGAGCAGCAGCGTTTCGTCGCGGCCGCGGCGATGCAGGATGCGGTCGGTGAAGACGTGGCCGCGTTCGAGATCGGAGGCGATCTGGATTTCGTCGACGGCGAGAAACGAAACGTCGAGATCGCGCGGCATCGCCTCCACGGTGGAGACCCAGAAGCGCGGGTTCTTCGGCTTGATCTTCTCCTCGCCGGTGATCAGCGCGACGGCCTCGCTGCCCGCGCGCGCGGCGATCTTGTTGTAGACCTCGCGCGCGAGCAGCCGCAGCGGCAGGCCGATGACGCCACTGGAATGCGCCAGCATGCGCTCGATCGCGAGATGCGTCTTGCCGGTGTTGGTCGGCCCGAGCACGGCGGTGACGCCGGCGCCGGGCGCGCGATCGGTCGCATAAAGGGAGGGAGAGAAGGCCATGAGGTGCGGGTGTTTCTTCTAACGTGCCGTCGCTCAAATCGTTGCTGCCAGATCTCATCCCGAGGCGCCGCGCCAGCGGCGTCGCGAAGGACGAATGGCACCATTGGGGCCAGCATGGTTCGAGACGGCGCTTAACGCGCCTCCCCACCATGAGGGACCGATGTCCGAGGAGCGAAGCCCTTCTCTGGGTCCGGCGTCAATTCCGCCGAATCTGTTTCATTCTGCGACGGTGATGCGGTCGCGGCTTAAGCTCTGGAACGAGTCTCGAACGAATCGCGTCCGAATCGCTGACTCCTCCCGAAACCCGGTACGTTCACCGCAACATCTCGCGCTGAAGCGCCTCGGGGAATACTAGATCAAGTTTCTGAGGGCTCCACAAGCGGCTGGAAACGGTCGGAAAAGTTAATGGGGCGAGTCGAATCAGAAGTGGTCGGGAGTCAACATGAATCGCGGCGGTTGTGGTGTTTCACCCTCCCCTTGAGGGGGAGGGTCGGCTCACGTTGAGCGCAGCGAAACGTGAGACGGGGTGGGGTGACAGACTATCCGCGTATTCTCTGGCGGACGTGAAAAGATTGCGACCGCGGCCAGCAGAGCATGCGCGGATAGTCTGTCACCCCACCCCGCCGCTTCGCGGCGACCCGCCCCCTCGAGGGGCGGGTGGAAAAACCTCAATTCGTCTTGGCCACCCTGGGCGGCATCGGCGATGTCACGAACGACGTCGCTTCCAGCATGGCCTGGCCGAACGGGGTCGGGATCGTCATGCGGAACGGGACCAGCACGCGCGTGCCGGCGATCGGCACGAAGGTGACTTCCATCCGCCGCTCGGTGGCGAGGTATTTGATGACCGGGCGGTCCGGGATGTAGCCGGCGACCGGCGTGAAATAGACCGCGCAGACCAGCGCCGGGCCCTGGTAGCCGCGCTCGGCCTTCACCGTGGTCATGCGCTTGAAATCGAGCTTGAGGTCGTAGCGCATGCGGCCGTCGAAGATGCCGGTGCCGGTGCGGCAGGAATCCGGGCTCAGCAATTCGCCATTGCCGGCGACGCGCAGCATCGTGCCGGTCATCGGATCGAGCACGCCCTTGCGGTGGGCGTCGGTGACGACGATGCGGTCCGGATCGACCGGCGGCACGGGATCGATCGAAAATTCCTTCACCGTGCCGTTGGCCAGCGCCATGCGGATGGTTTCGGACTTTTTCTGCGTCGTGGTGGTCGCGGTGTAGGCGTTGGCGACCAGCGCGCCGTTCACCACCCGGCCCTGGCTGGCGCCGGAACCGCTGCCGCCGGAAAACGCCTTCAGCAGCCCGGCGGTGCCGCCCTGCGCGGAGGCCGAAAAAGCGTCGTCGCCGATCTCGATGGTCCAGGTGCCCTTGCCGACCGCGATCCCGGCCAGCGTCGCCTCATATTGCGCATCGACGCGGCCCTGCGCAGCGGCGGCCTGCGGCGCCAGCGCGGCGAACGCGGTGGCGGAAAGGCCGAGGCCCAACCGGGCGGCGAGCGAAACGAAACGGTGGGAAATCACGGATCCAAGATCCCGGGATCGGCGCGAAGGATGGGTCATGGTGGCAGCAGGTTCCGGCAAGCAACGCGCGAGGCTCTCGGGATACTGCACATCAACCTCGCAAAGCCTCCACCCGCGCGTGGGAGGCCAGGGTCGTTCCCGCCCGCTGACGGTGTCGGCGGCGATTGCGCCCTTTATATGATGGCCTAAGTGGCTGGAACCTCTTATAAACCCGCCAAATCAGCCGTCCAGCCTGTCCCAAAAACCTTGACCGGCCGGCCGTCTGCCCCTATAGGTCCGCGGTTCCTGGAAATGGACGCGATTTTGGACCCCCGCGGCGCCCGCGACAAGCGGCCTGGCCATGGCGGGGATGGAAGAGGATTTTGACATGTCCCGGCGCTGCGAACTGACGGCCAAGGGCCCGCAAGTGGGCCACAAGGTGAGCCACTCGAACATCAAGACCAAGCGGCGCTTCCTGCCGAACCTCGTCAACGTCACCTTCATCTCGGACGCGCTCGCCCGCAACGTCCGCCTGCGCGTCTCGACCAACGCGCTGAAGAGCGTCGACCACAATGGCGGCCTCGACAAGTACCTGCTCAAGGCCAAGGCCGACGTGCTGTCGCCCCGCGCGCTGGACCTGAAGCGCGCGATCGAGAAGAAGGTCGGCAAGCCCGCGCCGGTGAAGAAGGCTAGCTGAGGTTTTCTAGGGAAACATCGGCGGATTGAGTTTGAAGCGGCCGGGTCGGATGACCCGGCCGCTTTTGCGCTTGAGCTCGCGATCAATTTGCTGTTCGGCGCTTGCTCCTCCGCAGCCTTCGTGTGCGCCACTCCGAGTATGAAGGCATCCCCAGATAGAGCCTCTGTGTAATCTCAGCGAGAGTCCAAAGATCATCAATATTTACGGAGGGATGCTGAACCATAGCAGCGCGCTTGCCGCCCATCTCTTTCCACGCTTGTTGTATGCTGTGATCCGCAAATAACTCTGCCCCCATTAACACGATCACCATCGCTCGCGGTTCGCCATTCTTTTGCGGGACGCGCCCCCATTCTGCAAACCTTCGAATGCGGCTTGCTTCGACATCCGCGAGTTCGGCTTTCATCGCCGAAAAAACAATATAGGAGCCCGGAAACACCTCAGCCAAAGTCTTGAGGCGCCGAACGTCACGCTCCTTAAAAACCTCAGTTCCAAAACTTTTTGTCTCACCGAAGACAGTGACTGGACTGGGATCGACCCAAAACTTTCTTCCTTCTGAGTACCATCCCGCAAAATCGATCTCGAATCGAGATGATCCGGCAACGATATCTAGCCCGGTGGCGAAAGTGGTTGGCGTCTTATTTAAGTAGAGCGTGTCATTGAATAGCCGCAGCGTCAAAACGGTGGCATACGCGCCGTCGGCATAATCCGGCACACTGAAAGGACCTAACACACGAAATCGCCAATCGGACTCATTGAACTTCATGCCGGCCTGCGGAAAGGCAAATCGATTCAAGCACCGCTCGCAAACGACCTCGTAGTCGATATCGCTCAAACTGTACCAATTGTCTTTAGCACAATGCGGACAGGCCAACGTCAGTCCGACGCGCATTACGTTGTTTTCGGTGAAATCACTCAAATTTGGGCAGGAGAAAATTGACTTCGATCGTCGGCCAAGCACTTCCTTCCATTCGGCGATACTCGCTGTTCTGTCGGGATACTGCGCGGTGGCCCCATCGACTTCCCGTTGGATAGTCTTTGCCATCTTATCGAGAATCTTCACCGTGCTTTCGTCAGCGAACAAACTACAGCCGCGCGTTCCACCAACAGAACGCAGAACCTGCAACGCATTCCGACCTGAACTCGATGGTGAAGCTTCAATCCCCTTCGAGGCAAACCATCCAATCACAGCCTCTTGTTGGGACATGAGCTTAAGAGCGAGATCATGTGACTTGTATTGCCGAAATATGACAACACCTTCTCGAGTACAGAAGCTTTGATCGACGTAACCCAGCGCGGGAAATTCATCACTCTTCACGTTCGGAGGAAAAGTCAGCGCGAAACTTGAATCTCGACTACTGTAGTCGGAAAGATTGACAACATTCATCCAACGAGCGCTGTTGTTCACAAAAGAATACTTCGCAGCGAATTTTGGTGAAGGCGAAGGAAGTTTCAGCATCCGCGCCTTTTCGTCGACCGCCTCTTCAATATTGGCTACGGCAGACGCGACCTTGGCGCGGCGAGGCTGGATACCGCCATGCCTCCACTCTGTTCGCCATATTGGATCATACCAATATTTGCAGATGAAGCTTCCAGCCGGCAAACCTTGTAGATGAGAATTTATTAGGGAATCGCGTTTTACGGGATCGATGGACCTCGCGAACTCTGCAGTAGTCTGAATCATCACCCCGTTCTTGTTATTGGGGAGCGGCCTAAAGTTCCTGGTTATGATTCTTCTGATCGCATCCGCGCACTCATCGAACCAATGCAGATTTACTGGAAATATGTCCGATCGAAACTGCCTCAAATTCCAAAAGTCGATTAGGTCGACCGTCTTGCATGGATCAAAAATGAAAATAGTGGGGTCATCTCTATTTTCGAATGTTACGTCCAATTCGTGCAGAGTGGCATGAATGGGAGAAAAATAACCTTCCCGGATCAGTCGCAGGCAATCAGCCGCGCGGGCGTTAAACGTCTCTGGTTCGCAAATGTCGATATACGATTTCTTGAAATAAGCGAGCTGTCTAGAATTAGAGAAGCCACCAAAAACTCCTTCGCAGAAGGGATCGTCTTCTGCAAATATTGCAACTCGGCGCTTCTTCCGGGCGGAAAACCTGAATTCATCTTTATAGAGATCACGGTAGATATCCAACGCCGACAATCCGAGCAAGAAATCTGCCCGTCGTCGACCATCTCCAGCAACAAACTGCTTCAGTGACACAACTCTGTCAGAACCGAATCGCTTGGAACGAGCAATACCGACTTCTTCAGCTAGGCCGACTTCCGCTTCGACAAACACATCCGGCTCAAAGAACCGGATGTAAGCATCGCCTAGTCCGCTTCCTGTTATCTCATGGAAGTTGTCTTTGCGCCACGGTGCTGGAAGACTCGAACAAACCGGAATAATGGGATTGAAGATTCCGCCCCATAGACAGGTGCACATACGCATGATCTCACGCACATTAGAAAAGTGCTGTTGCGTGGGACGAGCTAGAAACCCAATTCGGGTGGGTCGGAGAGCTACTGATCCGTGAATACTTTCCAAACGTAATCCCCTAGAGAGCGACCCGGACGATCAAATATAGGCAAATTCACGCGGGGAAGAGAAAGCGTGATTTCCAAATACGATCTCAACACCGCATCAAAAATTTCGATGCTCGCCAAGGTAGCATTCCCGTAGCCCCAAGTCATCCCATGCGCAACATCATCACCTGCCGCTACGGCATCAGCGCCCAGATCTCCAAGCTCTATCGCTGCCTACGCAAGACGAGAAGAACAAGCCGCGGCCGTTCGTCTATTTCGATCCGAGGGTCGGCACGCTGGCGCGGCCGGGGTCTATGACCTTGTGATCGGGCTATGCCAGATGCCGCGACTGCCCTTACCTTGCCGGGCCGCCATACAGGCTGCGGCGGGCGGAACCAATCAACTCGGCTTCGCGCAGCGCGGTGATCTGCAGATACAGCGACGCCGGATCGATGTCGGGATGATTGTCGGGCAGCAGGTCCAGCGCCATTGCCGATATCTTCGCCAGCAATTCATCGAGCGTGGGCGCGTCGGCCGCAGCGGGGACGTCGTCGCAATGCCCGGTCCACACTGAGCCTTCATCGTCCCACGTCGCGGAAATGGTAAATATGACCGGTTTCGACATGTCGGTCTTGCCTTGTCTTGCTGGGCCGCGCTGGAACGAGCCCAGCTTGGATGCATATCATCTTGCGGCGATTGCGGGAAATGCATCACAATATTGAGCTCCCGCTAAGTCCGCAGCCGACCATCAACCCCTCGGTCCTTCCATGGCAATCCTGATCCCCAGCCTCGGCTACGCGCGGTTCGACAGCCGCGGCGAGTTACGGCTGGCGGAGCGGCTGAAGGATTTTCTCGAAGAGAATGCGGTGGTCTGGCACAACCTCCCGGTCGGGCCGCGGCAGCGGCATCCGGATTTCATCATCGTGCATCCGGCGAACGGGCTGCTGGTGCTCGAGGTGAAGGACTGGCGGCTGGAGACGATCGCTGCCGCCAACAAGGGCCATGTCGAACTGCTGACCAGCCGCGGCAACGTGCGGGAGCGGCATCCGCTGGAGCAGGCGCGGCGCTATGCGTTCGATGTCGTGCGCACGCTGGAGCGCGACGGGCAGTTGCTGTTTCCGCCGGGCCACCGCCTGATGGGCAAGTCGATCGTGCCGTTCGGCTATGGCGCCGTGTTCACCAACATCACGCGCCGGCAGTTCGAACAGACCGATCTCAGGGAAGTGTTTGCCGCTGATCTCTGCGTGTTCAAGGACGAGATGACCGAGGGCGCCGACCCGGAGGCGTTTCGCGCCCGGCTGTGGCGCATGGTGTCGCCGCGGCTGGGCGAGCCGCTGTCGATGCCGCAGTTCGACCGGCTGCGCGCGCTGATGTTTCCGGAGATCCGCATCCGCCAGGTCGCCTTGCCGCTGGAGGAAGCGCCGGCGCCCGATCCGTCCGACCGCACGCTCGCGGTCATGGACATGCAGCAGGAGCAGATTGCGCGCAGCCTAGGCGAAGGCCATCGCATCATTCGCGGCGTCGCCGGATCGGGCAAGACGCTGATCCTGGCGTTTCGCGCCGAATATCTCGCGCGCGGCGCGACGAAGCCGGTGCTGATCCTGTGCTACGCCAACGGCATCGCGGGCCGGCTCGAGGATGCCATGCAGAACCGCGGCGTGGAGCACCGCGTGCAGGTGCTGACCTTTCACGGCTGGTGCTACCGGATGCTGCGGACCTATGGCATCGCCGCGCCGTCCGCGCGCGACTATCCGGACTATGCCGAACGGCTGGCGGCGAGCGTGGCGGAGGTGATGAAGGCGGTCGATGCCGGGCATATCCCGATGGGGCAGTACGACGCCGTGCTGATCGACGAGGCGCATGATTTCGAGCCGCAATGGCTGGCGCTGGCCGCCAGGATGGTGAACCCGCGCACCAAGGCGCTGATGGTGGTCTATGACGACATCCAGGCGATCTACCACGGGCGCGGGCGGCCGGTGTGGAAACAGCTCGGCATCGAGGCGAGCGGGCGGACCACGGTGCTGAAGGTCAACTACCGCAACACCGCGCAGATCGTCGCCTTTGCGCGGCGTTTTGCGGCGGATGTGATCGGCGCGCCGGGCATCACCGCCGATGACGAGCATCCGGTGCTGCTGCCGGAGGACGCGGGACGGCAGGGCATGGCGCCGGACGTGCGGCGCTGCGTCAGCCTCGAGGCGGAAACGCATTGCGTCGCCGAATGGCTGCTGGACCGCAAGAAGGCTGGCTACGAGTGGCCGCAGATGGCGTGCCTCTATCCGGAGCATTGGGTCGGCGAGAAGATCGCGCAGCTGCTCGGCCAACACGGCGTGCCGGTCGACATGGCGAAGAACAACCGCAACCGAATATCGCCGAAGCTGGCGGCGGTGCGGCTGCTCAGCCTGCACACCGCGAAGGGGCTGGAGTTTCCCTGCGTCGCGATCACAGGGTTGGGCCTGCTCGGCCGCCACGGCGAGCCGGTCGAGGATTGCGTGCGGCTGACTTATGTCGGGGTGACGCGAGCGACACATGAGGCGCTGCTGACGTATTCGAGCGAGACGGCGCTGGTGCAGCGGTTGATTGCGTAAGGCGCGGGGCGACGGCAGAGAGGGCGACCACGAGGGTCGCCCCTACCCATCGATCGTAGGGGCGACCCTTGTGGTCGCCCCTCTTCGCGTCATCCTCCTCGTGGGCGCCCTTCGCCATCCAAATTCCAAATTCGCAGTATACTCGCCCAGGTCGCATCGGGGGGCATCGCCATGCGCAACATCGTCATCTGCTGCGACGGGACCGGCAACGAGATCTCGCAAAACATCTCCAACGTCCTGAAGCTCTATCGCTGCCTGCGCAAGACCGAGAAGACCGATCCGCGGCAGATCGTCTATTACGATCCCGGCGTCGGCACGCTGGCGCGGCCCGACCCGTGGCACAAGTTCAAGCAGGATTTTAACGCCATCCTCGGGCTCGCCACCGGCTATGGGCTCGATGACAACGTGCTGGCCGCCTATGATTTCCTGGTCCAGCATTACCAGCATGGCGACCAGATCTATCTGTTCGGCTTTTCGCGCGGCGCCTATACGGTACGGGTGCTGGCGGGGCTGATCCACAAGATCGGGCTGATCACGCCGGAGCAGGTCAATCTCGCCGGGTCGGGGCTGATCGCCTACAAGCAGTTTTCCTCCGACGAGGCGCCGAAACTGCGCGCCCGCTTCAAGTCGGCCATCGAAATCGCCGCGGCGGAAAGCACGCTGCCGCAGATGGCGTTCGACAACGCCGCGCAGTTCGCCCGCATCACCTCGTCGCGCTGGCCGACCATCCGCTTCGTCGGGGTCTGGGACACGGTGGCGAGCGTGATCGTGCCGCGCGCCGACCGGTTCTACCTGCCGAGCCTGGAGGAGCTGGCGTTCACGCTCGTGAACCCGAGCGTGCAGACCTTCCGGCAGGCGATCTCGATCGACGAACGGCGCTGCATGTTCCGCCTCAAGAAATGGGACGACCCGCAGACCTTCAAGCCGGTGCGCTTCAACGACGTCCACGCCGCGCCGCAGGATATCTTGCAGGTGTGGTTCGCCGGCGTCCATGCCGATATCGGCGGCGGCTATCCGGAAAAGGAGAGCGGGCTGTCGAAATATCCGCTGCTGTGGATGATCGGCGAGGCGGTGAAGTCCGGGCTCGGGGTCAACCAGGCGACGGTGAACCAGCTCGCCTGGGGCATCCCGCGCAAGGGCAGCCCGTATTCCTATGTGGCGCCGGATGTGGGCGGCGATCTGCATGTGTCGCTGTCGGGCGCGTGGTGGCTGCTGGAATATTTGCCGAAGCGCGCGACATACCGGGAGTGGCCGGAACGGCAGGTCCATGCCGGCTGGTACATTCCGGACGGCGAGCCGCGGCTGATTCCGGATGGCGCCGCGATCCACGAGTCGGTGCTGCAGCGGATGGACGCGCTGCCGGCGTACCGGCCGGTGAACTTGCCGAAGCAGTTCGAGAAGTTTCCGATGCCGGTGAAGCCGGCGCATGCCAGCGCGGACGAAGCGATGGATGAAACGTAGAAGCGACGCTCTCTCCCCGTCATTCCGGGGCGTGCGCAGCACGAACCTCAGATGTGCAATTGCACATCGGGGAATCCATCTAGCCACGTCACCGGTTGCGCGTTGGATTCCGGGTTCGCGCCAAGGGGCGCGCCCCGAAATGACGGGGAGAGCGAGACGCGCGCCTCTTCCCTTCTCCCCTTGTGGGAGAAGGTGGCGCGAAGCGCCGGATGAGGGGTTCTATCGGCGGGCACGACCCGTAGAGACATACCCCTCATCCGACGCGCTTCGCGCGCCACCTTCTCCCACAAGGGGAGAAGGAGAAGCGTCTCCACCGCACGCATTACCCCGCCTTCCCCAATCGTCCCGCTTCGATCGCGGCGATCTGTAGCGCGACGTAGCGGCTGTAGATTCTCGCCTGCGAGAAGGCGCCGCCGACGAACCAGAGGCCGGGCTGCGGCGTGCGGGTCCACATGTTGCGGAGCTCCTGCGTGCCCTCGTCAAAGCCCCAGACGCGGCCGACGCGTTGGGCGACATCTTCGCCGAACAGCTGAATGAGGAGATGATCGGGCCCCTTGTAGCCGGTGGCGAGCACGAGGAGATCGGCGTTGCGCTTGCTGCCGTCGCGCAGGCGGAGGCCGCCGGCCTCATAGTCTTCGATGTCGGCGGCCTGGATCAGCCTGATCTTGCCGTCGGCGATCAGCTCGGAGGCGCCGACGTTGAAATAATAGCCGCCGCCGCGGGTGCGGAATTTCAGCGGCCAGCCGGTGCCGTCTTCGCCGAATTCGAGCCGGAAGCCGGCGGCCTCCAGCCGCTTCAGTAGCGGCGCGTCGAGCCGCTTCACTTCGTCGGTGACGAGCCTGTGCGCCAGCTTCATCACCGGCAGGGGAACGCCGGAATTGAGGATGTCGCGCGAGGCAAGCGGCGGGCCGTCGCCGAGATAGGTCTTGTCATAAAGCTGCGCCGGTTCGACATTGACGACCATGGTCGGGCTGCGCTGCACCATGGTGACATCGGCGCCGGCGGCCTGCAGCTCCTGGCAGATATCATGCGCGCTGGTCCCGGTGCCGAACACGATCACCGGCCGCCCGGCCCATTCCTTCCCCGCCCTGAAGCGGCTGGAATGCAGCACCTCGCCCTTGAAATTATCGATGCCGTCGATCGCGGGAATGTTCGGCGTGCCAGAGACGCTGGTCGCGAGCACGATGTGCTTTGGCTTCAGCGTGCGCGCTTCGCCCTCGCGCGTCAGCCGCGCGGTCCAGCGCTGCGTGGCGTCGTCGTAGTCGGCGCCGTCGAACGAGGTGCGGGTCCAGAAGTCGACCTCCATGATGTCGACATAGCTCTCCAGCCAGTTCGCGATCTGGTCCTTCGGGATGTAATCCGGGAACGTCACCGGGAACGGCAGATAGCGCAAATGATTGACCGGCGTCTTGTTGTGCAGCTTCAGCCCGCGGTAGCGCAGCCGCCAATTGTCGCCGATCTGCGCCATGCGATCGACCACCAGCGCGGTCAGGCCGATGCGGCGGGCTTCCACCGCCACCGAGATCCCGGCATGGCCGCCGCCGACGATCAGCACATCGGGGTCGCGGCCGTCATAGCTGGCGGAGACCTGCCGCTGCTCGAGCCAGTCGGGCCCGGCAAAATCCCTGATGTGGGAGGTCGCCACCGCCGCCGCGCGCGCGGCGCAGATGGCGTCGAAATCGAGCGCGGTCGAGATCGTCCAGGCGCGCGCCACGCCGTCGTCTTCGCGCAGCAGCCGCAGGGCGCCATAGCCCGGGCCGTTGACGGTCTCGAACGCGAAGATCGCCTCCAGCACCTCGCGCCCGCCGACCATGGCGCTGCGCGGCGCGAGCCGCGCGGTATCGATGAGAAAACCCTGCGCGCGGACCCAGACCGAACGGGTCAGCAGTTCGGCCGCGATCGTCCGCTGGCCGCTGAAGGTGGCGAACTGCCAGGACAGGCCGAACAGATTGCGCCAGTGGCTGTCGGCCACGAACAGCCAGGACAATTCCGCCGCCGACCGCCGCTCCAGCGCGGTGCGGAACGCGGCGATCCAGGCCTCCGTAATTTCCCGGTAACTTTCGTCTGGCGGCGCGCCCGGCCGGTCCAGCATGGCTGGCATTCCTTCGATTTCCTGTCGTGTGCCGCTATCCAACCGCAGCTTTCGCTCCCGCACAACCGCCGCCGCGACGGCCGCACGGCGGCCTGCGCGGGACGCCGTACCGCCTCCGGTGCCTTTCCGGTCCCGTTTGCCGGTCCCATTTGCCGCTCCCGCGCCACCCCGATGGTTTACGTAACGTTCAGCACTGCCTCCTATTCTCGGCACTCCGCTGCCAGAACCGGCTTGAACGCTCAGGATGAGCGATGTTGGAACGATCGATCGCCGATGAGGTCGAGACGGCCGTCACGGCCGGCTCCACCGACAAACATCTGGACACGCTGAAGCAGGTCACCGACCTGTTCCTGCGCTCCGCCGACGGCTATACCGGCGAACAGATCGAGCTGTTCGGCGACGTGCTCGAACGGCTGATCCGCACCATCGAGCTGCGCGCGCTTGCCGACGTCTCGGCCAGGATCGCGCTCGCCGAAATGAGCCTGCAGCTCGCCTCCATCAAGCAGGCGCCGGCCAACGTGGTCCGCCGGCTGGCCAACAATGACGAGATCACGATCGCGCGACCGGTGCTGACCGAATCGGCGCGGCTGACCGCCGACGACCTGGTCGCGCTGGCGCAGACCAAGAGCGAGGCGCATCTGCTGGCGATCTCCGGACGCTGGTGGCTGACCGAGGTCGTCACCGACGCGCTGCTCAAGCGTCACTACCCTTCCGTCAGCCGGCGGCTGGTCAGCAATCCCGGCGCGCGGATGTCGGCGACAGGCTATGCCATCGTGCTGAAGCAGGCCGAGCACGACCCGGATCTCGCGGTCGAGACCGGCATCCGCGTCGATCTGCCGCCCGAACAGCGCAAGCAATTGCTGCGCAGCGCCACCGAAGCGGTGCGGACACGGCTGCTGTCGCGCGCCCCGCCGCATCTGTTCGAGGACATCCGCAACGCGATCGCGGTGGCGGCGGCCGGCGCCAACCGCGAGATGGCGCGGACGCGCGATTTCACCGCGGCGCGCCGCTTCGTCGCGTCGCTGGCCAGGAACGGCAAGCTCAACGAACAGGCGCTGCTGGGCTTCGCCAAGGAGCGCAAATACGCCGAGACGGTCGCGGCGCTGGCCGAACTGTCGGGCTCGGCGATCGACGTGATCCGCCCGCTGATGCAGAGCCTGCGCGACGACGGCGTGCTGATCCCCTGCCGCGTCGCCGGGCTCGGCTGGGACACGGTCGATGCCGTGCTCAACAGCCGCTTCGCTTCCGGAAACATGGGCCGACACGAACTGGCAAAGGCGAAAGAGCAATACGGCCAGCTGACGCTGGAAAACGCCCGCCGCATGCTGAAATTCTGGCAGGTCCGCGCCGCCGACGCCAAGCCGAAGGTGGGGTGAGTCAGTCGAGCGCTCGTGTCGTCATTGCGAGCGCCGCGAAGCAATGACGGGATGGAGCGGAGCGCTATTTCCCTTCTCCCCTTGTGGGAGAAGGTGGCGCGAAGCGCCGGATGAGGGGTTCTATCCGCGAGCGAGACTCGCGGAGACATACCCCTCACCCGTCTCAATCGCTATCGCGATTGATCCACCCTCTCCCACAAGGGGAGAGGGTAACAAGCGTCACGCCGCCTTGATCATGTCCGGGTTGAGATGGCGCAACCGCGGCATCACTTCCTGCTTCAACAGCCGCAGCGAATTGTGCCAGGCCTCCGGCTTGTGCTTGTAGTCGAAGCCGAACACCAGCAGCGAGCCAAAGCCGCCGACGTCGTGATAGATCTTCTCGATCTTCTCGGTGACGGTGGCGGGCGATCCGATGATCCAGTTGTTGCGCGCGCAATATTCCGCGGTGACGTCCGAATCCGCCACGTCGGGATTGGCCTTCAGATAGTCCTTGAAGCCGAAATGCCCGAGCAGCGGCAGGAAGTATTCGTTCATCATCCGGCCCATCATGTCGCCGACCGACAGCCGCCACGCTTCCTCGTCGGTGTCGGCGACGAACACCTCGCGCACCATGCGCCAGTCGCTGCGGTTCGGCTTGCGGCCGGTCTTGGCGGCGCCGATCTCGACCGCTTCCCAATGGCTGCCGACATAGGCCGGGTTGAGGTTCAGGCTCATCGGAATGTAGCCACGCTCGCCGGCGAGCTTCAGCGTGTCCGAGCCCTTCGAGAGGCCGGCGACGCCGATCGGCGGATGCGGTCCCTGCAGCGGCTTGATGTGCGGCTTGAGGAAGTCGAACATCACGTCCGGCTTGCTGACCGTCCAGTATTTGCCCTTGTGGGTCCAGGGCGCATCCTCGGTCCACATTTTCAGGATGATCTCCAGCGCCTCGCGGGTCATGTCGCGGTTCTGGCCGGACATGCCGTCGACGTTGAACATCGCCCAGTCGCTCGGCAGCCCCGAGGCGGCGATGCCGAAATTCAGCCGGCCGCCCGAGAGGTGATCGAGCATGGCGACGCGGTTGGCGAGTTCGGCGGGGTGATGATAGGGCAAAAGAAATCCGCCTGGACCAAGGCGGATGTTTTTCGTCTGCAAGAATGCCTGCGCAAGGATCAGGTCCGGCGAGGGATGCGGTTCCCACGGCGCGGTGTGATGCTCGCCGATCCAGGCTTCCTGGTAGCCGAGTTCATCGAGCCAGCGCAGCGTCTGCAAGTCCCAATCGTGCCCCTCCTTCAACCCGCACTCCGGCGGATGGGACGGCATCGTGAAATATCCGATCTCCATGGGTTGTCCTCGCTATGTGTTTTGTTGAAAGCGCGTCGGTCGCGCGCAAGCCGGAGCATAGCACGCCGCGGCTGTGGCCGAGTTATGACAAGTTGGCGAGGCTGAAGTCCGCGGCGGCGTGATGCGCGCTAACCGTCTCCTCCGGCGAGGACAGCATTACAGCCGGCAGGTTCCGAGATCTTCCAACGAGTCGTCCCTGCGAACGCAGGGACCCATAACCCCGGTCACCTGGTGCTTGAGAAAGATCTCGGCCATCAGTGCTTCACCGAGGAGCCGCGGCGTATGGGTACCTGCGTTCGCAGGGACGACGAGGAGCGTATGCCGTTACCTCGTGCCGAATGTCGTCGCGCCGAACAGCGCTTTCTGCGTCGCGGGTTGCGAACGCCAGTATTGCGGCGGTGCGGCAACTTCGCCGCCGAGTTCGGCGGCGGCGTGCCAGCCCCATCGCGGGTCGTAGAGCATGCCGCGCGCCAGTGCGACCATGTCGGCCTTGCCGGAGGCGACGATCTCCTCCGCCTGCTTCGGCTCGGTGATCAGGCCGACGGCAATGGTGGTGACGCCGGTCGCCTGCTTGATCGCCTGCGCGAACGGCACCTGGTAGCCGGGACCGAGCGGAATTTTTTGCAGCGGCGAAACGCCGCCCGAGGACGCGTCGATCCAGTCGACGCCGCGCTTCTTCAATTCACCGGCGAATTCAATGGTCTGCGGCAAATCCCAGCCGCCCTCGACCCAGTCGGTCGCGGAGACGCGAACGCCGACCGGCTTGTCGTGCGGGAATACCTCGCGCACCGCGTCGAACACTTCCAGCGGAAAGCGCATGCGGTTCGGCAGCGAGCCGCCATATTCATCCGTGCGCCGGTTGGCGATCGGCGACAGGAACTGGTGCAGCAGATAGCCGTGCGCGGCGTGAACCTCGATGGCGTCGATGCCGAGCCGTTCGGAACGTCTGGCAGCGGCGACAAAGGCCTCGCGCACCCGCTTCAGCCCCGCCGTGTCGAACGCCAGCGGCGGCGCCTCGCCCTCCTTGTGCGGGACCGCCGAGGGGGCTTCCGGTCGCCAGCCGCCTTCGCTGACCGGAATCAATTGCCCACCATCCCACGGCGTGTGGCTGGACGCCTTGCGGCCGGCATGCGCCAGCTGGATCATCACGGCGGCCCTGGAGCGCTTGCGCACCGAGGCCAGGACCGGCTTCAGCGCGGCCTCGGTCGCGTCGTTGTAGAGGCCGAGACAGCCGGGGGTGATACGGCCGATCGGCTCTACAGCAGTGGCCTCGATGCAGAAGATCGCGGCGCCCGACAGCGCCAGCGAATTGATGTGGGTGAAGTGCCAGTCATTGGCCTCGCCATCCGTGGCCGAGTACTGGCACATCGGCGCCACCATGATCCGGTTGGCAAGGGTAAGGCCGCGCAGCTTGATCGGGGTAAACAGGGCGCTCATGGTGATGGGGTCCGGAACGGAGTGAAGACTGGTCGCGATGCTAGCGAGCCGCGTCCCGCCCCTCAAGCCGCCGGAAGCGCAACCCTCCTCTACAGGTCAGTGCTCACGGCTGGCCGTACAAGATCCAAAATGTAATCCGTCATCCCCGCGCAACGGCTCCGCCGTTGTCGCTGAAGGTGCGCGCTCTTGCGCGCCTCGAAGGATGCACGGCCCGTGGCCCATCCTTCGAGGCTCGCCCAGCGGTGCTGGGCGAGCACCTCAGGATGACGGCGAAGCCTGTTGGGCGGAGATGACGGGACGGGAATGAGGATGGCAGGCTTCGTAAAGAACTCAACCATCCCCTACGGCTTGATGCCGGCGGCCTTGATCAGTTCCAGATTGGCCGCCAGTTCGCGCTTCATCAGGTCGTCCATCTCGGACGGCTTCATCGGTTTCGGTTCGACGCCGATCTTCTTCAGGCTCGCCTGCATCGCCGGATCGGCCAGCACCTTCTCGCCGGTTGCATGCAGCCTGTCAACGATCTCGCGCGGCGTCTTGGCCGGCGCGAACACGCCGAACCAGATCTCGCTGTCGGCGTCCTTCAATCCGATCTCGACCGGCGTCGGCACGTCGGGCAGGTCGGCGACGCGCCTGGCCGTCGAGACCACCAGCGCGCGGACCTGGCCCTCGCGGATCAAGGGCAGCGCGGTAGCCAGCGGGCAGAAATACAGGTCGATCCGCCCGCCCAGAATGTCGGCGATCACCTCCGGCCCGGCGCGATAAGGCACGTGCGTCGCCTCGATGCCGGCGGCATAGCGGAATTTCTCGCTGGAAATATGCACCGCGCTGCCGATGCCGACCGAGCCGAACGAGATCGAGCCGGGTTTTGCCTTGGCGTCGGCGATGAAATCCTGGATGGTCTTCCAGGGCCGCTCCTTCGGCACGATCATCACGTTGGCGCTCGATCCGATCATGAAGACGGAAGCGAGATCGCGGGTCGGATCGAAGGTCGCGCTCGGAAAGATCGCCGGCGCGATGGTCAGCGCCGACGACTGCGCCAGCAGGCTGTAGCCATCGGGATCCGATTTCGCGACCGCCGCCGAGCCGACCACGCCGCCACCGCCGGCGCGGTTTTCGATCACGATGGATTGGCCGAGTTCGGTGGCGAGCCGCTCGAACACCAGCCGCGGCACCACGTCGGCCGCGCTGCCCGCGCCGAACGGAATGGTCGCCTTGATCAGCCGCGTCGGCCAGTTCCCCTGTGCCTGTGCCAGCGACGCCGCCGCGATCGAGAAGCTGGCGAATACGCAAAAAACGCGAAGAAAACAGTTCATCGAAAACTCCGGTTATGTCGTCGCCAGCGCTGCAAGAACTGTTCCTTTTCCTCGTCGTTAATCGACCAATGTGAATTGGAGCAGCAGATTGCGCTGAATCATGGAAAAGTTGTCGTCGGAAACCAGCGTCAGCACGGTCTCGCCCTCCGGCGTGACGTGGGCGTCGATGCCTTCCATGTTGTCGATCTCGTGGCCCAGATCGGCCTCGAAGATCGAGGGCCCGTCGATCACGGCGCCCGGCGCCACGGCGGCGAGCGGCACGCGGCGGATGCGAATGCCGATGCCGCCCAGCCAGGAGAATTTGCGTTCGAGCAGCAGCAGCGCGCCGGACGGCAGCAGCACCGCGTCACTGACGTCGTAATTGTCGCTGCGGCGGATCGTAAACGGCCCGGGCGTTTTGCCGCCGATCAGAAAGCCCAGGATATTGCCCTGCGGGTCGAGGCCGCGTTCGGAAAACGCGAGCAGCGTTCCCGCCAGCGGCAGGCTCTTCGGCACCGCCACCAGCGCCTCGATGCCCTTGTTGTAGGGCAGCTTGCGCGCCGCGGGCGGCAGCGGCACGATTTCGGCCAGTGCGCGCGTAAACCCCTTCGCAAAATCGAAACGCAGCAGCTGGTTGACACGCTCGATTCCGACATAGGCGAGCTGGCCGTCGAGTGCGAGCGCCTCGGTGTCGAACCAGCCGCGCGAGGTGATCGGCCTGCCGTCGGGACCGAGGATCGGCGAGGCCTCGACGTCAGCAAGCCCGATCATCTCGCGGCCCTTGTAGACGAGGCGGCCGGTGAACCAGCCGCCCTTGTCGCTGATGGCGGTAAAGCGTTCGCCCTTGGCGTCCAACCGCAGGCCGGACAGTCCGCCAAAGCCGCGGAACCGCGAGGTCAGGATCAGCCCGCTGCGGTATTCGAGCTGGCCGAACCGTGCATGCGCGCGATCGCGGGTGTCGAAGGACGGCAGCGGCCGGGCATTGACGTCGATCGAAACCGGCGCGGTCACCGCGAATTCGTCCGCAGCGGCGGATTTCGGCGGCCGCTGCACGGCGGTTTGCGCCAGCGCCGCGCCGGGCATGGCCGCCGCCGAAAGCCCCGCTGCTGCAATCTGCAGCAGCCGGCGACGGCCTATCGGCGTGCGCATGTTCTCACGAATGCAACCGGCGCGGCCGATGGCCCATCGCGGGCGCGGCGCCGTTGGTCTCGCTGAACAGTTCGGCGAGCTTCTCGGTGATGGCGCCGCCGAGTTCCTCGGCATCGACGATGGTGACGGCGCGGCGATAGTAGCGCGTAACGTCGTGACCGATGCCGATCGCGATCAGTTCGACCGGCGAACGGGTCTCGATCTCCTCGATGATGTGGCGCAGGTGCCGCTCGAGATAGTTGCCGGGATTGACCGACAGCGTGGAATCGTCGACCGGCGCGCCGTCCGAGATCATCATCAGGATCTTGCGCTGTTCGGGCCGGCCGAGCAGCCGCTTGTGCGCCCAGTCCAGCGCCTCGCCGTCGATGTTCTCCTTCAGCAGGCCTTCGCGCATCATCAAGCCGAGATTCTTGCGCGCGCGCCGCCAGGGCGCGTCGGCGGATTTGTAGATGATGTGGCGCAGATCGTTGAGACGACCGGGATTGGCCGGCTTGCCGGCCGCGAGCCACGCCTCGCGCGATTGCCCACCCTTCCAGGCGCGGGTGGTGAAGCCGAGGATCTCGACCTTGACGCCGCAACGCTCCAGCGTGCGGGCGAGAATGTCGGCGCAGGTCGCCGCAACGGTAATGGGTCGTCCGCGCATCGAACCGGAATTGTCGAGCAACAGCGTGACGACGGTGTCGCGGAAGGTCGCTTCCTTCTCGTGCATGAACGACAGCGGATGATAGGGATCGGTGACGACGCGCGACAGCCGCGCCGGATCGAGGATGCCTTCCTCGAGATCGAACTCCCAGGCGCGGTTCTGCTGCGCCATCAGGCGGCGCTGCAGGCGGTTGGCGAGACGCGCGACGATGCCCTGCAGATGCGCCAGCTGCTTGTCGAGGTAGCTGCGCAGCCGCTCCAGTTCGTCATGATCGCAGAGGTCTTCGGCCGCGATCACCTCGTCGAATTTCGGCGCGAAGGCGTGATATTCCGGCCCGCGCGGTTCATTGGCGCCACGCATGTTCGGACGCGTCGCCTCGCCCGGCGTCTCGTCGTCGCCGAGTTCGCCGTCGTCGAACGTATCGGACGTGGACGCCTGCGCGCTCTCCATCGCGCTCTCCGACATCTCGTCGGTAGAGGCCTGGGCCTGATCGGCGCTCATCTCCTGCGCGGCGTCGGAATCGGGCGAGCCCTCGGCGCCGGACTGATCGTTCTCGCCGTCCTGGTTCTCGTCGTTCTCGTCGTCATCGGCATCCGCGTCGCGCTCGTCGCCGAGGTCGAGCGCGGACAGGAGATCATGCACGAGATCGCCGAACTTGGCCTGGTCCTCGGTGACGCGGCTGAGCTGGTCGAGCCGGGAGCCGATCTTGTCCTCCAGCGCCGGACGCCAGAGGTCGACCATCTTCTTGGCGGCCGCCGGCGGCGCCAGCCCCGTGAGCCGCTCGCGCACCAGCATCGCCAGCGCATCCGACAGCGGCGCGTCGGCGCGGTCGGTGATCTCTTCATATTTGCCGCGATGGAAATGATCGTCGAGCATCGCGGTGAGGTTCTTCGCCACGCCCGCCATCCGGCGCGAACCGATCGCCTCGACGCGGGCCTGCTCCACCGCCTCGAACACGCCGCGCGCCTGCGGATTGCCCGGCATCAGCTTGCGGTGAACCTTCGGATCGTGACAGGCAAGCTTGAGCGCGATCGAGTCGGCGTGGCCGCGCACGATCGCGGCATCGCGCTTGGTCATCTTGCGCGCCGGTTCCGGCAGCCGTGCCTTGCCGGGCGCGAGCCCGGGACGTTCGGCCGCAAAGGTCACGTCGAGCTCCGGCGCCTTGGCAATCGCGCGCAAGCAGGAGGTCACCGCGCGCTTGAAAGGCTCGGTCGGCGCTTCCTTGGATCCGGTACGGAATTTGGAGTTGGATGTGCTCATGAGATCGGCCGAAGCTCCAGCAGCATGTTATTCTTCCGGCGACCGGAGATCGTCAAATTCGATGATTCGCGCCGTGATGGCGGACCAGTCATAGGGACAGGCTTTCGGGAACAGCTTCTTGGCGAGCCCGGTCTCGGCCGCAGCGCTGTCCCGCGCATCCTCATAGCCCTCTTCCGTCGCCTCCGGAATGCGCGACTTGAGGCTCGGATTTTTGCGCAGGACGCGAGCAATCCGTTTCCGCTGCTCATGCACGGTATTCACCCAGCTTCGCGATCGATGCGTCGGTTGATGGTCCCATTTCAACAGGTGCATCATCAGGATGCCAAGCGCGCGTTCCAGTTTGTCGTACTGATCGTGCCCCACGTCAGCCAGTTCCTCGGCAATATTCTTCGCATCGACTTCGGCCAGCCGACCCGCCTTCAGCAGCGCGATCTGAGCCTCGACCCAACCATAGAGATCATCCTCGTAGCGGGCGGGTGAGGTCGATGTTTCGTTCGACCCGGGGCGGACCTTGCTGGTCGTCGTGCTCATCGCATTCGCTTTCTTCGCAGAATCCAACGGTGCCAATCGATCAGAGCGCTTTCGTAAACCAGTGCCGGGTGACGCCGCCGGGATAACCTTCGATCGAACCGAATTCCTCATAACCGCAAGCGCGGTAGAAGCCCGGCGCCTGAAAACTCATCGTGTCCAGATAGGACCGAGTCGCCCCGAACTTCCTTGCCTCGTCCTCGATCGCCTTGATCAGCCGCGTGCCGTAGTCCTTGCCGCGCAGCTTCTGTTCCATCCAGAACAACTGAATAAACAGCACCGTGGTCCAGACTTCGCCGATAACCCCGCCGACGATCTTGTCGCCCTGGCTCAGCGAAATGGCGAAGCGCTTGTATTTCTGCTTCCCCATCTTTTCGGCGTTGTATCCGATCAGCCCGCCGAGCACCGCCTTCTTGGTTTTTCCAGTGGTGCGCTCGACGGCAATTTTCGGCATGGGCTTTAGCTCAGCGCCACGTTGACCGAACTCTCAGGCAGCTCCTGATTGAAGCAGCGCTGATAGAACTCGGCGACCAGCGGCCGTTCCAGTTCGTCGCACTTGTTGAGGAAGGTGACGCGGAACGCAAAACCGATGTCGCCGAAGATGTCGGCGTTCTCGGCCCAGGTGATCACCGTACGCGGGCTCATCACCGTCGACAGATCGCCATTGGCGAAAGCGTTGCGGGTGAGGTCGGCGAGCCGCACCATCTTGTTGACGATGTCGCGGCCGCCCTCGGTGCGATAGTGATGCGCCTTCGAGAGCACGATCTCGACTTCCTCGTCATGCGCCAGATAGTTCAGCGTGGTGACGATCGACCAGCGGTCCATCTGGCCCTGGTTGATCTGCTGGGTGCCGTGATAGAGGCCCGAGGTGTCGCCGAGGCCGACCGTGTTGGCGGTCGCGAACAGGCGGAATGCCGGATGCGGCTTGATCACCTTGTTCTGGTCCAACAGCGTCAGGCGGCCGGAGACTTCCAGCACGCGCTGGATCACGAACATCACGTCGGGGCGGCCGGCGTCATATTCGTCGAACACAAGCGCGATATTGTGCTGTAGTGCCCAGGGCAGGATGCCGTCGCGGAATTCCGTGACCTGCTTGCCGTCGCGGACCACGATCGAATCCTTGCCGACAAGGTCGATGCGGCTGATGTGGCTGTCGAGGTTGACGCGCACGCAGGGCCAGTTCAACCGCGCGGCAACCTGCTCGATGTGGGTCGATTTGCCGGTACCGTGATAGCCGGTGACCATGACGCGGCGGTTCTTGGAAAAGCCGGCGAGGATCGCGAGCGTGGTGGCGCGGTCGAAGCGATAATCCGCATCGACTTCCGGCACGTGCGGGTCGACTTCGGAATAGGCGGGCACCTCGAGATCGCTGTCGATCCCGAACACCTGCCGGACCGACACCTTCATATCGGGCATTCCGACGGGTTCCGTAACTTTGCTCATGGCGGCGGTCGTCATCAATCCTCCGAGGTGCCGGGCATTCCCGAAACCAGATTTGTTGAATGGCTGCGGATGGGGGCTGGCACAAACTTAGCAGAGTGCACGGGCGGGCAGAAGCCCGCGACGAAATGAAAGTTCCGTCGCCTTATCATCGAGATAGGGTCTGTATCAGGTTTTTGGAGGGCTGCCCTGCGAATCACGCCGCACTTTTGCCGGTTTGGGCCAAGCCCAGGCGGCGTGGCACTTTTAGCCCCGGTCCAGGCTTGCTAGCTCTGGCGGCAGAACTCCGACCGGGAAGGCCAATTGTGACTTCATTCCTCGATCCCCTGATTGCGTTCGTTTCCGCTCACCCGTGGCTGGCCTATCTGACGCTGTTTTTGGCCGCCCTGTTCGAGGCGGTTCCGGTGGTCGGGGCGCTGGTCCCGGGCTCGACCATCATCCTGGCCCTGAGCGCGCTGGTCCCCGGCGGCGAATTGACGCTGTGGGGCGTATTGGCCGCAGCGATCGCCGGCGCCCTGATCGGCGACGGCTCGGCGTACTGGACCGGGCATCGCTCGCAACGGCAAATCCTCGGGGTCTGGCCGATGTCGGGATATCCCGCGCTGGTGGCGCAGAGCGAGGCATTTTTCCACCGCTGGGGCACGCTGGCGGTGTTTTTCGCGCGTTTTGTGCCGCCGATCCGGGCGTTCGTACCGGTCACGGCGGGGGCGCTCGGGATGCGGCCCGTTCTGTTCTTCGGCGTCAATGTGCCCGCGATCCTGGCCTGGGCCTGCGCGCATGTGCTGCCGGGCGTGCTCGCGGTCTCGGCGCTGCATCACTATGCCGGCCTGCCGCACCACCAGCACGTCGGCAAGCATCTGTGGATGCTGGCCGTGGTCGCGGCGGGGCTTGTGGCGCTCGGTGTCTGGCTGCTGCGCCGTCGCAAGGCCGCTTCGGATCAGGCCCGGCCGGGGCTACGTCCGGGCGCCGGACCGACATAGCGCGCACGGGGCCGGATCAGCCGGCCGGGCGAAGGCGTGGAGAAAGCGAAATCAAATCGACAGATCACGCGGTATGGGTTCCCGCGTTCGCGGGAACGACCACAAGCTACGCGCTGCGCACGACCGTCTTCAGATAATTATACGCCTTGATGATCTCGATCAGGCGGTCCTCGGTGGAGCGGTCGCCGCCATTGGCGTCGGGGTGGTGCTGCTTGACCAGCGCCTTGTACTTCGCCTTGACGTCTTCCAGCGTGGCTTCGGCTGAAAGCCCCATCACCTGCAGCGCCTTGCGCTCGGCGTTCATCACCTTGCGGGTTTCGGCCTTGGCCTCGGTGCCCGGTCCGGGCCGCCAGCGGCCGCGGCCGTTGAGCTCGGAGAACATGCTGAAGGGATCGGAGGCGTGATCGAATTCCTCGGCGGCCTGCTTGCCCTTCTTGCCGGCGGTGTTGGCGCCCATCTTCCAGGTCGGGCGATGGCCGGTCAGCGCATCCTTCTGGTAGCGCGCGACGGCGTCCGCATTCATGCCCTGGAAGAAATTGTAGTTCTGGTTGTACTCGCGGACGTGGTTCAGGCAGAAGTGAAAATACTCCCGCGAATTCTCGCGGCCCTTCGGCGCGCGATGCGGGCCCTTGTTCTGGCAGCCCGCCCACTCGCACATCGCGGACTCTTCATTCGCACGCGCCTGCGCCTTGGCGCTGACCTTGTTCGGCTTGATGCGGATGGAGTCGAAGAATTTGGATGAATCAATTGCCATGACTGACTTTGACTACGCAATGCCAAAGGCTTCAAGTCTTGACATTGCGAATACCTATGTTCGGGTACAACATTGACGGAAAGCGACATCGGAATTATCTGCCACCGCCATGAGCACAAGAGACGCTATCATAAACAAGTTGCGTGAAGCTTTCACGCCGGAAAGCCTCGACGTCACCGACGAATCCCATCTGCATGAGGGCCATGCGGGGCACCAGGCAGGCGGCGAAACCCATTTCAGGGTCTATATCGTGTCGCCAGCCTTCGAAGGGAAGAGCCGGATCGAACGCCACCGCATGGTAAATGCGACGCTGGCGGCGGAACTCGAGGGCTCCGTTCACGCGCTCGCGATCAACGCAAAGGCGCCGGGGGAAACCGCGGGCCGGTGATTTCAGCCCACCGCACAATGAGCGCCCGATGCAGTCGCAGAAGCTCATTATTTTAACCGGGCTCCCGTGTTCCGGGAAGAGCACGTTGGCGGAAGGCTTGTCCCGACATTTTTCACTTCCGCTGTTTTCCGTCGACCCTATCGAAGCGGCGATGTGGCGCGGCGGCCTGCCCCGGGATCAAACCGGGATCGCCGCCTACGTTGTCGCGGAAGCCCTCGCCGAGGAGCATCTGCGGCTCGGACAGTCTGTCGTGATCGACGCCGTCAATCCGGTCGAAACGGCGCGCGCGGCGTGGCGCAATCTTGGCGCGAAGTATCGAGCCGATCTGAAGATCATCGAATGCGTTTGCGCGGACGAGACGACACACCGCCGACGCATCGAGGCGCGGATTCGCGACATCGAAGGCATGGCCGAAGTCAGCTGGTCGAGGGTCGTGGAACGGGGCGAGGAATATGAAGCCTGGACCGACGCAAGGCTGACGCTGGATACGTCGGCGCATCCGCCCGAACGGTCGCTCGCGGAAGCCATCGAATATTTGGCACAAGAAAATCCGCTAGCCTACCCGTCATCCTGAGGTGCGAGCGGAGCGAGCCTCGAAGGATGGGCCACGGGCCGTGCATGCTTCGAGGCGCGCAAGAGCGCGCACCTCAGCAGGACGGGAAACTAGGGTCCAGACTCAATTGATCCAGTAGGCGACGATAGCTGCGAGGTGGATGGCGGCCAAGAAATTTCGGGCAAGTTTGTCATAGCGGGTTGCGACACGCCTGAAGTCCT